>Ga0111539_10007489_pt1 | contig 13973 bp, 12 predicted proteins | sample RhiMethybrSRZTD1_FD_79667 | JGI IMG/M metagenome (GOLD analysis project Ga0111539, IMG submission 79667) | Populus rhizosphere microbial communities from Tennessee, USA - Rhizosphere MetaG P. TD hybrid SRZTD1 (version 2) (version 2) | ecosystem: Host-associated > Plants > Roots > Rhizosphere >...
GAACACGATCGTAGTGTTCACGTCCGATAACGGCGGTGAAAAGTTTTCGGACATGGCTGGACTGCGGGGGGGCAAGACTCAGTTATGGGAAGGCGGCATCCGTGTGCCTGCGTTTGTGCGGTGGCCAGGCAAGATCGAAGCGGGGCGCACCAGCAATCAGGTCCTCTCAACACTCGACTGGACCGCGACAATGCTAGCCGTGGGCGGCGCTCCGACAACAGGGCTCGATGGAATGGATTTGATGCCACATCTTCGCGGGAATGCCGCCGCGAGCGAACGCACTGTCTTTTGGAGAAGCACCCGCTGGGGGGTGCAGCACGCGGTACGCAAGGGAGACTGGAAGTATCTGCAAATCGCGGGTAGCGAACATCTCTTCGACCTTGGCCGGGACCCATCTGAAAAAGAAGATCTTGCGGCAAGCCAGCCGGAAATCCTTCAGAAACTTCGAGGAGTCTACGCGGAGTGGGAGCAAGGGATGCTTCCTCCCATCGAGCCCATGAAAGCGCAGTGACGGAAAGTTAGACTCGTCACCTCGTCCGCGGATTTCAATCTATCTAAATACACACTTCACTGGATTTTGCCGGAGCTGCGACTGTACTACGGTCGAGGCGCCGGTGTGCCTTTGGGCTGATTCGCGATGCCCAACGCCGCCATCGACTGCATTGACAGCAAACGTTTTCCAATAGCTGGCTTCCAGCCCCCTCACGGAGGATGTCATGAGAAGACTGTTCCGGCGATCGCTGGTGACGCTTTTTGCCGCGGGTCTGCTCCTGTTAACGGTCCATCCTGTCTGCGCGCAAGAGCTTGATCCTCTCGTGACGCCGCCGCCAAATGTCGTGCTGCCGAACTCCAACGGAATTCCAGTGGGGCCGTTCGGTGGGCTCGAGGGCGGTGCCTACGTGGCGCGTGTGAATGATCCGTCTGCGGCGTGGTTTAATCCGGCCGGACTATCAAGGGCAAAGACGGCCCAGATCACGGGTAGCGCGGGCCTTTACCAGTTCACGACTGTTGCACCGTCATCGTTGCCTAACCCTGGCGGGGCTTTGGATCAGATCCCGAATCTGATCGGGTATTCAATGAACGCGTTTCATGATTGCACCATGGGATTCGCAATCGTCACCAACAACGCCTGGAACCAGGAAACCGATTCCGAGTTGACATTCGGGAACGCGGCCTCAGGCGAACGTTTTGGATACTCCGCGGATGCGGAATTCACCAGACGACACCTGAATCTCAGTGGGGGCTGCCAGAAAGGACGATGGCGATATGGGGCGGGAGCAGTCTTCTCGGTTACGAATTTGCGGTTGGTGGATGCGGTAAGTGACCGCATCGCCAACAGTGCAGGTCTGCGCACTCTGCTTCTGGCTTCCAGAAAGTCCGGCAACTCGCTCCAGTTGAGGCCCGTCCTGGGCGTTCAATACGATCCCTCGGCGGGGTGGCACGCTGGCCTGGTGATCCGCACACCTGCAGCGACACTCCACCGAAGCGGACAGTATTCAGCCGATGGCACGCTCCATGTTGGATCTGTCTCCAAGGGACTCTCGATTTTCGACAACGAGGCCAAGTTCACCTACAAAATGCCGTGGGAGTTTCAAGTCGGTGTGGCATACACCGGCAATCGCGTTCAAGCCGAATTCGATGTCCAGCAACTCACGGGTTTGCCATCGTACATCCTGCTCGGAAGCAGCAACCCGCTCGTTACCTATAACGATGACGGTCAAGGGGGGCCTCCCACCGTTCAAACAAGACCATTTGATGGTCTGTCCTCGGGAGCCCGCCCTATCACGAACTTCGCGGTAGGTGGCCACTATCAGCTGTCCGCAGACCATTCGTACATGCTACACGCCGGCTTTACGACAGACCACTCGCCCGTGCATTCCAACGACCAGGTTTTCGATCGGGTGGATCTGAATGCATGGACGATTGGCGTGAGCGGCAAGGCTTCGAAATTGCTGTTCGCGGTGGGGCTCAATGTTCGGACTGGCGAGTCTGGCGACATCCATGTTCGCGACCTGCTGAACGGTGAGCCGGTTCTGACCTCGATCAAGATCAAGACGACGGCACTTATCTATTCCCTGGCGTACGAATTTTAGTTCTGCGAACTCTCAAACGCTCATCGGGGGTATCCCGTAAAGCCGTGCCAGATCATTGATGTATTTGCGCAATGGCGACCAGTAACGTTCGGGTTGAGTGCCGTAGTTCCCCTTAACCATCACCTGATTGACTCGCCGGGCCGATTCCATCACGTCTTCCATTTGAGACTTCGTCTCCATGTAATTGGAGGTAGGACTGAATCTGCGGCGCAGACGGTTGGTCGCGCCATTCAGATCGTCAAGCGCTTCATCCAGCTGATCTTTTGTACGTCTAGCCTGGTCTTTGCGTGCTTCGGTATTGGCAGGCGTTGCCCGTCCACGACGGGATTCGCTGTTCTGCACAGCCTGTCCATTGTTCTTGACGTCTTCGCCACGTTTCTCGAGGTACTTACGGAATTCATCGACGCCGTCCTCCACTTTCTTGATGTGGTCTCCGACAACGGCTTTCGAATAGCCTCCTGGCCCCTGAGCGAAAGCGGAACCGGATGCCAATATAATGGTCGTCGCGATGCCGAGCATCATTTGCAACGACACCAGCGTGGCGAGCCTTTGCACGGGTTTCATAATTTCTTTCTCCTCTTCTTAGCCCTCAGGTGGAATTGGTGTCCATGTGGAGTCCGGGTTGAACTTCTCAATCGCCGCCGTGGCAGTTGCGGTGTCTTCACCGAGATCCTTCTGCCATACGACGCCGTCCTGGCTGACCATGAAGGTCATGATCCCGCTTGCGCCGTATTCTGCGGGGTATGCGATCAGCGCGAAGCCTTTCGTCAGTTTTCCATTGACCACGTAGTCTCGTGCGCCGCCATTCGCAGCTTCTCCTTGCGAAAATAACGGTCGATAAACGTATCCGTGGTAAGGCGCCTGCGGACCCTTTCCCCCGTATCCTTCCGCGCTCGCCTGAGCGAGCAGAGGACCCGCCGGACTTTCAGGTTCACCGGGAGCGACTTCCCAATACAGCCCGTTCTGCTTGCCCGGATCGCTGCGCAGCTTTTGCGCATAGATGCCCTTTGCAGCGCCATCGTGCCCCTTTGAGGCGTACTCTTCCTGTGCAGCGACAAATCCATGCATCACATCAATGGTATGCAGTTCGTTCGCGCCGATCCGCTGGCGGACGATTTTGTCGGCGCCCGCGGCACCATCGAAATGCCATCGACCGTTTTCCTTCACAAGTGGAATAGGCAACGGCCAGTCGTCCTCACCTACCTGCAGCATGAGGTCATTGGGGCCGCCGGAAACCAGGTCGTGTCGTTCCTTGAATCGCTTTAAGAACCCTTCGCGTGCCGCTCGATCTTCCACCTCATCGCCCGATGACAGAAGATCCGCCGTTCCCGGACCGAACAGCTTGCCCAATTCTGCGACATCGTGCTTCTCGGCGGCGGCAGCGAGAGCAGTCACGGCTTCCTCGGGGGTAGCGAACGTGAGAGACGATGCGGTGCTCTGACCTTGTTCTTGCTCCGAACACCCTGAGAGGATCAGTAATGCAGCCACACACAGCAGTCCATACTTCATGACTTGCTCCTTAGGCATCAGCCTCAAGTCTTCCTTTCGGTGCAAATCCGTCTAACGTTTCCGCGCGTTTCCTGCTGAAACCTGGCGTGTACCGACGCTGGCGTTACCACGAGCACTGGCGGAGCGTTGAAAGTTGCCGCCGTCAGAAGTTTTGGCGCTGGAGAACGCGCTCTCTCGAGCCGGCGCTGCTCGAGTCGCAGCCTGCGTAGTCGGACGCGATGTGGCGTCCGTCTTAGCCTCGCGGTTCGTAGCCGTCGGGCGTGATGCGTTGTCGTAACCACGATCGGCACGCTGTGCAGTGTTTGCTGCACCCGTAGTCGCGCGACTGGCTGGCTGGGTGCCGGCGTTTGGCCGAGCTGCCGCAGCCGTATTTCCAGTCCGCGCGCCGCCGTATGTCGATTGTCCCTTCCAATTTCCAGCCGTACCTGCCGTCGCCGTGTTACCGACGCGCGCCTGTGCCCTGTTCGGCGAGTTCGCAATGGGACTTCGTGCGCTGCCGGTGCGCAGGTTCTGATTGTTGTTGAAGCGGTTGTAGTAGTTGTTGTTATTGTTGACGTTGACGTTGACGTTGTTCACGCGCACGTTGTTGTAGTTGTTGCGGTAGCCCGCGGGCGAAACGTAGCCGACGGCCGGTCGATACGCGCCGCCATAGACCGGCCGATAAACGTACGCCGGCGGATAGAAGGGACGTGGGCCGTAGTAAACGCCAACTCCCCAGTGGGGGTAGTAGTAGTCATCGCTCATCGCGTTCCCGACCGCCACACCGGCAGCGAATCCAATCAATCCAATCGCCACGGCAGCGCCGGTGCTGACGCCTTCCTTTTCCTTCGTGGTTTCGGTTGTTGTTGTGGGCGCTGGCGTCGTCGTGCTTGTCGCGGTAGTCGTGCCTGAAGGCCCCGTTATGGTCGTTGTCGTTGTCGTCCCCGGAGGTGGAGGTGTGGTGTACACCACCTGCGGATCATATTGCGGCACGTATACAACCTTCGGATCGGCCGGTTTCACTTCGATGTACGTGTTGCCGCTTTCCGTCTTCGTCGATACGGTTTGCTGCTGCCCGGACTTGAGATTACCGACATCGGAGGCTTCTTTGCGCAATCTTTGCACGGCGTCAAGCACACTCTTCTGATCCGAGTTAAAGGCGGATCCCAGTTGTTTCGTCCAGTCGATTTGCTGGCACATCATGTCGACGACAGTCGGATACTGCACCAGCGCCAGCATCGCGGGGCCGAACCCTGCCTTTTGCGCTGCGGTATTGAGTTCGTTGCCTTTGAGGGTTTGGTTTTGCAAAAGCCAGTTGCCCCCGTCCAGGACTTCCTGTGAATTGATTGACGCCGCGAGAATTTGGCCGAGCAATTGATCGGGATAGAGGGCAATGGGCGCTAGAAGCTCTTCAAGCGCATCAGGCGTCCACGACGTCTGGGTTACCGCGGCTTGTGGGGCCGGTGCTGCGGGAGCTGCCGGGGCTGCAGGTGACGCGACGACTGTCTGGACGGGTGCGGGCGCTCTTCCCGGGTTGCAGGATTCGACGAGGAGTGCTGACGTCAGCAGGATCGCAATCATCGAGTGACGTTGCCGCATCGTTCTGTTCATGACCGCACCGCCTTGGATTCGTTCTTAGGCAACGCCGCTGGAATTCTGGTGACGTTGACCGAATCCAGCTCCAACCGACAAAGCCATTACTCAGTGTCGTGGCTCACAGTGACGCGGGACACTGTAACAGTAGGCAGGTTCAGAAATTGAGGACGTCGCCTATTCAACGGATTGGAGATGTTTCTGCAACCCAGCCAAGGATCTTCAAAAGCCGGTGAGAATGGGCAGAAAACCGTAGAGACTTCTGTCTTATTCGGGGTCAGACTACTCTGGCATCTTCTGTATTCGCGAATGTCGGCGTGATCTCCGGAGTTCGGTCAACGTCACCGAAATTCGAGCCGGCAAGACCGGAGGTGAGGAGAACGAAGCGTGCGCCGCCTATTAATGTACTGTGTGCTGCTGCTTCTTCCGACCGTCGAGCTCATGGCCCAGCAGCAGAGCGCGCCGTTGCCACCTGAGCAGGAAACGGACGTGTTCGATGTCATCCGCGCCTGGCGTAAGAAACCGCCCCCTGCGCCCAATCAGGCCCGCAAGAAGATGATCATCGCGACGCCGGTCATCGGTTCGAACCCGTCTGCGGGATTTGTTTTCGGCGCCGCCGCGCAGATGGCGTTCTACAGAGGCGACCCCTCGACGACGCGTATCTCGTCCGGCACCGCGAGTCTGACCTTTTCCACCGAGGAGCAGCTTGTCTTCAACGTGCGGTTCCACAGCTTTAGTGAGGGAAACCACTGGTTCATCGAAGGCGACAACCGCTTTCAAAGCACGTCGCAGAAGATCTACGGGTTCGGAACAGACACACCATTATCGGCGGCAGTGAATACGAATTTTAATTTCGTGCGGATCCACGAGACGATCTCCCGCCGTGTGACAGAGGACGTCTACATCGGAGGCGGGTTTCTATTCGACTCGCACGCCAATGTTCAGTCGCAGACGGAATCAGATCCCAATTCGCCGCCCTCGCCGTACATCACTTACAGTCTGGAGAACGGGTTGCCGACGAGCGGACAGCAGTCGGCCGGTTTCAGCCTCAACCTGCTGCTCAATCGCCGCGACAACGATATCAGCGCGCGCCGCGGCTGGGCGATCGGGGCGCAATATCGCGTGTCGTTTGATGGTTTTCTGGGGGGAGACTCTTCGTGGCAGCAGCTTGACCTTGACGCTCGAGCGTACCTGCCACTCACGACTTACGGAAGACATCGAATCGCGTTTTGGACCTATACGAGCCTCGTCACGAAAGGTGTTGTGCCCTATTTCGATGCCCCCAGCACCGTCATGGACAAGTACGGGCGATCCGCACGCGGATACCGGGAAGGGCGGTACCGCGGGGAAAAACTGGTCTACGGAGAGGCCGAATACCGTGGACCGCTCATGAAGAATGGACTCCTCGGCATGGTTGTCTTCGCGACCGTCACTACTGTGTCTAATAGCCAGTCTGGAGAAAGGCTCTTTGATTCGTTCGCTCCATCCGGAGGTGGAGGACTTCGCCTCCTTGTCAACAAACAATCGCGGACCCACCTCTGCCTCGATTTCGCCTGGGGGAAAGACGGGTCCAAAGGCATGTACCTGGCAATCCAGGACGCATTCTGAACTTTGCAGAATGATACTCTCTCTAAATGAGCTGGCTAAGAATCGCCGCTGAAATTGTTCGTGGTGCGATGAGTTCTCGTGAACCTCTTCTGCCCAAACCCGAGGTAGAAGTTCTTCGCGACTCTCCCAGTGTGTTCGAAGTCATCCAGAAATATCGCTCTGATGTGGAGCATGGTCTCACAGCGCTTTCCCGGGAGATTCAGGCTCAGAACGACCGTCATGAGCGAGCGCTTCGAATTCAGCGCCGTTGGAATTATGGCCTGCTCGCCGGTGTTCTCGCGCTCGGCTCACTCGCCGCTGCGATCTATTTGAGGAATTGAGGCCCCGCGATTTAGATCGAGCGGGAACCTCGGGTCTGTTTTACTGGCTTAAATCCCGCTGCCAGGCCAATTCGAATTCAGCAACGCTTGTCTTCAATGCGGTCTTGAAAGCGTTCTCAAAGTTGTGGTTCTGTGCCATCAATTCGAGAATATTTCGGATGGATGCTTTTCCGAACTTCGATGTCATGAATTCCGTGGCAGAGAGACCCTCGGCGTAGGCTATTTCGGCGACCGCCTCCGGCAGACTCGTAAAGGATTCCTCGAGGTTCTTAAGAGGGATCAGCCGGTCGGTTTGCCGCATTTGTGCCAGAGCTTTTCGATAAGTCGCTGCGGACTGGCCTTCCTGCAGTTGCGCCACTCCTTCGTTAAACCATGCCGGACAATCCTGAGGAAGCGCGGAAATGAAGGCATGAGTCAGTTCATGCCTCAAAGTGGACCGTAATTCAGGTGTTACGTTGGAAAGGCCTTTTGTGGGAACGCGAATCTTTCCATCGAACATCGCACCGGTCCAGCTCGCAGCACGTGTGATATCGAAGTAGGTTTGATTCGGATACAAGATCACTGCGATCGTCGCCGGAGGCCTCGAAGTCAGCTCGTTGCTGAGCTGGCCGTAGAGTGCTTCCAGCGTTGTCAGGATCTGCTGTCCGAGCTGCTGGTCGGATACTTTCTGGTCATAACGCAGGATGAAGTGCGTGCTTAGCAGCTCGCCAAGCTGATCGTGGACTCTCGCCTCCTTTTGAGCCTTGTCCAGACTTCTGGACATTTCCGGGTGCGGGCCCAACCGCAAGCCTGCCGTCCATTCATCGATCGCCTGGGTGATCTTTTCCTGACCGTAGTAGGTTGCGCCCAGCAGGTAGTGTGCTTCCTGATTGTTCCGGTCGTTATCGATCGCGGCTTTCAACAAATCCTCGGCTGCTCGATAGTTGCCCATGCGCAGGTGGACGACGGCAAGGTTGGAAGCAATCGCCGGATCACGCTTGTTCAAATTGAAAGCTTCTTCCAGAGCGGTTCGCGCGGCGGGAAGATCACCTTGCGTCAAGTGCAACCACGCCACCGAGTTCAGCGTCTGAATCAATTCCGTTTTGGCGCGCGGATCGGCAGGATTCGTACTCAGGTTCTGGCGTAGCCGTATGAGGGAGTCGTTTGACGCTGCGTTGCCACCTGGCGCGGAGGTTGGCGTCTTCGCAGGGTCCGTCCCCGACTCGACGACGACGCTTTCGAGGGACCATCGTTTCGAAGATGCAGGCGCCGGCGGGAGATTTTCAGCCTGAATTTCCCGGACGGTGGATCTGGGAACGCTGAGAACGCCACGGCTGGTTTGATACTTGACGTCGTCACCGTCGATCCAGGCCTTTTCAACCAGGAGGACATTCCCGTCGTTCAGGTAGATGACGTCGGCATGAAGTTTAGAGGTGGCAAGCACCAGGCAAACTGCTACCCACAGGATCTGCAGACGCAGGACCATTCGTCTTGAAGGCTTCATCCATGAACTCCGTGTGGCAGTTATGATTATCCTGATCGTCCAATTCGCACAATAGGAAACCAGGGCCCTAGAGTGTTTTCATGTCGATCACGAAGCGGTATCGAACGTCTCCCTTCACTGTAAGGTCGTAGGCCTTCTCAACGTCCTGTATGGGAATAACCTCTATGTCCGCAGGAATGTTGTGTTTGCCACAAAAATCCAGCATCTCCTGGGTTTCGCGGATCCCGCCGATTATGGATCCGGCCAGGCGTCGCCGCCCCAGGATCAGGGGGAACGTCGCGATAGGGGTGGGTTCGACGGAAACTCCCACGACAACGAGCGTGCCGTCCCGACGCAGCGCATTGAGATAGAGATTCAAATCGTGCGTCCCCGAGACGGTATCGAGAATGACGTTGAACTGGCCGGCAACGGCCTGCATGGCGTCGGGATTCGTGGAGACGACAAAGTGCCTGGCGCCAAGCCGCTTTGCGTCCGTCTCTTTCTTCGGGGAGGTGCTGAACACCGTGACCTCCGCCCCCATCGCGTTCGCAATCTTGACTCCCATATGCCCCAGGCCGCCAAGGCCCACGACGCCGACGCGATCTCCAGGTTTCACCTTGAATTCTTTCAGAGGGGAATAGGTCGTTATTCCCGCGCACAGCAACGGCGCGGCACCCGAGAGGGCAAGTGTTGAGGGAATTCGAAGGATGTAATTCTCGTCGACGACCATCTGATTGGAATAGCCACCATACGTCTGCGTCTTTCCATCCATCTCCGTGGAGTTGTAGCTGAACACGAGATGCTTCTCACAGAATTGCTCAACACCCTCTTTGCAACTCGAGCAGGTTCGACACGAGTCCACAAAGCAACCAACGCCAACCGAATCCCCAACCTTGAATTTCGTTACCTTTGGCCCGACGCGCGTGACGTGGCCTGTCACTTCGTGGCCCGGGACCATGGGGTAGGTCGAGTTGCCCCACTCTCCGCGTGCCTGATGGATATCGGAGTGGCAGATCCCGCAGTACTCGATCTGCAAAAGAACATCATTCGGTCCAAGCTCGCGACGAGTGAAATTGAAAGGTTCCAGCTTCGATTTCGGTCCATGAGTAGCGTAACCGCGTGTAGGTAGCATCTATTTAATATACGAGTAACCAAGTCCGCGGCCAAGCACTCAGGAATTCCGTTTCCCTCTCTGTGCCCTCTGTGTCTCTGTGGTACATCAATGGTCGAAAGGCGTAAATGAAATCGACTGAAGACAAGTGGATGCCGTACCTGCTCTCTCTTCCTGAAAGAACGCTCCGATCGGCTTCAGGCATGGCGGGAGGCCTGCTTCATGAAATTGGAGAAGTCACGCTACCTCGAGCGCTTCGTCAAAGCCAGCTCTACCAGAACCTGGTGGAGGCGAGTCTGCGCTTTCTGATTGAACAGGTGGGGCAGGTGGAGGGCGTCTATCCGAGTGGAGAGAAACTCGCAGAAGACTTCCTCGTGCGCAGGACAGCCGGAAGCGGCATCGAACTTATCGGCGTTCTCGCCTTCCGCGCGTCGCCTGTCTGGGTGCTCGCGGCGCTGGCCGATGTTTCTGGCGCCGGAAAATTTTTAATCCGGGAGATCTCGACGTCCCTTAAAGAGCAGGGCCTTCTCGATCCCGACACAGAGTTCAGCACTGTCAATCAGATGCTTGACGGACTCGAGGGATCTGCCAGTCGAATGGCAACCACGATTAACGAGCCACCCCTTGATATTGCGACGCTTCGGAGAGATTGGCAAAGTGTGCAGCGTGACCTGGCGAAGATTCCGCCCAAAAATCTTCCGCCACTCGATAGCCTTCACAAGCTTTGGACAGGAGTGACCGAGGAAGCATCGAGGCAAAATCGCAGTGTATTCCAGGTTTCGTCGGTGATGGCGATGTCCGCCATCACCAATCTGCCGCAGAAGGCCTATTGGATCTCTGCATCAACGCGAACGGCTGTCGGAAAGACCGGTTCTGTTGCGGCCGGAATTCTTCTCGACCACTACAGAGACACTCTCGTGGAGATCCACAAGCAAGGCTATCTTCCCTATGCCGCCCGCCAATTTCGACCGTACTTGTATGCCGCTGCCTCTCAGTTTTCACCGAGTCGGCAATCGCTGACGGAGAAACTTTTCATTCGGAAGTCGCGGCGGAAATCCTGACGGGCTACTTAACAACCACACGCAGGAATCGTCGCCTGCCGACCTTGAAGGTATGTTCCCCGTGCTGCGAAAGGTCGAACTCCGCCTTTACATTTGTCACGCGTTGATCGTCAAGGTGGACGGCGCCCGACTCGATGAGCCGTTGGGCTTCAGTCACAGAAGGCGCGAGGCCCATAGACGCGAGAAATTTAGTCATTTTCACGGGCGTTGAGCTGACCGCCAGCTCTCGGGTCTCAATATCCGCAGGCGTTTCCTTCTGTCCGAACACGCTGCGGAAATGCTGGCGTGCAGCGTCCGCGGCTCCAGCGCCGTGGTACAGCGTAATGATTGTTGCCGCGAGATCTTCCTTCACTTCTTTGGGATGCCGGCTCTTCATCGTTGCGATGTCTCTCATCGAAACGTCCGTTGCGAGTTCCCAGTAACGCCACATCAGGTCATCCGAAATCGACATGATCTTTCCAAATTGGTCGTTTGGCGTTTCGTTGATTCCAATGTAATTGGTGAGAGACTTGCTCATTTTCTGTACGCCGTCGGTTCCTTCAAGCAAAGGCATAGTCAGGACGATCTGCGACTCCTGACCGTACTCCCGTTGAAGATCCCGACCGACGAGAAGATTGAACTTCTGATCCGTGCCGCCAAGTTCAACGTCGGCTTTCAGCGCGACCGAGTCGTAGCCCTGAACCAACGGGTACAGCAATTCGTGCATGGAGATGGGCAATTGATTCTTCAGGCGGTTTGAAAAGTCCTCGCGCTCGATGATTCGAGCGACAGTGTAACGCGCGGCGAGTTTGATGAATCCGTCTGCGCCAAGTCCGGACATCCAGCGGCTGTTGAAATCGACAACCGTTGTCACGGGATTGAGGATCTTGAAGACCTGCTGCTTATATGTTTCGGCGTTCTGCAGAATCTCTTCTTTGCTGAGTTGTTTCCGTGTGACGTTACGGCCGCTTGGGTCGCCGATCAGCGTGGTGAAATCTCCAATCAGAAAGATTGCGGTATGGCCCAGATCCTGAAAGTGCTTCATCTTGCGGATCAACACGGTGTGCCCCAGATGAATATCCGGCGCAGTCGGATCAAAACCAGCCTTCACGCGAAGGGGCTTGCCGGTCTTCTGCGCGCGTTTCAGTTTCTCGGCGAGTTCTTCCTCGCGGATGATCTCGACTGCGCCTTTGCGGATGTATTCGAGTTGTTCGGGGATCGGGATGGATTTGAAGTCGCTCATGAATTCATTGCAAGTTCGTGCGTACCCTTCTGCCGTTGAGCTCACACCGTCCGGACAATACCAGATCGATGGCTTCCGAATAAATGCGGTGTTCCTCCACCAGAATCCGCGCGGCAAGCGAATCGGCATCATCTGTGTCCAGCACCGGTACAGCGGCCTGCAAAACGATCGGACCACCATCGAGTACATCGTTCACGAGATGAACGGTGCATCCGCTGAACTTCACACCGTGATCCAATGCCTGTTGTTGCACGTCACGGCCAGGAAACACTGGCAGCAGGGAAGGGTGAATGTTGAGAATGAGATTCGGATAGGCCCTTAACATTACCGGACTGAAGATCCGCATAAATCCAGCCAGCACTACAAGCCCGACATCATTTGCATTCAACGCCGCTACCAGTTCCTCGTCGAACGATTCGCGCTGTTTGCCTTTCGACGGAATGTGGAGGGTATGCAAGCCGCGCTCCCGTGCGCGCGCGAGACCCGGCGCGGCCTCGACATTGCTGATAACAACCGCAATCTCCGCGCGCAGCTTCCCCGAAGAGACATTTGCTGCAATGGCTTCAAAGTTGGATCCCCGGCCAGAAAGAAGAATTCCGATCCGGCGATTGCGCGGCCGGATCTTCATGCGCGATAGCTGACCCTCGGTTCGCCAGGGATGATCTGGCCAATGGAGTAGTGGGGCGTTTCGAGTGTCGCGAGGAAGGCGTTGACGTTTGCAGGACGGACAACTGCAACCATGCCGATTCCCATGTTCGTCGCGCGCAGCATCTCGGCTTGTTCAATCTTTCCGATTCGCGCCATCGCCCGGCAAAGAGGCAGTACCGGCCAGGATCCCAGCTGAATCTGCGCTTCGCACCCCTGGGGCAGGATGCGGTCGAGATTCTCCGTCAGTCCTCCCCCGGTAATGTGAGCCAGGCCTTCGACAAGACCTGCGGCAAGTGCCTTTCTCAGGACAGGTTCGTAGTTGATGTGTTCCTTCAGCAGGGCTTCGCCGACCGACGTGTCGAGTTCATCCACGGTGGAGTTGACGTTGAGACTGGCGATCTCGAAGAATAGCTTCCGAGCAAGGGAATAACCGTTCGTGTGGAGGCCTGCGGACGGGAGGCCGATGAGCACATCGCCATGTCGTATTGATTTGCCATCGATGATCCTGGAGCGATCCACAACACCAACAATGAATCCCGCGATGTCGTAGTCACCGTCGGCATAGAAGCCCGGCATCTCCGCAGTCTCTCCGCCGAGGAGGGCAATGCCGGCAGCCTTGCACCCATTGGCGACACCTTCGACCACGGAAACAACGACATCAGGATCCAGCTTGCCTGTGGCGAAGTAATCCATGAAGAAGAGAGGCTTCGCTCCCTGCACCAGGATGTCGTTGATGCAATGATTGACGAGGTCGGCGCCGACGGTGTTGTGCCGGTTCATCATCATCGCGATCTTCAGCTTGGTTCCGACGCCGTCTGTGCTCGACACCAGCACGGGCTCCTTCATCCCAAAGTTGCATGCGAACATGCCGCCGAAACTTCCGATGTCAGACAACACGCCGGAGGTGTAGGTGGCGCGGGCCAGGCCGCGAATACGCTTAACGGCCGAGTTGGCCTTGTCGATGTTGACGCCGGCGTCCTTATACGTAATTCCACTGCTCATGAGGTTTTCTCAAGGGATTCTTCCCAGAGGTCGAGTTGGCGCTCCGCTTCCTTCGCGTCGGGAATGACGTCGACGAAGTCGAGCGGGTACTTGCCCGTATAGCAAGCCGAACAAAACTCGTTCGGTTTCGATTGCACGGCCTGCAGCAATCCCTGAAGGCTCAGATAGGCAAGAGAGTCGGCTTCGATACGCTTGCAGATCTCATCAAGAGTGTGCGTTGACGCGATCAGTTCCTTTCTTGTCGGCGTGTCTACACCGTAGTAGCAGGGCCATGTTGTGGGAGGACACGTGATTCTCATATGGACTTCCGAGGCGCCAGCCGCCCGGACCATCTTTACGATTTTCCGGCTCGTCGTTCCGCGGAC
>Ga0111539_10007491_pt1 | contig 13971 bp, 8 predicted proteins | sample RhiMethybrSRZTD1_FD_79667 | JGI IMG/M metagenome (GOLD analysis project Ga0111539, IMG submission 79667) | Populus rhizosphere microbial communities from Tennessee, USA - Rhizosphere MetaG P. TD hybrid SRZTD1 (version 2) (version 2) | ecosystem: Host-associated > Plants > Roots > Rhizosphere >...
CGCAGCAGCGTCACCGCGGTGGCGCGCGCAATGCCCGGCGCGCCGGCATCCGCGGCCAGGCCGACGAGCTGTGCGTCGGCATTCGGCAGGTCGCGACGTCCGGCGTCGAGCGCCTGGCCGTAGTGAGGTGGGCGGGGACGGCCCGCACTCCAGCGATCGACCGCCTCCGCCGCCCACTTCGCCGGTCGATCGCGGTGGCAGCCAGTGCAGGCGTTGGGCGTCCCGATGGCCACCGATAGGTCTGGTCGAGGCACGCGCAGGCTGTGATCGCGGCGGGGATCCACGACCATGTAGGTGGTCGTGGGCATGTGGCAGTCGACGCAGGCGGACCCGGGCGATCCGATCTTGTGGTGATGGTGCGCGGGGGTGTCGAACCTGGCCGGCAGATGGCAGCGCGCGCACACCGCGCTGGGCGGCGCGGCCGTCTTGAGGCTGTGCGGGTCGTGGCAGTCGCTGCACGTCACGCCCGCCCGGTACATGCGGGACTGCAGAAACGATCCGTATTCGTAAACCTCGCCGAGGATCTGGCCATCGGCGTGGTAGAGCTCCGGGTCGAGCAGTGATGGCCGGTGGGTATCGAGCAAGGGGCGACCGTAGACGTAGCGGTCGTCGATGAGACCGCGCCGCGCGTGGCACCGCGCGCAGCCCTCCATCTCGAGCCGGGAGGGCGCGGGCCCCGTCCGGCGAGCGATTCCCGTGGCCGGGTCCATCTGCCAGGCGGCGTCGCGATGATCGCGAAAGCCAACGTCCAGACCCAGCGTGCCATCGCCCGAGAGCCGGCCCGCGCCCTTCTCCGTTCGCGCCCACTGGACGTGACGCGAGCCGGGCCCGTGGCACGCCTCGCACCCGACGTTGAGCTCGAACCACGTGGTCTCGTACCGGTCGTCGGCGGCTCGATAGTTCTTGAGCAGATTGGTGGAGTGGCACTCCGAGCACATGTAGTTCCACGTCTGGTCGCGTCCCGTCCAGTGGAGCCGATCGCCGGGCCGGGGACGCTCGGTCGCGTACAGATCGAACCAGCGCTGCCCACCCTCCGCCTTGGGACGCGAGTCCCAGGCGAGGTTCAGCGCCTGATACCGCCCACCCGGGAACGCGACGAGGTACTGCTGTAACGGCCGGACCCCGAACGTGTAGGCGATCTCGAAGTCGCCGACCTGGCCGTGCGGGCCTTCCGTGCGGACGAATGGCTTGTCGTCCCGCCAGACGAACGTCGACTTGCCACCGGCATTGGGTGTCGGACTGCCGAAGTCGGCCAGCACCGTGCGCCGGTCGGCCGGCTGCATGGCGAGATCGTGATCCGACCCGCGCCACGCTTCGGTCTGGCGCGCATGGCACTCCGCGCACACCGCCCGGCCGACGAAGGTTGCGCCCGCCGGCGCGCCCTTGGCGCGCGGCCACCAGGTGACCGCGAGCCACCCGGCGCCGACCAGGGCGATGAGCGCACCCGCCATTGCCAGCGTGAGCGCCTGGCGTCGTCTGGAGCGGCCTTCCGTCACCTGCGCACGGTAGGCGAAGGCCCGATCACGGGCCCATAGGACCTTGGTCCGATGTTAGGATGACGCCCGGACCGCGGAAGCTGTTTGGCGCGAGGAGACCTCACGAGATGGCTTCAGCCTTCAGAACCGCTGCGCTGGCGATGGCGCTCATCGTCCTGGCCGCCGGGTGCGCCACCAAGACGGGCGCGTCGAGTGCCGGATCCGAGCCGCCGCCGCCCGTCGTCGAGACGCTGCCCAACGGGCTCACGCTCGTGGTCCAGGATCACCGCGCGGCCGACATCGTGGCGGTGCATCTGTGGGTGGCCACGGGCGTGCGCTTCGAGAATCCCAACGGGCTCGGCTATGCCCACTTCCAGGAGCATATGCTCTTCAAGGGCACCGACAAGTTCGGTCCCGGCTATATCGACCGGGCCATCGAGGGCACCGGCGGCCGCTCGAACGCCTTCACCACCTACGACTACACGACCTACCAGATCCTCGTGCCGAGTGACGCCACCAAGACCGCCGTCGACCTGCTCGACGACATGGCGTTCCGCTCGAAGTTCGATCCCAAGGAGATCACCGCCGAGCGCGAGGTCATCTTCGAGGAGACGCGCATCCAGACGGACAACCCGCGCGATGCGATCGTCCGGCAAGCGTACAACGCGGTCTTCGGCGACCATCCGTACGGCCGGCCGCTGCTCGGCACACCGGAGACGATGAACGCCGCGACCCAGAAAGATCTACAGGCATTCAACCGCCGCTACTACACGCCCGAGAACATGACGCTGGTGGTGGTCGGCCCGGTGCAGGCCAAGGCTGTGCGCGCGCTGGTCGACCAGACATTCGGCAAGCGCCCCCGCACGGGCTACACGGCACCGGCGAACCCGCCGCTCAAGCCGATCAAGGAGATCGTCCGGGTCAAGGTGGAGCGGCCCGAGCAACAGGCGTACCTCGTGCTCGCCTGGCAGGCGCCTCCACTCGCCGATCCCGACGCCGGCGCGCTCGACCTGGCCGCCACGATCCTGGGGGGCAGCGAAAGCTCGCGCCTGGCGCTGACGCTGCGCGATACCGAGCGACTCGTGTCGCGGGTCGCCATGAACAACGCCTCGCAGAAGCTGTCCGGCATCGTCTACATCCAGGTGCGCCTGGAGGCGGCCGACGTGGACAAGGTGGAGAAGCGCATTCTCGAGGAGATCACGCGGCTCCAGAAGGACGGCCCGACCGAGGAAGAGCGCGAGCTCGCGGTCACCAAGGCGGAGTCCGATCACGCCACCGCGTACGAGACCTCCGACGGCGTGGCCGGCGCGTACGGCATCACCATCATGCAAGCCTCGCTGGACAACGAGCTCCGCTACCTAGACCGGCTCAAGACCATCACGCGGGCGCAGATCCAGACGGCGGCGCAGAAGTACCTGTCGACGACCGCCTACGCCTGGATCGCGTTCGTGCCCCGGCGGGCGCAATGATTCGCCGGGCGCTCGTGCTCGCCGCGGTCCTGAGCCTCTGGCTCCCGGCCAGCGCGCCGGCGGAGATGGCCGGAGTCACGCGGACCAAGCTACCCAACGGCTTGACCGTCATCGTGCGGGAGAATGCGGCGGCGCCCATCGTCGCCTACTCGCTCCTGGTCAAGATGGGCACCCGCAACGAGACGACGGACAACGCCGGGATCTCGAACATGCTGCAACTCATGCTGGTGCGCGGGACCGAGAAGATGTCCGGTGAGCAGATCGCCGCGACCGCCGATCGCCTGGGTGGCAGCATCGACGCCTATGGTGATGCCGACTACTCGGAGATCACCGCCACCGCGCTCTCGCGCAACTGGCAACCGATGCTGGAGATGGTCGCCGACGTCGCGATCCGCCCCACCCTCCCGGACGGGACGGTCGCCGCGGTGCGTGATTTCATGGTCCGGCAGATCCGGAATCGCGGCGAGAAGCCCTACGACGTCGCGTCCGACCAGATGCGCATCGCCCTGTTCGGACCGCGTCACCCCTACGCCTGGGACCCGATCGGGCTCAGTGAGTCCGTGCAGCGTCTGCATCGCGACGCATTGCTGGCCTGGTACCGGCGCCAGTACGTTCCGGCCGCGATGGTGCTGGCCGTGAGCGGCGACGTGAAGAGCGCCGACGTCATGCCGCAGGCACAGCGCCTCTTCGGCGGCATGCCGGCCGGCAAGGCCGACGCGCCCACCGTGCCCGCTCCGCCGGCGATGGCCGCCACGCGGGAGGTGTTCAAGGTGCCGGGGGCGCAGGCGCAAATCTTCATGGGGGCCCTGGCGCCAGCGCTGACGCATGCCGACTATCCCGCCCTCAAGGTCGTGAGCGCCATCCTCGGCGGTGGCATGGCCTCGCGCTTCTTCTCGGAGCTCCGGGACCAGCAGGCCCTCGCCTACGCCACGGCCGCGCTCTACCCGGGGCGCCTGGACACGAGCAGCTTCACGGCCATCCTGGGCACGGGCCCGGCCAACGCGCAGAAAGCCGAAGAGGCCCTGAAGGCGCAGCTGCGTCGCATCCAGACCGAGCCGGCCACCGAGCAGGAAGTCGCCGTCGCGCGCTCCTACGTCGTGGGCACGCAGGCCATGGACCGGCGCACCAACGCCCGGCAAGCCTGGTACCTGGCCGCCGCCGAGCTCGCCGGCGTCGGCCCCGAGTACTTCGACACCTATGTGGCCGCCGTCAAGAAAGTGACGCCCGCGGACGTCACGCGCGTTGCCAAGCAGTATCTGGGAGTGGTACGAACCGTCATCGTCCAGCCGGAGTAGTCCCCGGTGAAGCGCACCTCGAGTCACGCAGGAGGAAGGACCATGGTTGAACGGCGCTCGGCGCTTCGCCGGTATGCCGGACTCGTGCTCATCGCGGCCCTCGCCGGGACGGCCGTGGTCACGGCGCCCGGAACCGTCGAGGCCCAGACGGTCCGCGATCTGTTCAAGAAGGTCACGCCCTCGGTCGTCGTCATCCGCGCCAAGGGGCGTGACGTGACGACCGGAGGCCAGATCGGCTTCACCGAGACCGGCTCCGGCGTGCTCATCTCCAAGGACGGCAAAGTCATGACCGCGGCCCACGTGGTCCACGCGATGGACACCATCTCGGTGGAGTTCCTGGGTGGTGAGACGGTGTCGGCGCGCGTGATCTCGTCGGAGCCGGCTGCCGACCTGTCGATGCTGCAGCTCGATCGTGTGCCGCCGGGCGCCACGGTGTCGCCGATGGCCGACTCCAGCAAGATCCAGGTGGGCGACCAGATCATGATCGTCGGCGCACCGTACGGGCTGAGCTACTCGTTGAGCGTCGGCTACATCAGCGCCCGGTGGGCCCCCAACACCGTCTACAAGACCATGCCGCTCGCCGAGTTCTTCCAGACCGACGCGACCATCAATACCGGCAACTCGGGCGGACCCATGTTCGCGATGAACGGCGATGTCATCGGCATCGTCAGCCACAACATCTCCAAGGGCGGGGGCAGCGAGGGGCTCGGGTTCGTGGTGACGATCAACACGGCCAAGCAGCTCTTGCTGGAGAAGAAGTCGTTCTGGTCGGGGCTCGAGGGGATCGTCCTCAGTGATCGGGTGGCCGACTTGTTGAACCTGCCGAATCGCGCCAGCGGCTTCATCGTGAAGACCGTGGCCAAGGACTCGCCGGGCGATCAGATCGGTCTGCGCGGCAGCACGATGCTGGTTCCCATCGCCGGCCAGGAAATCCCGCTCGGCGGCGACATCATCATGACCGTCAACGGGATCGCAGCAGGCTCCGCGAACCTGGCGAAGATCCGCGACAGCATGGGCACCCTGCCGCCCGGCGGCACGTTCAAGGTCACCATCCTGCGCGCCGGGCAGATTCTGGAGCTGACCGGCAAGGCTCAGTGACGGCGGAGCGCGGCGAGCGCTGCGGCCGACTCAGCTCAGCTGGCTGCGAAACCGCCAGGCGCTGATGGCCACGAAGAGGGTGGCCAGCGCGAGGAGGGCGAGCAGGTTCGGGTAGACGACGTCGAGGCCGGCCCCCTTCAGCAGCACGTTGCGGGCGATCTTGGCGAAGTGCGCGATGGGGTTGAGCAGCGTGAGCGGCTGGACCCACTTGGGCATCGCCTCGATCGGCGTCAGGCCTCCCGACAGCATGGCCAGCGGCGGATTGATGAAGAAGCTGATGAGCTGGGTCTGATTGGCCGAGCGGGCCAGGGTCGAGACGAACGTCCCCAGGCCGATCCCGGTCAGCACACAGCACGCGCAGGCGGCGAGCACCAGCAGGCCGTTGCCCCGGAACGGCACGCCGAACACCACCGCGGCCATCAGCAGGACCAGTCCGACCATCGCCATCAAGAGAATGAACAGCGGCACGAGCTTGGCGGTCACCACCTCGAGCGCGCTGGCCGGCGTCATGAGGAGCTGCTCGACCGTGCCCTGCTCCTTCTCGCGAATCATCGTGGCCGCCGCCACCAGCGAGCCGTTGAGAATGATCAGCGTCCCGAACACGCCGGTGACGATGTACCAGGCGTTCACCAGGCCCGGGTTGTACAAGAACGCCGTGTGCAGCTCGACCGGTGGCGGCCGCGTCCCCAGCAGGTCGCGATTGAGCGAGGCGACGGCGCCCTCCACGTAGCCCTGCGCGATCTGCGCGGTGTTCGCGTTCGCCGCGTTGAGCAGCACCTGTACGGTGGCGGGGTGTCCGCGCATCCGCCGCCGGGCGAAGTCGTAGGGCACCACCACCCCGATGTCCAGGCGGCCGGCGCCGAGCTCCTCGCCGAGGATGGCCGGGGTGGTGTAGGAGCCGGCCAGCTGGAACGTGCGGTTCTGCGTGAGGACGGCGACCAGCTCGCGGCTCTCCGGCGTGCGGCTCTCGTCCACGATGCCGAGCTGGAGGTTGCGCACGTCGGAGTCCAGCGCGAAGCCGAACAGCAGCACCTGCAAGACCGGCGGCACGATGAGCGAGATCGTGAGCCGCCGATCCCGCCGGATCTGCCGGAGCTCCTTGAGCGCCAGCGCCCAGAAGCGCCCGCCGAAGAGGGCACGGGCCGCGCGCGTCACGCCTTCACCTGCATGCGGTGCATCGAGCGCCAGGCGAGCACGTAAAACACGAGGCCGATGCCGCCGATGGCCAGCACCGCCCACCACACCGCGGGCCACCCACCGCCCTGCAGAAACGCGTCGCGCACGACGAGGACGTAGTAGCGCGCCTGCACCAGGTTCGAGATCCAGCGCAGCGCGTCGGGAATGTTCTCCACGGGGAAGATCAGCCCCGACAGCAGGAAGGACAGGAGAAACCCTCCGAGCCCTACCGCCTGCACGGCCGCCGCCTGGTTCGGGATGGCGCTGCCCACCAGCGAGGCGAAGGCCGCCATGCAGAACACGTAGAGGATGCTGGCGGCCACGAACGGCGTGGGATCGCCGACGAAGTCGAGGCCGAACACCGTCAGCATCAGGACGACACCTAGCACGCACTGCGCCAGCCCGACCGCCATGCCGGCCAGGATCTTGCCAAGCAGGAACTCGTGCGCGGAGATGCTGGAGACGTACACCTGCAGAATCGTCTGCTGCTCGCCCTCCCGCGACATCGCGAGCGCGGCGAGCACGGTGGGAAAGATGGAGAGCGCCAACACGAGGAACCCCGGGCCGTAGAACTTGCGGGGCGTGCGGCCGGGATTGAACCAGAGGCGGGTCGCGGTCTCGATCATCGCGCCGGGCGGCGGCGGCCCCACCTGCTGCGCGAAGGCGCGCGTGAGCTGGGTGGCGTTGCCCCGGATGAGGCGCGCGGTGTTGCTGTCGGTGGCGTCCACCAGCACCTGCGTCGCCGCCCCGCGCCCTCGCCGGATCTCGCGACCGAAGTGGGTAGGGATGACGAGGGCCGCGCGCACCCGGCCGGTGTTCAGCATCCGCTCGGGCGACATCGCCGGCGGCAGCGTCACCACGCGGAAGGTCAGCGAGTTGCGAAATGTGTCCGCGTACTGGCGGGACAGCGGCGTCTGATCGAGATCCTGGATGACGATCGGGATGTCGGTCACCGTGAGCGAGATGGCGGTGCCGAGGAGCCCGATGAGGACCACCGGCAGGACGAGAGCCAGCCCGAGCGCGAGCCGATCGCGCACCAGCTGGGTGAGCTCCTTGCGGGCCTGGGCGATGATGCGGCGCATCAGGCCGCGGCGCGCGCGCCCCGCTCGGCGATGATGAGGAAGACGTCCTCCAGCGAGTAATCCTGCTCCGTCATCTCGAGGATCCGGACGCCCTCGCGGGCCAGCCGGTCCTCGATCTGCCGGGTGGCGACCGACACGTCGCCGTCCACGATGACGTGGATGCGATCGCCGAACAGCGACACGCGCCACGACTCCAGCTCCGCCTTCAGCGCGGCGACCGCGCGCAGCGGGTCGTCGGCGCGCACCTCGAGCACGCGGCCGCCCTGCGCCGCCTTCACGCCGCTCGGCGTGCCCTCGGCCACCAGCTCGCCGGCCACCATGAAGCCCAGGCGATTGCACTGCTCGGCCTCTTCCAGGTAGTGCGTGGTGACCAGGATGGCGGTGCCCTGATCGGCGAGCTGGTTGATCATGGCCCAGAAGGCGCGGCGCGCGATGGGATCGACGCCGGAGGTCGGCTCGTCGAGAAAGAGCACGCGCGGCTCGTGCATGATCGCCGCCCCGAACGCCACGCGCTGCTTCCATCCTCCCGGCAGGCTTCCGGTGAGCTGACGTCCCTGCCCCTCGAGACCGGCGAACTCGAGGACCCAGCGTTTTCGCTCGGCGCGCCGCTCCGGCGGCACCCGATAGACGCCGGCGAAGAAGTCGAGGTTCTCCTCGATGGTGAGGTCGTCGTACAGGGAGAACTTCTGCGACATGTAGCCCACCTGCTGCCGCACGGCCGGTGAGCGCAGGGTTCCGGTCTCGCCGGCGAGCTGGACGTCGCCCTCGCTCGGCTCGACCAGCCCGCACAGCATCTTGATCGTGGTCGTCTTCCCCGCGCCGTTGGCGCCGAGCAGACCGTAGACCTCGCCGTAGGCGATCTCGAGGTCGATGCCCTTGACCGCGGTGAAGGCGCCGAAAGTCTTGCGCAGGCCGCGGGCGCCGATGGCCACTGCTCGGGCCGCCGGCGTGTCGGGTCGCCGGCCGGGAAACGGAGGAACGGGCCGCTGCGGCTCGAGCTCACGCAGGATGGCGACGAACGTGTTCTCCAGAGTCGGGGTGGCGGCCCGCACACTGTCGACACGGAGGCCGGCGCCGCCCAGCGCGTCCCGCACCGCGCGCTCGCCCATCCGGACGTCGGCCACCATCACGTCGAGCCGATCACCGAAGCGCTGGACGTCGACGATGCCCTCGCGGTGCGCCAGCGCCGTCGCCGCCCGGCGCAGATCCCCGGCGTGTACTTCCAGACGCTGCAAACCGAGGCTCTGGCGCAGCTCGGCCGGTGTCCCGGTGCGGTGCAGGCGCCCGTCGTGCATGAGCGCGACACGATGACAGCGCTCGGCCTCGTCGAGGTAGGGCGTGGCCAGCAGGATGGTGATGCCCCCGCTCGAGAGCTGGGCGAGCGCGTCCCAGAACTCACGCCGCGATACCGGATCGACGCCGGTGGTCGGCTCGTCCAGCAACAGGACGCGGGGCTCGGCCACCAGCGCGCAGGCCAGCGCGAGCTTCTGCTTCATGCCCCCACTGAGTCGGCCGGCGAGCCGGTCGGTGAAGCGCTCCATGCCGAACATCGCGAGGTAATGCCCGCCGCGCTGCGCGATGTCGCGGTCGGGCACGCGGCGCAGCTGGCCGACATACTGGAGGTTCTCGGCGACGCTCAGGTCCTGGTAGAGGCTGAACGCCTGCGTGAGATAACCGACCTGGGCGCGGGCCTCTCGCGCCGGCCGCCCGAGCAGTGTGGCGCTCCCGGAGGTGGCTTCCATGACGCCACCGAGGATCTGGAACGTCGAGGTCTTCCCTGCGCCGTCGGGTCCGATCAGGCCGAAGATCTCACCGGCCTGCACGTCGAAGTCTACGCCACGAATCGCCTCGATGGCGCCGTACCGCTTGGTCAGCCCCCGAATCTGGATAGCAACGTGAGACTCGCTCACCGCCGCGCCTGCTGCGTCGGCCAGTCGTTGCCCTCGACGAGGATCTCGCCATCCGCCGGCATGCCCGGCTTGGCGAAGCCCACGGCGCCACGGAGCCGGAGCTTCACGCCCACCACCTGCTTGACCCGGTCTTCCCGGAAGTACGTATTCTCGGGCGTGAACGAGGCTTGCGGATCCACGCGCAGCACGTACGCCTCGACCGGCTTCGTCGGAGACGAGTCGAGGAAGACGCGCGCCGGCTGGCTCACCCGTACGCGCCCGATCTGCCCTTCGGGAACGAAGGCGCGCAGGTAGACCTCGCTCATGTTCAGGAGCGTGATGACCGGGGTGCCGGCCATCACGACTTCGCCCGGCTCGGCTGTGCGCGTGGCGACGGTCCCGGCGAACGGCGCGATGATCCGGAGGTCTTGCCGGTTGGCGCGCGCCTCCTGCAGCATGGCCCGGGCGCGCTCGGCCTCGGCCTGCGCCGCGGCGATGTCCGCCTGCGCCTGGAGAATCTGTCCCTGCACCGCGGCCACCTGCGAGGCGCGAATCGCCGGGTTGGAGAGATTCGCCTTCGCGGCCGTCAGCGAGCCGCGGGCAGCCTCGACCTGGCGCCGCGCCGCCGACACCACGGCGGCCTGCGCCTCCTCGGTGCTCTGCGCGCGCCGCGCCTCCTGCTCGGCGATCAGCTCGCGCTGGAACAGGCGCGCGAACGCCTCGCGGTCCCACTTGGCCTGCGTGTACGAGGCCTCGGCCTGCGCCAGCTGCGCTTCGGCCGCGGCCAGCCGCCCCTCGGCTTCGCTGACCTTGCCCTGCGCATCGCCGCGCGACTGGTCGACCCCGATCTCGTTCTGTCGCAACGACTCGTTGAGCACGGTGATCTGGTGCTGGGCCAGACGCACCCGCGCCTCGGCCTGACGGACCGCGGCCTCGGCTTGCGTCTCCCGCGCCCGGATCTGCTCGTCGTCGAGCACCGCGATCACTTGACCAGCCTCGACCTGATCGCCCTCCCGCACGGTGATCTCGCGGATCCGTCCCGACGTCTTGGCCGCGACCGCCGAGTCGTCACCCTCGATCCGCCCGCTCACCGCGAGCACGCCCGGCGATACCGCCGACCGTGCGAGGACGAGACGCCAGGCGGCGAATCCCGCGAGTGCCAGGATCAGCAGAATGACGATGGCGCGCCGGCGCCGGCTCGCGCTCATGGGCGCTGTCCTCCGTCCGCCCGTGGCGCGGCCAGCCCGTGCGTGAGCAGCTCCTGGGTGTACTTCACGAAGGCGTCCGGGTCAGGCGGCGCGAGCTCGGGGCGTCGCTTGGCGAAGACCCGCTCGCGGAAGCGCCGGGTGGCGAAGAAGAACACGAGGCTGCCGACGAGGCTGAGGTGGGTCAACAAGGGATCGACGGGGCGGAAGTCGCCCTCGCGGACACCCCGGGCGACGATGCTCTGCACCGCCTCGAGCATGCGCACCGGCTTGTCCATGACTTCGGACTCCAGGTGCTTGCCGCCCGCAACCACCTCGCGCAGCATCATCGTGCAGAAGTGCGGATGACGTCGGGTGGCGACCTCGCCCACCATCGCAACCAGCTCGCGAAGCACCTCCGGCGCCGGCCGCGTCGACTCGGCCAGGCGCTCTACGCCGGCGACGATCTCCGCGAACGTGGCGGTCAGGATGGCCAGGTAGAGCTTCCGCTTGCCGCCGAAGTGGTAGTTGATCATCGCCTTGTTGACGCCGGCCTTGCCGGCGATGGCCGAGACCGGCACCCCGTCGTATCCGCGCTCGGCGAACAGCTCGGTGCCGGCGGCGATCAGCGCCTCGCGCGTGGCGACGGAGTCTCGGCGACGGGCCCGACGAGTGCCGGGGGCCGTGGCTGGCCGGATGCGGGAGGCGCTCTTCAGCAGGCGCATATATATTAACTAAACGTATGGTTGGTTAAGACTGCTGTCAAGGGCGACCCCGTGGGACGAAGGTCCTATATGAGGAAAGCCGTAGAGCGGCTATCTAATTAATCCGCCGAAGGAGCGCCAAAGAATTGCCCATCACGGCCCAGCCCCCGAGGTTCCCCGCAACGCCTACGTCGCCGAAAGTGGCGAGCGGGTGCCCAAGGGATTCCGCCTCATCCTGAACGACGAGTTGCCGCTGCTGTAGCGCCGCGCTGCGCCGGCACTGCGAGGAGAGACCGTATGAAAGCAACGCTGACGAATCCCGAGCGGGTCGATCGCCTGTTCTCCACCGGAGAGGCGCGGCTCGATCGCTGGTACAAGCTGGCCCTGGCGGCCCAGGTCTGGGCCGCCAAGCCTGACAAGAATGGGCGAGCCGCCGTCGAAACCGCGTTCACCGAGCTGCGTCAGCCCGAGAGCTTCTTCGGCTACCCGGGGCCTCGCCTGCTGCGCGCGATCGAGGACCAGATCGCGCAGGGCGACGGCGGCGACGTCGCGCGGCTCGTCCAGCGGATCAACGGCGCCCTGATGTCGAACAGCTACCGCGCCGACGCCTCGGACTGGGAGACGACCGACGAGGCGGCCGACGGCTCCGGAGCTCTGCGCTTACCCCCTCGCCTCGATTCGGGCGAGACCCGGCGGCCGTATTTCGAGCTCCTCATCGTGTCACCCGCGCCGCCGGCCCGCTGGCCCGCGCTCGCTCAGGATCTGCGGCGCCTGCGCCGGCCAGAGGATCAGTTCATCTACGAGGCGGTCGTGGTCGGCACCTTCGAGGACGCGTGCCTGGCCGTCCTCTTCAATGGCGCCATCCAGGCGGTGGTGATCGGTGACGGCTTCCCCTTCGCGTCACGCCACGACGCACCCGTCCTGCACGACCTGCTTGCCACCCAGCCCGGCCTCGACGCCGACGCGGGTGCGCCGCAGGAATACGGTACCCGGCTGGCCGGCGCGATCAAGCGCGTGCGCCCCGAGCTCGACATCTACCTGCTCAGCCGGCGCAACGTGGAGCAGGTGGCCGGCGATCCCGCGGTGGCGAGCCACATTCGTCGCGTCTTCTACGGCGCGGAGGAGCCGCTGGAGATCCATCTCAGCGCCATCGAGGGCGTGTCCGAGCGGTTCGAGACACCGTACTTCGACAACCTCAAGAAGTACGCGCAGCGCCCGATCGGCACCTTTCACGCCCTGCCCATCGCCCGCGGCAAGTCGATCTTCAAGTCGAACTGGATCCGCGACATGGGCGAGTTCTACGGCCCGACGCTGTTCCTCGCCGAGTCCTCGGCGACCACCGGCGGCCTCGACTCCCTGCTCGAGCCCACCGGGACCATCAAGCGAGCCCAGGACATGGCCGCCCGCGCCTTCGGCTGCGACCGCGTGTTCTTCGTCACCAACGGCACCTCGACCTCGAACAAGATGGTCGAGCAGGCGCTGCTGGCGCCGGGCGACATCGCGATCGTGGACCGCAACTGCCACAAGTCGCATCACTACGGCATGGTCATGGCGGGGGCGCAGCCGTACTACGTCGAGGCGTACCCGATGACCGCCTACTCGATGTACGGCGCGGTGCCGCTGCGCTCGCTGAAGAAGGCGATGCTGGAGCTCAAGGCTGCCGGCCTGCTCGACCGCGTGCGTCTGGTGACCCTCACCAACTGCACCTTCGACGGCCACGTCTACAACACGCGGCGCGTGATGGAGGAGCTGCTCGCGATCAAGCCGGACCTGATCTTCCTGTGGGACGAGGCGTGGTTCGGCTTCGCGCGCTTCTCGCCGTTCCTGCGGCCGCGGACCGCCATGGGCGCGGCCGCCGACATCGAAGCGTCGCTCAAGACGCAGGCCGCGGCCGACGCGTTCGCCGCCCAGGCCAAGACGCTGGGCAGCGACCTCGATCCCAAGGATTCGCGGCTCCTCGACACACGCCTGGTGCCCGATCCAGCCAAGGTCCGCCTGCGCGTGTACCAGACCAACTCCACCCACAAGTCGATGTCGAGCCTGCGCCAGGGCTCGATGGTGCTGGTGCGCGACGTGGACTACCATCACGTGGAGGCGCAGTTCAAGGAGGCGGTGTTCACCCACGCCTCGACGTCGCCGAATCTGCAGATCATCGCCACCCTCGACGTGGCGCGCCGGCAGATGGAGCTCGAGGGCTACGAGCTGGTGGCCCGGTCCATCCAGCTGGCGCTCGACATCCGGCGCACGGTCAACGGCCACCCGCTGATCTCGAAGTACTTCCGGGTGCTGGACGCGGACGACATGATCCCGGCGGAGTACCGCGCCTCGGGGTTCTCGAGTTTCCTCAAGGCCGGCCTGACCTGGGCCGACGCCGTGAAGTCGCTGCAGCAGGACGAGTTCTGTCTCGACCCCACGCGGTTGACCCTGGTGTGCGGCACCGCCGGCTTCGACGGCACGCAGTTCAAGGGGCTGCTGGCCTCGAAGTACGAGATCCAGCTCAACAAGACGTCACGGAACAGCGTGCTCTTCCAGACCAACATCAACAACACGATGAGTGACGTCGCGCACCTGATCAAGGTGCTGGCGGAGATCGCGGGCG
>Ga0111539_10007492_pt1 | contig 13970 bp, 11 predicted proteins | sample RhiMethybrSRZTD1_FD_79667 | JGI IMG/M metagenome (GOLD analysis project Ga0111539, IMG submission 79667) | Populus rhizosphere microbial communities from Tennessee, USA - Rhizosphere MetaG P. TD hybrid SRZTD1 (version 2) (version 2) | ecosystem: Host-associated > Plants > Roots > Rhizosphere >...
CGCAGTCGGAGCGCCGATGCTCGGGATCTGCTATCGCGCGCCTGCGCCGGGCGCACCGCCGTTCGTGGACGTGGGGGCGAGGGTCGAAGCGGAGACGGTCGTTTGCCTCATCGAGGTGATGAAGATGATGAATCCCGTCTCTGCAGGCGTCGTCGGCACCGTCGCCGAGGTCTGCGTCGAGAACGCAGAGCTCGTCGAGGCGGGCGCTGTCCTGTTTCGGGTGCGTCCGGCGTGAACGTGCGAGACCGGCACGTCGACATCGTCGACACGACCACCCGGGACGGGAACCAGAGCCTCTGGGGCGCGACCGGGCTGACGACCTCGGACATCCTCGCGATCGCGCCCGCCATGGACCGGGTCGGCTTCCATGCCGCGGACTTCACGTCGAGCACGCACATGGCCGTCTCGGTCCGCTTTCACCGGGAGGATCCGTGGGAGCACATCCGGCTCGTGAGCGGCGCGATGCCGAACACGCCGCTCTCCTTCATCACGACGGGGATGCGGTTCATCACCTGGGTGCCGGCCGACGAGGAGGTGATGAGGCTCGCATACCGCTGCGTCGTGCGGAACGGGATCCGCCGCTTCCAGGTCGCCGACCCGTCGAACGATCCGGCGCGCCTGCGACGCATCGCGGCGCTCGCGAAGGAGGAGGGCGTCGAGGAGGTCGTCATCGGCCTCACGTACTCGATCAGCGAGGTGCACACGCACGCCTACTACGCCGAGCGCGCCGCGGCGCTCGCGGACTGCGTCGAGATGGATCGGCTGTACCTCAAGGATCCCGGCGGGTTGCTCACGCCCGAGGCCGTGCGCGAGCTCGCGCCGCACTTCCTCCGCGCCGCCGGGGACCGTCCCGTCGAGCTGCACAGCCACTGCACGATCGGGCTGGCGCCGTTCGTCTACATGGAGGGCCTGAAGGCTGGCTTCCCGGTTCTCCACACCGCCGTTGCGCCGCTCGCACGCGGGACGTCCAACCCGGCGGCCGAGGCGACCCTCCGCAACCTCGAGGCCACGGGCTTCTCGCATCGCCTGGATCCGCAAGCGCTGGCGGAGGTCTCCCGCTACTTCGAGGAGCTCCGGCGCCGGAAGGATCTGCCGCTCGGGAGTCCCCAGGAGTTCGACGCCACGTACTACCGCCACCAGCTGGCGGGCGGCATGGTGTCCACGACGCAGCGGATGCTTGGCGAGCTCGGCCGGCCCGAGCTCTACGACGCCGTCCTCGAGGAGGTCGGGCGCGTTCGCGCGGAGATGGGATATCCGATCATCGTCACGCCCGTCTCCCAGCTCGTCGCGACTCAAGCCGTGCGGAACGTCATCGACGAGGAGCGCTGGTCGACCGTCTCGGACGAGACGGTCCGCTACTTCCTCGGCCACTACGGGGATCCGGCTGCGCCGGTCGATCCCGATGTCGCCGAGCGCGTGCTCTCGCGGCCGCGCGTGAGCGAGCTTCGACGGCTCGAGCCGCTGCACCTCGACGGCGCGCGGGAACGCTTCGGCTCGCGCATCTCCGACGAGGAGCTCCTGCTGAGGCTGACGATGCCCGGGGAACAGGTCGACGCGATGCTCACCGCCTCCGACGAGCCGTCGCGGCCGAGTCCCGCCACAGCTGCCCGACCACCAGCGCCGCGCGCCGGACGCCACCCGATCGTGACGCTGCTCGACGAGGTCGCGAACCGGGAGTCGATCCGCAGCATCCGTGTCCAGAAGGGCGACGACCTAGTGGTGTTCCGGCGTGCGACCTGACGCGATCGGCGCGCTCGTCCTCGACGTCGACGGCACCCTCGTGCAGCGGGCCGGCGAAACGATGCACCTGCAGCCGGGCGCGCGGGAGGTGCTGGACCGGGTCAGGGCGACGGGCCGGCGACTCGCTCTCTTCACCAACGGCAGCCACGCTCCGCCTGCCGCCTTCGCCGACGAGCTCCGCGCGGCCGGGCTCGACGTGGCCGACGACGAGATGCTGACGCCGCTGCGCAGCGTCCAGGCATATCTCGGGGCGCACGGGCCCGACAGCACGGTGTTCCTGTTCGGCACGACGAGCGCACGCGCCTATCTCGAGCAGCGCGGCGTTCGGATCGTCTCCGAAGCTGACGGCCCTCCGGACGTCGTGTTCGTCGCCCACCCGGAGGCCGCCGACTTCGTGCGTCTCGAGCACGCTGCGCGCGCTCTCGTGGGGGGCGCTCCGCTCCTCACCGGGAGCTACGCGCCCGCGTACGCGGGCGCGAACGGGCCGATCTTCAGCCGTGGAGCCATGGTCACGGCTGCGCTGGCGAAGGCCTCGGGCGCGGAGCCGACGATCGTCGGCAAGCCTTCGCTCGCCGCTGTCGAGGTCGTGCTCGAGCAGCTCGGCGTCCCGCCCGAGCAGATCGTCGTCGTCGGCGACGACGTCACGATGGACGTTGCGCTCGGTCGACTCGCGGGCAGCACGACCGTCCTCGTGCGCAGCGGCATGAGCGGGGACGTCGATCCCGAGCTCCTCGACGAGGCCCAGCGCCCACATGCGGTTATGGACGGCGTCGCCGATCTCCTCGACTGGCTCTGAGCACCCGGCGACGTTCGTGCGGGCGCCGCATCACCGAGTTTCCCTCGCCAGGCGCGCCCGTCGCTCAGTGGACAGAGCGGCGGACTTCCAATCCGCGGGTCGAAGGTTCGAATCGAATCCTCCCGGGCGCATGAGCAGTACCTGGAAATCGGACAGAAAGCCGCCGTAGAGCGCAGGGACGGGCCGGCGGCACTCGGCGTACCGGACGATTTGTTATCCGAGAATCACGGTTCTGCGTGGAACCGTGGCTCCGCCACTGACTGAGCAGCTGCGTTCGAGTCCAGGCGCGCCCATCGCAGCTTCAGTCATAGAGCCAAATCCGCATAGAAGCGATGAGCCGTCCGAACTTCCCGAAGACGATGCGGCCGTTCGCCGGCCCGGGTGCCGCCGGGGACGCAACGCCCCCGGCGGCCACGAAAGAGCGCGGCGCACGCACTCATGACGATTGAGCGACCAAGCATCGGGCTCACCACCCCTCAGCCCCGCGCCCAGTCGGGCGACATGTCGAAGGCGCCCTTGCTGAGCATCCGCACCCGCGAGCCGGTCGCGTTTACGACGAACAGCCTTCGCTGTCCCTTGCGCACGCGATCGGACACGAAGACGATCCGCTTCGAGTCCTGCGACCACGAAGGCAGCGCGTCGAGCGCCGGGTGGTTCGTAACCCGGGTCTGGTTCGAGCCGTCGTCGTTCATGACGTAGATCTCGAGGTTGCCGTCCCGCATGGACTCGAACGCGATGCGCCTGCCGTTCGGAGACCACGACGGGTTCTCGTCGAAGCCCGGCGTGTTGGTGAGCCGAACGAGCCCGCTGCCGTCAGCGTTCATGACGTAGATCTCGCGGTCGCCGTTGTCACGCTCGCTCGTGAAGGCCATGCGAGCGCCGTTCGGCGACCAGGAGGGATCGCCGTCGAAGGCAGGCGAGCTCGTCAGCTGCTGCTCGGTGCTGCCGTCGGCGTCGATCGCCCAGATCTCGCTGTTGCCGGTGCGCTCGCTCTCGAACGCGATGCGGTCGTCGAGCGACCACGCCGGGTCGCCGTCGAACGCGTTCGCGAACGTGAGCTCGCGGAGTCCTGTCCCGTCGGCCCTCATTACGAAGACGTCGGAGTCCTCGTACCGGCGGCCGCCGCCTCGGCGGTTGCTCTCGAACGCGATCTTCTTTCCGTCTGCCGACCACGTCGGGTTGGAGTCCGATGCCTTGTTGCGTGTCAGGCGTGTCGGGGCTCCGCCAGCCGAGCTCACGACGAGGATCTCGTTGTTTCGCCCGGTGAGCTTCGAGTGGTAGACGATCTTGTCGGTGCTCGCAGCTGGTGCCGTCGACGCCGCGATGGCGACGGCTGCCGCCCCGAGTGCCGCGAGTCCGATCCCGATGATGGTGCGCATTGCGTCTCCTTCCGTGGGATTCACGACCCCACGGTGAAGCAGGCCCCTCACACCGCGCTCATGCCGCGTCGCCGGATGTGAGCGGCTCATGAGCGCCGGGCGTCAGAGTGTCGCCATGACGTCGAGGTACTCGGCAGCATTCAGCGTTTCGGCCGCCGTCTTCGTGCTCGCGCCTTTCGACGCATACGCAGAATGTGCTCCGACGAGCGCAGGTCAGCGCTGGGAGCTCGCGACCGTCATCATCGACGTCCGCGCGCTCGAGGGGCCTACACCGACAGGTGTGCAGCGCTTCCGTGTCCTCCGTTACCTGAAGGGCCACGGCCCGGCCGTGATCCGCGTCTCGACGGGTGTGGCTCGAGCAACGGACGGAAGTGGCTGGGGCTCCGGCGAGGGGCTGCTCGTGCGGCGCGGACAGCGATGGCGCATCTTCGCCCGCGGCTCCTCGAGCGGAATCCTGCGGACAAGCGCGTGCGACGGTTCCTGGCGACACGGCGGCGGCGGGTGAGCCACGGCGCGTCGCGCCACCTGGACCTCAGCCGATCCCTAGTGCCTCCCGGTAGTGCCGCGAGCGATCACGGTGATAGCTCACGAGCTCCTCCGACTCCGGACTCGAACCGGCGAGGTCGTCCGCGACGCGATCGTGCAGTTCCGCACGTCTTGGAAGCGGAATCGAGTCGTATGCCGAATCCCGGATGAGCTGGTGTCGGAACGCGTACAGGACATCGTCCTCTGACGGTCGTCCGCGCACGAGCTCTTTCCGAACGAGGGCGGCGAGAACCGGATCGAGATCGGTCCCGAGCTCGTCCTGCGCGAGAACAGCGACCGTCGCGCGGGAGAAGGCATACCCCCCGACGGACGCGAGCTCGAGGACGATCCGCTCGGTCTCTGGCAGGCGGTCGATGCGCGCCGTGACCAACGCCTGAATGGTCGACGGAACCGGGATCGCGGGGACCTGCGTGGTCGTCCAGCGGCCTTCCGCGCGCTGCAGGACATCGCGATCGACGAGTGTGGCGAGAAGCTCCTCGACGAAGAGCGGGTTTCCTCCCGACGTTTCGACGATGTAGTCGCGCACGACGTCAGGCAGGTCCGACTCTCCCAGGAGGTTGTCGATGAGCCTCTCGCACTCGGACTCGGTGAGAGGATCGAGCCTCAGCGAGCCGGCGTTCATCGCTCCACCGCCCCAGGTCGGCCGCTCGTCGAACAGTTCCGGTCGCGCTGTGCAGACGACGAGCATCGGAGCGCCGCGAGACTCCTGAACCATGGTCTCGACGAGATCGAGGAGCGGAGCCTCGGCCCAATGCAGGTCGTCGAGGACGAGGATGACCGTGCGCTCCGTTGCCACGCGCTCGAGTGCGGCGCTCAATTGGTTCGCGTCAGCGTCATCGGACTCGTATCCAGCGTCGCGGAGTGACTCTTTCAGCGGCCAGTACGTCACGGCCTCCCCGTACGGCAGGCAACGCCCGCGCAGCACCGTCGCGACACCGTCGACGCTCTCGAGGAACTCACTGACTAGCCTGGACTTCCCGGTACCCGCGATGCCGTAGAGGGTGAACAGGTGAAACCCTCCGTCGGCAACGACGTTCTCGAACGCGGTCGAGAGCGCAGCGAGTTGGCGACGCCGCCCGACCAGGGGCGAGTCGAGACGGAGTGCCCGCCCGTAGGCGTCCGGTTGCACCGCGACGAGCCGGTGGGCGCCGGTGTCGGTGGGCTCTGCCTCGACCACGTCGCGGACGAGCGAGTAGGTCGACTCGGCGAGCAGAATCTGGCCTGGCCGAGCGGTACGTTCCAGTTCGTCGGCGTCCGTCACCGGCCGGCCCGTCACCGTCTCTTCTCCTTCCGGGGTGACGAGCACTTCACCGGTGTCGACGGCGGTACGAACTTCGAGGAAGACGCCGTGTTGCGGAAGCAGGCTGTCGTTGAGCGTGCCGATTCCTTCACGGATTTCCGCCGCCGCCCGAACGCCGCGGAGTGCGTCGTCCTCGTGCGACATCGGGATCCCGAATACGAGGAGCGCACGGCCCGACGCCGATCGACCGAAACCTCCGTGCCGCTGGGAGGCGGAGGACACGAGCTCGGTGTACCGATCGAGAAGCGCACGGAGCAACTCGGGCTCCAGTCGGCTGCCGACGTCCGAAGCGTTCGAGAGTCTCGCGACCACCACCGTCACGGTCTTCCGCGTCGGCCTCGTGGGCAGCGACCCGCGGATCGCAGCCTGTCGCGCGGTGACGCGGGGTGGCGCGCGCAGCTCCGGATCTTGTCGCAGGATCGCCCGCTCGAGCTCCTGCAGCTCCACGCCGGGATCGATACCGAGATCCTCGATGAGCACGCTGCGCGCCTTCTGATAGGCGGCAAGAGCATCCGCTTGGCGACCCGACCGGTAGAGCGCGAGCATGAGGAGCGCGCGGAGGTGTTCTCTGTACGGATACGCCGCGACGAGCGACTCCAGCCCGAGAAGCACGTCGCCATGGCGGCCGAGCTCGAGCTCGAGACCGAGAAGCTCCTCGCGGACCGACAGCTCGAGCTCCTGCAGGCGCGGTGCCGCCGTCTGGGCGAAGGGCTCGTACGCGAGATCCTCCAGCGGCTGCCCCCTGATCCGGGACAGCTCCTCGCGGAGCCGCGCCGCACGCTCCGCCGGCATCTCGTCCGCGCGGTCGAGGGCCAGCTCGAGGCGGAGTGCGTCCACCTGGCATGCAGCGAGGTCGAGCACGTATCCGGCAGGCTCGGTCAAGATCAGGTCGCGGCCGAGCGTCCGTCGAAGCTCGGAAACGTAGTTCTCGAGGGCATGTCGCGCAGTCTTCGGTGGGCTCTCTCCCCAGATGTCCTCGATGAGCCGGTCGACCGACACGGGTTCGCCGGCGCGGAGGGCGAGAACGGCGAGCAGAACGCGCTGCTTGCGGCGGCGAATGTCGAGGACGCGCTCTCCATCTCGAACCTCGAGCGGCCCGAGCAGCTGGACTTTCAGCACGATGGTCCGTTTCTACACCCCAGACGCCCCGCCAACAAGCTTGCCGACCGACCGTCCGATGCCCATGATGCGGCGCGTGCGCGGTATCGCTCTCTTCGTGGTGCTCACCGCGGTGGTCTGCGCCGTCGCGCTACCGGTGGAGCGTGGCTCGGCCGTGCTCCCGGGTGAGAACGGGAAGATCGCATTCGCCTCGACACGGGACGGGAATCGCGAGATCTACGCGGTGAATCCGGACACGACCGGACTCGCTCGGCTCACGAACGACCCCGCGGTCGACACGGATCCAGCCTGGTCGGATGACGGCACGCGAATCGCCTTCACGAGCACGCACGGCGACAACGACGACATCTATGTGATGAGTGCGGACGGGACGGGCCGAACACAGCTCACATCGGCGTCGGGAAACGACTCGAACGCCACCTGGTCTCCGCTTGGACGGAACCTCGCGTTCACGAGCACGCGCGACGGCGACGGCGAGATCTACGTCATGAACGAGGACGGAACGGGCCAGGCTCCACTGACGAACAACGGCGTGGCAGACGCGACCCCTGCGTGGTCACCCGACAGCACGTCGATCGCGTTCAGGAGCGAGCGCGACGGCAACAGCGAGATCTATGTGATGAAGGTCGACGGAACCGACATCGCCAGGCTGACGAACGACCCCGCACCGGATGTCAGTCCGGCTTGGTCGCCCGACGGCAAGTCCATCGCCTGGGCGAAGCTCCGTGACGGCAACTACGAGATCTACGTCATGAACTCCGACGGGAGCAACCAGCGACGGCTAACACGCAATCTCGACATCGACCTCGATCCGGCCTGGTCTCCCGACGGTAAGTCGATCGCGTTCACGACGAACCGTGACGGCAACAACGAGATCTACGTCATGAACGCGGACGGCGGCAATCAGACGCGGCTCACGACGGACACGGCCGAGGACACGACACCGGACTGGCAGTGGCAGCGTGTCGTCCTCCCACCGCCGAAGCCCATCGAGAGTGCGTCGTTCCGCGTGCGCTGGAGGGAGAGCGTGCTCGCCGGGTCGCTGCGCGTGAGCGGTCGCGTTCCTGGCCTTTCGAGGATCCAGCTGGCTCTGCGACGCGGCAAACACGTGTACGTCGCAAAGGGGGTCACCGTGGCGAAGGGTGCGTTCGTGGCGAGCCTCGCGCTTCCGCACGATCTTAAGCCGGGCCGGTTCGTGCTCGACGTCACCGCGACGGGGAGTCCGACGGAACTGTCCGCACAGAAGGTGCCGGTGCGACTGGCAGCGCCTGCGGAGGGCGTCGTCTCGACCGCCTGGGCAAGCACGACCGTCGGCGGGCCTCCGCTCGAGCGGATTCCGGCGACGAACTCGATCGCATGGGCCCACTTCGACTTCGCGGCACTTCCCCGGCCGGGTCGGCTCCTCATCACGCGCTGGTATGTCAACGGAATCCGTCCGCAGGGCGCTCTCCCGCGCCCCAAGATCCGTCGCTCGCTCGTCATCGCCTACATCGAGGCCGAGGGCACCCCGTTGCCACGAGGCATGTACACGTGTGTCCTCACCTCCGGGCGGACGGTCGTGAAGCGGCTGACGTTCCGCGTGGCCTAGCAACGGCTCTGAGCACGGTATGAGAGCCGCGTTAGCGCGGCCTCCGACGCTCGCTCCATGGCGCACACGTCATGGAGTAAGCGAGGAGCACGGATTGCTGCTGCCGCCGCAGCCCTGCTCCTGTTCGCCGTCGGAACCGCCGCCGCCGAACGCGTGATCGGCACACCGGGCGGAGACACGATCCGTGGGACCGCCGCGGCAGACCGCCTCTATGGACGCGGCGGCGAGGACCGCGTGTTCGGGCTTGCCGGAGCCGACCTCATCGACGGGGGACCGGGCGCCGACCGGCTCTGGGGCGGGCTGGGCACCGATCGGATCGTCGCGCGAGACCACTCGCAGGACCTCGTCATCTGCGGCCCGGGGCGCGACACCGCGGTCGTAGATCTCCTCGACCTGGTGCACACGAGCTGCGAGGTCGTCCATCGCCTTGCGGTCCCTTCGGGCCTCCCTCCTGCGGAGCCGGCGCCGGTCGTGCTGGAAAACCGCCTTCCGGGAACTCCGGGCTGGGCGTCCTTCGACCTGGCACCGGAACGGGCGATCGAGGGCTACACGACGCCGAGCGTTGCTCCGGGTGAAACACTCGAGTTCCACGTATCGACGATGCCGGAGGCGTCGTATCGCGTCCTCGTCTACCGCGCGGGGTACTACGGAGGGGTCGGGGCACGGCGCATCGCCTGCCTGCCGTCGTGCGACGGGTCGGCGCAGGGGATAGAGCGGCTGATCGCGACACCGACCTCCGAGGGCCTCGTTCATGCCGGCTGGCCGGTGAGCCAGAGCATCCCTGTCACAGACGACTGGGTGTCCGGTTACTACTTCGCACACTTCGAGCTCACGAACGGCCCCTTCGCCGGTCGCGTCACGACGACGTGGTTCGTCGTACGCGAGGCTCCGCGAGCCCGACGGGCTCCGCTCCTCGTCCAGGCGTCGGCGACGACCTGGCAGGCCTACAACGGCTGGGGCGGGGGCAGCCTGTATGAGTTCAACAGCCCGGGGGGGAGACGCGCGGCCAAGGTCGCATTCGACCGCCCATATCAGCAGCCGCTCGAACAGCGTCCGGAGGTTCTCGAGATTCCGCTCGTGCGGTTCCTGGAGCGGAACGGGTACGACGTCGCCTACCAGGCCGACGTCGACACCGCCCGCGATCCGGGCTCACTCGCCGGGCGAAAGGTCATCGCGGTTGCCGGCCACAGCGAGTACTGGTCGAAGAGCATCCGGGACAGCTTCGAGGGAGCACGCGACGCCCGCGTCGACCTCGCATTCTTCGGCGCGAACGCGGCCTACTGGCAGGTGCGCTACGAGGACGACTACCGGACGATCGTCGGATACAAGAGCTCAGCCGGCGATCCTGAGACGGACCCCGCGCTCGAGACGTACCTCTTCCGCGGGCTCGTGCCGCCACGCAACGAGTGCGCACTGATGGGCATCCAGCATGCCGGCGGATTGCTCGACTGGACGACGGACGGCGACTACACGGTGACCTCCGAAGCCGTGCGTGATCCGTGGCTTCGAGGCGCGGGCTTCCTGCCCGGCGACATCGTGCGAGGCGTCGTGAGCCGCGAGGTCGACAGCATCCCCGGCGCCCAGTCGGCCGAGAACTCGTGCGGGAACAAGCTCACGGTCCTCTTCCATCGCGAGCTCGGGACACCAGAGTCCGGCGACGCCGACGCGGTGCGCTTCACGGCCCCTTCCGGCGCGAAGATCTTCGCCTCCGGCTCCCACCAGTTCGTATGGGGCCTCGAGGACGTTCCGGAGATCGCACGCATGCATCACGGAATCGTCGACGCGCGGCTGCAGGCGTTCGTCCGAGTCATGCTCGACGACATGCTCGCCGGCGGCTAGCCCGTCTTCAGTACCGGCTTCTGTGTGTCGGGCTTCTCCGGCGGAGTCGTCGTCGTGCCACCCGTCGAGCCGGTCGAGCCGGTCGAGCCCGACGAGGCCGACGACGCCGGCGTAGGGGGCCTCGTGAACGAGACGACGATCGTTCGACCGTCGACGCGGCGCACCTTCGCACGCTCGAGGCTCTCGTCCGTTGCGAGGTCGACGCGGAGACGATTCTTTGCCTTCCGCACGCGAACCCGCACGTCGCCCGATGCAGCGCCCTGCGTCCGTGCGCTGATCCCTGACTGCGTCAGCTCGAACCACGCATGACCATCCGAGATGTCGGCGTCGCGGACGAGCAGGGTGCCGGCGCGGAGCGGCTCGCCGGTGAGCCGCAGACGAACGCCTACGGGATCACCGGCGACGAATGCGATCTTCGTGAGTAGTGGTGTCTGCGGCGCAACGGCGGTGGTCGTCGACTGCGACTCGGTCTTCTGCGTGGTCGTCGCGGCGCCGCTCTCGCCGCCGCGCGCGAGGTCGACTCCCAGGGCGACACCGCCAGCGAGAAGGGCGAGTCCGGCCGCAACCAGGATGGCCAGCGAGAACGGGCGACGGCGGCGTGGTGGCAGCTCGCGGGTCGACTTCGCCTGCCGCGCAGTCGTCGCCGTCGAGTACTCCAACGCCGTTGGAGCGCGGGACGAGCTGAGCCTGCTCTCGCGATGCCAGCGCGGCCCGGCAGTGGCGATGACTACCTCCTCGAGCTGGTCCCACGCATCCACTGCGCTCCCGGGCCTGTCTGCCGGAGCCTTCGCGAGCATTCGCTCGACCCAAGCGGACAGCGCCGGATCGAGCTCCGGCCGCTTCTCCTCTAGCGGGGGTGGTACCTCGTTGAGGTGCTGGAGCATGATCGCCAACGGCACATCCGACGCGTGGAACGGCACGTCGCCGCTCAGCATCTCGAAAGCGACAACACCGACCGCGTACAGGTCGGCGGACGGACCGACGTCGGCCGCGAGCGCTTGCTCGGGCGCCATGTACGCGGGCGTACCGAGCGTCGTTCCGCTCGTGGTCAACGGGCGACCGCCCGTGTCCTCGAGCACCTTCGCAATCCCGAAGTCGGCGATCTTGACCGTGCCGTTGGAGGTGACCATCACGTTCTCCGGCTTGAGGTCGCGGTGGACGATCCCACGGGCATGCGCGTGACCGAGGCCCGCGAGCACGCCCTCTAGGACACCCGCGACCTGCGGCAACGTGAGGTCGGCGAGCATGCCGCGCAGCGATCCGTGCTCGAAGTACTCCATCGCAATGAAGGCTCCGCCGTCGTGCTCGAAGTACTCGTGGACGGTGACGATGTTCGGATGGTTGAGCGAGCCGGCGACCCGCGACTCGCGGAGGAACCGCTCGACGAAGGCCGCGTCCGCCGCGTGAGGACCGGCGAGCTCCTTCAGCGCGACGTCCCGGTCGAGGTCCGCCTGGCGCGCCAGGTACACGACCGCGGTTCCGCCGCGGCCGACCTCCCGGACGATCTCGTATCTGCCGACCTGTCGCTGCGTCGCGGCGCTCGTCATTCGAGTTACATGGTGGAGCCTTCGGGGGCCGTTGTCACCTCACATCGCCGCTGGTTCGCCCAGAGCCGATCGGCTCAGGCAGGTGTGGTTTCCCAATCGCTCAAGAAAACTCACGGCCGAGCAGTCAGAAGAGAGCCCCGACCTCGGCGTCGCAGACGACCGTGTGAGCGATGCGTGAGCGTCACTCACTTTCATCCGTGTACTTGTTCTTGCGCAAGGAGACACCAATGTTCCAGGCAAAGTCAGCGAGACCGGCGGTCGCACTGATGCTCTTGGTGCTTGCCGTTGCAGCTTCTGCGGCAGTCGCCGCAGTATTCGCCGGTTCAAGCGCAGCCGGGGCGGCCGACCCGTTCGTGGGAGCGTGGGTTGGAGTGGAGTCGCCCGTCGGGGACGGCAGCACGGATTACATGCTTCTGGGAGCGCCAGGGCCGAACGGCAGATGGACGTATCTGGCATACGAGACCGGCGCGACGTTCTGCGGCGGATCGCCGCTGTCTCCGCTTTTTTCAGCGGGATTCGGCTACTCAACGGGCAGTGTGCTCACCGTTACGATCACGACCGCCCACTGCGTCAATGGATCGCCGGGTGCCTTTCCGCTCCCGGTCGACGTCACGATGACTGCCACGAGTGACGGCCACCTCGATGCTGGAGGAGTGATCTTCTCGCGGATCGGATCGCATGGCCCGTTCGTCGCTCTGGCGAGGGTCGTCACATCTACACAGCAACCCAGAACTCGTACAAGCCCGTCGTAGTTTCCGCCCGTTGGCCGGTGACCATTCCATGCTCGGTGTCGTATCTGTCCGGGTGTCGCGCTTCTCAGCCGCTCGTCGTGCCGGCGTCGTCATCGCGGGGTCCGTGCTTGCGTTCGTCGCCTCGCTGGCCTTCGTCCCCGCGGCCAGCGGCACGAGTCCATGCGCTACGAAGGTCTTGTCTGACTGGTACGACAACGGCAGCATCGACAACCATTACGCGCTGCCTTGCTACGACGAGGCCATCGACGCCGTGCCCTCCGACATCCGTGACTACGTAGACGCTCAAGAGGTGATTGCTCGGGCGCTTCAGGAGGCCGCCCGTGAGCGCGGGCTGGCTCGGCCGCCGAGTACGCCGAGGACACCGAGCGTGATCCAAGATCCTCCGCCGAGCGACGTGCCGGTCGTCGAAATCTCAGCGGCTTCGTCGATACCGATCCCTCTGGTTGTCCTCGCGTCCTCGTCGCTGGTTCTGCTCGGAACAGGCGCGTTTGCGTATGTCGTGCGCCGTCGCCGAGAGCTCCGAGGTCGGCTGACCGTTCGCCTGCCGAAAGATCAATGAGCGCCACACATGAGGGCGATCACTGAGGTCTCCCAGGCTCGAGCCCGTGTGAGCGCGTCGAACGGTTGCTCAGCCTTGCAGAGGCACTGAAGCGCCGCTTGAGGAGCTTTTGAGCGGCACGGTGTTCCATCGTGGTGTCCCCTCGCTAGGAGGCCCACGATGATCGAATCGATCCCAAGGCGACTCGCTGTAGCCCTCGTTTCGCTTCTCCCCGTCATTGCATGTACGGCATCACCCGGCTCGGCGCTCCCACCGCCGGTCACGATCGCGACCGGCCAGTCCGCCGGCTGGCCGGAGGTTCGCGGCTTCGACCGACGTGGCGACCAGGCGTTGCAGATCGCGCCGTGGGGCACCAATCCGCTCGCAATCCCGGCGTATTCGACCTACCAGTACGGCGTGCGCGTCGCCATCGGTGACGTAAACGGAGATGGCACGCCGGAGATCGTCACGGCGCCGGGGAAGGGTGCCTGGACGGAGCTCCGGGTGTTCGACGGCACGAGTTTCGAGCAGATGAGCGCCGTTCTGCCCTTCACGAACGGGTCGTGGTGGAATGGCGCGTTCGTGGCGACCGGAGACACGAATGGCGACGGTCGTGCCGAGATCGTCGACGGGCTCGATGCCGGATGCTGCACGACGCTCCACGTGGTCGACGCCTCGAGCGGAGCGGAGCTGGGCGGATTCTTCCCGTACGGCAACAACGTGGAGACCGGCGCACGGGTCGCGGCTGCCGACCTGAACGGGGACGGCAAGTCCGAAATTTTCGCGGTGCAGCTCGGGGGAAGTCGGGTCAGTGTGTTCGGCCCGC
>Ga0111539_10007495_pt1 | contig 13969 bp, 11 predicted proteins | sample RhiMethybrSRZTD1_FD_79667 | JGI IMG/M metagenome (GOLD analysis project Ga0111539, IMG submission 79667) | Populus rhizosphere microbial communities from Tennessee, USA - Rhizosphere MetaG P. TD hybrid SRZTD1 (version 2) (version 2) | ecosystem: Host-associated > Plants > Roots > Rhizosphere >...
CATCCCAATGACGTGACGAACGTCGACGGACCGCTGCCGACGGATACGGTCAGCGCCGTCGAGAAGTTCGCGTTCTTCATGCGCTTCCTCGCGCCGCCGACTGCGTCGACGAGCTTGCCCGGCGGCTCCACGTCTATCTCGCGTGGCCGCCAGCTGTTCAGCGCGGTCGGATGCGCGCTCTGCCACACGCCGACACTGCGCACGGGCACTTCGACAGTCGCAGCGCTGAGCAACAAGGACGCCAATCTGTTCTCCGACCTCGCGCTGCACGCGATGGGGCCGGGGCTCGCAGACAACGTCGTGCAAGGCGGGGCACGCGCCGACGAGTTCAGGACGGCGCCGCTGTGGGGCCTGGGCCAGCGCATCTTCTTCCTGCATGACGGCCGCACGTCCGACCTGAGGTCGGCGATCGCGGCTCATCGCAGCTCGGGCAATTCGCAGTTCGGTCCGTCCGAGGCGAATACGGCAGTGAACCAGTACAACTCGCTCAGTGCCGGCAGCAGGCAGGACGTGCTGAACTTCCTGCGCTCGCTGTAGAAAAGAAAAAGCGGTTAGCGGTTGGCGGTTAGTGCAGAAACCGATCAATCGCTAACCGTTCTTTTCCGCACCAACCGCTAACCGCCAACCGCTAACCGCTTCTATTCTTCAGGTACCATACGCGCCCGATAAGAAGAGGCCGCGGAGGTTTTCCATGCGAATCGTGCGAAGCGGACACTTGGTGCTCATGTTGCTCGTTGCGTCTTCCGCAGCGGCTGCCGAAAGCGGCGCCAGGCAAGGCATCCAGGTCGGCGACATCGACCGCAAGACCGATGCGTGCACGGACTTCTTCCAGTTCGCCAACGGCCGCTGGCGCGCCGAGAATCCGATTCCCGCGTCGATGCCGCGCTGGAGCCGGCGCTGGGCGGCGGGCGAAGCGAACAAGGATCAGCTGCGCGAGATCCTCGAGCAGGCCGCAGCCACGAAGGCACAGCGCGGCAGCATCGAGCAGCTGACGGGTGATTTCTACGCGGGCTGCATGAACGAGCAGCAGGCGAACAGCCTCGGTGCGAAACCCATCGCTCCGCTGCTGGCGCAGATCGATGCGATCCGCACGCAGGCGGATCTGCAGAAGACCCTCGCGGCCTTACACGAGGTGCAGGTCTCGGTGCCGTTCGTGGTGGCGGGCGACTCCGATGCTCACAATCCGTCGTTCACGATCGCGCAGTACTACGCCAGCGCGCTCGGTATGCCCGATCGCGACTACTACCTGAAGGATGACGCACGCTTCAAGGAAGCGCGCGAAAAGTATCGCGTCTACCTGCAGCGTCTGTTCGCGCTCGCCGGCAGCAGCGACGCGCAGGCGAAGGCTGCGACCGAGACCGTCATGCGCGTCGAGACCCGTTATGCGCAGGCATCGCTGGACAACGTCGCGCTGCGCGATCCGCAACAGACCGATCACAAGATGACGTTCGCAGAGCTGCAGAAGCTGGCGCCGGCCTTCGAATGGGCCACGTACTACACGGCGACGGGGCTGACGCAGGGCGATCTGAACGTGACCGAGCCGAAGCTCCTGCAGGAGTTCGACCGCCAGCTGCGCGAGACCTCGCTCGCGGATTGGCAGACCTACCTGCGCGCGCGCGTGCTCGATTCCGCAGCGCCGTCGCTGTCCGCCGATTTCGTCAAGGCCGAGTTCGACTTTCGCGAGGCGTTCCTCAACGGTGCGCGCGAGATGAAGCCGCGCTGGAAGCGCTGCGCGGAAGCGACGGACGCACTGCTCGGCGAGGCGCTCGGCCGCAAGTACGTCGCGAAATATTTCCCGCCCGAGGCGAAGGCCCGCATGCAGGAGCTGGTGAAGAACCTGCTGCTGGCGATGAGGGACACGATCGAAGGGCTGGACTGGATGAGCCCGCCGACCAAGGCGCGAGCGCTGGAGAAGCTCAGCACCTTCAATCCGAAGGTCGGCTATCCCGACAAATGGAAGGACTACAGCAAGGTCGACGTGCGTCGCGATGCGTACTGGGACTCGGTGCTTGCGGCGCGCCGCTTCGGCGTCCAGGACGATCACCGGCAGATCAACAAGCCGACCGATCGCGGCCGCTGGCTGATCACGACGCCGACTTCGGATGCCTACTACAACCCGACGCTGAACGAGATCGTGTTTCCCGCCGGAATCCTGCAGCCGCCGGCCTTCAGCATGCAGGCCGTCGACGCAGTCAACTACGGCGCGATCGGCGTCGTGATCGGCCACGAGATCAGTCACGGCTTCGACGACCAGGGCGCGCAGTACGACGCGCAGGGGCGACTGAAGAACTGGTGGACCGACGCGGACCTGAAGAAATTCCAGGCGCGCGGTCAGTGCGTCGTGAAGCAGTTCGAGAATTACTTCATCGAGCCCGGCATCCACCACAACGGCAAACTGGTGCTCGGCGAGAGCATCGGCGACCTCGCGGGCGCGAAGATCGCGTATCGCGCGTTCCACATCGCCCAGCGCGGCAAGCCGCCGGCGCCGACGATTGATGGCTTCACGCCGGATCAGCAGTTCTTCATCGCGTGGGGACAGTTCCGCGGCGACGAGCTGCGGCCGGAGTTCGCGCGCACGATGGTGCAGGGCGACCCACACCCGATCGCGAAGTATCGCGTCATCGGCCCGGTCTCGAACCTGCCGGAATTCCAGCAGGCGTTCCAGTGCAAGGCCGGCTCACCGATGGTGCGCAAGCCCGAGGAGCGCTGCGAGGTGTGGTGAAGAGCCGAGACTCTCGCCAAGCAGGCCAAGGAAGAAAAGAAATAGATCTATTTCCGGATTCTTTTCCGGCTTGGCGTCTTGGCGATATTGGCGAGAGATCTTCCGTCTCTCATTTCCGCCTCCGCAAACCACTGTCGCGGAGTGGCCTGAAGTGTCGACAACTTGTTCTTGGCGACCGCGCCTTGTTCCGGGCAGTGCAAGAATCAAGAAATGTCTCTCGTCAAGATCGCCAAGGAAGAAGCCGGAGTTCTGAAATTCGTCTTGGCTAGAGAATGTTTCTATTTCTTGCTCTTGATCCAGCGATCGATCTTCGCTTCAAGAACCGACAGCGGCAGCGAGCCGTCGCGCAGCACGACGCTGTGAAACTCGCGCACGTCGAAGCGTGAGCCGAGCGCTGCTTGCGCCTTGTTGCGCAGCTCGCGGATGCGCAGCTGGCCGATCTTGTAGCCGAGCGCCTGGCCCGGAATCGCGATGTAGCGCTCGACTTCCGATTCGGCGTCGCTCGGCGCCATCGAGGAGTTGTCGAGCATGTACTTGATCGCCTGCTCGCGGGTCCATTTGCGCGTGTGCAGCCCGGTGTCCACGACCAGGCGCATCGCGCGCAGCATTTCGTCGCTCAGACGGCCGTAGTACTGGTACGGATCGGTGAACATGCCGAGCTCTTTGCCGATCGACTCGGCGTACAGCGCCCAGCCTTCCTGGTACGCGACGTAGCCGTTGCCGAAGCGGCGGAAGCGCGGCAGCTCGGTCAGCTCCTGCTGGATGCTGACCTGGAAGTGATGGCCAGGGGACGCTTCGTGCAGCGACAGCGTCTCCATGCCGAACTTCGGCTGCGCTTTCAGGTTGTACGTGTTGACATAGAAGATGCCCGGCCGCGAGCCGTCGGCCGACGGCGGCTGATAGAAGCCGCCTGCCGAAGACTGTGCGCGGAACGCCTCGACTGCACGCACCTCGTAGTCCGCCTTCGGGAAGTCCTTGAACAGCTTCGGCAGCTTCGCATCGATCTTCTGCTGCAGGTCGCGGAAGCCCTGGATCAGCGCGTCGCCGTTGTCGTAATAGAACTGCGGGTCGTCCTGCAGGAACTTGAAGAAGGCCGCGAGATCGCCCTTGAAGCCGACCTGCTGCTTGACCTGCTCCATCTCGCTGCGGATGCGCGCGACTTCTTTCAGGCCGATGTCGTGGATCGTGTCCGGCGCGAGATCGGTCGTCGTCGACTGCTTGGCGAGATACGCATACCACTCGCGGCCGTTCGGCACGCTCGACATGCCGACCTCGGTGCGCGCGCCCCTGATGTAGTCGTCGCGAATGAAATCGAGCAGCCGCTGGTAGGCCGGATTGATCTCTTTCGTGATCGCGTCGCGATACGCTGCCTGCAGTCGGGTGCGGTCGGCGGCGCTGACGGCATCCGGGAATTTCTTCGCGGGGGTGTAGAACAGGCTCGCCTCCGGATCGGCGACGATCAGGTCCTTCAGCTGCGGCAGCACTTTCTCCATGAGCACGCGTGGATACGTCACGTGCTCCGTGAGCCCCTTGCGCATGTTGGTGATCGCCTGGTCGGACCAGACGATGTAGCCGCGCATGCGGGCCAGCCAGTGCTCGTAGTCCGCGGTCGTCGCGAAAGGCTGTGCGCTGGTGCCCGATCCGAGCACTGGCATCAGCGTCGGCAGGCTCTGGAACTGGTTGATCGGCGCCAGCTCGCCGTGGAACTTCGCGCCGTCGATCGAGGCGTGCAGGTCGTACATGAAGATCTCGACGCTCAGGCGGTCGGTGTCCGCCAACTGCGTCGCGGCCAGTTTCTGCGCGTCTTCGAGCGCCTTACGGTCCACCGCCAGCGCCATCGCGATGAACTCGGGCGAGATGTTGTTGGTGAGCTGATCGTCGTAGCGATGGTCGCCGATGAATGTCGCGAGCAGCGGATTGAGCTGCAGCTGCCGTTCGAAATAATCCTCGAAGAGCTTGTTCAGCGCGGCGGAGGTGGCGCTCGCGCCGATCCCCGCGGCGGGCGTCTGTTCCGCCGCGAAGGAGGGACCCGACGTCAATCCTGAGGCGACCACAGCGCTCGCCAGCACGAAGTATTTTCGCAGCACTGCCGTTGATCCTTCAGCGAAGAAAGAGGCGGGCAGTTTCGGCAACGCGCGGGGCAAAAGAAAGCCCCTGCAGTGCTATTTCTCCACGTCGGTGCTGCCGCCGGTGCTGGCGACGAACTTGATGCTGCCGCCCGAGGTGTGCGCGTAAATCTCGTTGCCGCCACCGTTGATGGTGCCCGTCATCTTGTGCTCGCCCATCTCGGTCGTCGTGACCGGCAGCTCGGTCTTGACGCTGCCGCCGCTGGTCGACGCATTGAGCTGTCCGGTCGTGTTCTTCGGCACGCGCACCGTCAGGTCGCCGCCTGAGCTGGACACCGAGATGCCGCGATTCGCGCCGACCAGCTCGGCGGTGACGTTGCCGCCCGAGGTATGGGCTGCGATCTTGCCGTCAATCGTCGCGCGGATGTCGCCGCCGGACGTTTTCAGCTCCGAGTCGCCGCGGATGCCGCTGGCGATGACGTTGCCGCTGGAAGTGCGTGCCAGAACCCGGCCGGAGATGTCAGTGAGGTGGATGTAGCCGCCGGAGGTCTTTGCATCGAGATCGCCGCTCACGCGTGTCACGTCGATGTCGCCGCCGGACGTATTGAGCCGCGTGTTGCCGTCGATCTGCTCAGCCCGCACGTCGCCGCCGGAGGTCTGCATTTCCACCGGACCGTGCACTTCGGTCACTTTGATGTCGCCGCCCGATGTTTTGGCGCGTGCATCGCCTTGCAGCTGGCCGACGATGATGTCGCCGCCGGCCGTGCGGATGTCGATATTGTAGGTGTGCGGCACCTTCACTTCGATCTTGCCGTCCTGGCTCCAGCTGCCGAAGAACTCCGTCCACTTGCCTGTGTTGCGTTTCGCAGTGACTGACACGTCGGCGCCGCTCTGTTCGGCCGTCAGCTCCATGCGTTCCAGCACCCGATCCGAGCCTTTCACCAGGATGTGCACCTCGACCTGGTTGCCGGAGGTGCCCTCGACACGCAGGTCGCTGCCGTCCGACTCGATCGTCAGCCGGCCGCCGGGCGAGACGGTGAACGTCCGGTCGAGCCGCTTCTCGGCCGCCTGGGCGGTGAGGGAGCAGGCGAGGAGGCAGACACCGAGCAGGCTGACGAAACGAACGGGCATGGAAATTCCCCTCTGGCGAGATGTTCTGGCATCTGGGACGCTAGCACGCTCCCAAAGGTTGCAAGCGGACACTATTCCGTCCGGTCGCCATGAAAGAGCGCAATCCCCAGGCCGAGCAGATGGCCGACGAGTCGATGCTGCGTAATCTCGCCGCGCAGGCCGTGGCGATCTGGCCGCAGGAGCAGGGACTGTTCGACCGCTACCTGCTCCCAGCCAAAGCGCGCATCGCAGACATAGGCTGCGGTAGCGGCGAGATCACGTCCCGGCTCGCGGCGCGGTATCCGCAGGCGGAGCTGGTCGGCGTGGACATCCTGGAAGGCTCGGTCGCATATGCCCGCAAGCGGTATGCAGACCTCTCGCCGCGCGTACGATTCGAGCAGGGCGACGCCTTCGAGCTGGCGTTCGCCGCCGCGCAGTTCGACCTGGTGGTCTGCCGGCACATGACGCAGTCCGTGCCGGAACCGCAGCGGGTGTTATCGGAGCTGCATCGCATCTGCCGGCCGGGCGGCTGGGCGCACGTGCTGAGCGAGGATTACGGAATGATCCACTCCGAAGCGGGCAAGCTCGATTCAGACCGCCTGTGGCACGAGGGTGTGGTTCCGTTCACGCACGCAACGGGAACGGACGCGGAGGTCGGACGGCGCACCTGGGCGCTCATGAAGCACATCGGCTTCGAGGATCTGCACGTCGACTACATCGTCGTCGACACGATTCGCGTGCCGCGCGCGGTGTTTGGCGCAATCATCGCCGCCTGGCGCGACGGCTACACCGAAGCGCTGGCGCGTCACACGAAGCTTCGCGTGGAAGAAGTTCGAGGCCTGTTCGATCAGGTCGTGGATTCGATCGCGGATCCCGAGCAGTACGTGGTCTGGCACATCCCGATCGTCAGCGGCAGAAAGCCGCCGGAACCGGAATGACTCTCGCCAAGATCGCGAGAGATATTCCGGTCTCTCATTCCTCTTCGCAAACCACCTGGTGTATTGCCACCTCGACCGTGCGCTATTGCGGGCGGTGCGAGAGATAAGAAGTGTCTCTCGCCAAGATCGCCAAGACGCCAAGGAAGAAGCCGGAGTTCTGAAATTCGAATTTTCCGACTTAGCGCGATGCACGACGCGGTAGGCGAGGGGGCCGCCGTCGGGCGTAGCCCTGCGCTCGCCGAGATCGAGGAACTGCAGATGCGGGACATCTCGCGGTTCGACAACAAATGCGACCGCCGCGCGGTGTGCGGGAGTAACATCGCTCGCAAGCATTGCACGACGCTGGACGCAGCACCATGACACAACAGCTCGCCGACATCGGTCTGATCGGTCTCGCGGTGATGGGCGAGAACCTCGCCTTGAACATGGAGAGCAAGGGCTTTCGGGTCGCGGTGTACAACCGCACGACCGCGCGCGTCGACGAATTCCTCGCGGGCCGTGCACGCGGCAAGAATTTCCTCGGCACCCGCACGCCCGCGGAGCTGGTCGCTGCGCTCAAGGCGCCGCGCAAGATCCTGATGCTCATCAAGGCGGGGCCCGCGGTGGACGCCGTGATTGACGAGTTGCTGCCGTTGCTCGAGCGCGGCGACATCCTGATCGATGGCGGCAACAGTCTGTACACCGACACTCAGCGACGCACGCGCAAAGTCGAGCAGGCGGGCATGTTGTACGTGGGCTCCGGTGTGTCCGGCGGCGAGGAGGGCGCACTGACCGGGCCATCGCTGATGCCGGGCGGCAGCGCGGCGGCGTGGCCGCACATCAAGCCGATCTTCCAGGCCATTTGTGCGCGCACGCCGGACGGCGAGCCGTGCTGCGACTGGATGGGCGAGGACGGCGCGGGACACTTCGTGAAGATGGTCCACAACGGCATCGAGTACGGCGACATGCAGCTGATCGCCGAGACCTACGACGTGATGAAGCGCGTGGTCGGCATGAGCAACGCGCAGATGCACGAGGTGTTCGCCGAATGGAATGCGCGCGAGCTCGACAGTTACCTGATCGAGATCACGCGGGACATTCTCGCGTACAAGACGGAAGCGGGCGAGCAGACGATCGATGTGATCCTCGACGCCGCGGGCCAGAAGGGCACAGGCAAGTGGACGGTGATCGAAGCGCTCGATCAGGGCATCCCGTTGACGCTGATCGGTGAAGCGGTGTTTGCGCGCGCGCTGTCAGCGGCCAAGGAGGAGCGCGTCGCGGCGTCGAAGCAGATCAAATACGAGGGCGGCGGACTCGCCGGTGACAAACGCGCTCTTGTCGATGATCTACGGCAAGCGCTGTACGCGGCAAAGATCATCAGCTACGCGCAGGGCTATCAGCTGTTGCGCTCGGCTGCGCAGGTCAACAAGTGGAGCCTCAACTACGGCGGCATCGCGCTCGTCTGGCGCGGCGGCTGCATCATCCGCTCGGCTTTCCTCGGCGACATCAAGAAGGCGTTCGATCGCGAGCCCGGCCTCGTGAATCTGCTGCTGGATCCGTTCTTCCGCGACGCCGTGACGAGCCGGCAGGGCGGCTGGCGACGCGCTGTCGTCGCGGCCGTGCAGAGTGGCGTACCCGTGCCGTGCTTGAGTGCGGCGCTTGCGTACTTCGATGGCTATCGGTCGGAGCGCCTGCCGGCGAACATGATTCAGGCGCAGCGCGACTTCTTCGGCGCGCACACGTACGAGCGAGTCGACGGCCCGCGCGGCAAGTTCTTCCACACGAACTGGACCGGGCACGGCGGCACCACCACTTCGCGCTCGTACAACGTGTGAGGAGTCGCACTAAAGTGCGACCTACGGGCCCTTTGTAGGTCGGGCTTTAGCCCGACTACACCCTCAATCTCTGCAGCACCCGTTCGACCAAGCGATCGCAGCGCGGTCCCAGGAACGGGAACGTCTGCGGGATCGTGGCGTCGATGTTCTCGCTGAGATAGGCGCGCAGCAGCTTGCGTGCGCGATGGTCACGCGTCTTCACCGTCGCCGACGGAATGCCGAGATACTCGGCCGTCTCTTCCACCGACAAGCCCTCGACCTCGCGCAACACGAACGCCGTGCGGAACTGCTCGGGCAGCCGCTGCACCGCGCGCTCCAGCAGGCCTCTGAGCTCGGCGTCTTGCACGAGCGCCTGCGGATCTGCCAGGGAGTCCAGTGAATCGTGTGCCACGTTCGTCTCGTCTTCTTCAAATTGCCTGCCGAGATCGGCTTCGATTGCGACATGGCTGCGGCGACTGTCGCGGGAGCGTACGCGATCGATGGCTTCGTTGCGCACGATGCGGGCGAGCCACGCGCCGAGGCTGCCGGCGCCGGTGTACGTCGCGAACGCGTAGAACGCGCGCACGTAGCTTTCCTGCAGCACGTCTTCCGCTTCGCTTGCGTCGCCCATGACGCCTACGGCGAGGCGATACAGCCGCTGGTTGTAGCGCCGCATGATCCGTGCGAACGCGTCCTGATCGCCCTGCGCAGCGCGTTTCGCCAACTCCGCGTCGTCGCCGGCGGCGGCGACGACATCGGCTGCCGCGAGCGCGGCGACGTTCCGGATGGATTCGGATTCGTTCATGGTATCGGTCAGAACTTGTCCGGGAACTGCTTGGCGATGCCGCCGACGAGCGCATCGGCCAGCGTGTAGATGTGGCTCTTCATCGCATCCCAGGTGCGCGCTTCGCCGGCCATGTCGTGCGCCGCAAACTGCTGGTTCTGCTGGACGTGATGTCCGCCGTGCGCTGCGAGCAGGCTCTTCAACGTCGCTTCCGGAAGATTCGGGTTGGCGCCGCTCAGGAACTTCGCGATCTCGTTGGCATTGCTGGTGAGGTCGGCGATCGCCTTTTTAGCGCCGGCCGCATCGCCCGCGACAGTCGCCGTCGCATGCGCCTTGATGGCAGTGTAGTGACCGGCGAGCAGCTTGAACAATTGATCGGTGGCTGCTTTGCCATAAAACGGCTCGATCGAGCCCGCGATCTGCTTGGCGTTCGCCACCACCTGCTTCTCGGCGAAATCCGCGGCCTCCTGGTTTTTCTCGGCGAGCCCGCGCACCACCTCGCGAACCCAGAAGATGTGGCCGACCCACAGGTCGCGCTCGACCGCCTGCGTTGCTGCGAGTTTGGCAGGGACCGCGCCACTCGGTACGTCGCCCGCCGCGGCGGGACCGGCAAGGGAAATCAGGGACGACAACAAGGAGGCAGCGAGGACCGAACGTAGTGACTTCATGGACTTCTCCGCAACTGGTGTTCCTGTTGCGAGTGACGGAACCCGAACTGCGGAGGTTCCCGCGTCCGTTTCCGCCGCGTCACCGCGGCTTGTTGCCGAACTGCATCTCCAGTGCGACGCCGATCTCGGGACTCGCGTCGCGATCCTCGGTGACCTTACGGCGCGGAAACGAGACGCCGGCGCGCAGCTCGAGGAACAGCCAGTCCGGCGTAAGTTGGCGGCGCAGGATCAGGCGCGCGGAATGCCGGGTCAGCTGTACCTCGTTGTCCGTCTCGCCTTCGGTCTGTACCTGCCACGCCAGCCCGGTGCGCGAGTTCAGGCTCTGGAACAGCGTGAGCTGCGTGTACCACTCCAGGCCGATCGTCTCTTCGGTGTACTTGCCGAGGTTGGCCCAGCGCAGCAGCAGCGTGTCCGAGATCGCGCGGTCGAGGTACGTGCGCGTCGTCGTGCCGAAGCCTTCGGAGTTCTGCCAGAACACCGTCTCGCGCGCGGTGAACACCCAGTGCTCGCCGAAGTCGCGCACGATCTCGTAGCGGGCGCGCGCATACGGATCGAGCGGCAGGTCGACGCGCACGCCGACGCCGAGATCGAAGTCGTTGCCGGTGCGGTCGGGGCTGGAGTAGCCGAGGCCGAGCAGCACGCTCTCGTCTTCCAGATTGCCGAACTGGCGCGTCGGCAGCGCTTCGAAGTCACCTTCGGTGTCGCTGATGTAGTCGTCTTCGCCGACGCGTCCGGCGAATGCAGTGATGCGGTCGTCCCATTGCGGCAGCTGCAGGCGCACGCGAAAGCGCAGGCGCGGGTCGAAGCCGTCGTAGTCGCTCCACAGGCCGCCGGCCGAGATGGTGCCGTACGTCGAGCGATACTGATCGTAGCGGAATTGATCGCCGAACAGGCTGTCGAGCCACGCGGACGAAGCGCACGCCGTGACAGTCAGCCGTCGGCGCACGCGCTCCAGCATCGACGCGTCCGGCCGCACGCGCTCCGCGCAGCCTTCCATCGGCGTGACCGGCAGCTGCTGCTCCTCTTCCTCCTGGGCAAAACTGGGCGCGGGCGCGACGAGTGTCCCGAACAGCAGCAACCCGACTATGGCCGCGGTGCGGGAACTCGATTCAATCCTTCGTGAGAAGACGCCCATGACCCCTGTGGAGCTTCATATGACCTGAACGGCGAGCGTTCCGACCCGGTTCCCCGGTTTATTATTATTATGGGCCGTGGCTTGCGGCCCGATCAGTCGACTACGTCGAGTAAATGCAATGAAGTACCTGCATACAATGGTCCGAGTCACCGACCTGGCGGCGTCCCTGCGCTTCTACTGCGAAGCCCTCGGATTGCGGGAGCTCCGTCGCATGGAGAACCAGAAAGGACGGTTCACGCTGGTGTTCCTCGCCGCTCCGGGGGACGACGACGCGCAGGTGGAGCTCACCTACAACTGGGACGCGGAGAACTACGGGATCGGCCGCGCCTTCGGCCATCTCGCCTACCAGGTCGAGGACATCTACGCGACCTGCCAGCGCCTGATCGAGCATGGCGTGACCATCAACCGGCCGCCGCGCGACGGGCACATGGCGTTCGTGCGCTCGCCCGACCGGATCTCGGTCGAGCTGCTGCAGAAGGGCGGAGCGTTGCCGCCGCGCGAGCCGTGGACGTCGATGCCGAACACCGGCGAGTGGTGAGTCGCGGCCCGACTTCACTTGCGCATCAACCCGAGCAGCAGCGCGCGCAGCCATTGCGAGCCCGGATCCGCATCCACGTTCGCGTGCCAGTAAAGGAACATCTCCAGCGGCGGAATCTCCACCGGGAACGGCAGCACCTGGATGTTGCTGTGTCGACTGCCGAGTTGCGCCTGACTCCGCGCCATCGTCGCCAGCAGCTCGGAGCGCGCGACGATTTCGCACGCGGCGGCGTAGTGCTGGCAACGCACGCGGATTCGTCGCGACATGCCGAGCCGGCCGAGCGCGATGTCTTCGTAGCCGCCGCCGCGGCGACGGCCGGTGATCAGCACGTGCTCCATCGCCAGGTAGACGTCGGACGTCAGCTCGCTGCCAATCGACGGATGGTCAGCACGCGCGAGTACCGCCAACGGCTCCGCGGTCACGCGCTCGCGACGGACGTCGTGCGATAGCGGCAGGCCGACGTCGAAGGCGAGGTCGATCTCGCCGCTCTGCAGATCTTCTTCCAGGTCGCGCCGCTCGATACGCACGACCGCGATGTCGACCTGCGGCGCTTCGCGCTGCAGCCGCTCGACCAGCAGCGGCAGGAACGGCAGCTCGTTGACCTCGCGCATCGCGATCGTGAACGAGCGCGGACTGGTGCCGGGGTCGAACCGTCCCGAGCGCTGGAGCAGCTGCTCCAGCCCGCCGAGCGAGCTCGCGACGTTCGCGGCGATCGAGCGCGCCAGCGGCGTCGGCACCATGTCGTGACCGCGCCGCTCGAACAGCGGGTCGTCCAGCAGCTCGCGCAGCCGGGCCAGCGCGTGGCTCACGGCTGGCTGCGAAAGATGCAGACGCTTGCTGGCCGGCGTGATGCCGCCGTCCCGATAGATCGCGTCGAAGATCGTGAACAGGTTCAGGTCGACCCGGGAAAGTTGCATTGGCGCGCCCCCTGCAGGAGTCTTGGCGTATGCATGGAGTCGATCCGGCGCGATGCAGTCGTTGCATTGGCGCCCGGGCCGCATCCCACGCACTCTATCGCTGCGAATTATAGGCACCCCCCAGCAGGAGCCGGTCATGGACTTCGAATACAGCCCGCGCGTGCGCTCGCTCCAGGCAAAGCTGCTCGCTTTCACCGAAGAGCACATCTATCCGAACGAGGCGCGCTACTCCGCCGAGGTCGCGGCGAACCGCAACGCCGGCAATGCGTTCAAGCCGCTGAAGGTGATCGAGGAGCTCAAACCGCGGGCGCGCGACGCGCAGCTGTGGAACCTGTTCCTGCCGCGATCGCCGCGCGCGCCGGAAGGGTTGTCGAACCTGGAGTACGCGCCGCTGTGCGAGATCATGGGGCGCGTGCCGTGGGCGCCGGAGGTGTTCAACTGCTCCGCGCCGGACACCGGCAACATGGAAACGATCGAGCGCTACGGGTCGGAGGAGCAGAAGGATCGCTGGCTGGAGCCGCTGCTCGCCGGCCACATCCGCTCGGCGTTCCTGATGACCGAGCCCGCGGTCGCTTCGTCGGACGCGACCAACATCTCCTGCAGCATCAAACGCGACGGCAGCGACTACGTCATCAATGGCCGTAAGTGGTGGTCGAGCGGCGCGAACGATCCGCGCTGCAAGATCTTCATCCTGATGGGCAAGACCAACACCGAAGAGGACCGCCATCGCCAGCAGTCGATGATCCTCGTGCCGTCCGACACGCCCGGCGTGCGCATCCTGCGGCACCTGCCGGTCTTCGGTTACGACGACGCGCCGCACGGCCACGCCGAGGTGCTGCTCGAGAACGTGCGCGTGCCGGCCAGCAACCTGCTGCTCGGCGAAGGCCGCGGCTTCGAGATCGCGCAGGGCCGGCTCGGGCCGGGGCGCATCCATCACTGCATGCGCTCGATTGGCGTTGCGGAGCGCGCACTCGAGCTGATGTGCAAGCGCCTCACCTCGCGCGTCGCGTTCGGCAAGCCGATCTCGTCGCAGTCCGTCTGGCACGAGCGCATCGCCGAGTCGCGCTGCCTGATCGACCAGGCGCGGCTCATGGTGCTGAACGCGGCGTACCTGATGGACACCGTCGGCAACAAGGTCGCGCGCAAGGAAATCGCGATGATCAAGGTCATCGTGCCGAACATGACGCTGCAGGTCATCGACTGGGCGATCCAGGCGCACGGCGCCGGCGGCGTGACGTCGGACTTTCCGCTCGCGCAGCTGTGGGCCGGACAGCGCACGCTGCGCATTGCGGACGGCC
>Ga0111539_10007497_pt1 | contig 13966 bp, 17 predicted proteins | sample RhiMethybrSRZTD1_FD_79667 | JGI IMG/M metagenome (GOLD analysis project Ga0111539, IMG submission 79667) | Populus rhizosphere microbial communities from Tennessee, USA - Rhizosphere MetaG P. TD hybrid SRZTD1 (version 2) (version 2) | ecosystem: Host-associated > Plants > Roots > Rhizosphere >...
CAGGCGACTTCGAGATCGGAAAGACCCGGATTCCAGCCCTCTGCCGCGGCCCAGTCGCCGAGCGTCGCCACCTCGTCCTCACGCATTTGACCGATTGAGAATTTGGCCGGTAGCTTCATGCAGCGGACCCTTTCCCGGAAGAGAGCGCAGTGGCGGTCGCACCTTCGGGCTCCATGAACGGCGCAGGCCAAATGGTTGGAGCATCAACAGGGGCCATCTTAACACGATGGCGGCAACGGGAGAGTTGAGGGGTCCTATGCTGTACCACGGCCGGCCTGGAACCGACTACGACGCCACCTTCTGGCAGGCGATCCATACGGTCCAAGACCGCACCTGGCCCCAGATGCCTGCCCGCATCGAGGCCGTGCGGATGCTCGACGTACACGGGGAGGCCAAGACCACGCCGTTTGCGTGGATCGAAGAGGAGCGAGCGCTGGCGCACGTCGGTGTTATCACTCACCCGCTGCGCCTTCTGGGAGGGGACCGTGTGGTGGCCGGAATCCACGCGGTGTGCGTCGCGCCCCGGGCCGCGCAGGCGCGGGCTGGGACGGCGGTGCATGGAGGCGGCCCTCACCTGGATTGACGAGCGATTCGATCTGACCAAGCTCTCGATTATCATCCCCGCCCTTTACGCGCGGTGGGGCTTCGGCCCCCGCCCGTGTGGTCGGACTGAACGTCGGCCGACGGAGGAAGCGCACGGGCCGCTCGATGACAAGCGGTGGATAGGCCATCGAACCGGGCATCGCTCTATACAAGAGGTGCATCCGGAATGGGCAGTCCGCGCGTGGATTTGAAGTATATTACAAGTGCCGACCTCCTTTTTTGCAAGCACTCACAAAGTATGGAGATCCGCTGTCTGCCTCACATCTTGGCGATGCAGCCTCTTCTGCCCGCGCATATTCTTTGGTTTGATTTTTTGACATTTTGCGCAACATTTTGGATCGTCTTAATTTTGGCACAATTGAGGCGCGATGTACCGCGTGGTTTGAGTGATGATCATTCAAATTACTTTTCATCAAGCGCTTTTTTTTGGAGATGGTCGAATGACGAACAGCACCCAGCCTGAAGCCGCGAAGACGCAGGAACCTGCGACCGGAATGCGCGGCGAAATCCAGCAGAAGTGGGGTCGGTTCGACGCCGACGAGATCGCCGCGCTCAAGGACAAGGACGACCTGGTCGCGAAGCTGCAGACCAAGTACCAGCTGGACAAACCTCAAGCCCAGAAGGATGTCGACGCATTCGCAAAGGGTCGGCAGCTTTAGTCGCGCGTAGCTGCTGGGACGTGGCTCCCCGGTTCCTTAGTTGCTGGGGGCGACGGCTCGCGCCCGTGTCACTTCAAGCGTCGCTTAGGCCAATGGAGACCAGCGCTCTTCGGCCTGAAAAAAGGAATTCCGATGGTTCACGCCCTGTCACGACTAATGGCGGATGCGCATGCCGAACGAGCGGTGTTTGCCTTCTACGTCGGTCTCACGGCGGCAGTCTTCATCTTTCTGGCGCAACTGGTGGTGACATAGTCCGCCCTGCAGAGTTGGCGCGGCGTGCAAGCCGGTGAGCCGATGCGCGTATGGGGAAAAGGCGGCGGCGAGCGCGAATTTAGTGTGAGGGAAACTTCAGATGAAAATGACCATGCTTGCAGCGATGGGGCTCTGCTTCGCTGGTGGCCTTGCCTCCGCTCAGACGGCAGGCACACCACGATCCACTGGCGTTCCACAATCAGGAACCGAAGAGAATGCCCGGCGGAAAGCTCACGAGGCAGCCGTCACCGACTGCATAGGCATGTGGGATAGCGGTACCCACATGACGAGGAAGGAGTGGTTGCAGACTTGCCGGCGCGTGCAGACTCGACTTCAGCGGCTCGAGTCGAAATGACATCGGCAGCCATCGGCGCCGAGACACCAGAGATGGAGGGGCGCGGGGATGCGCGGAAACAGGAAAACGAAATCCGAATTCGGCAAACGCGGTCGCAAGAAGGCCGAAGCAGCCGAGGGCAAAGCCACGACCATGGAGCGGCTGAAGAAATTGGGCATCCGGTGGTGGGGAGCGAGCAGCGTCCGGATGACGAAAGATCCACAAACGAAAGGGTTCAAGCGCGCGCGTTCGCGTCCGTGACATCCTATTCGATAGACGGATTAATAGGAGCCGACAAGCTCGCCCTATGGACGGATGCGATTGCCGATTGGGCGGATCGCATGCCTTTGAGCAGCGTGTTCGTTTTTGGTGCGCACGTGCGCGGCGGGGGTGGGGCGGGAGACAAACTGAAGATTGCTGTCGAGTACGATTGCAACGTCAGCGATGAGATCATGCGGAGCTGGCAGCAAGAGAACGCGAGCGGTTTCGCGGCGCTCGAAGAGGCGCTTGGGGTCCAGATCGAGCTATTCGCGGAACCAGACCGTCTCATGTGGCCGGCAATTCGCGATGCGGCCCGCGCTCCTCTACTGACGGTAAGAAAAGTGAAGGTGGTGCGAGCGGTCGGATTTTAGCTTGGTGCTCCGGCAGAGGAGGCCGGTGCCAAAGTGCCCGGATCCATGGAGTGAAAGTGAGATAGGCCTGATGCCCTGGGATGACAGTAGCGACGGACGCGGGGACGAAGCGCGCGGCCCCAATCGCGTTGATCCCGAGAAGGCCGCGAAGCGAGGCCCTGATCCGGCAAATCAGCCGATGCGGCGCGGCGCGGGCGACCCAGGTTGGGTCAACTTGACGATTGTGGTGATGTTGGCGGCCGTCGCCGGCTTCTATGCTTTCACCTTCCGCGTCGATCCTGATGAGCTTGGGGTTGTGATGCGGTTCGGGAAAGTGGTGCGGCAGGAACCTCCTGGGCTGCACTTTCGCATGCCTTACCCGATCGACGAGGTGCTGCTGCCTAAGGTGATGCGGCAGAACCTGACCGAGGTCGGCATGCGCACGACGGCCGATTCCGATGGAAACTCCGGCGCATCGAGCAGCGTTCGCGGAGAAAGCTTGATGCTGACGGGTGACGAAAACATCGTCGAGATAAACTTCGTCGTTTTCTGGCGCATCAAGGACGCCGTGAAATTTCTCTTCAATATACAAAATCCCGAAGTCACCGTGAAAGCGGTGGCTGAAAGCGCCATGCGCGACATCGTCGGGCAATCGGAAATTCGGCCGCTGCTAACCGGTGCGCGACAAAAGACCGAGCAGGCCGTTCAAGGGCTCATGCAGGGCATTCTCGATGCCTACGGTTCAGGCGTCCGCGTGGATCAGGTGCAGTTGCAGAAGGTCGATCCGCCATCGCAGGTCATCGACGCATACCGTGACGTGCAAGGGGCAGCTACCGACAAGGAGCGTTTGCAGAACGAAGCGGCCACCTATGCCAGTCGGATCGTGCCGGAGGCGCGCGGCGAGGCGGAGCGAATTCTCCAGGGGGCGCGGGGCTATCGCGAGCAGTCCGTGGCCGAAGCCGCGGGTCAAACAGCTCGCTTCCTCAAGATCTACGACGAGTACAAGAAGGCGCCAGATGTGACGCGCACGCGTCTCTATCTCGAGACGATGGAGCGCATCATGGCCGGCACTGACAAAATCATCATCGACAGCCGCAATGCGCGGCGCGTCCTGCCGTTCCTCTCGTTGGATCCACTGTCCAAGAGAAACAACTAGCGTCGGTGCGGTGGGGTTAGGGTGGCACCACCACTTTGCGGGTGCAAGACGTACCCGCGGAAGCGCTGGGGTAGAGGTTGTGCCATGCCAGACCGGATAACACGCAGTTCGGTGACTTTTCTGCATCCGTTCTCGCTGGCGAACATCGGCGAGCAACCGGCTGGCACCTATACGATCGAGACTGTCGAGGAACTCCTACCCCTGTCTTTCGTCGCCTACCGGCGGGTGTCGACCACGATTGAATTGCCCGCTGTCGGCACCGTCGCGTTCCAACGGCAAATCGTTGCCGTTGACCCTGCGGAAATTCTCGACGCGCAAGCGAAAGATGGCAAGACGAAGTGAAGCACTTTCCGCTGGACAAGCGGCAGTAGGAAGAAGTCATTAGAAAATGAGGCCGCCCGAAAGACCGCTCCGCCGATCATGCAACCTCCGAGGTTGGGGCCATGGCCTTTTGTGAGGCAGAAATAGATGGCTCACGGAGTGAGCTCATCAGGGCAACCGGCTGTTGCCAGCCGACGACGTCAATGTGATATGGTCGGTACCGTTGTCGTTCTGAGCTGCTTGAGACTAGCCGAACAGCCCAGACCCGCTATCGCGAGCCGCTGTTGCCGATGATTGGTTCATCACCAACCTTTCAGCCAATCTCTACGTTGCCGGAGATTCGCGACCTACTCGACGATGCGCCTGGCATCCTTCGAGCCGACATCAGTCGCGTCAAGAAACTTTTGGCAAGTTCAGCAGTGCCTCCAATGCCTTCGGACGTGGCGCTAACGATCCAGAAAGCGCGGGACGCGCTCAAAGTCCTCCATGCCCACGGGCGACAGCTTGCGCACTGGCTGAAGGATCCGATCAGTGACGCCGAGCGTTCGGAAATCATCCGCCTTCAAGCGATCATCCCTGAGATCCGACCGCTCATTCAGCGGCATATCTCGCTGGCAACCGAACTCCACCGGCGTGCGATCGGCCGCGCACCTTCACGGAAGAGCTGGCGACACCTCTGACTCACGACAGGTTTCTGCGGCCAGCAGCCGATGCTCAAGCATCGCCGCGCTGCGGCATCGCTAGGCTTCAGGTACGGGAGTTCTTGATTTCTCGCTCGGTACCTGCTTGCGGCTGCCGCTAGAGCGCATCCGGTTTAAGTGGAACGATAGCCCGCATTGTTGAGATAGTTGGAGCACTCTGGGGGGAGAACATTTCGAGCAGCGTGCCGATTCTTCGCCACACTGCCTCGAGGGTGCGCTCTTCAGCCTTGCGCAAGAGCGTCTTGAGCTTGGCGAACACCTGCTCGATGGGATTGAGGTCGGGCGAATAGGGCGGAAGGAACAGGAGGCGCGCGCCGGCCGCCCGGATTGCTTTGCGGATCTGCCACGCATGCTGGCCTCCGCCTCCAGCACGCAGCTTGAATCAGATCGCCACTGATTTGGGAAGCCCCCGATTCCATCAAAAACAGATGTGCTCTAGCGAAGGCGGGGCATTTGTCTCTGCCGTCTAGTAGGCGCGGGCGATGATGATCTCCTCGGCGGCCTTCTTGCCGGTGAATATGCATTTATCGAGTTTCTGCGGCTGACCGAGCGGGGCGCAGCGGATCGTCAGCTTGAGCTTCTTCAGCCGCTCGTTGATCTCATCGAGCGGGGAGCCGGTCGGCTTGCACCAGGGCACCCGCAACCAGCCCTTGAAGCCGGAATGGCTTTCGTCGTCCTCGACGGCGGCGCCGAAATAATCGGCCACCTGCTCGAAGCGCTCCAAACCATGCTGAACGTTGGCGGTGAGCCGCTGCTTGGCCTCGTCGTAAAGCGCGGACTGGATGGCTGCGAGCAGGTCCGGGGCGCGCGCGATGAAGGTGTCGCGCGGCTCGGTGTGCGAGGCCACCTTCTCGCCGCTGCGTAGCGCGTCGCGCCGCATGAAGGTGATTTTGCTGGCGGCGACATCGCGCTGGCCGATCTCCAGGATCAGCGGAGCGCCACGCCGCACCCAATTCCAGCGCTTCTCCGCGGACGGGACCTGCTTCTTGTCGACATACGCGCGCAACGGTAGATGGAAGGCGTTGGCTTGGTTCAGCCTGCCGGCGATGACGTCGCAATATCCGAGGATGGCGCCGTCCTTTTCATCACCGCGCAGCATTGGCACGAGGACGATCTGCCTAGGCGCGATGGCCGGCGGCAGGCGGAGCCCGTCATCGTCGCCATGAGTCATAATCACCCCACCGATGACGCGCGTGGACATCCCCCAGCTCGTGGTATGGCAAAGTGTCAGTGTACCGCTCTCGTTCTGATAGCGGATGTTCTGCGCCGTGGCGAAATTGGTGCCGAGGTAATGTGTGGTGCCCGATTGCAGGGCCTTGCCGTCCTGCATCATCGCCTCAATAGAATAGGTGTTCACAGCGCCGGGGAAGCGCTCGTGCTTGGGCTTTTCCCCAGCGATGACAGGCATGGCTAGGGTACTCTCGGCGAACCTGCTGTAAAGTTCGAGCGCGCCCATTGTTGCCAAGCGCGCGTCCTGCTCATTGGCATGTGCCGAATGGCCCTCCTGCCAGAGGAACTCGGCGGTGCGCAAGAAGAGGCGCGTGCGCAGCTCCCAACGCACCACATTTGCCCACTGGTTGATGAGTAGAGGCAGGTCGCGATAACTACGGATCCAGCGCTGGAAGGCGTCGCCGATCAGTGTTTCGGAGGTCGGACGTACGATCAGAGGCTCGGTGAGCGCGGCCTCGGGATCGGGGACCAGGCGGCCACCCTCGGTCTTAAGCCGGTGATGAGTGACAACCGCCATCTCCTTGGCAAAGCCCTCCACGTGCTCAGCCTCCTTTGCGAGGAAGCTCATCGGAATGAAGAGCGGGAAACAGCAGTTGTCGTTGCCGAGCGCCTTGATGCCGCGATCCAACTCCGCCTGGATCAGCTCCCAGATGCCGTAGCCCCACGGCTTGATGATCATACAGCCGCGCACAGGGGAGACCTCTGCTAGATCGGCCTCGCGAACAACAGCCTGATACCACGCGGGGAAATCCTCCTCGCGGGTGACGTTGAGGGCTCGGCGGGCTGACATCGCTTGTCCTTTCGGGCCTTTGCCTACCCAGCTCGAATGCGACTGGGTGATGCGCGTTTCTTGCGTCGCTCTCCATATGGATACGCTAAGGCGCCACCATGTGCCCGATGTCGGGATCTACAAGCCCGCCCATCGTCTGGCGAACTTGTCGGTCGAACTCCGGGGCTGCCGGCGCGGGTAGGAGAGAGGTGGCTCCGACGCCCGCCAATAGCCGTTCAATCCACAAACGCGGCGCCTAAGAACTCTTTGCCCGAGACGCGCCTAGCTTCTTGAGCTCACGTACGTCGCTGGCGGCCTCGGCCACCAACCAATCGCGAAAGGTCACAATCTTTGGCAGGGCTGCCGTCGCCTTTGGACAAACGATCCAATAGGTTTTGGACAGCCGCAGCTCCTCGGCGAATGGGCGCAGCAATCGTTTCGAGATCAAATCGGTTGCCGCCAATGTGGTTCGCGCGAGTGCGATACCTTGGCCGTCCACTGCCGCATCGATAGCCATGCTTACCCGATTCAGCACGGGACCATGCGAGAGCTCGATCCCCATGACCCCGGCCGCTTCCAGCCATCTCGCCCAGTCCTTCCGATCGTCGACGTGGATCAACGGAAACTTCAGTACGTCGGCCGGTTTGGCGAGCCGATTGCGTCCGGCAAGCAGCTTGGGGCTGCACACCGGGAAGAGCTGTTCCGCACTGAGACGCGCCACGTCGAGGCCCGGCCAGTTGCCGTCCCCATGACGCACGGCGAGATCGACATCCTCGCGCGCGAAGTCGACATGCTGCAGCGTCGCCGACACACGCAGATCGATACTCGGATGCTCCTCGGCGAAGCGGCCCAGACGGTTGACCAGCCACTTTGCGGCAAAGTCCGGTGACGTGCTGACAGTGAGAGCGCCGGAACTCTGGCGCTGAAGCAGCCGCTCGGTGCCGAGCGCGATACGGTCGAAGGCGTCCCGCAATATGTTGAGGTATTGGCGCCCGGCCTCCGTGATGACAAGGCGCTGGCGCTCGCGATTGAAGAGCTTGACCCCAAGTTCCTCCTCCAACGCCTTGACCTGATGGCTCACCGCACCCTGAGTGACGAACAGCTCCTCGGCCGCCCGTGTGAAGCTGTCATGGCGGGCCGCGGCTTCGAAGGCCTTCAAGGCGTTGAGCGGGGGCAGGCGGCGCACGGGATGGCACCTCATGAGAAAATCTCTGGCAAGGTAGAGAAACGATGCTTTGCCGGCAACAGGTCCCTGGTTCTATTGATCTGCTCCGTCACGAACGCTCACACCGAGCAACGCCCAAAAACCAGGAGCAACCCAATGCGCGTTCAGGCACTCCAAGAGTCGGCTCCTTTAGGCCGTTCCTCTTGGAGCGAGATCGTCGCCAAGATGGCGGGGACAGCGCTGAGCATGTCCCTCGACACCGTTGCGATCTGGATCCTTCGCAGTGCCCAGAGGAGAGCCCTGCGCGAGCTTGCGCTGGAAGGGCGACTGCTTGGCGACGTCGGGCTCACGTGCGAGCAGGCCTTGCGTGAAGCCGCTAAGCCGTTCTGGCGCGGGTAGTTCACCCCTCACCCAAGAACTCCACCACGCGAGGAAAATGCCATGTCCGATCTAGTCGTTTACGGCTTCCCGCGCAGCACATTCGTCAACATCGTGCGAATGGTCCTGATCTACAAGGACGTGCCCTGCCAGTTCCATGACCTCGAGCCGGAGATGGGCAAGCCAAGCCACCTGGCGCTGCATCCCTTCAATCGCGTGCCGATCCTGCGGCATGGGGATTTCACCCTCTATGAGACGAGCGCTATCGTCACCTATCTCGACGAGACCTTTCCACGCCTGCCGCTGCAGCCGAGGGACATCCAAGGCCGCGCGCGCATGGACCAATGGATCAGCATCGTCAACTCGTACTTCTATCCGTACATGATCTATCACGTCTCTCATGAGCGGAACGTATTCCCCGAGCTCGGCATCCCCTCAGACGAGAAGGTCGTCGCGCACGCGTTACCGAAGATCGAAGTGGCCCTGCAAGAGGCCGAGCGGCAGCTCTCGCACGGCAAGGACTACTTGCTCGGTCCCGAGCCGACGCTGGCTGATTTTTACCTCTTGCCCTGCACCTACTCCTTCAGCTTCGCCCCGGAAGCGAAGTCCATGTATCCAAGGTTCCCCGCCTTCGGCCGGTGGCGCGAACGGATGGAAGGCCATCCGACAGTCACGAAGCTACGCGCCTCGTTGCCACCACGTGCACCCATCGAGCACGCGCGCGAATGGGCCATCTCACATCGACCGAAATATTGAGAGCGCCGGACCATGCCGAGAACACCCGTCGTGTTGTTGTCAGGCGATGACCTGCAGAGGCTTCTCCGGCCGGAGACGGCAATCCGAGCGATGCGCGATGCCTACACAGCGCTCGCCGACCATCGTGGCGACCAGGGTCGATCCGTCGGCTTCACAGTCGAAGGTGGGTCCATTCACGTGAAATCTGGCCTGCTCCCGGGCTCGCACCTGGCCTTTGCCTCAAAAATCAACGTCAATCTGCCGGAGAATGCGAAGCTGCGCGGTCTTCCAACGATCCAGGGCATCGTTGTTGTCTCGGACGTGAGGGACGGTCGGCCGTTGGCCGTCATGGACTCGATTGCGCTGACGGGCATCCGCACGGCCGCGACCGCGGCACTCGCCGCGCAATACGGGGCCCGCAGGGATTCGACACGAGCGGCCATCATCGGCTGTGGAGCGCAGGCCAGTTATCAGCTCGAAGCCATGCATTCGGTCTTCATGCTCAAGACCGTGAGCGTCTTTGATATCGACGCAGCCCGAGCTGAAGCTTTTGCCGGTGCCCATTCGTCATCCGACTGCTCCATCACGCGCGCATCGAGCGTCAGCACTGCTGTGGCGGATGTCGACATCTGCATCACCTGCACGACTTCTAATACGCCTGTCCTTACCGACGACCTGGACCTGACCGGATGTTTCGTCGCAGCCGTGGGTGCCGACAATCCGGAAAAGCACGAGATTGCCCGGGGCCTCATGCATCGCGCACGCATCCTGGTCGACGATGTGGAAGCCTGCGCTTCGGGAGGAGACTTGAACCACGCGTTGCGCTCGGGCGTGGTCTCAAAAGACCGCGTGCATGCCGATCTAGCGGAACTCGCATCAGGCCGAAAGCAAGGACGAGCGACGGCTGATGAGCTGGTGATCTTCGATTCGTGCGGCAGTGGCGTGCAGGACGTGGCTGCCGCGTGGGCTGCCTATCAGGAGGCTGTCCGAGTTGGTATGGGCCTGCGCTTCGATTTGTCTGGCAATGGAGCATGAGCATGGACAGAAACCATCACAAGGACGCGACGCGCTCTTGCCACTGCACGATGCCCATGGCATCAAGGGGCCACGGGGCTATCCGCGATTGCCCCGCGAGGCTGCGGCTGAAACATCGCGTCCACGCACCCGAATAGGGGAGGGGACGCTATGCCCGCATCCACTCTGATCACAACTCAACAATTCTCCAAGCTTATCGGTCTGCCGAACGGCCCGTCGATCGTCGATGTGCGCATCGACGACGACTACCGCACCGATCCCAGGCTGGTGCCAGGCGCGTTGCGCAGGGACCATCGAGCCATCGCGAACTGGGCGCCGGACTATCGCGGCAAAAGCGTCGTCGTCGTTTGCCAACGCGGACAGAAGCTGAGCGAAGGCACCGCGGCCTGGCTGCGCCACGATGGCATCGAGGCGCAAACGCTGGAAGGCGGGTTCGAGGCTTGGAAGAAGGCCAACGAACCTCTGGTGCGCACCGACAAGGTGCCGCCACGCGACCACAGAGGCCGCACGGTCTGGGTGACACGGAGCCGACCCAAGGTCGACCGCATCGCCTGTCCCTGGCTCATCCGCCGCTTTATCGACCCCAACGCTGTGTTTCTGTTCGTCCTGCCGCCGGAGGTCACAGCCGTTGCCGAGCGCTTCAATGCGACGCCCTTCGACATTGATGATGTGTTCTGGAGCCATCGCGGCGAGACCTGCACATTTGACACGATGATCGAGGAATTCGGTCTCAAGACAGCTCCATTACTGCAGCTCGCCAAGATCGTTCGCGGCGCGGACACGGCTCGACCCGATCTCACTCCACAATCGGCAGGCCTCCTTGCTGCCTCGCTTGGTTACTCGCGCATGTATCGCGAAGATCTTCCACAGCTCGAAGCCGCCATGGGCTTCTACGACGCCATGTATCGCTGGTGCCGCGACGCGACAGCCGAGACCCACAACTGGCCGAGCAACAAGCCGGGAGCCTGAGGTGAACGACGCTGCCGCGAGAGACGCCTTGAGCAGCGCCACGGAGAAACCCTCTCATGGTGTCTCCTTGCGCGAAGCGTTCTGGACGTGGATGCGGGTTGCCGCTCTGAGCTTCGGCGGGCCCGCCGGTCAGATTGCGGTGATGCACCGCATCCTGGTTGAGGAGAAGCGCTGGGTCTCCGAAGAACGATTCCTGCATGCGCTTAACTACTGCATGCTGCTCCCTGGGCCCGAGGCTCAACAGCTCGCGACGTACATCGGCTGGCTGATGCACCGCACCCTCGGCGGCATCATGGCGGGCGGATTGTTCATCCTGCCCGGCATCGTCTCGATCATGGCGCTGAGCTACGTCTATGCCGGCTGGGGCAACGTCCCGATCGTCGTCGCCCTGTTTTTCGGTCTCAAGGCAGCGGTGCTGGCGATCGTCATCGAAGCAGTCGTCCGCATTGGTAAGCGCGCACTCAAGAACCAGGTGCTGATCGGCCTAGCCGCGCTAGCGTTCATCGGCATCTTCTTTCTCGACGTCCCATTCCCGATCATCGTCTTCGGGGCGGGGCTCATCGGTTTTGTCGGCGGCAGCATGGGCGTGGCGGCCTTTCAGGGCGGCGGCGGTGGTCATGGTCCGGCGAAGACAAAAGGTTCGCAGGCCGTGGTCGACAGCCTGCTGGGCGAGCAATTGCCAGAGCATGCCAAACCGAGCGTGCTGCGCTCGCTCAAGGTCTCCGCGGTGTGGCTGGCGCTATGGCTCATCCCCGTGGCAATGCTGCTGTGGTCTTTCGGCGGCGACAACGTCTTCAGTCACATCGCCGTGTTCTTCAGCAAGATGGCGATGGTGACGTTCGGCGGAGCCTATGCCGTTCTGGCCTACGTGGCGCAGCAGGCAGTCGAGCACTACCATTGGCTCAAGCCCGGCGAGATGCTCGATGGCCTCGGCATGGCCGAGACGACGCCTGGGCCGCTGATCATGGTGCTCCAGTTCGTAGGCTTCATGGCCGCGTTCCGCGATCCAGGAGGCCTGTCGCCCATGATGGCGGGGACACTCGGCGGCCTGCTCGCGACATGGGTGACGTTCACCCCGTGCTTCCTGTGGATCTTCCTCGGCGCTCCATTCGTCGAGCAATTGCGCGGCAACGAGGCGCTAAGTGCGGCGCTGTCGGCGATCACTGCGGCTGTGGTTGGAGTGATCCTGAACCTCGCCATCTGGTTTGCTATCCACACGGTCTTTCGTCAGACGACGCCGGTACGCGCCTTTCCGTTCTCGTTCGATGCGCCTGTGCTCGCAAGTCTCGACAACTGGGCGCTTGTGCTCTCGGTCGCCGCTGCCCTCGCCATCTTCCGCTTCAAGGTCGGCATGATTGCAACCCTGGCCGGCTGCTGCGCGGCGGGAATCGCCCTTTATCTCGCCGGAGTGATTGGTTGACGCGCCGTCGCAACGTGGAGTCCTGCCAATGCCGTATGCGATGAAACCCCTTGGCTGTGACCCCAAGCACGTCAAGGGCATGTCCGAGAAGCTGATCGTCAGCCACTATGAGAACAATTACGGCGGCGCCGTGAAGCGCCTCAATCTCATCGCCGAGCAGCTTGCCGGCATCGACTTCAATGCCGCCCCCAACTTCCTGATCAACGGTCTCAAGCGCGAGGAGCTGATCGCCGCCAACTCCATGATCCTCCACGAGCTGTTCTTCGATGGTCTGGGCGAGGAGAGTGCGCCAGGAAAGGACCTGGCGGCCGCCCTCACGCGCGATTTCGGCTCGGTTGAGCGTTGGCGCGGCGAGTTCATCGCCATGGGCAAGGCGCTCGGTGGTGGTTCCGGTTGGGTACTGCTGTCGTGGTCGCCGCGCGATAAGCGCCTGGTGAACCAGTGGGCCGCCGACCATTGCCACACGCTCGCGGGCGGTCAGCCGATTCTCGCGCTCGATATGTACGAGCATTCCTACCACATCGACTACGGCGCCAAGGCCGCCACCTACGTCGACACATTCATGACGGCGATCCGCTGGAGTAATGCCGACAAACTATTGGCGAGCTACGCCAATTCTGCGTGAACCCGCGAACTCTGGGGAAGCGTTCACGTTTGATGGAGGGGAGCAAAAGGACCGCCGAGCCGCGGTCTAAGCAAAGAGGAGGTCCACATGCGACCATGCATCTTGTCCCCCGCCTTCCTTGGAACACTTGCGCTGTCGGCTGGCCAGCATGGTGCCGTAGCCCAAGGCATTAATCTCGACACCGCCGCGATCGAGCAAGCCACGGGCCTGAAAGGGCAGCTCATCGCCGAAGAGAATGTCTTCAAAGTCAGCAAACCGCGCACCGACGTGAAGATCGCGGTCGACCAGTGGAGCATGCCGCCCTTCATGGGCCTTGGCTCTTGGGCGGCGTTCACGCCTGCTCATGGCGGCGCAATGCTGATGGGCGACACGGTCGTGTTCGAGGACGAAGTCAACCCGGCGATGAGCGCCGCATTTGATGCGGGCCTCGAGGTGACGGCCCTGCACAATCACGCACAACTCATGGGGGTCGCCATGGCGTCACCGCTATCTGCAGAGACCGCAACCTTCGAGACTGACGCTGTCGGCGGCCCGCCGCGAGGTTGGCTGCTGACCATGACCGGTAGAGGCGCACCGAAATGGACAGTTGAGCGCGACGAGGGTGCAGCCGTCCTGAAGCAATCTGGCAAGGCCACCTACCCCGTCGCCTTGAAAGAGGGGACGAACATCCGTGATGGCTTCGCAGAGGTGAAGTTCAAGCCCATCTCAGGTTCCGAGGATCGAGCCGGCGGGATCGTCTGGCGAGCAAAGGACGCAAACAACTACTACGTCGTTCGCGCCAACGCGCTGGAAGACAACGTCGTCCTCTACAAGACCGTGAATGGCGTCCGTAGCTCGCTCGATCTCGTCGGTCGGAAGGGCGGCTACGGCGTCAGGACCGCCGTGCCCGCCAACCAATGGCACACGCTGCGCGTCGAGTTCGTCGGCATCCGCTTCAACGTCGTCTTCAACGGTAAGCCCCTGTTCACGGTCGAGGATGCGACCTTCGCAGAAGCCGGCATGG
>Ga0111539_10007498_pt1 | contig 13966 bp, 15 predicted proteins | sample RhiMethybrSRZTD1_FD_79667 | JGI IMG/M metagenome (GOLD analysis project Ga0111539, IMG submission 79667) | Populus rhizosphere microbial communities from Tennessee, USA - Rhizosphere MetaG P. TD hybrid SRZTD1 (version 2) (version 2) | ecosystem: Host-associated > Plants > Roots > Rhizosphere >...
AGAGAACGGGGTTGCGGTAGCGCCACTCGCTGGCGATGTCCGGCTCGACAGGTATCCGCGCCCATTCCTCGATGATGTAGCGGCCGACCACGCCCGAGTGGTAGGCCGTCCCGCAGGCGAGAATCACGATACGGCGGAGGTTCCGGAGCTCCTCGTCGCTGAGGCCGAGGCTCTCGAGGACGAGGTGGCCGTGCCGCACCCGGTCGCCGAGAGTCTCCCTGACCGCGTCCGGCTGCTCGTAGATCTCCTTGAGCATGAACGTCTCGTAGCCGGACTTCTCCGCCGCCTCGTCGTCCCAGTCGACCTCGACCGTCTCGCGCGTGATCTCGCCGTTCTCGACGTGGACGAAGCGAGCGCCCTCGGGGGAAATCGACACGATCTCGCCGTCGTCGATCAGCTGGATCCTCCGCGTCTCGCCGAGGAAGGCGACGGCGGCGGAGGCGAGGAACATCTCCCCGTCGCCGGCGCCGACGAGCAGCGGGCACTGCTGGCGCGCGCCAACGAGCTCGCCAGGATGGTCGTGGTGGATGACGACGAACGCAAAGTGCCCTTCGAGCTCCTTGTAGGCGGAGAGAACGGCCTCGCTGAGGTCGCCGCTGTAGTGGCGCTCGACGAGGTGCGTGACGACCTCGGCGTCGGTCTCGGAGCTGAAGGAATGACCTTCCGCTTCCAGCGCCTGCTTCAGCTCACGGAAGTTCTCGACGATCCCGTTCAGCACGACCGCGAGCTTCTGCTCGTCGCAGCCGACGAGTGGATGCGCGTTCTGCTCGGAGACGCGGCCGTGCGTCGCCCAGCGCGTATGCCCGAGACCGGTCGTGGCCCGGGAGCTGTTGGAGCCGGCGGCCCCCTTCAGAGCCTGGAGATTGCCGACGGCCCGGACATAGTCGAGGCCGGTTTGCTCGAGCAGCGCGAGCCCGGCGGAGTCGTAGCCCCGATACTCGAGGCGCTCGAGGCCGCCGAGGAGAAGACCCTTCGCCTCCCGCCGGCCGACGTATCCGATGATCCCGCACATCCCACGCCCCCCTTAAAACGCGCAAAGCCCGGCTGCTCCTCCGGGGCGCTGCATCGCGTCCGGTCAGCCGAGCTCTCGTGTTACGAGAGCGGAGATCCTAGCACAGAGCTCTTCCGCTTTTTGCGGATTTTCGGCCTCCGCGAGGACACGCACGACGGGCTCCGTTCCCGAGGCCCGGACGAGGATCCGGCCCGAGCCGTCAAGCTCGGCGTTAAGGCGCTCGATCTCCGCGAAGAGGTCGTCGGGGAGCGTCTTTGTGGCAACTCGCACGTTCTCTTTGGCCTGCGGGTAGCGGGGTAAGACCTCGGCCGCGTCGGCCAGAGTGCTCCCCTCGATCGCCGCGCAGAGCAGGAGCGCGGCGGCGAGGCCGTCGCCGGTGACATGGCCTTTCAGGTAGATGATGTGGCCGGACTGCTCGCCGCCCAGCAGGCCGCCCTCCCGGCGCAGCGCCTCGAGCACGTAGCGGTCGCCGACGTCCGTCGTGACCACCCGAATGCCGCGCTCCCCGGCGAAGCGGTGGAAACCGAGGTTCGTCATCTGGGTCACCGCGACCAGGTCGACCTTCAGATGGTCGGCGAGGATCGCCAGGATCTGGTCGCCGTCGAGGGGCGTGCCGTTCGCGTCGACCGCGAGCATCCGGTCGCCGTCGCCGTCGAAGGCGACGCCGAGGTCGAAGTCGCCCTGGAGAACCGTGCGCCGGAGGAGCGAGAGGTCGGTCGCGCCCGAGCCGAGGTTTATGTTCGCGCCGTCGGGCTCGGCGGCGACGGCCGTCACCGTCGCGCCGAGCTGCTCGAAGGCCTTCGGCGCGATCGACGAGTAGGCGCCGTTCGCGCAGTCGACCGCGATGCGCAGGCCCGAGAGGTCGCTCCCGAACCGCTCGACGATGTGCTCGAGGTAGCTGTCGGTGGCGACGTCGACGCGATCGACCCTGCCCCCTCCCGGGCCGGTTGCGTCCAGCAGCGCCTCGATCTCTTCCTCCGCCTCGTCGCTGAGCTTGCGGCCGTCCCGGTCGAAGAACTTGATCCCGTTGTACTCGGGCGGGTTGTGCGAAGCAGAGACGACGATCCCGAGATCGAGCGCGAGCAGCGCGACCGCAGGCGTCGGCAGGACGCCTGCAACGACCGCGTTGCCGCCTGCTTCGACGACGCCGCGGGCAAAGGCCTCTTCGAGCTCAGGCCCCGAGCCGCGCGTGTCGCGGCCGACGAAGACGCGGCCGCCATTCGACCAGAGCGTGGCGGCCTTGCCGAGCCGCTGGACGAGCTCAGCCGTCAGTTCTTGCCCGACCACGCCGCGGACGCCGTCTGTTCCGAAGTACCGCCGGGTCACGGCGGCGGAGGCTAGCGCTTGCTGAACTGCGGGGCCTTGCGAGCCTTGTGCAGGCCCGCCTTTTTGCGCTCGACGATGCGGGCATCGCGCGTCAGGAAGCCGGCTCGCTTGAGCGGCTCGCGGAGATTCGGATCGGCCTCGACGAGCGCCCGTGCGATCCCATGCCGGACCGCTCCCGCCTGGCCGCTCGGCCCGCCGCCGTGGACGCGCACGCGGATGTCGAAGGTTCCTTCGACGCCGGCCACCTTCAGCGGCGACATCGCCAGCTCGCGGTGCGTGAGGCGCGGGAAGTACTGCTCGATCGCTTTGCCGTTGAACCAGGTGGCGCCGTCGCCGGGACGCAGGATCACGCGCGCGACCGATGTCTTGCGCTTACCGGTTCCCTGGTACTGGGCGGCTTCAGGCGTGGCCACGACTACTTCACCTCCAGCGGCTGCGGCGCCTGGGCCTCGTGCGGATGCTCCGGCCCGGCGTACACCTTCAGCTTGGTCAGCTGCTGCCGGGCGAGCCGATTGCGGGGAAGCATCCCCTTGACCGCCTTCCGGATCACCTCGGTCGGCCGGCGCTCGAGCTCGTCGCGAAGCGGGCGGCTGCGGAGTCCGCCGGGATAGCCGGAGTGGCGGTAGTAGAGCTTGTCGTCGAGCTTGGTGCCGGTCACGGCGATCTTCTCGGCGTTCACGACGACGACGAAGTCGCCTGTATCCACGTGCGGCGTGTACTGCGGCTTGCGCTTGCCGCGGAGCGTGTCCGCGATCTGGGTCGCCAAGCGGCCGAGCGTCTGGCCCTCGGCGTCAACCAGGTACCAGCGGCGCTCGATCTCGCCGGGCTTTGCGTTCCAGGTCTTTTGCATGGAAACGGCGGACTATGCGTCCGCCGGCCGCGAATCGTAGCAATCCGGCGCGGAATTCCCCCGCGCCGCCGTGGCTGGGGTGACGGACGTAAGGAGCGCCTGTCGCCGCGGAGGCGACCCGGCCGAGCGCGAGCACGCTGCGTCCTTCGGCGAGGCGTTGGACGAACCGAATGCCGGCCTCGATCTCGGCGCGGGTCGGGCGGCGGTTCGACGTCTCGCTGCCTGGGTGGGTGGGAACGGCGTTCCAGCAGAGCGTCTCGGCCTCGAGGTCGAGCTCTGCGAGCACGGCGCGGACGATCGTCGCCGTCGCCTCGGCCGGTCCGGCGCCCGTCAGCTGGCGCTCCGAGGTGAAAGGGACGCCGCTGACCCGCGCGCCGCGGTAGCCGGGCGCCTCACCGACCAGGAGGAGCGTGGCGGCCTCGCGCGCGTCGAGGTAAGCGGCGAGACGACGCCTCAGCAGCGCGGCGCGCGCGCCGTCGCGATAGAAGTTGAACGTGGCGCCGATCTCGGCTGCGGCCAGCTCCTCGACGAAGCTCATGGTTCGGACTCTGACGGACGGCGGCCAGCAGCCGCTCGAAGTCGCGCACGCGATCGCGGACTGGCTCGCCGCGGCGAACGAATCGCTTGACGTCGCGCAGTACGACTTTCACCTGCTGCCGGAGACGGCGGCCGTGGTCGGTGGCGCGATACAGGCGGCCTCGGCGCGCGGGGTCACAGTGCGGATCCTCTATAACATCGACCATCGCAACCCGATCCCGGTTCCGCCCCCGCCGGAGCCGGACGTGCAGCTGATCGGGTCGCTCGGAGTGCCGGCCAAGGGGATCGCCGGCGTGCCCGACCTGATGCACCACAAGTACGTCGTCCGCGACGGCGCGGAGGTCTGGACCGGCTCCACGAACTGGACGGACGACTCCTGGTCGCGGCAGGAGAACGTCATCGTGGTGGTCGAGTCCGAGGAGCTTGCGGCCCTGTTCCGGCGTGACTTCGACGAGCTCTGGGAGAAGGGGCTCGTCGAAGAGAGTGGCTTCGTCCCGCCCGCGCGGGTCCATGTCGAGGGACTGCTGGTTCGACCCTGGTTCACGCCCGGCTACGGCGAAGATCTCTCGCAGCGGATCGCACGCGTGATCAACCGGGCGCGACGGCGGGTGCGCGTCTGTTCACCGGTGATTTCGTCGTCCGCCGTGCTGGGGACGCTCGCACAGGTCGTCTCTGAGGGGAAGGTCGACATCGCGGGTTGCGTCGACGCGACGCAGGTCGCAGAGGTGGTCTCGCAGTGGCGGGAGAACGGCAACGTCGCATGGAAGCTGCCGCTGCTGCAACAGGTACTGAGCGGCGCGTTCAGCGGCAAGCAGTCCACGCCGTACGGCGACGGGACCGTTCACGACTTCATGCACGCGAAGATCGTCGTCGCCGACGACGTCGTGTTCACTGGCTCGTTCAACCTCTCGCGCTCGGGCGAGCAAAACGCCGAGAACGTCCTCGAGATTCACGATCCGGCGCTGGCGGAGACCTTGAGCGCGTACGTCGACGAAGTGCGTTCCCGCTACCCGCCGGTTCAGCTCCCGCCCTGAGCACCGCGGGCGAGGTCGTACTCCTGCTCGACCTACCGCCGTCGAGATGCGTAGCCGCAGCGCGGCTACCTCATTCCCACTCGATCGTCGAAGGGGGCTTCGACGACAGATCGAGCGCGACGCGGTTCACCGCCGGGATCTCGTTGACGATCCGACTCGAGATCGTCTCGAGCAGCTCGTACGGCAGCCGTGCCCAGTCCGCTGTCATCGCGTCCTCCGACGTCACGGCGCGGATCACGATCGGGTACGCGTACGTCCGCTCGTCGCCCTGGACGCCGACCGAGCGGATCGCCGGCAGCACCGCGAAGCACTGCCAGAGCTCGCGGTAGAGCCCGGCGCGACGGATCTCCTCGAGCAGGATCGAGTCGGCCTCGCGCAGGATCTCGAGCCGCTCGCGGGTGACCTCGCCGATGATCCGGATCGCCAGGCCCGGCCCCGGGAACGGGTGCCGCCAGACCATCCGTTCCGGCAGGCCAAGCTCCTCGCCAACCCGCCGCACCTCGTCCTTGAAGAGCAGCCGCAACGGCTCGACGAGCTCCATCTCCATGTCCGCCGGCAAACCGCCGACGTTGTGGTGCGACTTGATCTTCGCCGCGACGCCTTCGGTGCCGCCCGACTCGATCACGTCCGAGTAGAGCGTGCCCTGTACGAGATGCTTCACGGCGCCCAGCTTGCGCGCCTCCGCCTCGAAGACGCGGATGAATTCTTCGCCGATGCGCGCCCGCTTCTCCTCGGGATCGTCGACGCCCTCCAGCCGCGCGAGGAACCGCTCGGCCGCGTCGACGTGGACGAGTGGCACGTGGAAGTGCCCGCGGAACGTCTCGACCACCTGAGCGGCTTCGTCCTTCCGCAACAGGCCATGGTCGACGAAGACGCACGTGAGCTGGTCGCCGATTGCCTTGTGGACGAGCAGCGCCGCGACGGCCGAGTCGACGCCCCCGCTCAGCGCGCACAGCACGCGCTCCGACCCCACCTGAGCGCGGATCCGCTCGACCTGTTCCTCGATCACCGCCGCCGCCGTCCACGTCGCGGGCGCGTCGGCGACCGTGTAGAGGAAGTTTTTCAGCACCTCAGTCCCCGACGGGGTGTGCACCACCTCCGGGTGGAACTGGACGCCGTAGAGGCCGCGCTCGGGATCCTCGAATGCCGCGATCGGCGTCGTCTCCGAGCCCGCCACAACGCGTGCGCCGGTGGGGGGCGCCGTCACCGAGTCGCGGTGGGACATCCAGGTCGTCTGCTCCTCGGCCAGGCCGGCGAAGAGCGCGCCCTCGTGGACGCGGACTTCGGTCTTGCCGAACTCCGAGACGCCGGTCCGCTCGACGGTGCCGCCGAGGTCCTGGGCCATCAACTGCATGCCGTAACAGATGCCTAGCGTCGGCACGCCGAGCCGGTACAGTGCCGGATCGATCCGCGGAGCGCCGTCCGCATACACGGACGCAGGGCCGCCGCTCAGCACGAGCGCGAGCGGGTTCCGGGCCCGAATCTCGTCCGCGGAGACGCCGTGGCCGACGAGCTCGGAGTAGACACGGCACTCACGGACGCGGCGCGCGATCAGCTGCGAGTACTGACCGCCGAGGTCGACCACGAGGACCGGACGTTCCTCGGCCGGGGCTTCCGGCTGGGGGAACGCGATGAGGTCGCCCATCAGGCGCGGCGGTAGTTAGGAGCGTCCGCGACCGTGGTCAGCGAATGCGGGTGGCTCTCGCGCAGTCCTGCACCCGTGATCCGGACGAACTGCGCATCCTTCATCTGCTCGATCGTCGCCGCGCCGCAGTAGCCCATCGCCTGGCGGAGGCCGCCGACGAGCTGGTGGATGACGCTTGCGACCGGCCCGCGGTAGGGAACGCTTCCCTCGATTCCCTCTGGAACGAGCTTGTCCGTTTCCGCGACGTCCTGCTGGAAGTAGCGATCCTTCGACCAGCCGCGCTTCATCGCGGCGAGCGAGGCCATGCCTCGGTATTCCTTGAAGCGCTCCCCACCCGAGATGATCAACTCACCCGGAGTCTCGTCCGTCCCCGCCAGCAAGCCGCCCGTCATCACGACGTCGGCCCCGGCCGCGATCGCCTTCGCCACGTCGCCCGAGGACGAGAGCCCGCCGTCGCCGATCACCGGCACGCCGTGCGGCTCCGCCGTACGGGCGCAGTCGTAGATCGCCGTCACCTGGGGCACGCCGACGCCGGCGACGACACGGGTGGTGCAGATCGCCCCCGGCCCGATCCCCACCTTGATCGCGTCCGCGCCGGCGTCGATCAGCGCCTCGGCGGCCTCGGCGGTCGCAATGTTGCCTGCGACCACCTCGCCGTCCCAGCTTGCCTTCAGGCGGCGCACCATTTCGACCACGTTCTGCGAGTGGCCGTGCGCGGTGTCGACGACCAGCACGTCCGCTCCGGCCTCGGCCAGCGCAGCTGCGCGCTCGTCGGCATCGGGCCCGACGCCGACGGCGGCGCCGACGCGCAAACGCCCCCGCTCGTCCTTCGTCGCGCGCGGAAACTCGATCTGCTTGCGGATGTCCTTGACGGTGATCAGGCCCTTGAGCCGCCCCTCGGCGTCGACCACGGGCAGCTTCTCGATCCTGTGCCTGTGCAAGATCGCGCGCGCCTCCTCGAGCGTCGTCCCGGTCGGAGCGGTGACGAGGTCGCGGTCGGTCATCAGCGCCGAGACCGGTTGATCGACTCCCTCGTCGCGGAAGCGCAGGTCCCGGTTGGTCAAGATCCCGACGAGCCTGCCGTCCTCGTCCGTGATCGGCACGCCCGAGATGTGGTAGCGCGCCATCAGGTCGAGCGCCGCGGCCACAGGTGACGCGGGCGGCAGCGTCACCGGCTCGACGATCATCCCCGACTCGGAGCGCTTGACCTTGTCGACCTCGGCGACCTGCTCCTCGATCGAGAGGTTGCGGTGGAGGATTCCCAGCCCGCCCTCACGCGCGAGCGCGATCGCCAGGCGCGCCTCGGTGACGGTGTCCATCGCAGCCGAGACGATCGGGATCTCGAGCGAGATGCCGCGGGTGAGACGGGTTGCGGTCGAGACCTCGTTCGGCAGCACGGCCGACTCGGCCGGCACCAGGAGGACATCGTCGAAGGTCAGACCCTCGCGCGCGAACTTCCGATCGAGCTGGACGAGGCGCTCGATCGTCTCCGGCGTAAGGTCAACTGCCAACTGGCGGCCGATGGTAGCAACGAGACCTGACGTGTTTCAGGCGTTGACCGGGACCGCCGTCGACGGCGAGTCCACCGAGCGCCCACGGCTCGTCGCCGTCACGACGACGCGCAGCGTCGATCCGGCGTCGGCCGCCGAGACGGTGTAGGTCGAGGTGACGGCGTTCGGGATCCAGACGCACTTCGCCGCCGTCGTGTCGGTGCAGCGCTGCCAACGGTAGGCGAGGGTCGGCGCAGGGTTGGCCTGCCACGTGCCCGTCGTCGCGCTCAGGAGCTGCCCGGTCTGCGGCACGCCTGCGACGGTAGGAGTGTCGATTGCGACGGGCTGCGGCGCCATCAGTGCCGAGGCAACGCGCGTGTCGCGGTAGACGTCGCCGTCGACGCAGCCTCGGATCCCGGGGACGTGGCTGCAATTCGTCCACTGCCAGAACGTCCAGCCGCTGGCAGCCCAGTCCGAGGCGGGCACACGGGGCGCGGCGACATGCCAGTGCGCGACCCAGAGGCTGGAGCCGGTCGCCGCGAACACACTGGCGTCGCCCACCGCGCGGCGCCAGAACGTCGGCGATGCGTAGATCGTCGGCCGGATCCCCACCTTGTGCTGCACCTCGTCGAGCCACGCGCTCGTCCACGCGCGCAGCGACGCCGCCGACAGCCCGCCCGTCCGCTCGAGGTCGAGCACCGGCGCCAGCTCGCCCGTCTGCGGCTGCGCGACCGAAACGAAGAAGTCGGCCTGCGCCACCGCGTTGGCGATCACGGCGCTGCGGGTCGAGCCGGCGGGTCGCGCGAAGTGGAACCCGCCGAAAGCGATGCGGGCAGCCTTCGCACCGCTGCGGTTACGGATGAACGTCCGATCGGCGGTGAAGCCGTTCGTCGCCTCCGCGAAGGCGAATCGGTAGCCGCCGTGGGCGACGCGCGTCCACGCGATCGAGCCCTTCCAGCGCGAGACGTCGATCCCGCGCACGAACGGCGAGGCGACGGCCGGCGACGCGACCGCGAAAACGGCAACGAGCAGGAGAAAGCGGCGGCGCAACCGCCAGAGGTTAGCGCCGACTCCCCACCGGTTCCAGCTCGGTGACCTCGACGGCGCTCGAGAGGCGGTCGACCTCCCGCTGCTCGAACCGTCCAGCGCCGACCTCGAGCGTCGAAGCCGTGCCGGCCGCGACCGCCGTACGGAGCGCCTTCTCGGGCGCGTCGCCTTTCAGGTGCGCGGCAAGGTAGGCCGCCAGCAGGACGTCGCCCGACCCGACGACCGAGACCGGCTCGATGCTCGGCGCCCGCGCCCGATAGCGGTGAACGACCCGCTCCTGACGGAGCAGCGCCCAGCAACCGGACTCCTGCGTGATCAGGACGTTGCGCGCACCCTGCTCGGCGATCGTGCCGAGTCCGAAGACGAAGTCCTCGTCCTCGTTGAACTCCTGGCCGACCAGACCCTCCGCTTCGTTCTGGTTCGGCGAGACGAGAAACGGCTCGGACTGGGCGCCGAGCCGCAGCGGCTGCCCTGCCGAGTCGAGCACCGTGAGGATCCCGCGCCTGTTGAGGTCGCGGATCGCCTCCCCGTAGAAGCCCTCGTCGACGTCGCGCGGCAGCGAGCCCGCGAAGACGACTGCCTCTGCGCCCTGCGCGAGGTAGGCGAGCTTGTCCAGCAGCATCTCGAGCTCCTCCGGCCGCACCGCCGGGCCCCACTCGTTGATCTCGGTGTAGGTCGGCGCGGTCGGATCGACGACAGCGGTCGAGGTCCGCGACTCGTCCTCGATCTGCACGAAGTCGTTCAGGATCGCCTCGCCGGTCAACTCCTCCACGATCCGGATTCCGGTGCGGCCGCCGACGAGGCCGGTCGCGACCACGGGGACGCCGAGGCGCTTCAGCGCCCGCGCGATGTTGATCCCCTTGCCGCCCGCGAGCGTCAGCCCCTGGCTGGCTCGGTGACGCTGGCCGCGCTGGAAGTTCGGCACGGTCAGCGTGCGATCCAACGCCGCGTTGAGGGTCACCGTGACGATCACGAGAACCAGCCCCACACGTGATGCACGGTACGGCCCGCATAGAACCCCGCGCGGCCGAGCACACCCGGGCGCTCCACGGTCCGCTTCGCGACGAGCGCGTCACGGGCCACGAGGCGCGGGCCCTGGTAGACGCGGATCTCCCCGAGCGGCTGGCCCCGGCGTACCGGCAGCGTGGCGACGGCCTGCGCGACGATGCGCTGGACGACGGGCTGGTCGATCCGCACCGGACGGATCAAGCCGCGGGCCGGGACGAGGGCCACGGGCGAATGCCCGTAGCCGACCTGCACCCGGGCATAGACATGGCCGGGCCGCACGACGGGGACGCGCCGGTAGCGCGTCAGCGCCCACCGAAGGAGGGCCGTCAAATCCTCGTTCCGCGTTTCGCGGTCAGGCGAGCCGAGGATCGTCCCGTAGACGATCACGCCGGCGCGGCCGAGCGCGGCGACCTCGTTCCAGCCTGCGGCCGAGGTGTGACCGGTCTTGACACCGAAGACACCAGGGAACGTCCCGAGCAGGTCGTTCCACGTGTGCAGGACGCGCCCGCCTGAGATCTCGGCCGTCTGCTGACGGACGATCGACCGCACGATCGCGCGGCGCATCAGCATCCGCGCGAGCAACGTCACATCGTGAGCGCTCGAGACGTGGCCGGGCGCGTCGAGGCCGTCCGGCCGGTCGTAGTGCGTGTCCCGCAAGCCGAGCTGCCGCGCCCGCGCGTTCATCATCGCGACAAACCGGGCCTCGTCGCCGTGTCCGACGTAGTACGCGAGCGCGTCCGCCGCGTCGTTCGCGCTCTGGATCAGCGCGCCCTCGAGCAGGTCGCGCACGGTGATCCGCTCGCCCGCCCGCAGCTCGATCGAGGACTCGCCGACGCGCGCCGCGCCCGGAGCGACCGTGACGACGTCGCTCGGCTTCGTGTGCTCGAGCGTCAGGAGCACCGTCATCAGCTTCGTGATGCTCGCGATCGGGACGCGGGCATGCGGGCGGTACTGCGCGAGCACCTGCCCCGTCTGGCCGTCCTCCAGGAGATACGCGCGCGCATGCACCTGTGGGAGAGCGGCAAGCGAGGGGGTCGCGAGCGCAAGAGCCGCTGCGGCGACGACCAGCGGTCGCTTCACGGCGAAAGAGTATCCGTGACCAGTGCTCACTCCTCGCGCCCCGACTTAGCTAAAACGGGGATTAGAACTACCAGCCTGAGGCGTCCCAGATCTCGCTCTTGAGCCGCGCAGCCTCGCCCGAGGCGCCGGTGCGCCAGTCCTCGCCGGTCTGGCGGAAGCCGTAGGTGACACTGCGAGAAGCCGCGACGAGCGCGCTGGCGGGCCCGCTCGTGAACGCGCGCGCGACGTCGGCCGGGGAGGCCCCCTGCGCGCCGACGCCGGGCAGCAGCAGGATCGAGCGGGGCAGCAAACGGCGCGCCTCGCCGATCGCGCGAGGATGCGTCGCGCCTACGACTGCGCCCACGCTCGAGAGCCCGTGTTCGCCGACGAGGTCCTCGCCCCACTCCGCGACGAGTCTCGCAACGTGCTGCCAGAGCACGCCGCCGTCGCTCAGCCTTACGTCCTGCACGTCGCCGCCGCCTTCATTGGAGGTTTTGACGAGACAGAAGACACCGCCACCGTGGCGCCGGCAGGCGCCGAAGAAGGGCTCCAGCGAGTCGCGGCCCAGATACGGGTTGACGGTCATTGCGTCGGCAACGGGCTTCTCGCCCTCGAGGTAGGCCGCGGCGTAGGCCCGCGCCGTCGAGCCGATGTCCCCGCGCTTCGCGTCGGCGAGGACGAGGAGGCCGGCCGCGTGTGCGTACTCGCAGGTTTCCTCGAAGGCACGCAGCCCGTCGGCTCCGAGCGCCTCGAAGAAGGCGAGCTGAGGCTTGACCGCGACCGTGTGCGGCGCGACCGCATCGATGATCCCGCAGCAGAAGCGCGCGACTGCGTCAGCCGCGGCGCTGCGCGCGACGTGTGCGTCGCCGCGCAGCTCGACCGGGAGCAGGTCGAGCCGTGGATCGAGGCCGACCACGAGCTGGGAGCGCTTGCGATCGACCGCCTCGGCCAGGCGGTCCGCGAACGATTTGGTTGCCGCTGGGGTCTCGACCTGCATCGCTCTCAATCTAGCCAGGGCTCCGGAAGAACGAAGGCCGCCCGGCTGAGGCATCGCTCGCGATGCCGTTTGGAGGTCAGCGCCTCCTGGCAGACGAAGGCCGCCCAGAGGCGGCCTTCGGAAACGCTTCGATGAAGCCGGCGTCGCTACATCATCCCCCCGCCGCCGCCGCTGCCGCGGACGGCCTGCTTGAGCGAGCTTCCTGCCGAGAACTTGGGCACCCAGGCTGCCGGAATCTGAACCTTCTCGCTCGGGTTCCGCGGATTGACCCCTTGGCGCGCCGCACGGTGCTGCGTGGAGAACTTGCCGAATCCTGTGAACGCGACCTCTTCCCGGTTCTTCAGCGCATCGGTGATCGTGTCGATCACGGCGTCCACCGCGTCGCCCGCTTCGCGACGGCCCATATTGGCCTTCTGCGCCACCCGCTCGACGAACTCCTGCTTGGTCACTTGCTCTCCTCTCCTGCTGTGTTTACAGGCTTGGGACCGCGCCAGACCCTAGCAGGGTCGGCCTTTTGGCTCAACCATCACGTTTTTCCGGGGACTTTTCAGTGCCCAGAAGCTCGGAAGCGCGGAACAGCGGCCGCAGCCTGACCGCGAGACGGGCGAGCGCGTCGGCTCCGCCCTCCTCGCGGTCGACGACGCAGACCGCTGTGCGGCAGATCAGGCCGGCGTCGCGAAGGACCTCGACGGACGCCGCCGCGGCGCCGCCCGAGGTGACCACGTCCTCGACGAGGCAGACGCACTCGCCGGGCTCGAAGACGCCTTCGAGCCGGTTCGCGGTGCCGTAGTCCTTCGCCTCCTTGCGGACGATCAGGTACGGCAGGCCGGAGGCGAGCGACGCGGCCGCGGCAAGCGGTACGGCGCCGAGCTCGGGCCCCGCCAGGCGCGCCGCCTCCGGCTCGTGCTCGGCGACTGCCTCCGCGATCCGCATCCCCAGCGGGCCGAGCAGTTCGGGCTGGGTCTCGAACCGGTACTTGTCAAGGTAGTAGCGAGAGCGGCGGCCCGAGCGAAGCACGAAGTCGCCCTCCAGGTAGGCGCGCTCCCGCAGCGCAGCGCCGAGCTCCTCGTGGGTCAGCTCAGCCTGCAAGGTCGAGGATCTGCCTGGCGCGGCGAAGGAGCGGCTCGGCCTCGCCGGGCTTCGCAAGCGACACCATCGAGCCGTCGCCGAAGTAGACGTCGACTCGCTCCTGACGGCGGGCGAGGCGGCGGCGGAAGACCAACGTGCCGGCGACCGAGCCGGCGCCGAGGAGCACGCCGGTCAGGAGGTTACGACTTCGCATCGGGCTTCTTCGCCCGGGTCGCCCGGGCCGGCGCCTTGCGCTTCGCGGGCGCCCGTTTCCTCGGAGCCGGCTTCGGCTTCGCCTCGAGCTCCCGGAGCGTGCTCTTGAGGTCGTAGAAGACGAGCCCGACGGTCGGCTCCGGTGCCGTCGTCGCGACGATCAGGCGCTTTCCGTCGCGGACGACGAAGACGCTTCCGTCACGCAGCGCGACTTCGAGCTGCGCGAACTCGGCGTCGCCGTCGGCGGCGCTTCGCCGTTTCTCCGCGTCGTCGAGCAGCGCCTCCGCTTCCGCGGCAACACTTTTGGCGCGCTCTTCGTCGCCGAGGGTCGAGCCGATGATCTTGCCTCCGCGCTCGAAGATGACGGCGGCACGGACCTGAGAGGAGATCTCGCGAAGGCGCTCTAGGGCGGCGGCAGCGTCCACGGCCTCACGCTAACACGGCACCGGCTCGCGGATACTCCGGGCGTGAACCGCGCATACCGACCGTTGGCGAAGTTCCAGGATGACCGCGGGCCCCACCTCGCAGCGATGATCGCCTACTTCGCGCTGCTCTCGTTCGTGCCGCTGACGTTTCTTGCTCTGTCGCTGCTGGGGCTGGCGGGGCGCGCCGACGAGTCGAGCTACCTCGTCACCGAGCTGAAGCGGGTCTTCCCCGGAACGTCGGTGTCGGCAATCGTC
>Ga0111539_10007499_pt1 | contig 13965 bp, 6 predicted proteins | sample RhiMethybrSRZTD1_FD_79667 | JGI IMG/M metagenome (GOLD analysis project Ga0111539, IMG submission 79667) | Populus rhizosphere microbial communities from Tennessee, USA - Rhizosphere MetaG P. TD hybrid SRZTD1 (version 2) (version 2) | ecosystem: Host-associated > Plants > Roots > Rhizosphere >...
ATCGGCAGGGACGCGACTTCCCACTCTCCCTGGTCGTTGAGGTGGCGCGGCTCGTGGGCGCGCTTTTGTTCAAACAGCGTCGCTTCGGCGTCGACGATGTCGCGCATCAGCGAACGGCCGTCGTTGCTGTCGATGATGTTGGCTTCGAACAGCGCCAGCCAGCCGGTCAGCCCGTGCAGTAGCGCCTCGCGCTCGGGACCCGCCGGCGCAGCGCGGACGACGGCGAGCTCCTCGCGCGTCCGGGTCAGCTTGACCGGATCGCCGATGAACTCCTTGTACGCGCTCTCAGCGCGGACGAAGCCCTCCTGGTCGTCGCTGGTGGCCATGTAGGTGGCCCAGAAGAGATCTTCCTTGGTCTTGTGGACCGCGAGGTAGGCGTGGTTCAGAAAGTCGAAGTATTCGCGCGCGGACTGCATGGCGACGATCGTATCGTCATCGGCCTACGATTTCTTCTTCGGCCGTTCCGGCACGATGGTCTCGCCGCGCGCCAGCATCGCGACCAGGTCGGCGATCTTCTTGGCGCGCCCGGCCGGCGTCTTCATGTTGTTGACCCGGAACGCCAGCGCGAACAGGTTCATGCGGTTGAGCGCGCGATAGGTCTTACGTGCCTTGGCATTCGCGCCGATGGCGGCACGGAGATCGGCGGGGATGCCCGCTTCGGTGGCGGTGCGGATCGGCGCGTAGGCCGCGGCCCAGCGGCCATCGGCCTTCGCGGCGTCCACTTCTTTCTGCCCATGCGGCGTCATCCGCCCAGCCGCCGTCAGTCGCGCAACGTGGTCGCGATTGATCTGGCTCCACATGCTGCGCGGCCGCCGCGGCGTGTAGCGCTGCAGGAACGACTTGGCGTCGAACGACTTGCGGATGGCATCGATCCAGCCCCAGCAAAGTGCGACCTCGAGCGCCTCGGCGGTCGTCACTGACGGCAGGCCCGAATCCTTCTTGTGTACCTTCAGCCAGATTTCTGTCTCGCGCGCGTGATTCGCTGTCATCCACGCCTCGAACGCGGCCTGGTCGCGAAAGCTTTTGATCTTCTTCGGGTTGGGAATGATCGGCGCCATGATGGTTGGCTAAGGTTTTACCGCAACTGCATAGACGACGTTGGTTTCGATCTCTCGGATGCGTCGGTCGTGAACACCGGTGTCATTGATCTCTCGCAGCCGTGCTCGTTCGTCCGGCGAAAGCTGCTCGACCGTTCCGCGGTAGCCGGTACCCATCACGACGCTCCACCAATCGTCGGCGCTGGCGATCGGATGACGTCCAGCTTCGGCTTCGGCCGACGCGTCAATGCCGGCGGTTGCGAGCAATGCGATCACCGCGTCGGGTTCGGTGATGCGATCCCACGGATTGAAACCCTTGTAAAGCTCCGGCCTGAGCTCGCGGACCGCGTCCCAGAACAGCGTGTTGCCCGGTTCGAAGACGCGCGGGCCCCAGGTCGTGATCGCGAGGCGTCCGCCAGGTTTGACGAGCCGCCACAAGGCTCGCGCCGCTGCCGTCATGTCCGGCACCTGAAAAATGCCGAACACGCAGACGACGGCGTCGAATTGCGCGTCCGGCAACCGCAGATCGAGCATGTCGCCAGTGCGGAACTCGATATTGGCAAGATTCGCCGCCACCGCTTTGGCACGCGCGAGCTCGAGCAAGTCGGCGGCGAGATCGACGCCGAGCACCGATCCGCTGGCCCCGACCTGCCTGGCGGCCGGCAGTGCTGAGGCGCCGCTGCCGCAACAGACGTCGAGCACGCGCGCGCCGATCGGCAGGTCCAGGCGCTCCACCGTCCGCGTGCCGTAACGCTGCCAAAACGTGTTCGCCGCGGCGTCGTAGCTGTCGGCGGCCGCGTTGTAAGCAGCGGCGGCGCGGGTTCTTGCGTCGGCTGGCGTCGTCATGGTGTCTGGCCGCTGGGATTCTACGTCGGAGCGCGGGGCAGATTCGCGAACGTCGTGATGACGCTGCTCGTCGTCGTGTGTCTCTACCTGACCGTCAGAGACGCAGGCGAGTGGTGGCGGACGCTCACTCGGTAGGTCCTGCGCCTTCGATCGCCGCGGACAGCTCGGCAATCGTCGCGTGCTCGAACAACAGCGTTACCGGTACGTCGACGCGGAGCCGCGCCGCCAGACGTGACGCCACCAGTGTGGCCTTCAACGAGTCGCCGCCGAGCGACAAGAAGGCGTCATTCATGCCGACGCGCTCGAGGCCGAGGATCTCGCGCCACACCGCGGCGATCGTTTCTTCGAGCGCATTGCGTGGCGGGAGGTACTCGGCGCCGAGCGACGGGCGCTCGGCTGGGGGATCCGCAAGCTGCTGGCGTGCGATTTTTCCGGTCGCGCCGATCGGCAGTTCGTCCAGAATCACGAACGCGCTTGGAATCATGTACTCCGGCAGGCGAAGACCGAGCTGCGCCCGCAGCGTCTCCACGGTGATGTCGGATTCCGGCACCAGCTGCACGTAGCCGACGAGGCGCGGATTGCCGTCGGACCCCGGTCTGGCCGCGACCGCCGCGCGAACGACGTCGGCCTGCTGCGCGAGCACGGTTTCGACTTCTTCGATCTCGATACGGAAGCCGCGAATCTTCACGCGCAGATCCCTGCGCCCAAGGTGCTCGAGCTGCCCATCCGTGCGCCAGCGCCCGAGATCGCCGGTGCGGTAGAGGCGCCGGCCAGGGTGGCCTGGAACCGCGGCAAACGCCGACGCCGCGGAATCGTTCTCGTGCCAGTAATGTTCCGAGATGTCGGCGCTTTCCACAGCGATCTCGCCCTCTTCGCCAGCGGCGAGCTCGCGGCCGTCGTCACCGAGGATGCGAACGGTGATGCCGTCGAGCACCTTGCCGACCGACACGACGCCGTTGTCGTAGGCCGCACCGCGCTCGGCAGCGTGAATCGAAATGCCGCCGGTTTCCGTGGTGGCGTAGCTGACGAAAACGCTCGCCGCCGGAAAGTGTCGATGCGCAGCCGCGACATCCGCCGGCAGAACGCGCTCGCCGCTGATGCGGACGATGCGCAGGTGCGGGAACTGCTGAGTGCCCGTCAGCGTGCGCATCAGACTGCGCAACAGCGTCGCCGACGACATCCATACCGTCAGGCGGCGCTCGCTCATCCAGCGCGTCAGTCGCTGGACCCCGTCACGCCGGATGTCGAACGGACAGAGCGTCGCGCCCGACAGCCAGGTCAACATGAGCGCGGTGACGCCTTGGCCCATCGCGAAAGTACTGAAGAACGTCACCTGATCGCCGGCAGCGATATCCAGAACACGCTGCATTCGGAGGTACTTGTGGAGCACCAGGGCCTGCGACTGAGGCACGCCCTTCGGCCGGCCGGAGGTGCCCGACGTGTAGAGGATGGTGGCGATGGCGTTGGCGTCGGCGGGTGGGAGGGGCGCGTCGAGATCGGCGGGCACGACCGCTGGCGTCAGCACCGGGGCACCAAACAAGGTGCCGCCGACCGAGCCTAGCGGATCACTCAAAATTAGCCGGACCCCGGCGTCGTCGACGATTTGTCGCAGTCGGTCGGGCGGATGTGACGAGAGCAGCGGCACGGCGGTCGCGCCGCTCTTCCAGGTCGCGAGCAGTCCCTCGAATGCATTCGTTTCGCGCTCGAAGTACAAACCGATCCGGTCACCGGGCCGCACTCCGCCCGCGATGAGCCGTCGGGCGGTCCGCGTGGCGCGGTCGTCGAGATCGGCGTAGGTCAGCGCACCGCCAGGGCTGTCAACGGCGCAGCGCTGACCGTGTTCACGGACGATCCGCTCGAATCGCTCAATTGCCGTCCGTTCCCTCACCGTTCACCTTCCGCTCGACGTCAGCAGCGCGCCAAGCGGCAGCGGGACGGCCAGCAATCGCACCAGAATCGCGTATAGAAAAACGAACATCGCCGCCGATGACAGTAGCGCGAACGTCCACCGCTCGCGGGTGCCGACAATGAAGTAGGTGAGGACGGCGAGCGGTGCGCCAACGACGAAGCCCAGCGCCCACACGCACGCGATGAACGCCAGGAGCCACCCGAGGACGGCGCGCGCGGCGCGATCACCGGTCGCGTGCGCTCGCGCTCTCACACGCGTGGACAGCAACATCCCCAACAGACACAGGATCGTCAGCACGGCGACGCCGCGCGGCAGCATCGCCGACCGATCCGGGTACGTACCAGCAACGATTGCGGCGATGGCGAGCACGCCGATCAACGCGACGGCCAATGCACTCTCAGGGATCGATCGTTCGCGGCTCGCACCGGTCGCAAATTGCCGGCGGATTGGCGCAGCCAGGCCGGCGACGACGGCGCCGGCGATCAGCAGTACGCCCGGGCGCCATAGCCAGGCCGCTCCATACGCGTCGATCGAAAGGAATAGACGCGTCTCCGCCAGCGGCGCGAGCACGAGTCCCATCAGCATCGGCGCTCGGGGCCACTCGAACCGAACCATTGCTACCCCCAAGCCACCCACCGCCGCAGTCAGAAGCAGATCGACGGCCGATTGGCGGTCAGCGAAGGCGCCGACGAGAATCAACGCCAGCAGGAATGGCACCATCCGCGCGCCCGGCACGCGCGTGATTCGCACCAGCGCCTTCGTAGTGATCAGCGCGAGCGCGACCGCCAGCACGTTCGCCACGACCAGGAGCCAGACGAACGTGAAGGCAAGGGTGAGGTGTCCGCCTTGCGATTCCGGCACCAGCATCGTCGGGCCTGGCACCAGGCCTTTCATGATGAGCGCGCTCAACAGCAGTGCGCTCATCACGCCGCCCGGAATGCCGAGTGCGAGCGCCGGGATCAGCGAGCCACCAAGCGTAGCGTTGTTGGCGGCCGACGGCGCGATCACGCCTTCAATCGCGCCCTCGCCGAACGCGGCGCCCTCCGGTGGCCGACGTGCGGCGAATCCGTAGGCGAGCCATTGCGCGATATTGGCGCCGACGCCTGGGATCATGCCGACCAACGCGCCGAGCGCGCTGCTTTTGACGACCACCGGCCAGAGACGACGGGCGTCGCGCATGCCGTCAAGGACGCGCGCGATCGGCGGACTGACGCCAGTCGATCCCGGCGGCGCAGCCCCCGCCAGCAACACGACCTCCGGGATGGCGAACAGGCCGAGCGCCAACGGGATCGCGCCGACACCGTCCCAGAGCGCGATCTCGCCGAAGGTGAATCGCGGCGTCGACGTCCGCGGATCGAGTCCGATCGTCGCCAGCATCACGCCGAGGCCGCCGGCAATCACGCCCTTCAACTGCGAACCGCGCGACAACGGCGCCAGGAACGTGACGCCGAAGACCGTCAGCATGAAGAGCTCTGGCGATCCGATCGAACGCGCGATCAGCAGCGCGAACGGAATCGCCACCGCCAGTGCGACCGCGCCAAACAGCGAACCGGCCAGCGAACTGACGAGCGACGCGCCGATAGCGCGCGCCGCGTTACCGCGGAGCGTTAACTGGTGACCGTCAACGACTGTCGCCGCGGCAATCGCTTCGCCAGGAATACCGACGAGAATCGAAGTCAGATCGCCGGTCGTCGCGATCACCGCCGCCACGCCGAGCAGCAGGGCGAATGCCTGCGGCGGCGGCAGTGTGAGGGTGAGCGGCATTAGCATCGCGAGGCTGGCCGAGCCGCCCAGACCCGGCAGGATCCCGACGACCGCGCCGATCAGGACGCCGAGCACGAGCAGTCCGAACTCGGGCCAGGAAAACACCTGACCGAGCGCGGCCAGTATCGCGTCGGCCGCTTCCACTAACGCAGCTCCTCGGCCGAGAGCACCTTGATCACGCTTTGCCGCGAGGTGTCGGACAGGTTCAGGATAGATGCGATGCGCGTCCTGAGTTCGTCCGCCGTCAGCGGCTTGATCTCAAGGCGCGCGGCGCGAGCGGCGGCCGTGAACCGCTCGTCGCGCATCGTCTCCTCGAACCCCCGGCGCAGCATCGCCAGCACGCTCTCAGGGGTACCGGGCGGCGCGACATAGAACCGATCGAGTGTGCGGATCGCGCCCAGAAGATTGAGCAGCGCGCGGCCACGGTCGTCCTCGACCAGCCGCTCGGCGGAAGGGACACGCTGGCGAAGGAGATCCGAGTCCTCGCCGGACTGAAGGATGGCAACGTACGTTCCCATCGGCTCGATCGTCGTCCGGTACGAGGTCAGGCCGAGGCACATGACGTCGACCTCGCCGCCATCGAGGGCCACACGCGCGTCGGACGAGCCGCGATACCCGCTGACGAGCCGGCTTGGGAGGTGCAGCGCCGACGCCAGAAAGGCCGCTCGGAGGTGCAATGCGGAGCCGCGGCCAAGCGTGGCAATGCGGAGGCCGCCCGGTCGTGCCCGCCAGGCCGCAAGGTCAATCCCGCTCGCGCGTGTCGCGATGCAGACGTCGTTCGGTTCGGAGGTCGGCGCGCCAATAGCTGCGAACTGACTAAGGTCGTACTGGACCCCCGGCTGGTTCATGAGCTGCGACGTCACTGATCCCGGGCCGAGCATGCCGATCGTCAAACCGTCGGCAGCGGCCTGACGAGCCAGAAAGTTGCCCGCGACAAGGCCGCCAGCACCGGCCATGTTTTCAACCACGATCGTGGGGGTGCCGGGTAGATGTCGACCAAGATGTTCAGCGAAGACGCGCGCGTGCAGGTCGTAGCCCCCGCCGGCGGCGAACGCTACAACGATTCGTACAGTTTTGTCGCCAAACGGGTGGTCAGCCGAGTGCGCCGGGACTGGTGAACACGCCGAAGTTGTGAGCGCGGCGGTCAGGAAAAAGTAGAACGCTGCGGCTTTCGCTTGTTTGCGCGCGGGCGACACCGGCGTATTCTCACACGCGCGGCAGGCTGCGACGTTGCGCCCGCCCTTTTATGTCGCCAGGCCATCCACTCTCTTTCGCCCAGCAGCGGCTGTGGTTTCTCGATCAGCTGTCACCGGGCCTCGCGCACTACAGTTGTCCGGTCGTCTTCGACATCGAAGGCCCGGTCGATCTGGACGTGTTTCGCCGCGTGCTCGAAGAGATCGTGCGCCGGCACGAACCGCTGCGTACCGTGTTCGTAGCCGACGGCGGCGTGCCGCAACAGCACGTCTTGCCGCACGAACGATTCGAACTGCCGTTCGTCGACCTCTCCCATTTGCCCGCGGATGCGCTGGCGTCGACACTTGACGACTTGATTGCGCGCGAGATCCGACGCCCGTTCGATCTCGCGACCGGTCCCATCTTCCGCGCCACCGTCGTCCGGTTCAGCGCCACCGATCACGTGCTGATCGGCGTCATCCACCACATCGCGTTCGACGGCTGGTCTGGCGGCATCATCCTTCGTGAACTCGCCGCGCTCTACGATGCGTTCTCGAACCGCCGGCCGTCACCGCTGGCAGCGCTGCCATTGCCCTACACCGAGTTCGCCGCGCAGCAGCGCGAGTGGGCGTCGACTCCCGCGTTCGAACGCCAGATGACCTACTGGCGGGAGCAACTGCGATCGCCGCGCGCGATTCTGAGCCTGCCCGCCGACCGGCGCAGGACGGCGGTGCAATCGCACCGCGGGCATCGCGCCGAGACCTATGTCTCGGACGCGGCGGTGCAGGCGCTGGAACAGATCGGTCGCGACGAACGCGCGACGCCGTTCATGGTCTTGCTTGCGGTCTACGCCGCCTTACTGCACCGGCTGAGCGGGCAGGAAGACATCCTGATCGGGACTGGCATCGCCAACCGCACTCGGCAGGAACTGGAGCCGCTGGTCGGCTTCTTCGTCAATTCAGTTGTCATCCGGCTCGACCTGTCGAATCAGCCAAGCTTCCGCGAGCTGTTGCGCCAGGCGCGCCGGATCGCCCTTGACGCCTACGCCAATCAGGATGTGCCTTTCGAGCGGCTGGTCGAGGAGTTGAATCCCGAGCGCAGCCTCGCGCAGACGCCCATCGCTCAGGCATTTCTCGTCGCCGACAATGCCTACGGCGCAGGACGAGTCAGTGCGGCCGGCGATCTGATCCTGAGGCGTCGGGTGGTATCGACCGGCACCGCCAAGTTCGACGCGATGCTGTCGGTGTGGCGACACCAGGTCGGTCGTCGCGTCGTGCTCGACACCAACGCAGACCTGTTCAATCCCGAAAGCGGAGAAGGGATGCTCCGTGACTTTTGTTATCTCGTGGAGCATCTGTCCGCTCATGCCGACGATCGGCTGGATCGCCTGCCGCTCGCGAGCAGCGACCTGCGCCGGCGGAAGGCCATCGAGTGGAACCGGACGACCGTGCCGACGCCGTCGCATCGAACGCTCGTCGACCTCTTCGACGAGCAGGTGCGGCTGCGTCCGGATGCCGACGCGGTTCTCTGCGGCGACGATTGCGTGTCGTACGCGGCGCTCGACCGCCGCGCCAACCGCCTCGCCGCGGAGTTGCGGCGTCGCGGCGTCGACGTCGACGATCGGGTCGGGATCTGCCTGCAACGCTCGCCCGATCTGATCGTCGCGGCGCTGGCGACGCTGAAGGCTGGCGGCGCCTACGTGCCGCTCGATCCGCTCTATCCCGTCGAGCGCCTCCGCTTCATTGCCGCGGACGCCGGCTGCCGGATCATTCTCACGGAGCCGGCACTCGCGTCGCTGTCCATGGCGCTTGGCGTCGGTGACGTCATCGCGTCGATCGACGACCACCCGGAAGGAGACGCGCAGCCGTGCCCGGCGGCGCCGGCATCGCTCGCTTACGTGATCTACACGTCAGGCTCGACCGGCACGCCGAAAGGCGTCGGCGTCGAACACCGGCAGGTTGTGAATCTCGTCACCTGGGCGCTGGCGGCGTTCGCGGAAAACGAGCGCGCCGGGATGCTCGCTTCGACGTCGATGAGCTTCGATCTCTCCGTCTTCGAGTGGTTCGTGCCGCTGTGTTCCGGTGGCACCGTGATCCTCGTCGAGAATCTGCTGGCACTGCCCGAAGCCCCGGCGCGCGACCGGGTGACGTTCGTCAACAGCGTGCCATCGGTGGTCCGGGAATTCCTCCGCGGTGATCAGTTTCCGGCGAGCGTCTCCGTCGTTGCCATGGCGGGAGAACCATTGCCGTCATCACTGGTCGCCGACGTCTACGCGCGGCGCCCCGACGTGAAGGTCTTCGACCTCTACGGACCGACCGAGACGACGGTTTACGCGACCTGTGCGCTCCGCGACGCCAGCGGGGCGCCGACGATCGGGCGGCCGATCGCCAACACGGTGGTGCTGCTGCTCGATGAACAGGGTCAAATCGTGCCGGCCGGCATCGCCGGCGAGATGTTCATCGGAGGTGTCGGTGTCGCGCGCGGCTATCTCGGGCGTGACGACCTCACCCGCGAACGTTTCGTCGACGACCCGTCGATCGACCTGCCGTCCGGGCGGATGTACCGCACGGGAGATCGCGCGCGCTGGCGTTCCGATGGCGCCCTCGAGTTTCTCGGGCGTATCGATCGCCAGGTGAAGGTACGGGGCTTTCGCATCGAACTCGGGGAAATCGAAGCGTCGCTCTGCAACCACCCGGACGTGCTCGAGGCGGCGGTGATCAAGCGCGACGATATTGACGAGCATGCCCATCTGGTTGCGTTCATCACGGTGCGCCGCGACTGCGAGGACGACAGTCTCTACGCCCACCTTGAAGCGCATTTGCCGCACTACATGGTGCCGTCACGTATCGTGCGTCTGCCCGAGTTGCCGAAACTGCCCAACGGCAAGCTGGACGTGCGCGGGATTGAGCGAATTGGAGACAACGGTCCGACGCGAGCCTCGAAACCGCCGCGCACGGCCACGGAAGGAGCCGTGGCCGAGGTCTGGCGTGGGCTGCTCAACATCGAGGAAGTCGGCGTGGACGATTCCTTTTTCCGGATCGGTGGCCATTCGCTGCTCGCGACCCAGCTCGTTCTCAGACTCGATCGCCGATTCGGCGTGTCGCTCCCGATCGCGAGCGTCTTCGATGCGCCGACGCCCGCCGAGCAGGCTCGTCTGATCGACCAGCAGCTGTCAACGCGCGCCGGTGCGGCAAACACCGCCGACCGTAGAGTTGCCTGGGCGGGCCAGCCGGCGACGTATCCACGTGACGCCGCTGTCTCGGTGTTGTTCGAGGAGCGCGCCGCGACTACTCCTGACGCTCCCGCCTTGATTACCGACGCGGAAACCGTGAGCTACGCGCAGGTAAATGCCCGCGCCAACCAGCTGGCGCATCACCTGCGCGCCCGATTCGACACCTCGTCCGATTCGCCAAGGGAGCACGGATCGGTGCTGGTCGGGCTCGGCATGAAGCGCTCGATAGAGGCGCTGATTGCCCAGGTGGCCATCCTCAAAGCCGGCGGCGCCTATGTGCCGATCGATTCGTCGTTGCCCGATTCCCGGATCGATACGCTGCTGCGCCAGTCCAGGGCGCGCTTCGTGGTCACGCATGCGCCGACGCGTGCGCGTTTCACCAGTATGGACGCCGAGGTCATCGACATCGACCTCGAGGCCGCCGCGATTGCGGACGCGCCGGCGTTGAACCTGGACGTCGCGCCGCGCGCCGAATCGCTGGCATACGTGCTGTTCACGTCGGGCACCACCGGCGCGCCCAAGGCCGTCGGCGTGCCGCATCGCGCCATCGTCCGGCTTGCCTACGGGATGCCCGACGTCCCGCTCGGCGCCGGCGACACCGTGCTGCAGTTGGCGCCGCTCGCGTTCGACGCGTCGACCTTTGAAATCTGGTGTCCGCTGCTGCGCGGCGCGGCGATCGCGCTGGCAACCGATGACCTCATCGACACGCAGGCCCTCGGTGCGTTCCTCGGGCGCCATCACGTGACGACGATGTGGCTGACCGCCTCGCTCTTCAATGCCATTGTCGACGACGACCCGCGCGTTCTGGCCGGCGTGCGGCGCCTGCTGGTGGGCGGTGAAGCGCTGTCGTTGCCGCATGTGAAACGCGTCCTCGCCGAGGTGCCGAACCTGCGCCTCGTGAATGGCTACGGGCCTACCGAGACGACGACGTTCGCCTGTTGCCATCCGATCGACGCCGCGGCGCTGGCCGATGCTCGGTCGGTTCCGATCGGACGGCCGCTGCTCAATACCCGGGTCTACGTGCTCGACGACAACCGCCAGCTCGTGCCGATTGGGCACGAGGGCGAGTTGTGGATTGGCGGCGATGGCCTTGCGATCGGGTACCTGAACGACGCCGCGTTGACCGCCGAACGCTTTGTTCACGACCCGTTCGCGGAACCGGCGGACGCGCGCATGTACCGGAGCGGCGACCGCGTCCGCTGGCGTCACGACGGCACGCTCGAGTTCCTCGGCCGGCTCGACGATCAGATCAAGCTGCGCGGCTTCCGCATCGAGCCTGGCGAAGTCGAAGCCTGCATTGCCGCGTGTCCCGGCGTGCAGCGCGCCGCTGTTGTCCCGGTAGACATCCCGTCGATAGGTCGCGCACTGGCGGCATTCGTCGTCTTCAGCGCCGACGTGCCTGGCGAGCAGCGCGAGGTGATGATCGCCCACGGGCTGCGCGACGCGCTGCGATCGCGGCTGCCGGAATATATGGTGCCGTCGCAATGGGTCAGGCTCGAGGCGTTGCCGCTGCTGAAGTCAGGAAAAACGGATCGGCGCTCGCTGACGTCGATGGCTGGCGCACCGGTGAGACCGACGCCAGCCGCCGTCGTGTCGCCGGGCTCGAATGTAGAAGCGCGGATCGCCGAGATCTGCCGGGCCCTGCTCGGCATCGAAACGATCGGTGTCACCGACAACTTCTTCGATCTTGGCGGACACTCGTTACTCGCGACGCAGGCGGTGTCACGGATCCGGTCCGCCTTCCAGGTCGACTTCGACCTCCGGACCTTCTTCAGTGATCCGACAGTCGCCGGGCTCGCGGCGGCGGTCGTCCGCGTCGCTGTCCCTACGATCGGCGCGCCGATCGCGCCAGTGTCGCGGGTCGCGCCGCTGCCGTTGTCCTTCTCCCAGCAGCGCATCTGGTTCCTCCACCGCTGGTATGGCGAGAGCGGCGTCTACAACGTCCCGGCCGCGCTCGGGCTCGAAGGCGACCTCGATGTCGATCGCTTGCGTGAGGCGGTGCAGGCAATCGTCGATCGGCACGAGGCGCTGCGGACGGTGTTCCCGATGGTCGACGGATCGCCGGTGCAGTGCATTCTCGATCGTCTGCCGGTCTCGATCCCGATCGTGGACCTCACGCATCTCGATCGCGGCGCGGCCGAGGTCAACGCGAGGGGTCTGGCGGCCGAGGAAAGCGACCGGCCGTTCGATCTCTCCACCGGACCGCTGCTTCGAGCGACGGTGGTCCGCCTGACGCCGACGAGTGCGGTGCTGTTGCTCACGCTCCACCACATCGTTTCGGACGGCTGGTCGATGCAGTTGCTGTTCCGCGAACTCCGGGCGCTGTATCGTCGCGCCGCCGCTGCTGACGCGCCGCCGCTGCCACCGCTGCCGATCCAATACGCAGATTTCGCCGCCTGGCAACGCCAGTACCTCACCGGGGCCGTGCTCGAACGGCATCTGACGTACTGGCGACAGCAGCTGAGTCCGCCGGTATCTGAACTCGCCTGGCCGCTCGTCAAACCCTTCCCCGAGCAGACGGCGGCACGCGGCGGCCGCGTCGGCGTGCCATTGGTCGCCGAGGCCGCGCAGGCGTTGAGCCGCTTCGCGGCTGCCGAAGGCGTGACCGTGTTCATGGTGGTCATGGCGGCGTTTCAAAGCGTCCTCCACCGCCACACCGGACAGGACGACGTGCTGGTCGGCGCCGCCGTCGCGAACCGCACCAGGACTGAGATCGAAGGCCTGATTGGCTGTTTCATCAACACGCTCGTGATCCGAGTCGATTTCACGGGAACGCCGACGTTCCGACAACTGGTCGCGCGCACCCGGCAGGTCACGATCGACGCGCAGATGCATCAGGACCTGCCTTTCGAGGTGTTGGTCGACGCGCTGAAAGTCCGGCGCAGCGCCAGTCGCTCGCCCCTGTTCCAGGCAATGCTCCAGCTCAACGACAGCATGACGGCGGCGGCGGAGTTCGATGGGCTCGTGGTGTCGCGGTTCCCGCAGCCGTTCGACTACGCCAAGTTCGAGCTGACGCTCGAGCTGCAAACCATGCCCGGCGGGATCAAGGGGGGGCTGAGCTACAACGCCGATTTGTTCGAGCCGGTGGTCGCGCAAGGCATCGCCGACGACTTCGTGGCGTTTCTCGAGGCGGCGCTCGAGCAGCCCGACCGCCGAGTCGCCGACATTCCGCTCACAGGTGCCGCCGCGGCGCGCGCCATGCCTCGTGTCGAAGTCGAGCCGCCTGCGCCGGTCGTGGCGCCGCCGGGCGCGGCCGATGTACACACCGCCGCGATCGAGCACGGGTTGCAGCCGCTCTGGTGTCGCGTGCTCGAGGTGACCGCCGTCGATCCGGACGACAACTTCTTCGAGCTCGGCGGCCACTCGCTGCTGGCCGTGCGCCTGTTCGCCGAGATCGAGCGCCAGTTCGGCGTGCGCCTGCCGCTGTCATCGCTGTTTCGCAACGGCACGATTCGCGCCCAGGCGCGGCTGCTGTCGGCGCAATCCGCGCAGGCCAACGCGTGGTCAATCGTCGTGCCGATTCAACCGCTCGGCGATCGGCCGCCGTTTTTTCTGGTCCACGGCATCGGCGGGGAAGTGGTGTCGTTCGGCGCGCTTGCCGAGTCGCTCGGCGACGCGCAGCCCATGTTCGGCTTGCAGGCCGAGCGTGAGGTCGAGGCCGCCGACGACCGCATCGAAACCGTGGCGGCGCGCTACATCGAGGCGATGCGGGCGCACACGCCCCGCGGTCCCTACTATCTCGGCGGCTACTCGTCGGGCGGGGTGATCGCCTACGAAATGGCGCAGCAGCTCGAGGCGGCGGGTGAACATGTTGCCCTGCTGGCGATGATCGACGCGTCGGCGCCCAAGGCGGCGCCGGAGCCGGTCACACCGCATACGGTGTGGCGCCTGGTGAAGAACGCCGCCTACTGGACGCTCGACGACGAGTTCCTGCGATCGGACTGGGCCAGCCGGCGGGCGCGCGTCAGCGCGAAGTTGCGCGCGATCCGCGCCCGCGGCCGGCA
>Ga0111539_10007504_pt1 | contig 13957 bp, 13 predicted proteins | sample RhiMethybrSRZTD1_FD_79667 | JGI IMG/M metagenome (GOLD analysis project Ga0111539, IMG submission 79667) | Populus rhizosphere microbial communities from Tennessee, USA - Rhizosphere MetaG P. TD hybrid SRZTD1 (version 2) (version 2) | ecosystem: Host-associated > Plants > Roots > Rhizosphere >...
CTCGACGCCGGTGCGGTCGACGGTCTCGACGTGCGCCTCGACCTCGATGTAGTCGTCCTCGATGCGGAAGTTCACGAGCACCGAACCGACGAGCAGCGGGTGGCACAGCGGGATGAGCTCGGGCGTGCGCTTGGCCGCCTGGATGCCGGCCACGCGGGCGACGGCGAGGACGTCGCCCTTGTTGATCGCGCCCCGGGCGACCAGGGACGTGGTCTCGGACTTCATGTGCACCCGCCCCCGCGCCACGGCTCGCCGGTGGGTCGGGTCCTTGGGGGTGACGTCCACCATGCGGGCCCGGCCGAGCGGGTCGAGGTGCGTGAGTCCGCGGTCAGGCATGGGCAAAGACTAGTGGTGTCTCGCCGAGGTCTCGCACGGCGGGCCCCTGGTCGCCGCCGTCGGGGGGCTCAGCCGCCGATCTGGCTCATGCTGCGGCGCGGCCGGATGAACTGCACCTGGCCGATCATGTGGCCCGCCGCCTTCTCGGCGATGCACCGCCGCACCGCGGCCGCGACCTCGTCGTCGGAGGCACCGCCCCGCACCAGCGTGCGGAGGTCGACCTCGTCGGTGGCGAACAGGCACGACCGCAGCTGACCCTCGGCCGTGAGCCGCACGCGGTCGCACGCGTCGCAGAACGGGCGGGTGACCGACGGGATCACGCCCACCTCGCCCCGCCCGTCGCGGTAGACGAAACGCTCGGCGGGCTGGTGGCCGCGGGCGACGGGGTCGACGGGGTGCACCGCGTCGATGGCCGCCACGATCTCGGCCTGGCTCACCACCGCGCCCTCGCGCCAGCGCTCCTCGGCGTCGAGCGGCATCCACTCGATGAAGCGCACCGTCACGCCCCGGTCGCGGCCGAAGGTCGCGAGGTCGACGATCTCGTCGTCGTTCACCCCCCGCATGACGACGGCGTTGACCTTGACCGGGTGCAGGCCCGCCTCGACGGCGGCCTCGATGCCCTCGAGCACGTGGGCGAGCTCGTCGCGCCGGGTGAGGGCGACGAAGCGGTCGGGGCGCAGGGTGTCGAGCGAGACGTTGACCCGGCGCAGCCCGGCGTCGGCGAGGGCACCCGCCACGGTGCGGAGCGTCGCGCCGTTGGTCGTGAGGGCCACGTCGACCGGCGGGCCGTCGCCGCCGACCCGCAGCGCAGCCACCTTGGCGACGAGGATGGGCAGGTGGGCCCGCACGGTGGGCTCGCCGCCGGTCAGCCGGATGCTGTCGATGCCGAAGCGCTCGACGAACACGCGGGCGAGGCGCTCGATCTCCTCGAACGTCAGCACCTCGGACCGGGGCAGCCACTGCATGCCTTCGGCGGGCATGCAGTAGGTGCACCGGAAGTTGCACCGGTCGGTGACCGAGATGCGCAGGTCGCGGTGGACGCGCCCGAACGAGTCGACCAGCTGCTCGGCCATGGGACGCCCAGCCTAGAGAGCCGCGGCCGACATCGGCTCGCCGACCGCGCGGGGTGGCGACAGCAGCACGACCTCGACCTCGTCGCCGGCCTCGACCCCGGGGCCGTCGGGCAGCACGACCAGGCCGTCGGCCCGGGCCATCGCCGCCAGCTGGTGCGAGCCCTGACCCCCCGACGACGCCACGACCAGGCGTCCGCCGGCCGAGCGGTCGACGGCCGCGACGACCCGCACGAAGTGGGTCTTGCCGTCGGGGCGGCGGGCGAGCGGCTCGCCGGCAACGGCCCGCAGGCGCGGCAGGTGCAGTCGGTCGTCGGGGAACCCGGCGAGGCGGCGCAGGCCGGGCCGGGCGAAGATCGCGAAGCTCACCAGCGACGAGACCGGGTTGCCGGGGAGCCCGAACACGGGCACGCGGCGCCCGTCGGGGCTCGGCACCCGTCCGAACGCCAGGGGCTTGGCGGGCCGGATCGCCACCTGCATCCACCGCATGTCACCGATGCGGTCGAGCACGACCCGCACCAGGTCGATGTCGCCCATCGAGACGCCGCCCGTGGACAGCACCGCGTCGCACGTGGCGACGCCCGTCTCGACGGCGGCGGTGATGGCGGCCTCGTCGTCGGGCACCCATCCGAGGTCGACGGGCTCGCACCCGGCGTCGGCCACGAGGGCGAGCAGCGTCGGCCGGTTGCTGTCGCGGATCTGTCCAGGCCGCAGCGGAGCCGGACCGGGCACCAGCTCGTCGCCGGTGGAGATGACGCCGACCCGCGGGCGCGGGAACGCCACCACCTCGTCGACCCCCAACGACGCCAGCACGCCGAGCCGGGCGGGCGTGAGCTCGTCGCCGGGACGGAAGACGACGTCGCCGGCGCGCAGGTCCTCGCCCGGCTCGCGGACGTGGTTGCCCGGCTCGACGGCCACCCCCACGCGGACGGCCGCGCCCCCGTCGAGGCGCTCGGTGCGCTCGACCATGACGACGGCGTCGGCCCCGTCGGGCATCGGCGCCCCCGTGAAGATGCGCATCGCCTCGCCGGCGGCGAGGGCGCGCTCGGCCGGGTGGCCGGCGGCGACCTCGGCCACGACCGGCAGCGTCACGGGAGCGTCGGCCGTGTCGGCGGCCCGGAGGGCGTAGCCGTCCATCGCGGTGTTGGCGAACGGCGGCACGGGCTCCGCGGCCACCACCTCGCCCGCGAGCACCAGGCCGCGCGCCGCGGCCGCGGGCACCGGCCCCGCCACCAGCGGCTCGCACCGGGCGATGACGTGGGCGACGGCCTCGTCGAGGGTGACCTGGTCTGCCACGGGGGCCAGGGTAGGGGCCGGCGCCACCGGCCCCGTTCCCGGCTGTCCACGGGTCCCGCCGCGGGCGGCTCGGGCGTGGCTCGGGCGTGGCTCGGGCGTGGGTCGGATGTGGCTCGGGCGTGGCCCGGGTGCGGCTCGGGGGCGACGAAGCGGCGGCCCGGTCAGACGATGCCGCGCCGGCGCACCACCTCGGCCAGGAACTCGCGGAACTCGGGCCCCAGGTCGTCGCGGTCGAGGGCGAGCTCGACCGTCGCCCGCAGGTAGTCGAGCTTCTTGCCGATGTCGAAGCGGCCCTCGTCGAACACGAACCCGTACACCGGCTTGTCGACGAGCAGCAGGGCGATGGCGTCGGTGAGCTGGATCTCGCCGCCGACGCCCGGCTTCGTGCGGTCGAGCGCCTCGAAGATGTCGGACGTGAACAGGTAGCGCCCCATCACGGCCAGGTCGGACGGGGCGTCCTCGGGCTTCGGCTTCTCGACGATGCCGCGCAGGAGCACCAGGTCGGGCCGGTCGGTGGGCACGGGGTCGGCGCACCCGTAGGACGAGATCTCCTCGAGGGGGAACGACTTGAACGCCACCACCGAGGCCCCGGTCTCGCCGTAGACGGAGATCATGTCCTCGAGCACCGTGGACCGGTCGTCCATGATGTCGTCGCCCAGCATCACGATGAACGGCTCGTCGCCGACGTGCTTGCGGGTCACCGACACGGCGTGGCCCAGGCCCAGCGCCTCGCCCTGGCGGACGTAGTGGATGTCGGCCAGGTCGGCCAGGCCGCGCATCTCGTTGAGCTGGTCGTGCTTCCCCGCGGCCTCGAGTGCGACCTCGAGCTCGATCGACCGGTCGAAGTGGTCCTCGAGGCTGCGCTTGCCGCGCCCGGTGATGATGAGGATGTCGTCGATGCCCGCCCGGACGGCCTCCTCGACGACGTACTGGATGGCCGGCTTGTCGACGACCGGCAGCATCTCCTTCGGCTGCGCCTTGGTCGCGGGCAGGAACCGGGTGCCGAGTCCCGCCGCGGGGATCACCGCCTTGCGCACGTGCTCGGTCATCGTCGCTCGCCTCCGGGTCGGAGCAGTCCTGGTCGACGACCGCGGGGCACCAGGCCCGCCCGATCGTGCCCCGGGAACCGTAGTCAGCCCACCGTGTCCGGGCGACCGCGCCCCGGGGTCGGCTCGCCGATCCGGCGTTCCTCGCCCCGGGCGAGCCGGGCGATGTTGTCGCGGTGGCGGGCGACGATCAGCGCGGCGCACCCCGCGAGCGCGGCGACCTCGACCGCGGTGGCGCCGAAGGCGGCCGCGGCCACCGGCAGGACCGACACGGCCACCATCGAGCCGAGCGAGGCGATGCGGGTGGCGGCGACGGTGGCGGCGAAGGTCGCGGCCGCCACGCCGGCCGCCGCGGGGAACAGCACGAGGGCCATGCCCGCCGCGGTGGCCACGCCCTTGCCGCCCTGGAACCCGCGGGTGACGGGCGCCACGTGCCCGACCACGGCGGCGACGCCGCACGCCAGGCCCAGGCGGTGGCCGCCGACCGCCCATCCGACCGCCGCGGGCACGGCGCCCTTGGCGAGATCGCCGAGCAGGGCCGCGGCCCCGGCGCGCCGGCCGGCCACCCGCAGGACGTTCGTGGCGCCGGGGTTGCCCGACCCGCTGGTGGTGGGGTCGATGCCCTGGCGCCGGGTGACCAGCGTCGCCGTCGGGATGGTGCCCACGAGGTACGCGGCCACGACCAGGGCGGCGGCGACGGCGGGAGGGACGGCGGCGAACACGGCCGTCCGATCGTACGGTCGGCCGGCGCGGCGTGTGGCACGGCCGGCGTGGGGCACGGCCGGCGCCGCGCACTAGCATTGGCAGTCGCACGCCGCGACTGCCAGCGCTCGCCCGCCGGCGGCACACCGAGCGGCAGATCCCGACCCGGAGCCCAGATGCCCACCTACGAATACCGCTGCGCCGACTGCGGCGAGAACCTCGAGGTCATCCAGTCGTTCTCCGACGACCCGCTCACCGTGTGCCCCACGTGCGGCGGCGCCTTGAAGAAGAAGTTCAACTCGGTCGGCATCTCGTTCAAGGGCAGCGGGTTCTACAAGAACGACAGCCGGTCGTCGTCGGGATCGGCGTCGTCGGCCAGCTCGTCGGCCGGGTCCGGCGACTCGTCGTCGTCCGACTCGTCCTCGTCGAGCGGGTCGTCCGGCTCGTCCGACCCGGCGGGCAGCTCGTCCTCGTCGTCGGGCGACAGCTCGTCGAAGAGCTCGGCCGCCACCACGTCGTCGTCGTGAGCACCGCCGGCGGGGCCGAGCGCCGCGCCGACGTCGGGGTCTACGGCGGGTCGGGTCTGTACACGCTGCTGGACGACGTCGACGAGGTCGCGGTCGACACCCCCTACGGCCCGCCCGCGTCGCCGGTGGCCATCGGCGAGGTCGCGGGCCGGCGGGTCGCCTTCCTGCCCCGGCACGGGCGTGACCACACCCTGCCGCCCCACGGCGTGCCCTACCGGGCCAACGCCTGGGCGATGCGCGAGCTCGGGGTGCGAGCGGTGTTCGGCCCGTGCGCCTCGGGCTCGCTCCAGCCCGACCTGCACCCGGGAGACTTCGTCGTCCCGGATCAGATCGTCGACCGCACCGCGGGGCGGCCGGCGTCGTTCCACGACGGCGCCGACAGTCCGCCGGGCGTCGCGCCGGTCGACCACCTGACGTTCGCCGACCCCTACGACGACGGCCTGCGAGCGGTGGCGCTCGCCGCCTGCCGGGCCGAGGGCGTGACGGTCCACGACGGTGGCACGGTCGTGGTGATCGAGGGGCCGCGCTTCTCGACCCGTGCCGAGTCTCGGTGGTACGCGGCGCAGGGCTGGCAGGTCATCAACATGACCCAGATGCCCGAGGCGGCCCTGGCCGCCGAGCTGGGCGTCCCCTACGCCGCCATCGCCCTCATCACCGACTACGACGCCGGCCTCGACGGGGCGCCGGGCATCGAACCGGTCACGATGGACGAGGTCATGGCCACGCTCGCCCGCAACGCCGACCGCGTGCGCACGGTCCTGTTCCGGGCGATCGCCCACCTGCCCGACGAGCTGTTCGCCGGCTGAGCCCGCGGGCGATCCTCGACCGGCACCTGCCGGAGACGCCGCGCTGGTCACGCGTGACGATCTGGCCCTGGCGACGACGGTGTGGGCGACGAGCACGCAACGGCAGCGATGCGTGTGGCGAGGTCGGGCGTCCCGTCGGCCGCGTTCGTCGCCCTCGTTCGGGCCTCGACCCGTGGTCGCGCCGCCTCCTCCGGGTGCCTCCGCACGGGCGCAGGCGTCCAGTCCTGCGGCGCGACCTCGGCCCGCCGCCCTCGTGTCGGTGGCCGTCCGCGCCCGCCGGGGGCCGTCCCGGGCGGTGCGCGTCGTGAGGTAGGTTGCCGAGCGGCTTCCCCCGCCATCCCCCGTCCTCCCGTGGAGGAAGCCGTGCCCGCGTCCACCGTCCCCCTGTCCGTGCGCGCCCGCCGGGCGGCCGTCCGCCCCGCCGTCCGTCGTTCGGCCATCGTCCTGCTGGCCGCGGCCACCGGCATCGTCGTCGCCTCGCTCGTCTCCGCCGCGGGGGCCGAGCGCGACCGGTGGGGCACCGTGCGCCCGGTCGCGGTCGCCCGCCACGACCTGCGGCCCGGCGACGTCGTCGACGCCGGCGCGGCCGAGGTGCGGTCGCTGCCCGCGGCGCTCGTGCCCGAGGGCGCGCTCGCCGACCTCCCGCGGGGGTCGACCGTCCGCCAGCCGGTCGTGGCGGGCGAGCCCCTGGTGGCGGCGCGCCTCGCTCCCGAGGGTCTGACCGGGGTGGCGGCGCTGGTCCCCGCCCGCCACCGGGCGGTGGCCGTGCCCGTCGGTCCGGCAGGTGTGCCGCCGCTCGCGGTCGGCGACCGGGTCGACGTGGTCACGGTCGTCCCGACGGGCGGCATGGGCGACGCCGCGACGGGCGACGCCGGCGCCGACGAGGGCGCCGATCAGTCGGGCGAGGGCGGCGACGCCCCTGCGCCGGGCGACCCGGCGTTCGCCCTCGCCGAGGGGGCCGCGGTGGTCGACGTCGGCGAGCAGGCCGTGTCGGTGGCCGTGCCCGAGCGCGCCGCCGCCCGGGTGGCGTGGGCGATCGCCAACGGAACCGTCGTGCTCACCCTGGCCGGTGCGTGAGCCGCGGGCTGCCCCCGGCGGAACGCCCGCCGGCGGACGCTCAGCGGACGGGCGTCAGCGGAAGCCGGTGGCCAGCAGCAGCAGGATCGACACGCCCAGCACGAGCCGGTACAGAACGAACGGCAGGAACGACCGGGTGCGGATGAGCTTCAGCGTGCCCCACACCGCGATGTAGCCGGTGATGCCCGAGGCCACGATGCCCCAGAAGAACGCCGCTCGGAGGTCGGTCGGGATGCCGCCGTCGCCCTGCACGTCGACCCACTTGAAGGCCAGCGCGCCGGCGGTGATCGGCAGGCTCATCAGGAAGGCGAAGCGGGCGGCGCCGTCGCGACTGAGCCCCACGAACCGGCCGACCGTGATCGTGACACCCGACCGCGACACGCCGGGCTGCAGCGCGATCGCCTGCCCGAAGCCCATCGCCAGCGCGTCCTTCAGCCCGACCTCGTCGATCGTCCGCTTCCCGCGGGTGCCGTCGGCCAGGGCCAGCAGCAGGCCGCCGACGATCAGCATCACCGCGATCAGCCAGATCTGGTCGGTGTTCTCCTCGATCGTGTCGGCGAACAGGCCGCCGATCACCGCCGCCGGGAGCGCCGAGATCACGATGAGCCACCCGAGGCGGCCGTCGGAAGACCTCGGCTTGGAGAACGCCGCCCTGGTCAGGCGCACGATGTCCTTGCGGAAGTACGAGACGGCGCCCACGAGCGTGCCCAGGTGCAGGGCGACGTCGAAGGTCTTCTCGAGCGACTCGTTGCCGGCGAAGTCGTCCCAGCCGAACAACCACGGCACCAGCACGAGGTGACCCGACGACGAGATCGGCAGGTACTCGGACAGGCCCTGCGTGATGCCCAGGATGATGGCGTGAAGGATCGACACGGTCCCCGTCGCTTCCCGTCAAGCGGTCGATGCGCCGGTGGAGGGACCCCCCACCGGACCCCCGATCGTCACCGACCGGCGGGTCACACCGCAACCCGACCGCCGGCGGTGCCTCAGGCGCCGCTCAGCGTCACGCCCGGGATCACGAGCGCGACCGCCCCCGTGCCGCCCGGCGTCCACTCGACCTCGCCGCCGACAGCCATCACGTCGAGCAGCAGGCGCTGCAGCGTCGACGCCACCGTCGCCTCGCGGATCGGTTCGGCCGGAGCGCCCCCGCGCAGCATGAGGCCCTCGACGCCCACCGAGAAGTCGCCCGAGACCGGGTTGACCCCCGAGTGCAGGCCGCTCATCGACTGGACCAGCACGCCGTGGTCGACGCCGGCGATCAGCTCGTCGAGCGTGGCGGTGCCCGGCGCCACCGCCAGGGCCTGCGCCCCCACCCCGGGTGTCGTGCGGTAGCCGCGGACCGCCGAGGCGGTCGACGGCACGCCGGCGCGTCGCCCCGTCATCGTGTTGTGCAGGAACCCCTCGAGGACGCCGCCGTCGATCAGGCGGATGCGGCGGGTCGCCAGGCCCTCGCCGTCGTGGCTGTCGGCGCCGAGCGAGCGCGGGTCGGTGGGGTCGTCGACCAGCGTCAGCAGCGGCGACGCGATCTGCTCGCCCACGCGGTCGGCGAACGGCGAGCGACCCTTCAGCACCGACTCGCCGTTCAGCGTGCCGGCCACCACGCCGAGCAGCGTCGCCGCCATGCGCGGCTCGAGCACGAGCGTCACGGTGCCGCTCGCGGGCTGCACCGCCCCGAGCAGGCGGGTGGTGCGGTCGGCGGCCTCGTCGGCCGCGGCGTCGAGGTCGATGTCGTCGGGCTCGCGGCCCACCGAGACGCCGTAGCCGGTCTTGGTCTCGTCGCCGTCCTCGGCCAGCGCCTGCACCGACAGGTGGCACACGGTCGACCGGCCGGCGACGGCGATGCCCGTCGACGTCACGACGGCACCGACACCCGATGCGTCGCCCCACTGGGCGACGCGCACGCCGACGATGCGCGCATCGCGCTCGCGCACCGCCCGCTCGAGCCCGAGCGCCAGGTCGAGCTTGCGGTCGGTGGGCATGTCGGCGAGGCCGTCGCGCCACAGGTCGACGGGCGGGGGGTCGACGCCGTCGGGCTCGGCCAGGCCCACCCACTCCTCGGCCTGGGCGTAGGCGGCGTTGTCGCGCGCATCGGCGAGCACCTCGCCGATGACGGCCGGGTCGAGCGAGCCCGCGTAGGCGAAGCCCTGCCGTCCGTCCTGCACCACCCGCACGCCGATGCCCGCCGTCGTGGCCTGGGTCAGCGACTCGATCTCGCCGCCGTGCACGCGCACGCTCGTCGACGTCGAGCTGCCGACGAACGCCTCGACCTGCTCGTCGCCGCGAGCCTCGGCGGCCACCTTGGCGGCCAGCTCGAGCAGCTCGTCCTCGGAGACGTGGGCGGCGTCGGCGGGCCCGGTCACGAGCCCGACACCGCCACGTCGGCGACGACCAGCGTGACGCCGGCGGCGCTCATCGGCAGCCACGTGAGGTCGGCGCCGACCGCCGTGACGTCGTGCAGGATCCGCTGCAGCGTCGATGCGATCGTGAACTCGCGCAGCGGCTCGGCGACCTCGCCGCCCCGGATGCGCAGGCCCTCGGCCCCGGTCGACAGGTCGCCCGACACCGGGTTGACGCCCGAGTGCAGGCCCGACACCTCATGCACGAGCACGCCGTCGGACACGCCGGCGATCAGGTCGGCCGTCGACGCGGTGCCCGGGGTCGGCACGACGGCCCGGCACCCGGCGGTGGGCGTCGACTTGTACCCGCCGCGCACCGCCGAGCCGGTCGAGGCCGTGCCGAAGCGGCGGGCCGTCCACGTCGAGTGGACGAACCCCCGGAGCACCCCGCCGGTGATCAGCGGCACGCGCCGGGTGGCGAGGCCCTCGTCGTCGACCGGGGTGGCGCCCCACGACCGGGCGTCGGTGGGGTCCTCGACGAGGTCGAGCAGCGGCGACGCCACCTGCTCGCCCACCCGGTCGGCGAACAGCGACCGGCCCTTCACGACCTCTTCGGCGCCCAACGTGCCGGCGACGATGCCCATGAGCTGGGCGCTCACCCACGGGTCGAGCACGATGGTCAGGCGGCCCGACGGCGGCTTGCGGGCGCCGAGCATGCGCACGGCGCGACCGGCGGCGTCGCGGGCCGCGGCCTCGACGTCGAGCTCGTCGAACGCCCGGCCGAGCGAGAACCCGAAGCCGGTCTGGGCGTCGTCGCCGTCGGCGGCCAGCGAGTAGGCCACCAGCTCGCAGCCGGTCTCGCGGGAGGCCCGTCGGATGCCCGTGGTCGTGGCGATGGCGGCCTCGGCCAGCGAGTCGGCGTAGTCGCAGGACTCGACGCCGGTGATGCGAGCGTCGGCCGCCAGCACGGCGCGCTCGAGCTCGACGGCCAGCGCGACCTTGTCGGCGGTCGGCACGTCGGCCAGGCCCGGGCGCCACAGGTCGAGCGCGACCGGCTCGACGCCGTCGGGCTCGGCCAGCCCGGCCGCGGCGTCGGGCTCGGCGAAGGCGGCGTTGTCGCGGGCCTCCTCGACCGTCTCGGCGAGGGCGTCGGGGTCGAACGTGCCGCGGTAGGCGAAGCCCTGGCGGCCGTCGCGGACGACCCGGACGCCGACGCCCTGGGAGTCGGCGACCGCGAGCTGCTCGACCTCGCCGCCGTAGACCCGCACCTGGGTGTCGGACGACCGGCCCACGTACGCCTCGAGCTGCTCGTCGCCGTCGGCCATCCCGACCAGCCGGTCGGCGACGTCGAGCAGGTCGCCCGAGGCGCCGGCCCCGCTGGCGCCGCTCACGCCGCTCACGCCGCCTCCCGGGGTCGGGCGTCCATCCACAGGTTTTCCCCGTCTGTTTCGGGGGCTCCCGCCCCCGAAACAGACGGGGAAATCGTCGTCGTCGCCCCGGTCACGCTGCGGTGCCGCCGACCGTGAGGGCCTTGACCCGCAGCGTGGGGACACCGTCGCCGACCGGCACGCCCTGGCCGTCCTTGCCGCAGGTGCCGGGGTGGCCCATCGAGAAGTCGTTGCCGACCGCGTCGATGTCGAGCAGGACCTTCGGTCCGTTGCCGATGAGGTTGCCCTCGCGCAGCGGCTCGGTGATCTGCCCGTCCTCGATGAGGTACGCCTCGGTCATGCCGAACACGAAGTCGCCGGTGGCGGTGTTGACCTGCCCGCCGCCGAGCGACGACACGTACACGCCGTGGTCGGTCGACGCCACGATGTCGGCGGGGTCGCCCTGGCCGCCCAGCAGGTAGGTGTTGGTCATGCGCACCATCGGGAGGTGCTGGTAGCTCTGGCGGCGGCCGTTGCCGCTGCGGGACCGGCCGTCCTTGCGCGACCGCAGGACGTCCCACATGTAGTCGGTGAGCACGCCGTCCTCGATGAGGACGTTGCGCTGGGCGGGGGTGCCCTCGTCGTCGATGGCGAAGCAGCCCCACTCCTCGGCCATCGTGCCGTCGTCGACGAGCGTGACCAGCGGCGACGCCACCTGCTGGCCGAGGCGGCCCTTGAACACGGAGGCGCCTTTGTCGACCAGGTCCTTCTCGAGGCCGTGTCCGCAGGCCTCGTGGAACAGCACGCCGCCGCCCCCCGGGCCGATCACGACCGGCAGGGTGCCCGACGGCGCCGGCCGGGCGGCGAGCTTGGTGATGGCCCGGCGGGCGGCGGTGCGGGCGATCTCGTCGACCTCGTAGCGGTCGAACAGCTCGAACCCGACGGTGCGGCCGATCGACTCGTAGCCGGTCTGCATGCCGGTGTCGCCCGCGGCGACCGCCGACACGACGAACAGCGTGCGCACCTGGTCGTCGCCGGCCACCAGGCCCTCGCTGTTGGCCACCAGGATCTGGCGCCGCGAGTCGCCGTAGCGGGCCCGCACCTGGCGGATCGAGCCGCCCTCGGCCCGGGCGGCGTCGTCGGCCCGCCGCAGCAGGTCGACCTTGGCGCCCTTGGAGACCGTCTCGGGCAGGACCGCGACCTCGTTGGGCCGGGGGGCGTGCTGGCGGGTGAGCGCCACCTCGCGCACGCCACCGCCGCCCGACCTCGCTGCGGCTGCCGCGGCCTCGGCCGCGGTGCGCAGCCCGTCGTCGGACAGGTCGGCCGTGTGGGCGAACCCGGTGGTCTCGCCGACCACGACCCGGATGCCGGCACCCCGGTCGCGGCCCGAGGACAGCTCCTCGACCCGGCCGTCGTCGAACGTGGCCGACGACGACCGCTTGTCCTCCACGAACACCTCGGCGAAGTCGCCGCCGGTGCGGAGGGCCGCGGCCAGGGTCTTCTGGATGGTGGCGTCGTCGAGCACGAGCGGCCTCCGGGGGTGGGGGGACGGGGGCGGTGAGAGCGGTGGGACCACCCGACGGCCGGATCGGCCCTGCTCCCAGCCCGTGATCAGCCACTGCCAGGTGCCTTTTCGCCCGCCGGAGGCGTGGCTGCGTACTGTACCCGGGTGCCCCTGCAACCCGGCTTGGCCGCGCGCGTGACGCTCGACGTCCGCGACGGCGACACGGCGGTCGCCCTGCGCTCCGGCGAGGTCGCGGTGCTGGGCACGCCCCGCCTGATCGCCCTGTGCGAGGAGGCGTCGCTGCAGGCCATCGCCGGCCAGGTGCCCGAGGGGCACACCACCGTCGGCATGCGCGTGCAGCTCGACCACCTGGCCCCCACCGCGGTCGGGTTCTCGGTCACGGCCGAGGCGCGGCTCGACAAGATCGAGGGCCGCCGCCTCACGTTCGCGGTGTCTGCGTCCGACGACCGGGGCCTCATCGCCGCCGGCAAGGTCACCCGGGTCGTCGTCGACGTCGAGAAGTTCATGGACAAGTGCCAGTGACGCCACGAGGGTGACCGAGGTGTGGGCGGCGATCGTCCACCTCGTTCGCCCGATCCGCCCGCCGCCGGTCCGTCGTCGGTGGTTCCACGTCGCGTGGCGCCAGGACTTGCGCTCCCCGTCATCGCTGTCGCCGAGATCGGGACCTTCCTGAGCGAGGGAGCGGCGACCCTCCCCCGGGTGCCGATCCTGGGTGTTGCACGTGCGCGAGCCGCCGGAGCACGGGCTCGACGAACGCTCGTGAGCTGCACGTCCCGGTAGCCTGCGACGCCATGTCCGATGCGTCCGTGGCCGCCATCCCCAGCGCCACGGTCGTGCCCCTGCGCGACGGGCCCGACGGGCTCGAGGTGCTGATGATCGAGCGGGCCGCGGCCATCGCCTACGGCGGCATGTGGGCCTTCCCCGGCGGACGGATCGACCCCCACGACGCCGACCCCGCCGCCCCCGGCGACGAGATCGCCGGCGCCCGCCGGGCGGCCGTGCGCGAGGCCGAGGAGGAGGTGGGGCTGCGCTTCCCGCCCGACGCCCTCGTGCCTTACAGCCACTGGACCGGCGGCGCCAAGCAGCGCCGCCTCTACGCGGCGTGGTACTTCCTGGCGCCCGCTCCCGGCGACGAGGTCGTGCTCGACGAGGCCGAGTGCCTCGCCCACCGCTGGATCCGGCCCGCGGACGCCGTGACCGGGCGCGAGCGGGGCGAGATCGCGGTGGTCGCCCCCACCTGGATGACCCTGCACAGCCTCACCGCCGCCCGCACCGTGGGCGACGCGCTGGCGCTGGCCCACGGGCGGCCGCCGGTCGTGTACCGGTCGCGGGTGGCCGAGGTCGGCGACGAACGCATCGTCCTGTGGCACGGCGACGCCGGCTACGAGGCCGGCGATCCCGGCGTCGACGGGCCCCGGCACCGCCTCGTCATGGCGCCCGCGGGCTGGTCGTTCGAGTCGTCGCCGGCCGGCTGATCCAGGCCCGGCGGCGGGCGTCGAGCCGGCGCTGTCGCCGTGACGGCCGTGCGGCGTGGGCGGGGCGGCGTGGGGTGGGCGGGGTGGCGGGGTGGCGGGCCGCTTCTGTGTGACGTTGCGGTTGCGGGGCGCCCGATCGCTGCGGGCGCCCGAGCGCTATCTCCGTGACGTTGCGGTTACCCAGCAACCACAACGTCACGGAGATGTGGGCGCCGGGATGGTTGTGCTCACCGGGCTCCGCTCGTGCGGGTCCCCCCTCGCTGCGGGCATCCGAGCGCTATCTCCGTCACGTTGCGGTCACCCAGCAACCACAACGTCACGCAGATGCTGCCGCCAACGCGGCGATGCGACGGTCCGCCGCCGCCCGTGCGACGCGACGTCGGTTCTGGCCGCC
>Ga0111539_10007506_pt1 | contig 13956 bp, 9 predicted proteins | sample RhiMethybrSRZTD1_FD_79667 | JGI IMG/M metagenome (GOLD analysis project Ga0111539, IMG submission 79667) | Populus rhizosphere microbial communities from Tennessee, USA - Rhizosphere MetaG P. TD hybrid SRZTD1 (version 2) (version 2) | ecosystem: Host-associated > Plants > Roots > Rhizosphere >...
GCAAGGAAGGCGTGGTGGGTTTGATCGGGGCGGCTGATGCGCCGGAAGGCATCGATTGCCTCGGGGTAGCGGCGGGCGACGAAAAACGCGCGGCCAAGATGATTCCAGAAGCGCTCGGGGTGATGCGGGTTGAGGCGCATTGCCTTCCTGATCCACTCGAGGCCTTCTTCCGGGGCGCCGAGCCAAGTATGCAGCTCGCCCTGCTGGACGACGATCAGGTCGTTGTTGGGATTGAGCGTGAGGGCGCGGTGCTGATGGTATTCGGCGGCCTTGTGGTTGCCGCTCGCCAGATTCACCGCAGCCAGCACGCGATGCACATCGCTGTCGTGGTCATCGAGAGCAAGCGCGACCCTGATCGCCTCGTTGACGGTTCGCCACGCGGCATCGCGATCGGTGCACCAGTCGTGCACCCACGCCTGGCCGAGAAGGCAAGCACGCCACGCGTGAGCATGCGCGTAGTCGGGGTCCAGAACCAGGGCGCGTTCGACGGTTCTTTGCGCTTCGAGGTTATCGTCCTTGTTCGTCCGGTGGTGCAGCACCTTGGCGGCAAGCACGAGCTCGTAAGCCGCCATGTTCCGGGTCGGATTGCGCTTGATCCGCTGATAGGCGGCGGCCTCGACCCTGCCGGGCAGCGTCGCCGCGATCGAGGCGGTCACGTCATCCTGGATCTCGAAAATGCTCTGAAGCTCGCGGTCGTAGCGCTCGGCCCACACATGACGATCGGTCTGGGCATCGATCAGCTGGGCCGTGATGCGTACGCGACCTCCCGCCTTTCGCACGCTGCCCTCGAGCACGTAGTGGACGCCGAGCGCCTTGGCGACCTCCTGAACGTTGACCGCCTTGCCCTTGTAGACAAACGTCGAGTTGCGGGAGATGACGAGAAAGTCCCGGAACTGGGAGATGGCGGTGATGAGGTCCTCGGTCAGGCCGTCGGCGAAGAATTCCTGCTCGTCGTCGCCGCTCATGTTCGCGAACGGCAGGACCGCGATCGAAGGCTTGTCCGGGAGGGGCAATGGGGTCCTTTCTCCGCCAGTCGAGGCGTGCTGCTCATCGCCGAACTCGAGGCGATAGACCTGCACGGTCGCTGCAATATTCTTGAGGGACTGTGCCCCGAGACTGGTGAAGGCTAGCGGCAGCTTCGTATGCACCTGGTCGTAAGCGGCACCCGAGACGCAGATGCCGCCCGGCTCAGCCAGACCTTCGAGCCGCGCCGCGATGTTCACCCCGTCACCATAGACGCGCACGTCGTCATGGATGATATCGCCCAGATTGATCCCGATCCTGAACTGCATGCGTCGCGCCGGCTCGATGGAGGCGTTGCGCTCCGCCACCGCCCTCTGGATCGCCACCGCGCATTCGACCGCGTTCACTACGCTCGAGAATTCCGCGAGGATGCCGTCGCCTGCCGTGTCGATGACGCGTCCGCCGTGCGCGCCGATCATCGGCAGCACGACGGCTTGGTGCGCCTTGAGATCCAGGACCGTGCGCGCCTCGTCCGCGCCCATGAGCGCGCTGTAGCCAGCGATGTCCGCTGCAAGAATTGCCGCCAGTCTTCGCGATTGCAGTTGCGACATCGACGAGCCCAAGGCGCGAGGGAGATGCTAACAGCGCAACGTAATGTGGAGTCGCCGGCCCGCCATGTAAATGCTGGCTAACCCCAAAAAGGGGATGGGTTTTCGCGGCGCGCACCCCCCGATGCGACGGGTTGCCCGGCATCCGGTGGCGTACGGTCCTGCGAGGCCATGCGCCTGCGGGGACGGGGGTGCAGCTTGCGATGCGCCCAGGAAGCCCTTCAGGAAGGCCCGGGGCACAGCTCGAAGGCGCGGCTCAAGGCCGGCTCGGGCGAGGCAAAGCGCGCGATGGTTTTGCCGTTGGGCGCGTGCATCCTGATGAACGCCTCGGCCTGCGGCTCCTCGAGCCCGGCATCCACCTGCAGCACCGTGTAGTTGATGGCGGCGTCCGACACCGAGCGGATCAGAAGCGCGACCGAGCCGCCATAGCTCGCCCGGTACACGTCGCAGGCGGGAGGACGCGGTGCTGCGGGCGCCGCCATGGAGGCGGCCGGAGGAGGCGCCGCACCTGCAATCTGCTGGCGCGGCTTGCGCACCTCGACGTCGTCCACGGCCGGATGCAGCGGCTCCCCGGAGGCCGTGCAGTTCGCCTGGCGATAGCGCTCAGCGACCCATTCAATCGACTTGGCGTAGTTGCGGTCCTTGGCCCAGCGGTTGGTGAGGTCGTCGAAGCGCACCGACCGTCCGAGCGCCTGGGACAGCTCGATGATGTCGTCCTGCTTCTCGCGCGTGCGCGGCGCGAGCGGCCGCGGCACCCGCTCGCCCGAATACGCAACGAGGTGCTGCATCTGCGCCAGCACGCCACTCGACACGTCGGGGAAGCTGTCGCCCGCCACTCCGCCCCCCGTCGCGCCGATGCCGGCGAAATTGTTCTGCCTCGGGTTGACGTCGCCCCAGCGGCCGCTGCCGGTCTTGTAGGACAGGTAGTTGGTCTCGAGCAGCATCTGGAAGAAGGCGTAGTCCCAGCGCACGCGCAGGGTCTCGCCGTGCTGCTTGTAGTAGCGAGCGATCTCGCGGAAGCGGGGATCGAGGTCGCGCGTGCGCTCCTGGAGGTGACGGTTGAGGCGGCTCGGCGTCACGCAGCGCGGTACGGATTGGCCGGGTCCCAGGCGGATGTCCGGCAACGTCGGCCCCCACCTCGAGGCGGCGTGGCCGCCGCTGCCGAGGCTGCAAAGCAGCGCGCCGGCGAGCAAGGCCAGTGTCGTCGCATGCCGTCGCATTGCCGGTGTGCCGGTCCGCCGCATCAGCCTTCCGGGCAGAGCTCGAACGCCTTGTCGAGCGCCTGCGTTTGGCTGACGAACTCCCCGGCGATGGTGCCGTCCTTGGCGTAGGCGGCGATGAAGGCGTCGGCCTCGCGCTTCTCGGCGCCGTCGTTGACGTCGAGCACGGTGTAGTTGACGACCTTGTCGATCACCGAGCGGATGATGAGGGCCTTCTGCCCGCCATAGCTTGCGGTCCACACACGGCATTTCTGGCCGGTGGCCGCCGGCGGCGCCGCCTGCTTGGCCGCGCCTGCTGCCGAGGCGACCTGGAACGACGGCTGCTGCTTTTCGGCTGTCGGAGGCGCCTTGGATACGCTGGCCGCCGCCTTCGCCTGGGCCTCACGCTCGCGCGCCTTGTGATCGGCCGCCGGAGGCGCGGCTGGGGGCAGCGCGGCAGGGGCGTCTGCAGTCTCAGCCTCCGCTTCCTTCGGAGCGTTGAGAATCTTGAAGCTGGCGGGCGGGGCCTTGGACGACGGGAGCCCAGCCGCGAGCGGCTGGGAGGCAGGCGGCTGGGCAAGGCCCAGGGCCGAGCGCTTGCCGTCCTGCTCGGACTTGCCGGTCTCGATGGCGCGCTTTGCGAGCTCGGCACCCGACGGGACCTGGGCCCTCGCAGCCGCCAAGCGCAGGTCGCGGCGGACCTCCGCCAGCAGCTCGGGTCGCGGATCGGGCTGCTCGCAGAACTCCACGAAGCGCTCGGCGATGCCGTCGATCATGCGCGCGTAGCTGTTGGAGCCGGGCGCCCATTGCTGGGCGAGGTCGGCAAACGTGATGGGACGATTGAAGCGCGACTGCCATTTCGTCAGCACGCCCCACTCCTGCACCTTCCGCGTGCGGTCGGCCGTCGGATTGTCGAGCTTGTCGCCGGAATAGAGCAGCAGATGCTCCAGATGCGCGCGCACGCCGGTGGCAACATCCTTGAAGCTCTCGCCGGGCACGCCGCCGCCGGTCGCGCCGAGGCCGGCGAAGTTGTTCTGGTTCGGCTTGACGTCGCCGCTGCGGTTGCCACGCCTGTAGCTCAGCGTCCCGGTCTCCAGGATCATCTGGTAGAAGGCGAAATCCCAGCGCACGCCGAGCTGCTCGCCCTGGCGCATGTATTGGCTAGGCACGCTTTCGAAGCGCGGGTCGAGATTGGGGTTGCGGCTCTTCAGGAATGCCAGCAGTCGGCCCGGCGTGGCGCACTCGGGCACGCTATTGCTGGGGCTGGTCTTGATCTCCGGAAGGCTGGCTGCGGCCGCGGGATGAAGGGGGATTGAGGCGACGGCAAAGAGACAAAGAGCTGCAACACGGTGCTGCATGGATCACCACCCGATTTTTCCCTACTCCCCGTGCGCGTACCCGCGAGCGCACATCGAAAAATCCAGAATTGTCGTAAGGCCTTAACGTTAACGGGCTGTTAACGCGACGCGAGTTTTGCGCCCGTCCAGCCGTTACGTTCTTGTTGCGCTGCCATTCCCCGCGACAGCCCCCGTACCTGTCGCATGGCGAGCTTCGCCAAGACCCTCGCTGCCGTCGTGATCCGAGGTTGTTGTCTGGAATCACGCGACCGCGACCGGAACTGTGCACCTCCACTTGAGGCGCAAGTTGGGGCGATCCAAGGCGTTGCTGTGGCACGGCTGGCCGGGTGCGGCCTTGGACGGAGAGGACGGGCGGAGCACGGGATGACAATGCCCGCCGTGATGCGGCGCAGGCATCCGATGTCAGCAGAGAAAAGCTGCAAAAAATTCAGGCGAACCCTGCCCGCATGTTGATCGCTCGAGTGGGGGCGGACGCCTGTTCCTTGGGCACAGGCGCATAAAGAAAGCATATAAAAAAGGCTTTCTCTTCATAATGTTGCGGCTCGAGCACGGGCATTCGTGGATGGCGTACGGAGGCCGCTTTTTCCCTGACGGCCGCGAAAATTCCGGCAAGAGTGAGCCACACAACAAGTCACGCAGGGACGCAAACATGACTATTCGAGTTGGACGCTTGGCCGCCGGCACCGCGACGCTTGCCGCTGCGGCGATGCTGCTGGCTGCCCCCACCCTCGCAGACGGCTACCGCCGCGGCAGCATCAAGGATGCCAAGCCGGAGGGGCGCTGCAAGCACTCCGCCAACGTGGCGCTCGCCACCGAATACGTGTTCCGCGGCGTTTCGCAGACGAAAGAAGGGCCCGCCATCCAGGGTGGTTTCGACCTGACCTGCGGCATTTTCTACGCAGGCGTCTGGGCCTCAAACCTGGACTGGGGCGGGACCGCCTTGTTCGGCTTCCCCGGCGACAACGCCGTCGCCAATATCGAGATGGACTGGTACCTCGGCATCAAGCCGGTGACCGGCCACATCACCTGGGACATCGGCGTCATCTACTACACATATCCCAACAGCGCGCGTCTCGGTGTCGACGCGCTGGGCGCCGTCGACAGGCGCGACTACAACTACGTCGAGCTCAAGGTGGGTGCGAGCGCGGAGGTCTGGAAGGACGGCACCGCGGGCGTGACGGTGTTCTACTCGCCCGAATACCAGTACGAGTCCGGGAGTGTCTGGACCGTGGAAGGAAGCTTCACGCAGGTCCTGCCCAAATTCAACGCCTTCCACCGCACCTGGACCCCGAGCGTGAGTGCGCTGCTGGGCTGGCAGAAGAGCGCCAGCGACAAGGCCGTCTACATCAACAACGTCACGGGCGATGACGACGGCTATCTGTACTGGAACGTCGGCCTCACCCTCGGCTTCCTCGACAAGTGGTCGCTGGACTTCCGCTACTGGGACACGAACATCGACAGGCTGCCGGGCCTGTCGCCCTGCAGCGTCGATCTCTTCTCCTGCGACCAGCGGTTCGTAGGGACGCTGAAATTCACCTTCTGAGCCGGTCGAACTCGATGAGGACTGCAGAAGGAGCCCCCGAGCGGGGCTCTTTCTCGTTTTCGTAGCCTGTTTTCCGCAAGGGTGGCTACGGCCGGCAGCTGACGGCGGGGCTCGGCGCCGCTTGCAGGCGTTGGCGGCGAAGGACGCGGAGGCGAGCGAGGTCGTCGGGCAGCGGCTCCCGACGCTTCGAGTGCCGTGCCCTCAGATCGAGAAGCTCGTCCCGCAGCCGCAGGAGGCGGTGGCATTGGGGTTGTGGATCTTGAAGGACGATCCAATCAGGTCGTCGACGAAGTCGATCTCCGAGCCGGAGAGATACTCCAGAGATACCGGATCGACGAGCACCCTCGCCCCTTCCTTCTCGATGACGAGATCATCGGGCTCGGACGTCGGGACCAGGTCGAACTTGTACTGGAAGCCCGAGCAGCCGCCCCCCTCCACGCTCACCCGCAGCAGCGGCGTTGCGGGCTCGCCGGCCACGATCTGGGCGATGCGCCGGGCGGCGCGCTCGGACACGGTGACGGGCTGACCGGTGCTTACGGAGCTGCTCATGCAGCACATCCTCTCGCGCCGACGTCTTGCGAAAGCGCGCCCATCGGCGTTGGGCTATGATGAATCTTGCGAGTCCCGCAGATACTTAGGATTGCGTGCGGCGTTGTCAAACCAGGAAATATCGCATGGCAGCCGGCACAGCTCATCGTAGCGGCGTGGCCGACGCTCCGGTCCGGACCGGGGGGCGGGCGCTCGCGGCCTATGCTGCGAGGGCGGAGGCCAGCGAGGGGCGCGCGCACCCCGAGCCGGGCTGTCCCATGCGCACGCCCTTCCAGCGCGACCGCGACCGCATCGTGCACGCCACCGCCTTCCGGCGTCTCACCTACAAGACGCAGGTGTTCGTGTTTCATGAGGGCGATCACTACCGCACCCGCCTCACGCACAGCCTCGAGGTCGCGCAGATCGCCCGTGCCATCGCTCGCATGCTGGGACTCGACGAGGACCTTGCCGAGGCCCTCGCTCTGGCGCACGATCTTGGCCATCCACCGTTCGGGCATGCGGGCGAGAGAGCCCTCGCCGCGGCGATGCGGGCCTACGGCGGCTTCGATCACAACGCCCAGAGCCTGAAGGTGGTGACGAGGCTCGAACGCAAGTACGCAGGTTTCGACGGCCTCAATCTGAGCCTGGAAACGCTCGAAGGGCTGGCCAAGCACAACGGTCCTCTGATCGGATCAGGACACGATGCCGTACGTCGGGCGATTGCGGAAGCCGGGCTTGGCGGACGGCTGTATGCGAGCGCGCAGGCACCCGCCGAAGCGCAGGCTGCCGCCCTCGCCGACGACATCGCCTACAACAGCCACGACCTCGACGACGGGCTGCGCGCCGGCCTCATCAGGCTCGAGGACCTGGACGGCGTGCCCCTCGCGGGAGCCTTCGTCGCGCAGCTTCCGCGTGCCGGCCTGGAGCGGCAGCGGGCAATCTACGAGATCAACCGGCGCATCATCACGGTCATGATCGACGATGCCGTGCGCGAGTCCCGCAGGCGGCTGGCGCATCTTCGCGACCAGAGTCTGGAAGGCGTGCGGGCAGCGCCCGAGCCCGTGGTGGCGCTCACCGCGCAGCGGCATGCCGAGGCGCAGGGGCTCAAGGATTACCTCTACGCCAACGTCTATCGCCATGCCCGCGTGATGGCGATCATGCGGTCGGCGGAAGCGATCGTGTGCGACCTGTTCGAGCGCTACGTGCGCGAGCCGGCGACGATGCCGGGCGACTGGCGCGCCGCGGCGGAGCGTGCCAGCGATGGGGCGCGGGCGGCAGTGGTGGCGGACTTCGTCGCCGGCATGACCGACCGCTACGCCATCAGCGAGCACCGACGCCTGTTTGACGCTACCCCGGACTTGCGTTAGCTCCCGGCCCACCCTTCAAAAATCCGCACGTGCATCGATGAACGTCTACACCACAGTTCACCACCGCATCCTTGCCGCGCTGCAGAGCCTGCAGGCGGAGGGGGCCCTTCCCGCCGGCCTCGACTTCGCCAAGGTCGAGGTGGCGCCGCCGCGCGAGGCGGCGCACGGTGACCTTGCGACCAACGCCGGCCTGGTGCTGGCGAAGCCGGCCGGCATGAAGCCCCGCGATATCGCCGAGCGGCTCGGCGAGAAGCTGAAGGCCGACGCCGACATCGAGAGGACCGAGGTCGCAGGGCCGGGTTTCCTCAACCTCACCTTCCGCCAGGCCTTCTGGCATGGCGTCGTCACCGCCATCCTGCAGGCGGGCGCCGGCTACGGGCGCAGCGATGTCGGCGGTGGCGCGCGCACGAATGTGGAGTACGTCTCCGCCAATCCGACCGGACCCATGCACGTCGGGCATTGCCGCGGCGCCGTGTTCGGGGACGCACTGGCCAATCTGCTGGCGTTCGTCGGCTACGACGTGACGCGGGAGTACTACGTCAACGATGCGGGTGCCCAGGTCGACGCGCTCGCGCGCTCGGCATTTCTGCGCTACCGCGAGGCGCTGGGCGAGGACATCGGCGAGATCCCGGCGGGGCTCTATCCCGGCGACTACCTCAAGCCGGTGGGCCGGGCCCTCGCCGGCAAGCATGGGCGCACGCTGCTCGATGATCCCGAGGAGCGCTGGCTGCCGCTGGTGCGCGAAGAGACGGTAGCGGCGATGCTCGAGAGCATCAAGGAGGACCTGGCCGCGCTCGACATTCGCCACGACGTGTTCTTCTCGGAGCGCTCGCTGACGGCGGGCAAGGACGAGGTGGCCGAGACCATCGCCGAGTTGCGCCGCAAAGGCCTGGTCTTCCAGGGGCGGCTGGAGAAGCCCAAAGGCCACGACGACGGCGACTGGGAGGACCGCGAGCAGACGCTCTTCAGGTCGACTGCGTTCGGCGACGACGTCGACCGCGCGCTGATGAAGTCGGACGGCAGCTATACCTATTTCGCCGCCGACATGGCCTATCACCACAACAAGCTCGCACGCGGCTTCAGGCATCTGATCAACGTGTTCGGCGCCGACCATGCCGGCTACCTTGCGCGCGTGAAGGCGACGGTGGCGGCGCTTTCGGACGGCAAGGCCGATCTCGACATCAAGGTGTGTCAGCTCGTGCGGCTGTTTCGGAGCGGCGAGCCCGTCCGCATGTCCAAGCGCGCTGGCACGTTCGTCACGCTGCGCGAGGTGGTCGACGAGGTCGGCCGCGACCCCGTCCGCTACATGATGCTCTATCGCAAGAACGATGCACCGCTCGATTTCGATCTCGCCAAGGTATTGGAGCAGTCGAAGGACAATCCGGTTTTCTACGTTCAGTATGCTCACGCCCGCGCGCATTCGGTGATTCGCAATGCGCGAGAAGTTTTCCCCGGAATAATGACGCACGCATCGGCGCTCGCCGCTGCCGACCTGGCGTTGCTCAACGATCCCGGGGAGATCGATATCATCAAGAAGCTCGCAGCTTTCCCACAGGTCGCGGAAGGCGCAGCGCGCGCCCACGAGCCCCATCGCCTCGCTTTCTATCTCTATGATTTGGCTTCAGCTTTTCATGCCCAATGGACGAAGGGCAATGAATCGCCACATTTGCGCTTTATCCAGGCGGACGACGGGACTCTGACCACCGCACGCCTCGCACTTATCCAGGCCAATGCACAGATTTTGGCCTCGGGTCTCGCGATTATTGGCGTACACGCTCCGGAGGAGATGCGATAAAGTCGCGATTCTACGAGAGTAAACGGGAAATAGAGGATTCGGACATGTCGCGGAACAGTCCGATGGGGCAATTGGGAATGAAGCTGCCACTGCGCCGTCCCGCTCAGGAAGAGCCCGCACCTACCACGCCGCGCTGGCCGCAGCGTTATGGCGAGCCGGCTGCGCCGCAACATCATCAGCAGGCGCCCCAGCATCACCAGGCGCACGACTATGGCCAGCAGGGCCACTCCCAGCAGCAAGCTGCGGGATACTATTTCCCGCAGGCCGCCAGGGAGGCGGATGCGGGCCATGGATACGCGCCGCAAGGACACGGCCATCCGTCGCCGGTGGCTCCTGCCTTCGGTCAGCAGCCGCCTGCCCAGCATCATCAGCGTACGGAGCCCGCCCAGGGATACGCGCCCGCGCAGCACGGTTCCTTGCCGTTCAATCGTCTGCCGGGTGCCGATGCGGCCGCCGCGCAGGACTATTCGGCGCACGCTTCGAATCAATCGCTGCCGTTCAATCGCTTCCCGCCGCCTGCCGCAGAGCCTGCTCCCAACTACGGCTATTCGCAACAAGGCGCGGAGCCCTCGTTCGGCAGCTACGCCGACGGATCGGCGCACCAGCAGCAGCCGGGTGCGGGACCGCCGTGGAGCCAGCAGCCCGATGCGCGCGGCTTCGATCTCGGGACGTACATGCCGGCTGCCGGTCAGGCTCCGGGCGACGCATACTCGCAGCAGGCAGACCTCGGCCAGCAGCACGATCCGTCCGCATTCGGCGGTCAGCAGCACGGCTATGCCGAGACCGACCAGGAGTATGATGAGACCTTCGGCGAGGAGGAGCCCTCGACGACCGGTCGCCGCGGTCTGATGATCGTTGCCGCCCTGGTCGGCGCCATCGGCCTCGGTGGAGGCATGGCCTACACCTACAAGACGTTCTTCGCCCCGCGCTCGGGCCCGGCCGTGGTGATCAAGGACACCCAGGGTCCGGCCAAGTCCAAGCCCGAGGTCGCAGACGGCAAGGGCTTCCCTCATACCGACAAGAAGCTCCTGGCGAGGCTCGGCGAGGACGCCAGCCGCCCGCCGCCGGCGTCCGAAGGGCCTGCCGGCGCCGAGGCGTCGGGTGATCGCCTGGGCGACGATCCCAACGGGCCGCGTCGCGTACGCACCATCCAGATCATGCCGGGTGGCGGTTCGGCCCAGCCTCCGCCGGTGGCCGCTGCGGCCGTGCCGCCGGCTGCGCCCCCTGCAGGTGGTCCGGCGCCGATGGTTTCCGTCCCCGGCGTGACGCTCGAGAATTTCGGCATGCCTCGCCCGCCGCCGCAGGGGCAGGCGATGCCGCGTCCGATGGCGCCGCAGCAGCAGGGTGCACCGCCCTCTGCTGCGCGTATCGAGTTGCCGCCTTCTGCGGCGTCGGCGCCGCCCGCCAGGCCTGTGCAACCCCCGATGCGGCCGGTGACCGCCGCGGCTACGCCTCCACCGGCGGCTGTGGCCTCCGTACCCCCACCTGCGGCAAAACCGGTCAAGACCGCCGTACCCAAGTCCAAGCCGGCGGCGCCTGTTGCTGCGTCCAGCACGTCAGCCGGCAGCGGCTACGTCGCGGTCCTGTCGTCGAAGAAGACGCGCATGGATGCGCTCAAGGCCTTTGCCGATATGCAGCAGAAGTACGGCGATGTGCTTTCCGCGAAGACCCCGGATGTGCAGGAAGCCAACCTCGGCGAGAAGGGTGTGTGGTATCGTGCCGTTGCCGGGCCGCCCGGTTCGCGCGAGGCTGCTGCAAACCTTTGTTCGCAGCTCAAGACCGCGGGCCACGAAGGCTGCTGGGTTACCGCCTATTGACGTAGTCCGGGACGTCGGCCTTGAGTGAGTTCGCCCCGCCGGAAGCCCAAGTGAGCCGGCGCGCCGTGGTTGCGGCGATCGCTGCGGTCGGGACCGGTGTTGCCCTGGACTGTCTGAAGAGCGGTAAGAGCAATCACGGCATGCTGTCGGCGTTCATCACCGGACTGGCGGGTCCCGAACTTGCGGCTGACGAGGCTGCATTTCTGCGCTCGGCGCGCCCCTGCGGCGTCATCCTGTTCGCGCGCAACGCCGTCGATCCGGTCCAGCTCCGCCGGCTGACCGATGCGGCAGCTGCGGCAGTCGGCGATGAGATTCTCGTGCTCATCGACCAGGAAGGCGGGCGCGTGCAGCGTCTGCGGCCACCGCATTGGCGGGCTCTTCCCGCCGCCGCCGCCTTCGGCCGAAGCTATGCCTGCGATCCCGGGAAGGCCCTGCGCGCTGCGCGGCTGGCAGCGCGATTGACGGCGGCCGACCTGCGCGAGGTCGGCATCAATACCAATTGTGCTCCCCTTCTCGACGTGCCGGCTCCCGGCTGTCACGCGGTCATCGGCGACCGGGCCTATGCGGCCGACGCCGATGAGGTAGCCTCCTTCGGGGCGGCCGTTGCGGAAGGCCTGATGGCGGGCGGCGTGCTCCCCGTCATGAAGCACCTGCCCGGCCACGGACGCGCGACGGCGGACAGCCATTTCGACCTCCCCCGCGTCGCCGCCACGCGCGAGGAGCTGGAAGCAAGCGATTTCGTGCCGTTTCGCAGGCTCGCCCACCTGCCGGCGGCAATGACGGCGCATGTCGTCTTCACGGCGTTCGACGCGGACGCCCCGGCCAGCACGTCCAGGCGCGTCGCCGACGAGGTCATCCGCGGCAGCATTGGCTTCGACGGCCTGCTGATGAGCGACGACTTGGCCATGCAGGCGTTGAGCGGAAGCGTCGCCGACCGGGCGGCGGCTGTCCTTGCCGCCGGCTCGGATGTTGTGCTTGCCTGCAACGGCGGCCTTGCCGAGAGCGAGGCCGTTGCCTCGGTGGCGCCGCCGCTCCAGGCGCAGGCGTGGGTGCGATTCGAGCGCGCCCGTGCCGTATTCGCGCAACAGCAGCCCTTCGAGCTGGCGGAGGCGGAGGCCAGCCTCGCCGAGGTGCTGCGCCAGGCGGCTTGAATCAGTGTAGGCTGCGCTGATTCACAGGTTTTCCACCGATAGGAAGCCGCTTCATATGGCTGACGCCAACGCACGCCAGAGCGATTCGCTGCAACCCGACTTCGAGGCCTGGCAGGCCGCCGAGGACGCGGTTGCGGACGACATGGCGCTTGTCGTCAGTCTCGACGGCTTCGAGGGTCCCCTCGACGTGCTGTTGGCGCTGGCCCGCACGCAGAAGGTGGACCTGGCGAAGATATCGGTGCTGGCGCTGGCCAACCAGTATCTCGAGTTCATCGCCGAGGCCCGCAAGCTGCGGCTGGAGCTTGCTGCCGACTATCTGGTGATGGCCGCGTGGCTGGCGTACCTGAAATCACGTTTGCTGCTTCCGCGCGAGGCGAGCAGCGAGGATGAGGTCACCGGTGACGAACTCGCCGCCCGCCTTGCTTTCCGCCTGAAGCGGCTGGAGGCCATGCGCAACGCCGCAGCCGCCTTGATGACCCGCAAGCGGCTCGGCCGCGACATCTTCGCCCGCGGCATGCCGGAGGGCATGCGCACCATCCGCATCAGGGAGTATACGGGCGTCATCTACGACCTGCTCAAGGCGTATGCCGATCAGCGCCGGCGCACGGTGAAGCGCGTGCACGTGGTGCATCGCCGCACGGTATGGTCGATCAAGGAGGCGCGGCAGCGCCTCGAGGTGCTGGTCGGCCAGAGCGGGGATGACGGTGCAGGCGAGGCGGTGCCCGACTGGGTCGAGCTCAGCAAATACCTGACCCAGTACCTGAGCAATCCTGAACTCGCCCGCACGGCCATCGCCAGCTCGTTCGGCGCGACGCTGGAGATGGCGCGCGAGGGTCTGGTCGAGATTTCACAGGCGGAGCCGTTCGCTCCCATATATGTGCGCAAGCGTGAGGACGGGGCGGCGTGGCAGCGCGTTGGTTGAGGTTGCGTGGACGGAGCACGAAGACTGCAGAAGAAAAAGGGGAAAGGAATGCTTCCGCCGAAGCTTAACGTGGTGCATGCGCCTGAAGACGACCGCATGCACGGCGCATCACTGGCGGACGAGCCCATCGCCGATCCAGGCGAGGTGCTGGCGCACGAAGGTTGGCGCGGGCTGCCCTCCAACGTCGCGCAGCTGCCTTCGGCCGATCGCCGCGAGCAGCTGCGGATTCTCGAGGCGCTGCTGTTTGCCGCCTCCGAGCCGCTGGCCGAGCAGTATCTGCGTACGCACCTGGGCTCAAATGACGACGTGGTGGCCCTGCTCGAGGAGCTCAAGGGCTTCTACGCCAGCCGCGGCATCAACCTGGTCAAGGTGGCGGGCAAGTGGGCATTCCGCACGGCTGAGGATCTCTCCTACCTGCTCGAGCGCCACGCCACCGAGCAGCGGCGCCTGTCCAAGGCGGCCATGGAGACGCTGGCCATCATCGCCTACCATCAGCCCGTCACGCGCGCCGAGATCGAGGAGATCCGAGGCGTGGCGGTCTCCGCCGGTACCATCGACGTGCTGATGGAGATCGGCTGGGTGCGTCCCCGTGGCCGCCGCCGCGCGCCGGGCCGCCCGATCACCTACGGCACGACCGACCAGTTCCTCGACCATTTCGGCCTCGACACCATCAAGGACCTGCCGGGCCTCGCCGAGCTCAAGGGC
>Ga0111539_10007510_pt1 | contig 13954 bp, 15 predicted proteins | sample RhiMethybrSRZTD1_FD_79667 | JGI IMG/M metagenome (GOLD analysis project Ga0111539, IMG submission 79667) | Populus rhizosphere microbial communities from Tennessee, USA - Rhizosphere MetaG P. TD hybrid SRZTD1 (version 2) (version 2) | ecosystem: Host-associated > Plants > Roots > Rhizosphere >...
CGAGTTCCGGCTCGACGTCGGGCCGGGCGAAGACCACCGCGCCGGCCACCGCCGCGACGAACGCCAGGGCGCCTGCCATCCGTACCCACCTCGCGATCGCGAGGTCGTGCTGCAGCAGATCCCACTCCGTCAGCAGGTACCACCAGTCGTGGACGGTGTTTTCGCCACCGAGCAGCGGAAGGTCCTGTGCCCGGGCGTCGCCGATGTAGCGGGCGACATTGCCGAGGCTCGCACCGAGCCACGCGGCGACGACGGAAGCCGCATGCCGGTCGCGCCTGACGAGGAAATAGACGACGAATGCGAGCGGTACGAGCACCTGGAACAGGGAACCACCCAGCGTGAGCCCGGGCTCGCCTAACGGCTGGAACAGCACGTGGCCGGCCTCGTGAACGGCGAGGTTCACGTCGTCCAGCAGGTCCCAGTATTCGGGGTTCCTGAACCGCGCGATGCCGTACGACGCGATCGCGAACGCGACGAGGAGTCGAAGCAGGTGGCGCGGCGTGAACCTGGGGTCGGCGGGCACACTCACGGACGAGCGAAGCGCGCCCGCGGACACGCCAGGCGGCGAACGCTAGCCGAGGTGGATCTCGCCGTCGATACGTTCGAGCGTCCCGAAGCCCTCCAGCTCGAGCACGGCGCGCGCCTTGATCGTCTCGCTGCCCTTGAGCTTTCCATCGGCGAGACCGGCGGCAACGGCCTTTTCGATCTCCCGCTGTGCCGTCACGCCGAAGTGCTTGAGGAACTTGCGGATGTCGAGGTTGAATTTCTCTTCGTCCATGGCGAGGTCAGGTCTTGCTGCGACAGTTGAACATCCACTGGGTGCCATACTTGTCCTTCAGGCTCCCGAAATAATCACCCCAGAACTGCTCGGCAAGCGGCATTTCCACCTTGCCGCCGTCGCTGAGTGCCTTGAACAGGCGATCGGTTTCGGCACGCGTGTCGGGCTCCAGGTTGATATAGACGTTGTTCCCCTGCGAAAGCTTGAAGCCCATCGACTCCGGCGCGTCCGTCCCCATGATCACGTGACCGCCCAGGATGGGCAGGGAGATGTGCATGATCAACTTCTTGTCCGCCTCTGGAAGCGGAGGCCGTCCCGGGCCTGGCGGCATGTCGCCGAAACGGGCGGTCTGTCCCACGAATTCCGTGCCGAAGACCTTCTTATAGAAGTTGAACGCCTCTTCGGTTGACCGGACGAAGTTGAGATACGTGCTGACGGTGGCCATTCTGACGCTCCTCGTCTGAGTTTCAGGAGGGAACGGAGTATGGCGCGGCGGCTCGATGTGTCGCCACCCTGCACTCATCCGTGTTACAGAACCGCCGGTCCCTGCAACGAACTCGACCGGCGAGGCGACCCTAACGAGGAGGCGGAGCCTGGAGAAGGGAACTACGCCGGTCCCGGATCGGGCCCAGGGTTCATGAACGGGTGATGAACACCGGCAGCAACGAGGCCGCACCTCAGGGTTGCCTCGCTTGTCAACAGCCCGGACGCCGGGAGATTTTCACCGTATGTCAGGCACCGAATTCATCAACACGCTCCTGATCGTGGGGACCGCACAGGGTCTGTTCCTTGCGATCCTGCTGGCCGCCAGGCGCACCAATTCGGTTGCGAATCGATTGCTCGCGATCGCGATGTTCTCGTTCAGCCTGTTCATCGTCATGCGAGTCTATTACCTGCGCGAATGGTACCTGGCATTCCCGCATCTCATCGGCGTGAACCGGCTGCTGATCTACCTGTTCGGCCCACTCCTGTACCTCTATACGCTCTCGGTGAGCGAAGGGAACCGCTTCAGGCGCGCGTGGCTGGTTCATCTCCTGGCGCCAACGCTGCTCTTCCTGTATCGGATCCAGTTCTTCTTCTCGAGCGGCGCGACGAAGATTGCCTTCCTTCACACGCTCATGTCCGAGGGCATGTCGCGCGACGAGTGGGTCATCGAACAGCTGCAGTACGTGATCGGGATTACGTATTGCGTCCTCACGATCGTGCACCTCGGGCGTTACCGGGCTCGCCTGCTCCAGACGCATTCCTGGGTCGAACGGATCAACCTGCTGTGGCTGCGAAACCTCAACATCGGCATCGTGTCGGTGTGGCTGCTGGCCACGGTCCTGCAAGTGCTGGTCATGAGTGGCCTCATCTCGGGCTGGGTCGAGTCGAACATCACGTCGCTCGCAGTGGCCGCGCTCGTTTACGCGATCGGGTACATGGGCCTCAGGCAGCCCGAGATTTTCCATCCCCAGACGGGCCACGGAAGGGAAGGGCCTCCAAAGCCTGCGCCTGACGAAGAGCCGGCATCGCCGGATGGAGTGCCCGTCGCTCAGGTCGTGGCCGCGCCGGTGGTGAGTCCGGTCGACTCGACCGGATACGGGAAGTCGGGTCTCTCCAATGAGCAGGCCGACGCGTACCTGAAGCAGCTGCTGCGGCTGATGGACGAGAAGAAGCCGTACCAGAATTGCTACCTGACGCTCCAGGAGCTCGCCGATGAGCTGTCCATGTCGGCACACAACCTCTCGCAGGTCATCAATGCGAAGCTCGGGAAGAACTTCTACGACTTCGTCAACGAGTATCGTGTCGAGGAGGTCAAGCGGCGGCTCCGCGACCCGAAATACACGAACCTGAAGATCCTCGCGATCGGGATGGACGCCGGCTTCAATACCAAGTCCACGTTCAACGCTTTTTTCAAGAAGCACACGGGTTTGACGCCGTCGCAATACCGCGAGCACACTCCCGCGGCGGCGGCCTGACCGGTGCGTTAGGCGGCGGAGTTGGTCAGGAGGAGCAGGGCGACTTGCGTGCCGAGCGCGGAGCCGAACACCAGGGCGCTTCTCGGGCCCAGGCTGTTTCCATGCGATCGCGCCTGCAGCCAGCAGATCATGGCGATCGCAACCCAGGCGAATGCGAGGAACTCGAGCGGTGCCAGGCCTGCGCCCAGTCCGAGTCTCTCGAGTCCCTGGCTGACGAGCGACCCGAGTTGCCCGCCCTTGCCGGTGCCGCCGGCGAAGAACGCGAGGAGGGGTGCGAGAAGCAGTAGCCAGCCAGCCATCCTGATTGGTCCCGGAATCGCCTCCTTGACCCGGACCGCGACGATGCCCTGCTCGATGCCCTGCTCCATGGACGAGAAACCCCTGGTTTTATGACCTGAGTGCCCGCACCAGATCATACGACGTCACGCAAGAGGCCGGTACCTGAGTCCTTAGAGGATCATAATGTCCAGAGGGGCTAGTCACCGGGTCGTTATGTGCCGCTGCCTAACGCCGAGCGCTGAACGGCAAGTTCTCGCGGATGGCGCGAATGATCGCGAAAACGAACAACGCCAGAACGGCAAGTCATCGCGGATGGCGCGAATGATCGCGAAACGAACAACGCCAGAACGGCAAGTCATCGCGGATGGCGCGAATGAGCGCGGAAACGAACAACACCGGAACGGCAGGCCATCACGGCTGGCGCGAATGATCATGGAAACGAACAACGCCAGAACGGCAAGTCATCGCGGATGGCGTCACGCGCTCGTGGCGGGCATTCTTGCGTCGGCGAATCATGCCGCGTCACGATATCTTCTCAAGACGCCGGACGCTCTCGGGGGATTCGATGGCTTCTGCTCAGGCCTACGCGGTCAATGAGTTGTCGCTCCACGACGCCAGTGCGAGGTCGCAGGCGATGTGGCCGCTCCATGTGGTGCTCTGCGCGTCTTTGGGGATCGTGGTCGGGCTGATCTGGGACATCTCATGGCACCGGAGCATCGGCCGCGACACGTTCTGGTCCCCACCACACGTCCTGGAGCAGCTGTCGGCGCTGGTCGCCGGCACGAGCTGTGGGTGGCTGGTACTTATGACGACGTTCCGGGGCACGGCCGCCGACCACGCGAGCAGCGTCCGGTTCTGGGGATTCCGGGGACCGTTAGGCGCGTGGCTCTGCATCTGGGGGACGCTGACGATGATCGCGTCCGCGCCCCTCGACAACTGGTGGCACAACGCGTACGGGCTGGACGTCAAGATCATGAGCCCCCCGCACATGGTCCTGTCGTGGGGCATGGTCGGCATCCAGGCCGGCGCGATGCTGATGGCCCTCTCCCGCCAGAACCGCGCCGCGCCTGACGAGAGCCGGCGCCTCGGGTTCCTGTACGCCATGTCGGCTGGGATCCTGCTGACGATGCACGCCACGGGGATCATGGAGCTGGCCGCGTTCCCGAACGACATGCACAGCCCGACGTTCTACCGCGTGACGGCCGTGGCGATGCCGATCATCCTCGTGGCCAGCTCGCGCCCGTCGCGCCTGCGCTGGCCGGCGACGACGACGGCCGCGGTCTACATGGCGATCGTGCTGCTGCTCATCTGGATCCTGCCGGCCTTCGCGGCGACCGCGAAGCTGGCGCCGATCCACAACCCGGTGACGCGGATGATCCCGCCGCCGTTTCCGCTGCTGGTGATCGTTCCGGCGTTAGGCATCGACCTGTGGATGAAGCGGAGCCGGCTCAACGACTGGCTCCTGGCGGTCGCCCTCGGCGCGACCTTCGTCTTCGGGATGCTGCTGGTCCACTGGTGGTGGGGGGAGTTCCTGCTCTCGCCGCTGGCGCGGAACCGTTTCTTCGGCGTGGACCGGTGGGACTATTACATTCGCGTGGGCGAGTGGCGGTATCAGTTCTGGAATACGACGGACGTGCCGGGCTTCCTGCGCGGCCTCGGGATCGCCCTCGCGCAGGCGATCGTCACCTCGCGGCTTGGACTCTGGATCGGCCGCGGCATGACGTCCGTCAGGCGCTGATGCGCATAGCCCATCGATTGGCCGTCCTGGCCGCGATATCGCTCGTCACGTCAGCGCACGTCGGCAGCCCGGACGCGTGGTTCGAAGGGAAGGCGGGTCCCTACACGCTGACGGTGCACATCGAGGCGCCGACGGTGGTGCCAGGCATCGCCGTCGTGAACGTCAAGGTGGATTCGGGGGTCGAGCACGTCACGGCGTTCGTCAACACGTACGACGCCGAAGGCGGAACACCGTCGCCTGACGAGTTGCTGCCGGCGGCCGACCGTCCCGGATGGCGGCGGGCGCGGCTCTGGGTCATGAACCCGGGGTCGAACAGCGTGACCATCGAGGCGCGCGGCGCCACGGGCACGGGGTCCGTGGTGGTGCCGCTCGCCGCTGTGGCGCAGCGCCGGCTCGCGTTCAGTCGCGCGTTCACGGTGCTGATCATCATCGGCGCCGGGGTCCTGATGACGGGAATGCTGACGATGGTCGGCGCGGCCGTGCGCGAAGGCGTCCTCGAGCCCGGAGCGGTGCCTGACGAGGATCGACGGCGACGCGCGCGGTACTCGATGGCGCGGGCGGCCGTGGTGATCGTCGTCGTGCTGTCGCTGATGAGTGTCTGGTGGAGGGCCGAGGATCGCGCGTACCGGGAGCAACTGTACCGTCCACTTTCGATTGTCACTCGCGTCGACACCACTGCGGGCGACGCTCGGTTCGTCCTGTCGATCACGGACAGCACGTGGCTCCAGCGGAACGAAGTCGAGATCCTGCGGGCGCGAGGTGAGACACCAGTAAGTGGCCTGGTCGACGATCACGGGAAGCTGATGCACCTGTTTCTCGTCGCCGAGGATGGCCGGGCGATGGCCCATCTTCACCCCATCACGAAGGACACCGTGACGTTCACGGCCGCGATGCCCGCGCTCCCTGCCGGGCCGTATCGCGTGTACGCGGACATCGTGCACCTGAGTGGATTCACGCAGACACTGACCTCACACGTGCCAATCGGGCCTCCAGGAGCCGGGGAATCCGTGACCGATCAGGATGATGCCTGGGCAGCCGTTTCATCACCGGGAGCGATGCGCGTGAAGCTGGACGACGGCGCGATGCTGACGTGGCGGCGTGATTCCACTCGCATCAAGGCCGGCGAAGAGGCACAACTCCGCTTCCAGGTCGAGCCGCCGCCGGGCGACACGAGTTCGTTACAACCGTACCTTGGGATGCCGGGTCACGCGGTCGTCGTGAGGAATGACGGGCAGGTGTTTGTCCACCTGCACCCGATGGGAACGATCTCGCCGGCCGCGCAGGCGCGCCTAACGCCCACGAGCATGCACGAGGCGGCACACATGCCGGATCCGTCGCTATCGGATTCGCTCCATTTTCCCTATGCGTTCCCCGCGCCGGGGCGGTACACTGTCTGGGTCCAGCTGAAGCGACACGGCCGTGTCCTCACGGCGGCGTTCAGGGCCGACGTCGAGTAGCGCGGTTATTTCGGAGCGCCCCGCACGCGCGCGCGAAGCTCCGCCGCCAGGTTCTTCACGACCACGAGCTGCGTGTTCCCACCGGGCGACTGAAAGGCAAGGATACTCCCGTCCCGTGCAATGTCGTAATCGGCGTGGACGGCAAGAAAGTTGTAGCCGCGCGGCAACGCCACAGCGCGCGACGCTATCGTGAATGGCTGAGTACCGCCGATGGTAGCGACCATCAGCTGCTCGCCGTTCACGTAGTAGATGCGCTTACCGTCCGGGGACCAGACTGCCGATCCGCCGCCCCTCAATGACACTTGCACGCGATTCGTGAGATTCGGGAAAGCGCGGACAAACACATCATTGTTGTTTCCGGCCTCGTTCGAGGTATATGCAACCCACTTTCCGTCGGGCGAGAGTCGCCCACCGTAGGCGTAGAAGCCCTGCACAATCCGACGAAATACGGAATCGCGACCGAGCTCGCGGTACCAGAGCTCACCGTTGCCCGTCGAATCGCGCTGGACGACCAGGTATCGACCGTCCGCCGAGAGCACTCCCTCATCGATCTCCGACTCGCTTCGGCTGAAGACCTCGACCGCCGCGCCGCCGTCGAGGCTCTGGCGCCAGATCCCGTTGCGACCGCTCCGGTTGGATCGGAAAAGGATCGATTTGCTGTCAGCGGTCCATTCAGGTCGATCGTTGATGGAGCCGCCGGAGGTGAAGCGTGTCAGCGGCCCGGCCGGCAGCGGCTGGAGCCACACGTCCCGCTCGGACAACGGACCAACGGATACCGCGATGCGCGCTCCATCCGGTGAAATGCGCGGCCAACTGTACAAGCCCGGCTCACCAATCGGCTGAACGATGCCGGATGGACTGACGAGCGCCATCTGGCGGCGAGTCGTCCCGGCCACGTACACGAGCGATCCGTCGCTGGCCATGTTCGCATAGGTGGAACTATATGCGGCGTTTACCGCCCCCTGGTCGGCCAGCGACAGGGGAGGAGCCGTTAGGCGGCGCAGGCGCTGGTCGTATGGTACCGCCATCAGCGATCCGGCGGCCGTGGTGTAGATGAGATACCCGTTGATGACGCCGAGCGGATACGACCCATTGAGGTCGAGGATCGTCGTGGATCCATCAGTCATGGACACCACCCCGATGCGGGCGTTCGCCGCTCCACCCATCGCGGAGGAGGCGTACAGCACCGTCTCGCCGTCGGCCAGCGCTACGGGATGGAGCTGGCCGGTCTCCCCACGCGCCGAATCAGTCTTCGTGAACGCTTGCAGCGTTCCGCCGACCGCGGGGACCTTCAACAAGACTCCCGGGGTGATTGACGCGATGATCCAGCCACTGGTGCTCCACGTCGCGCCCCGGAGCCGACCCGCACCCTCGGCGATCACTTCGACCTTGCCGCCAGTGACGGGCATCTTTCGCAGCTGACCGCCGGCCGAGAACGCCACCTGTGATCCGTCGGGGGAAAACATGACGAATTCACTGCCTTCGCTGCCCGGCACTTCCCGCGGCTGTATGTCGTCGGCCGCGCGCAGCATGATGCGCCGGCTGCCGTCTGTCCGCGTCGCGACGTAGGCGACATACCGCCCCCCAGGCGAAATCGCCACCGTCGAGTTGGGAAGGTTTGTCACGTCGACGTTAGGCGGCAGCGAGATCTCGTAGCGGGTCGTGCTGTCGTCTCGCGCGGGCGCTCGTGAAGCGCTCCACCACTGGACGGCGGCAAGCGCCACCGCGCCCGCCGCGATCACCCAGGGAAGCACCGTCACGGGGCTCAACACCCGCCGCCCCGACGGCGAAGCCCCGACCACCGCCACCGTGGTTGCACCGGCGGTGCTCCTGCCGCCCAGGGCATCGGCGAATTCGTGTGCCGTGTGGAAGCGATCTGCCGGCAGCTTCGCGAGCGCCCGGATCACCGCTGCCTCCACATGCGCCGGCACCGTGTCCCGCGACAGCCGCAGGCCGCGAGGCTTGTCGGTCAGGATCTTGGCGATGATCGCCTGCGACGTCTTCCCGTCGTGGGGCGGCTCGCCGGCCAGCATCTCGTACGTGACGGCACCCAGCGAATACAGGTCGGTCCGGCCGTCTACCTCCCGGTCGCCCGTGGCCTGCTCCGGCGACATGTATTGCGGCGTACCTAACGACAGCCCGGTCTGCGTAATGCGGTCGCCGCCGGCATTGCTGACCGCGAGCGCGATCCCGAAGTCGGCGACCAGCGGCTGCCCGTCGTGCATCAGGATGTTCTCGGGCTTGAGGTCGCGGTGGATCACGCCGTGCCGGTGCGCATAGTCCAGGGCGCTCGCCACCGCCGTCGCGATGCGAATCGCGTCCTCGATCGGTAGCTGCTTCTCCCTGTTCAGCATCGACCGCAGTGATTCTCCTTCGACGAACGGCATTACGTAGAACAGCAGCCCGTTCGCCTCGCCCGAGTCGAACAGCGGCAGGAGGTTCGGGTGCTGCAGGTTCGCCGTGACCTGGATCTCGGCCAGGAATCGCTCGACGCCCAGGACCGCCCCCAGCTCAGGATTGAGGACCTTCAGGGCGACCTTGCGATTGTGGCGGACGTCGCGGGCGAGATAGACGGTCGCCATGCCGCCTCGACCGATTTCCCGATCTACCGAGTACCGGCCTGCCAGGGCGGCGCTCAGCTGATGAACAGCGTCCAATGGGGATGTTTTTCCAGGTGCGGGTTCACTGCTGAGAAGCCGCGCTATGATAGCGGACGGGAGATAAATGGCAAGGAATCCGGAGCCGAAGAAGCGGGCGTCGACTATGGTCATGGAATTCCTGACGACATAGCCTGCGGCGTCAGGAACTGCTCCGGGCTTCATGGTTAGATGGTGTCAAGGAGCAGCCATGTCGACCAACGACGATCACAGAAAGATCGCCATTGAGTTCCTGCAGTTAGCCTCGTCAGGCAATGTTCACGATGCCTTCCGCCGCGTGAAGCCGAACTTCCGCCACCACAATCCGCACTTCGCCGGCGACGCCATGACGCTCTCGCATGCGATGGCGACGAACGCGAAGGAAAACCCGAACAAGGTGTTCGAGGTCAAGCGCTCGGTCGCGGAGGGCGACCTGGTTGCGGTGCACTCACGCGTACGCCTCAAGCCCGGGGCACAGGATGTCGCCGTCGTTCACATCTTCAGGTTCGAGGATGGGCGCATCGCCGAGCTGTGGGACGTCGGCCAGCCCGTGCCCTCCGACTCGTCCAACGAACACGGGATGTTCTGAACAGCGAGACGGGAGACTTCAGACTTCAGACTTCAGGGCAGCTCGCCCCCGGTGGGCAGGACGATTTTGGAATCGTGCGGCCCGCAGGCCCCTGTCGCCGCGGTCGAGGTTGCCGTAAGATCGTGCGGCCGCTGCAGTGCCGGGAATGCACGCTGCTTCGCGCCTAACGATCGACCGCGCACCATCGCGGAGGCAGCTCGATGCCCCGTCTGCTGTTCATCGTCCATGGCATGGGGGTCCACGACACCGCGTGGGCCGATCCCACCATCGCGCACCTGAAGAAGATCCCCTCGGACTACGGCTACGAGTGGTTCGACGCGAATGGCCCGCTCGAGGACCACGTGAAGTGCGTGCCGATCTCCTACGACAAGGCCTTCACCGAATTGCTCGACCAATGGGCGGAGTCAGCCGACGAGCTCGAACAGTTCGCGAGCACCGAAGGCGTTGGGATCGCGAAGTCGCTCGACTTCCTCCAGGGCGCGTCGGCGGCAGAGCAACAGTTCTTCTGGACGTCGGTCGTCGACGTGCTGCTGTACCGGCTCTTCCCCATTGTCACCGCGAACGTGCGGGACATCGTGAAGAAGGCGATCGTCGAGCGATTCACCGCGGAAACGGCGGCGGGATCCGTGGTCGATGTGTCGATCATGGCCCACAGCCTCGGGACGTCCGTGACGCACGATACGCTGTCGATCATGGCGACGAAGCCCATCCAGACGCCGGCCGGGCCTAACCAGTCGTTCATGCTGGGGAACTTCCAGTTCAAGCGGATCTTTCAGGTCGCCAACGTGAGCCGCGTGCTGCAGACCACGCCGGCGGTCCTGTCGTCGCCCATCCATCCGTTCACCGTGGACCCGGCGACGTCGTACACGCGCGGGTTCCTGAATTTCAAGCACCGCTACGACCTGTTCACGATGGTGCGGCCGTTCACCGCACCAGCTGCGTGGGGCGGGGGCTTCCTCGAACCGGCCGGCATCAACCGCATCCTCGGCTTCAACGTTCACGACCTCGATCTGTATCTCGAGGACCCCCGGTGCCATATCCCGATCCTCCGGCAACTGATCGACCCCGCGGTCGTCACGCCTGACGAGGAGGCGGACGCGCTCGACGCCTACGACGCCAGGCCGGAACCTGATTGCCTGCAGCAGCTCGACGACTTCAAGGACCGCATCGACGACCTGATCGCGCAGGCCTCGACATCGCTCGACCTGCAGGATCTGTTCATCGCGCTGACGAAGGCCATGACCGCCGCCCGGGACGCGAAGAATGCGTGCGTCTAGCGCAGTTACGTTAGGCATCGGCATGGCGCTGGCGACGGCCGCGGGCGCGCAGTCGGCGCTCAACACCGAATGCGTGGCGGTGAATGCCCAGGAACGTGCCGTGGGCGCCTTCACTCCCGCCTGGGACGTCGGGAGCGCGAAAGCGAATTACGAAGCCATGCTGCCCCGCCTGTCGCGCGAAGAATGGTTCATCGTGGCCGATTCGCTGCATGCGGACTTCGCGGCCGACGCGACTGTGCTGCCCGGGAGCGCCCACGCCGTTTTCCTCGCGCACCTCGACACGTTGCGCCAGGAATTCGCCGCCGTGAGCGGGGTGCGCATGTCGAGGGCGCGCGCGACCGGAACGGGGCCCAAACAGGCTCGCTTCACCGAGGACCAGCCGCTCAGCGGCGACACCGTGGTCCTGTTTGCCTCGTTCGGCAGCCGGATCGCGATCGACGCGTCGTGGACGCCTACGCAGCGACGCGCACTCTGCGGGCGCTCGGTCGCGATCCGCCGGATGCTCGTGGCGTGGGGACAACCCGGCCGTGAGAACGCTACGGCGGCGCTCGAGGCGTCAGCCGTTCGCTGGGACAACTACTCGACCCGCGGCTATTTCCAGTTTCCGTGGGAGCTCGCCATCAACAGCATCGGATTCGACGCCGCCAGCGACGATCCACCGCGGTCGCAGTGGGTGATCGCGCACCCGGCGTTCGGGCTCGAGTTCATTGCCTCACGAGTCGAGAGCTGGGACAACTTCCAGCCGCTCGAGACGCTGACGATCGAGTTCGGCTGGTTGCGCTATAACTCGTCGCGAAGTTTCTACACGGGACTCACACTGTTCGGCTCGATCCCCGGTGACGAGGCCATGGGTTTTGGCGCGATGCTCCACCTCGGCCCGAAGTTCAAGGTGGGGTACGTGACTCGGTCAGATGATCCCGCTGGTGAAAGCAGGAACGGCATTGTCGTGTCGACCGACCTCGCCCAGATCATCGCCAAGACCCCTGCCACGCTGCAGTCGATGCGCGACCTGATCTTCCGCCGGCTCGAGGCGCAGAAAGGCGCGATCCTTCGCGCGATACGCATCGGGCCATAGGTTCACCGGTCGCTGCGCTGGTGGCCGGGAGTGGACCGGGTATTTTTCTTCCGTCATGGCTTCCCGTTTCGGTGATCGCTATGCGCGGGAGTTCCTCGCCGGCTGGGGCACGATGGACTTCAACGGCCACCTGGCGAATACGGCGTACCTCAACCTGGCGGCGGATGTCCGCCTGGCGTTTTTCGCCGAGCACGGGTTTCCGCCTAACGAACTCCGCCGCCTCGCGATCGGCCCGGTGATCCGGAAGGAAGAACTCGAGTACTTCCGCGAGGTCGCGCTGCACGACACGGTCACCGTCACGCACGCCGCGCTGGGCCTGAGCCCCGACGCGTCGCGCTTCATCATCGAAAACGAGATCTGGTCATCGGATGGCGTCCGCTGCGCGAGGGTCCGGTCTACCGGAGGGTGGCTGGATCTCCGCGCCCGCAAGCTCGTCGTCCCTCCGCCCGCGCTGGCGGAAGCCATGCGGTTGGTTCCGCGGTGCCAGAACTTCGTGGAACTCCCTCTGCCAGGTTCTTCATCACATGGAGGAGACGGGTGACGCGATACCACCTCGCGCAGGCCAACATCGGCCGATTCCGGGCGCCGATCGAGAGCCCGATCATGGAGGGGTTCCGCAACCAGCTCGAGCCCATCAACGCGCTGGCGGACAAGAGTCCCGGCTTCGTGTGGAGGCTGCAGACCGAAGACGGGGACGCCACCGCGATCCGCCCGTACGCCGACGACAGCCTCATGGCCATCAACATGTCGGTCTGGGAGTCGCTCGAGTCGCTGCAACAGTTCGTGTACAAGAGCGCGCACGTCACCACGTTGCGTGCCCGGAAGGAGTGGTTCGAACCGCTCGACGGCCCGATTCTCGTGTTGTGGTGGACACCGGCCGGCCAGATCCCGACGGTCAGCGACGCGCGGGATCGATTGCAGCACCTCAGGGAGCACGGACCCACGCCACACGCGTTCACGTTCCGGACGCCGTTCCCCCCGCCGGGCGACGACGGCACCGCCGAGGAGCTGGACGCGATGTTCTGTGAGTGGGCCACGCCGGACCGGCCGCCGCAACGTTAGGCGCGAGGAGCGAACCTGGCGATTCACGTCGTACTCGTGCAGCCCGAGATTCACTGGAACACCGGGAACGCCGGCCGGACGTGCCTCGCCGTCGGCGCCACGCTGCACCTCGTCAGGCCGCTCGGCTTCTCGCTCGACGAGCGCGAGGTGAAGCGCGCGGGACTGGACTACTGGGAGCACGTCGATCCACACGTCTGGAACAGCTGGGGCGAGTTCGAGAGGAAACTTCCCGCGCTCGGCGAGCCATTCTTCTTCTCGACGAAGGCGAAGCGCCTGCTGTGGGACGCGCCACTCGGCACGCCGCGGGACGTCGTGCTCATCTTCGGGCGCGAGACCGGAGGACTGCCCGCCGACCTGCACGATCGATATCGCGAGCGGTTCGTGGCGATGCCGATCCTCTCGCCACACGTGCGATCCCTCAACCTGTCGACGAGCGTGGCGGTCGCGCTTTACGAAGTGCTTCGTCAACGGCGGACGCCGTAAGTCTGCTCGTCAAGCGGGCTCAGTGGCCGTGGGGGACGCAGCGTCTAACTTGCTGTCGATGCCCATCGCCCACCGCGTTGACCACGAAAGGAAAGTTGTAATCGAACGCGCATACGGCGTGCTGACGGATGAGGACGTGTTCAACTTTCAGCATACGGTCTGGTCGGACCCCGCCGTCGCTGGTTACAACGAACTTGCCGACATCACCCATGTGTCGGAGATTGCCCTCCCCTCGATCCATCGTGTGCGCGACCTCGCCATGAAAGCCGTGGAGATGGACTCCAACTCGGCCACCTCACGTTTCGCAATCGTAGCGCCGGAAGACCTGGGCTTTGGGCTCGGTCGCATGTTCCAGGCGTACCGCGAGATGGAGAAGGGCAGCAGGAAGGAGGTCGGCGTGTTCCGCACGCTCGCGGACGCGTGCGAGTGGCTGGGGATTCCCAACCCACCGGCGATGCCTGACGTGCCGAAAACGGCGGACCCATAAGCGATCAGCGCCCAGCGACCAGACATCAGCGATCAGCGATCAGCAACAACGACCAATCCTGGTAACGGTTCGTACCGACGTGCGCGGGCGCCTTGCAGGCAAGACCCGACGCCGGGATAATTGCGAAGGGGA
>Ga0111539_10007511_pt1 | contig 13948 bp, 13 predicted proteins | sample RhiMethybrSRZTD1_FD_79667 | JGI IMG/M metagenome (GOLD analysis project Ga0111539, IMG submission 79667) | Populus rhizosphere microbial communities from Tennessee, USA - Rhizosphere MetaG P. TD hybrid SRZTD1 (version 2) (version 2) | ecosystem: Host-associated > Plants > Roots > Rhizosphere >...
CAAACAATGCATTGTAATAGTTTACCTGCGATTCTCTGAGACTCGCTTCAGCATCAGTCACTTCGATATTTGAACCAACGCCCTGTTCATACTTGATCTTCGTAACACGTGCTACGCGATCTGCGAGTTCCATATTCTCGCGTTGGGATCTAAACGTTTTCAGTGCATTCTTATATTCAATTGTATTCTGTTGAATGCTGAGGTCAATTCCCTGTTTTAACGAGGTGAATTGATTCTCTGTCTTGAGTAAGCTCAATTTGGCTTGCTGCACCTGGTAAGTCCGCTGGAGTCCACTGAAGATTGGGACGCGAAGGGACACTCCAAACGAGGAATACGGATACCATTGGTCAGGACCTACTAGTCCATTGTCGGATAAATTTGTATTGGTCTTGAAGACGCCGCTTATATTAGGTGATTGGGTTAAATATCCAAAATTCGCAAAACCCACAAGACTCGGATAAGAATGCGATTGCTGATTCTTAATATCCAGCTCAAGGAGTCTGCGTTGGGTATCCAACATACGATATTCAATCCTGTTCTTGTAATCCCAACCTTCTTCATATTCGTTGAATAGATTTTCATTGACCCTCAGATCCGACAGACTTCCCGCCACATTCAGGTCTTTCTCCATAGGATAGTTCATCTGAAATTTGAGGAGACCCAAACTTAAATTCTGTAGATTTAGAAACTTTAATCTCTCGGATTTCAGGTTGTTAAGAGTTACCTGAGTTCTGTCGACGTCAATAGCTTCCGCAAATCCATTTTGATTTAAAGCGGTTGTCGTTCTCAGCAACGAGTCTACACGAGCGATGTTGTTATCGAACAATGTAATTCGTTCATTATTTACCAACACAGCATAATATGCCTTGGTGACATTTTCAATCACTTGTATCTGAGTTTGTTCGGAAGATCGTTCCGATAACTCTTTATAAGTTCCCGCAGCTTTCAATCCAACGAGATATGTAGTGTTAAAAAGAAGCTGATTTACCGTCACCCCAGCGCTTCCACTGCTGGGCAGCTGAAAAAAGTTTGGCATAGCCACGACATCACTGTCCTCCAAACCTAAACCGTTAAGTGGATTATCCGGATTATCCTCCCCGCCCCCAAATCCTTTTGCTACTTGGTAAGTGGCAAAGAAACGCGGAAGCTTTGCGTTGTGCTGCACCGCCACGCTACCGTCAATCTGTGGCAAACCTATACCAAAAGTCTCCTTAACTTTTGCATCGGCAATTTGTTCATCGACCCTCGCATTCTTCACATCAATAGTATTTTCCAACGCATACTTAATGCAATCATCAAGCGTGAATGGCGTCGACGATGCATTTTGAGCTATTGCTCCCACGGGAAGAATTACGCTCACTATAAGGGTGTGTATTATTCGTTTCATGTTATAGGTTTGAGAGTTCAACAAGGCTTTCTTTATATTTTTGATACAGCTTTCTTCCCTTCTCTGTTGTGATTCCATACACAAAGTGGTCGAAGATCTGCATTTGCACTTCAGCTAATTTGAATCGAGAAGGCGGGAAAATCCGGTCATCGAATGGCAACTGGACCATTTCGAGCCGGATCATTGCGATAACTTCTTTGTCAATTTCTGATCTGAAGTAACCTTCTTCAATTCCTTGCTCCAGGTTCCGGATCACTGATTCACGGATGAAGTTGTTCTTGTGGTTTAACCAAACAGACCACGCTCGTGGGTGATATTTGTGCAGGTCAAACAACAGCGAAGGATTCATCTCTTCGGAACTCTGTTTCAGACAGATCGAGATTTTTGCCAGCTCATCAATCGCGTTTTTTGCGCTTTTTTGGATTTGATTGAATTCGCTGGACATTTCCTCGATGTGCGCCTGACACGTCATCGTTACTATATCTTCCTTGTCCGCGAAATGCTGGTACAAGGTTTTTTTTGAGACTGAAAGGTGCCGCGCGATGTCGTCCATTGAAATACTACGTACACCGTATTTCATGAACAGGCTTTCGGCAGCCTTCAGGATCTTCATTTTTGTTTCGGTTTCTAACATAGGGCGGCAAAACTAAGGAAACTTTCTACATTACAAAAGTTTCCACAGTTTCCTTGAACGAATAAATCAGGTCATCGTTCAATTTTTTTGTCACTTTTTAAGCGATTTTTTACCGAACCGCGCCTTCAATCGTTTGAAGTAGAAGAATCTTTAGACGAGCCGCTTTCTTCCCAGTGACACCACTTTTCTTTCATCTTCTGCTTAAGCGCTTCTCTTTCTTCGGGCGTCATTGATGAGAACTTATTGTAGACCTTATTCTTCCAGTGGTTTTGATATCCACGTGATCGCCAGTGATTTCCCTTTCCTCCAGCACCCCAGAATAGCAACTTTGATAACACAAGCAGTCCCAATGCCTGCCAAAAGCCGATGATTGGGCCATTAAACAAGACTGGTACAAGCCAGTTCCAAAGAAGCATGGTGACCAATCCGAAGACTGATACGGCGAGTAATCCCATTGCCGTCCACCCCAATATTCTTAATCCCTTGTTCATAGCTTACAAAAATTTAAATGTCATTATATAGTCGTTGTAATTTCTTTCTCAGTGAAAGAATAGCATATCGTTTTCTCGAAAGCAGCGTATTGATAGACACTCCGGTTTCCTCAGAAATTTCGCGGAAGCTTCGCTCTTGAATTTCGTTTAAGATAAATACCTGACGTTGTTCTGCAGGCAATTCATCGACGGCATCCATGATTGCCTCCCATATTACATCCCGCAGATACGAATCTTCCGGAGTATTACCCAGGTCAGGAAGAATGTCTTGCAAGGTGAGCGGTGCATCGTCATCGCTGCCCGTCTGAATTGCAAGGTCCGTACGTTTGGGACGCGATGCGTCTCTCCTGTACCGGTCAATTATCTTGTTCCTGGCAACAGAAAACAACCACGACGTAACCCTGTCAAGTGATTCAATAGTATCATAACCAGCGACAAACTGATAGAATACGTCCTGTAAGATATCTTCTGCTTCTTCGAGAGAAGACACACGGTTACGGATAAATCCGAGCAACCGGTCTTTCTCTTTCAGAAACGTCTGTTCTTTTATTTGCATGGCCATGTCCATTGGCTTCCCTTGTGCTTGTGACCTGATAGTCGAGCCAAATCGAATATTATTTTAACAATCTTAACTTTTAACTCAACCAAACCATGTTTGGTTGTTTCATTATTGTTAACAAGTCATCCTCCTAAAAATGTTACAAACGGAGGCGCCAAAGTATAAGGTAAAGGGCCGAAGTATGATTCCGATCGAAAATAGCATCCGAAAACCTTAATTCCTGGCTTATAACCATTTGCTGGATTATTTTGAACTTTTGAACATGCCGTCAAATACCTTAGTTTTGAAACACTGCGAAATAACCTCTGCGTGAACAACGATCTATTTTCCGGACGTCAAATCGGATTTATCCTGGGTCCTCTTCTCTTTGTAATTCTTCTGCTCACGTTACCCGCTGACTTCATTTCACCAGGTGCCAACAAAGTGCTTGCTTTGGGAGCCTGGATGATCATTTGGTGGATATCTGAATCGGTACCCATTCCGGTAACGGCCCTTCTACCGTTAGTTTCATTCCCGGTATTGGGCGTTATGTCGATGAAAGATGCGGCGGCCCCTTACGCGAACCCCATCATTTTCCTGTTCCTGGGTGGGTTCCTTATTGCCCTCGCTTTAGAAAAGCACCGGCTTCATGAGCGTATAGCCCTCAATCTGATTCGCGTTACGGGCACGTCGGGCAATGGTATCATTCTTGGATTTATGATCTCCACGGGATTTATAAGTATGTGGATCAGCAACACAGCAACCGCGATGATGATGTTACCCATTGCTTTGTCCGTCATCAATCTCCTGAAGAGCAAAGAGGACATCAAGCCACATGAACTTCCCAAGCAAGAAAGAAATTTTGCATTGGGACTCCTGTTAATGGTAGGGTACGCCGCAACGCTCGGGGGGCTGGCAACTATTATCGGTACACCCCCAAATGTTGTATTTGCCGGCCTGTTGGACGAATTCTATCATCAAAAGCTCGACTTCGGAAAATGGATGATTATAGGCGTACCAATAGCGATACTGTTGTTGCTGAGCACGTACTTCATAATCACAAGGATACTTTTTCCGAACAATCTCAAAAATGTTGAAGGTACTGGTGAACTTATAGAAAGAAAACTACTTGAGCTGGGGCCGATATCCAAAGAGGAAAAAAGAGTGCTCACCATTTTTGCACTAACGTCATTCTTCTGGATCTTCCAGCAACTGTTCAACACTTACGTCTTTAAGAAGGAGCTGCTCAATGACACCAACATTGCTATGACCGGTGGACTGTTGATGTTCGTAGTACCTGCCAACTTAAAGAAACACATCTTCTTATTGGACTGGAAGGATACGGTTAACGTGCAGTGGGGCATCCTTTTTCTTTTTGGCGGAGGACTGTGTCTTGCAGATGGACTGGAAAACACCGGAATTATTCAACTTGTCGGAAAATGGCTAGCCGGTCAAAGCACCTATAACGTGTGGTTGATCTTCGCGTTGATCGTGGCAAGCGTTATATTATCGGAATTCATGAGCAACGTGGCATTAGTACAGATTTTCGTTCCGGTGATATTTGGGATAGCCGATGGAATGAATGTTAATCCTATACTACTTGCAATGCCCGTGACACTGAGCGCCAGTATTGGGTTCATGTTCCCTATTGCCACCCCTCCTAATGCCATAGTTTTCTCCAGTGGATACATCCGAATGAAGGATATGGTTAGAGCCGGCATTCTGCTTGATATTGCCAGCATAGTAATTATACTCATTGCCTCCATTACGCTGGTGAAATGGGTGTATGGCTAATAAGGGATTTTTGGCATAACTTTAGAGATTGGCTGTGCATCGCAGGAATTATACCGTGATCTAATCCGTTTGTAATACAGGCTAACGGGGACATTCTTTCGGGATTGGATATGAAGCTCAAGGAAAAATTGTATTCTACGTCCGTAAAAAGTAAGGTCGTCGCAGGTTTCCTGCTGGTCTTTATTGCTATTCTGCTTGCCCTTGGAATCACACGGTTTGGCTTTCGGGAGATGATGGAAACCGTCGATCGGCTGTCTGAGCCGAACAAAGAACTCAATGCGTTAAACTCGTTGTTTCACGAGATCACAGCGCTCGACCAGGAGCAACGAAGAGAAGCGCTCCTGAATCCAAAAGCCCTTCATAAAAGCTTTTACAACCAGTCCAAGTCTTTGGTCGACAAGGTCGATTCGATCGGGATGATGAAATGGGATACGGCGCAACAGCGGCGGTTGCTTGAAATCAAAGAGATAGTACAGAACCGAAACCGGCTGTTCTCTTCCTATCTAAAATTAAAATCGGAGATCACGGAAAACCGAACTTTTAACGCGAGACTCGACAGTCTCTCCCGTTTGCTTTTGAATGAACGAATTGCGTATGATACCAGCGTTGTCACCACTGAGAAAAAAACAACAACAACCTATACAAAAGACTCAGTCCCCGAACAGAAAGTTTCTGGTATAAAAAGGCTGTTCAGCGGTCGGAAGAAAAAAAATGAACCCCAAACAACGCATATAAAAGTCCAGGAAGAATTTAGTGTGGTAGTAGATACGCTGGCTGTTGCGAAACAGAACAAAGCGCTCGAAGAAGTCGAACAAATTATCAAAGACCTGGAAAACGACCAGCGCGCAGAAGACAAGAGATTGTTGGATGATGAACTAGAACTTATCCATGCTAACAGCATCCTGGTAACTCAGTTGTTGGGCGTTTTACATGAGGTTGAAAAGGAAGAGTTAGCCAAGATGAATCAAAACAACGACCATGCGGTCTCGCTTGTGACACAGAGTATTTCGCGCATAAGCATACTGTTGATTGCTTTTTTTGTCGGTGCAGCATTTTTGGTGTATCTCATATGGGTCGATATAACTCGAAGCAATTATTACAAGACGCAGCTCGAGAAAGCGAGGGATGAAGCGGAAGAATTAAGCAAGATCAAGCAGCGCTTCCTGGCAAACATGAGCCATGAAATTCGCACTCCACTCCAGTCAATCATCGGGTTTTCTGAACAACTTAAGCAAAACGGAGGTAATAACAACGACGCAGTAGAGGCCATCAACAGCTCATCAGAACATCTCTTGCACATAGTTGACGAAGTTCTTGATTATAGTCGTATCTCCAGCGGAAGTTTTGTGCTAACAAGCGAAAATTTCCGACTTATGGAAGTAGTCAAGGAAGTTGAATCTGCTTTGAGAGTTCAGGCCGAGAAGAAGGGCCTCACTTTGTTACTTGATATAGAGGAAGCGAAGGATTGTCACGTGAGTGGTGATGCTTTCAGGCTACGTCAGGTGTTATACAATCTGCTGGGAAATGCCATAAAATTCACATCCAAGGGTTACATTAAACTTGCACTAAGAACGAAAGAAGAAATCAGCAAGGTTCAATGCAATTTTGAAATCTCGGATACTGGCATTGGAATACGACGAGAGGACCTTTCCAGGATATTTAACCAGTTTGAGCAGGCTAACGTGCTTGTTACACGCAACTACGGAGGAACTGGCTTGGGCCTGACGATCGCGAAATCTCTTGTAGAGGCACAAGGGGGAACTCTTGATGTCTCAAGTATACCAGGACAAGGATCCACTTTTAGGGTTTCACTAGCCTTCGATAATGCTGCAAGCAACGTTGCAGTTGATACTTCAAAGGTTACCAACAATAATAAAACATTCAACGGCAAAGTTATCGTTGTGGACGACGATACAATGATTTTGCGGCTTTGCAGCCTCATCCTTGCGAAAAATGATATTCCCTACGTCACTTTTCATGAAGCAAAACGGCTGCTCGATGAAAAGCCAGACCCAAAAGTGACGCATATCCTAATGGATATACGCATGCCTGAGATCAACGGAATCGAGTTATGCCATGAGCTTCATAAGAAATATGATGGTACTATAAAATTTGTGGCGCTAACCGCCCATGTACTTCCGCAGGAAAAAACAGAATTATTAAAGGAAGGTTTTGACGCGATACTCTCCAAACCTTTCCGGGAGCATGAACTTTTGAACTTATTCAATATCGTCCCTGCCGGTAATGGCAAGATCACGGAAACTGCCGAAGTTGATCTTTCAACATTGCTGTCCATGACACTTGGTGATGAAGCGCTTTTTCAATCCATCGTCAATCAGTTTATCGAAGAAACGGAGCACGACGTTGGCAGGCTGAATGAGAACCTCAGCGGTCTAAATGCAATAGCTGTGCGTGAAGTAATTCACAAACTTGCAGGTCGAACAGGGCAAATGGGAATGATAAACCTATCATCTAAACTTAAGGAGATTGAAGTCAATCTCGTTGATGGACGCGAGCTAACAACGCTGATAGAGCCAATCAATATTGCAAAGGGTGAAGTGGAAAAGGTATTGAACGCAATAAAAAACGATGCCTTCAGTACAATTTGACTAAGCTTCATTCAATTCCATACTTCTCGATTTTTAAATAAAGGGTTTTGCGATCAATATTCAGGATTCGAGCAGCCTTTGATTTATTATAACGGACTTCTTTGAGTGTCTTTAAAATCATTTCTTTCTCCTGCGATTCCTGTAACGCTTTTAGATCATACACAGGCGATGAAGCAGTTGTCGCTTTGCTAGCTGGATTCCTGATTGCATCGAGCATTTCAACAGGCAAAGAGTGAACAGTTATATTACCTTCATTAGACAACAAAACAGCTCGTTTGATGACATTCTTCATTTCACGCAAGTTTCCCGGCCAGTCATATGCAGTAAAAATATCAATGACTTCCTTGTCAAATCCTTCGACCTTGCGCTCCAACTCTATGTTAGCGGATTCTCTGAAGAAGTCAATAAACTCCAGCAGGTCGTCATAACGATCGCGCACAGGCGGTACCTTTAGTTTAAATTCATTAAGCCGGTGATAAAGATCCTCTCTGAAGTTTCCCCTTTTGACGGCTTCAAAAAGATCGTCATTCGTGGCTGTTAATATCCTTACATCGATTTTGATGTCCTTATTACTTCCTACTGGCTGAATGATTCGTTCCTGTATCGCTCTCAATAATTTTACCTGTATCTCGTAAGAAAGATTTCCAACCTCGTCAAGAAATAGCGTTCCTTTGTGAGCTTCTTCAAATTGGCCGAGCTTATCCTGAACCGCGCCAGTAAAGGCTCCCCTCACATGCCCAAATAACTCACTTGCTGCCAATTCCATCGAAAGTGCACCGCAATCAACCGCGACAAATTTTGCTTTTGCTCGTGGGCTCAGGCTGTGAATAGTTTGTGCTACATTTTCTTTCCCTGTCCCACTCTCGCCCTCGATGATTACTGACATATCTGTTGGCGCGACCAGACGCACATAGTTATAAAGTTGTCTGGCTGTGTCGCTAGTGCCCTCGACAAACCTCTTAAGCATCACCTTTGGAGCGGCGACTGTATTATTCTGGCCCTTTTTAAGCGCCTGCTGAACGATCATCAGGAGTTCATCCGGGTTAACTGGTTTTGTGATATACTCAAATGCGCCGACCTGCATTGCTTTTACTGCCGTGCGGATATCGGAAAAGCTGGTCATGATAATGACCTGTGTTACAGGTGATGTTTTCTTGATTTCGACAAGAACGTCCATCCCTGAAGTGTCAGGTAGCCGGTAGTCCAGTAAAACGAGGTCGAATGCCTTTGTTTGAAACAATTGGAGTCCTTCCGCTCCTTTGTGAGTTACCCTGACTTTAAATCCCTGCTTGCTAAGAAAACCTTCGAGGATCCTGGAAAACGTCAAATCATCTTCAATAACTAATATACTGGCCATAAGTAGCTCAAAATAAAAGAAAGCTGGAACATATTCCAGCTTTCTTTTATGTGACGATTTGAAAAATCAGAGAAGATAATTATTCAACTTTCTTTCCGTCCTTGTTGAACTTAACGATTTTGGTTTCAGCACCGTTTTTCAGGTGAACTTCGTAAGTTTCTTTTGCTGTGTCTTTGTATGCTGCATCTACAAGCCATCCTCTGTAATCCTGCATTTCAAGGGCTTTTTTAACGGCCTCAGGCAGTTCTTCCGGCTTGATCTTCACTTTTTCATCCTGCTGAGCTGCAGGTGTCTGGTTAACAGCATAGCTAATTGCGTCAGCACTTACAAATGCAACACTTCCCAACAAGGCGATAAAGGCAAACATTAACTTTTTCATAGTTTCTGTGATTTAAGTTTTACATAGTTTCCAGTGCCGCCTGGTACGAATTGCATGCCAAGAGGGATCCTAAGCTTAACTTACTGTCTGTCAATCCTTTTTAGATTGCCAGTAGCCATAACGTTGGAAACGTACTCGTAGAGTGATTCTACAAGATGAGACAAATATTCTACATCACGAACGGGAGTGCTGATGAAAGAATGCCACACAAAAATTTCTGTGAACGATTTATTTCGAGAAATATTATTATTTGACCTTGTTTTCGTCTTTTATTTTTTTCTCCTCGATTAAATACGAGGCACCCAGGCCTACTCCACCGCAGATAAAGAGCATGGAAAAATATCCTACTTCTTCCATATAAAAAGCGCGATCCAGAAAATAGCCGAGCAGCAATCCAACACCACCTCCTATAAGTAAGAGTGACGCTCGCAATGCACCAGACGTGCTTTGATGTCTGGATATATTAAAAGTTTTTGGGTCGACACCCTTTTCAATCATGGCCATACGTTCCTGGTTTTGATATTTGCGGAGGTACACTATCATGACATAGGCTCCAATTGTCATAACTATAGGTACCATGACCCCTAATGCTGCTACATCCATATTGTTAAGTTTTTATTGATTTTGTCCCTATGACGCGCGATTTTCGGCCGGGTTACAAGCAATTTTCGAAATGTTACTTCAACGTTAAGAATAATGGCTATCAAAGGAGTTTTAATTAACCTTTTCAGGCTCAAAACCTGTAACTTCCAAGGTCAACATAGCGTCGAAGTAGCGTCATGACCAACGATCCGGATCACCTTATTCTCGACAAGATCCTTGCCGGCGAACAGCCAGCTTATGCCGAATTGGTGAATAAATATAAAAGTTATGCATGCACCATTGCGCTCAGGATACTTCAAAATAAAGCAGATGCGGAGGAGGCTGCCCAGGATGCCTTTATCAAAGCCTACCACCATCTCGCAGGATTTAACCGTGAATCAAAATTCTCGACTTGGTTCTACCGGATTGTGTTCAACACCGCGATTAGTTATAAAAGGAAAAACAGACATCAATTTCAAAGTATTGAAAACACAGTAGTAGAGTATCAACAAGAAGGAGAAGGTATGTTAGAAAAAACGGATAAGAGAAAGTATTTGAACGCTGCGATGTCACGGCTGAATGAAGCAGACAGGACGGCGCTGACCCTATTCTACCTTGAAGAATTTTCTTTGGAAGAGATTGCAGCCATTACCGGCATGCAAGCTAACACTGCCAAAGTACGCATTCACCGTGCAAGACAACGGTTAGCAGATGAATTAACAAACATTCTTAATCAAGAAGCATTAACTTTGTGATCATATGGAAAAAGTGACGCAAGAATCAGACGACTTGTTGCTCCGTTACATTGATGGAACGCTCGGCCTATCCGAAAAACAGATCATTGAAAAAGATCTTGAGCGAAACGAGGCCTTACGAAAACGACTCGACCAGCTTCGGTCCACGCATTTGTTGTTACGGGCAAACAGGCTGTACGAGCCATCGAAGAATTTCACCCAACAGGTGATGAGCAGGCTGAGTCTTGATCCTCTGCGAGGTGTCAGTTTCCCCATCCGCAATAGCATCCTTATTCTTGTCGGAGTGCTGATGGTCGTCATCATTGCCGCTGTATTGGTGCCTGCCGGCGTGTTCGACAACATTTCAACGACTATCGACCTCAATCAGGTAGAGATCTCCAAAAAGTACGTCGAAAAGACATTGCCTTCTGTATCGATTGACGGTAAACTTTTGGTGAATATCATAATCATTGTCAACCTTGTATTAGGCTGGCTTGTATTAGACCGCGCGATCCTTAAACCGATCTTCCAGCGGAGGCTTCACACAGGCCGCTAACTTCGACAGAACGAAGCGCCAATACTTATCGGCGTGTCTCCCCTATTTTGGCTTGGCTGGAGGGCACTCAATCTTCCAATCTCTTGAAAGCGCAAGAGAGCCGGCTTTAACCTTTTGCACAACCTCGTCGATCTTCTTATTGTATTTGCAACCCATATCAACGTAGCGGTACTTTGCTCCATCGACAATAAAGTTGAAGTGACAGGTATTTGTCGCCTTGTGCATCTTAAAACAACTGAATTCGATATTGGACCCCTGTTTGGGAGAAAACGACATTAAAATAATGATTCCGATCAATGGAATTTTGTAAAGGTGCTTCATCTCCGTTCCTTCGCTTAAAGAATGTTGCAAAGGTAAAACAACCATAGTGCCATAAAACAAAAAACCCGGTATGTACCGGGTTTTTTTTTCTTTGATCCACCGATCAGTACCGGTAGTAGTCAGGCTTAAACGGTCCCTTAACCTGGACGCCAATATATTTTGCCTGAGCATCTGAAAGCTCGTCTAATTCCACTCCGATCTTTTTAAGGTGCAGGCTTGCCACTTTTTCATCGAGGTGTTTAGGTAACGTGTATACCTTGTTCTCGTACTTTGATGTATTTGTCCAAAGCTCGAGCTGCGCAAGCGTTTGATTAGAAAAAGAATTTGACATCACAAAAGATGGATGCCCTGTTGCACAGCCTAAGTTAACCAACCGACCTTCTGCCAGTAATATTACCTGACGGCCATTCTTCAACGTATAGAGGTCAACTTGTGGCTTTACCTCATCTTTAGTAGCAGCATTCTTATTGAGCCATGCTACATCGATCTCGTTATCAAAATGACCAATGTTACAAACAATAGCTTTGTCCTTCATAGATTCGAAATGACGGCCAAGAACAATTCCAAAGTTTCCGGTTGCAGTAACTATAATGTCCGCATCTTTTACTGCATCGTCCATTTTCTTGACGGCGTATCCGTCCATCGCTGCTTGTAACGCGCAGATCGGATCTATTTCTGTAACGATCACTCTTGCTCCAGCTCCTCTCAGCGATGCTGCAGAACCTTTGCCAACGTCACCATAACCAGCGACAACGGCAACTTTTCCAGCCATCATAATATCGGTAGCTCTGCGGATCGCGTCCACTAACGATTCTTTACAACCGTACTTATTATCAAACTTAGATTTTGTTACGGAGTCGTTAACATTTATCGCAGGCAATGGAAGATTCCCATTGCTCATTCTTTCAATCAGGCGGTGAACGCCAGTTGTAGTTTCTTCAGAAATGCCTTTGATGCCTGCTACGAGTTCGGGATAACGATCGAGGACCATATTGGTAAGGTCTCCACCATCATCGAGGATCATATTCAGAGGTTTTCCATCTTTGAATGCATAGAGGGTTTGCTCTATGCACCAGTCGAATTCCTTTTCATTCATTCCCTTCCAAGCATACACCGGTATTCCGGCAGCAGCAATGGCAGCAGCAGCATGATCTTGAGTTGAAAAAATATTGCAGGATGACCAGCTCACTTCCGCACCCAATTCAACAAGGGTTTCGATCAGAACGGCAGTTTGAATGGTCATATGGAGGCAACCGGCTACGCGGGCGCCTTTTAAAGGCTTCTGCTTGCCATATTCCTCTCTAATCGCCATTAGTCCGGGCATTTCAGCCTCAGCTAGTTTAATTTCTTTGCGGCCCCAAGCGGCTAGTGAAAGGTCCTTGACCTTGAATGTTAGTTTTTTCTCGTCAACAGTCATTTTTTTGTGATTTTCTTTTAACTGGAGGACAAAAATAAGATAAAGGTTTATAAATAACTATTGCCGGGGTGAACATCGATGTCCTACTTATGGCTAACAGTCTCAAAAATGCCTTGAACTATAAAAAAATGCTGGACGTTAGGGTAGCACTTGAGTGAAAGACCGTCAAAAAAATTGAATTTAAATCGTTTTCGAGAGCAGAAAGAACCCAAAATGAAACAGACGATCAAGATTGATATTATATCCGACGTGGTTTGTCCCTGGTGTTATATAGGAAAACTCAGACTGGATAAAGCCATTGAAACACTAAATCACCAATACGATTTCAAGATTTATTATCGTCCATTTGAGCTGCATCCCGAACTGCCGGCCAGCGGGCAAAATCAAAAAGAATATCTGGCAAAAAAATTCGGGGGCGAGAGCAGGTATCATCAGCTGACGGGAAATGTGACTAAGATCGCTCATGCGGAAGGCCTTTACTTTGATTTTGAGAAACAGAATGTGATGCCGAACACACGGAAGGCCCATGTAATTATTTCCGGCGCTGCTGAAGTGGGTAAACAAGATGTGACTTCTGAAAGCTTCTTTGATGCTTACTTTAGCCGTGGGGTTGACCTATCTCAAGAAGAGAACTTGATAACGGTAGGAATAGGTGCCGGACTCGAACGAAACCAGATAGAAAGGTGGCTTGCGGATGAATCGATGTTCAGGAATATCGAAGAATACGAAAAACAACTGAGCAGCCTGGGTATTCAATCTGTACCGTTCTTCATATTGAACGACCAGTACAGTTTGTCCGGCGCGCAGCGTACAGAAACATTTATTAGTGTGTTGCAAGAGGTTGGAAGCAAAGCCGCCGTCGAAACAGCGACATCATGCTCAGCGGATGGATACTGTTAGAAGTTAGAAGTTAGAAGTAATCCAGAGAGCGGCTGCAATTATTTTTTCTTTTTTCCTTTCGTGGGCGCTGCAGCAGTAATGATATCGTCTTGCTTGATCACGGTAGTCCATATACTGGTCTTGCCATCATCACAGCGGACCCATACCGGCGTAATGACTCCGTTGGACGCCGAAATGCCAATGTAATTCCCAAACGTCGCCTTGTCATCGGCGACAAACGGCGTTTCACTTATCTTAACACTTTTGAAG
>Ga0111539_10007513_pt1 | contig 13944 bp, 9 predicted proteins | sample RhiMethybrSRZTD1_FD_79667 | JGI IMG/M metagenome (GOLD analysis project Ga0111539, IMG submission 79667) | Populus rhizosphere microbial communities from Tennessee, USA - Rhizosphere MetaG P. TD hybrid SRZTD1 (version 2) (version 2) | ecosystem: Host-associated > Plants > Roots > Rhizosphere >...
ACATTTCGAAACAGAAGATCAATGGCTCACCCGTCTCCAGGCGGATATCATAATAGCATTTTTCGGATACAATGAATCGTTCCAGGGTGAAGAAGGATTGCAAAATTACAAGGATGAGCTCGATGCCTTTATCAAGTACACGTTAAGTCAAAAATACAATACAAAATCTCCACCCCAGCTGGTCATTGTGTCGCCCATTGCCTTCGAGGATCTTTCCGCAAAATTTGATCTGCCAAATGGCGTGCGTGAAAATGCTAACCTTAAACTATATGCAGAAGCCATGCGAGAGGTCTCCTTGAAAAATAAAGTAGCCTTTGTGGATGCGTTCACACCCTCGCAAGAATGGTATGCCAGCAGTGATAATTCGCTGACCATCGATGGATCACAACTTACGGATGAAGGATATACCAAGTTCTCTGAGCTGCTGGTCGATCAGATTTTTGGCAAGGTCACGCCTGCCGCAGAAACGCACAGGGCCCTGATTCACGCGGCCGTCATGGAAAAAAACTGGATGTGGCACAATGATATTAAAATCCCGAATGGTGTCCACGCTTATGGCCGACGGTTCAATCCTTTTGGCCCAGAAAATTATCCGGCTGAAATTAAAAAGATCCGCGAAATGACCGCCATTCGAGATGAAGCAATTTGGAAAGCCGCGAAGGGCGAAAAAATTGATCTATCTGAAGCAGATAAAAAAACATCGAAACTTCCGGAAGTAAAAACAAATTATAATCCTGAAAAAAATGGAAGTCTTGAATATCTGTATGGACAAGATGCCCTAAGCAAGATTCATACGGCACCTGGTTACAAAATTGAATTATTCGCTTCTGAACAAGAGTTTCCTGACCTGGCAAAACCATCACAGATATCATTCGACAATAAAGGCAGGCTGTGGGTTGCTACCATGCCTAGTTATCCGCACTATAAACCCGGTGACAAACGACCCGATGATAAACTCATTATTCTTGAAGATACCAATGCAGATGGTAAAGCCGACAAACAGATAGTCTTTGCCAAAGGATTGCACCTGCCCAACGGATTTGAGATCGCCCCGGAAGGTGTCTATGTATCCCAAGGCACGAATCTGATGTTGTTTAGCGACACCGATGGCGACGACCAGGCGGATAAAAAAGAAATCCTGCTGAGTGGTTTTGATGACCATGATACCCATCACGAAATCCATGCTTACAGCGCAGATCCGTCGGGCGCGATTTATATGGGCGAAGGTGTTTTCCTGCATACAAACGTGGAAACATCTTATGGACCGGTTCGCGCCACAAATGGAGGTTTCTACCGATATAACCCAACCCGTCATCAGCTTGAACGAACGGCTCAACTTGCCATTCCAAACCCGTGGGGTATTGCATTTGATGAATGGGGTGAGAATTTCTTTGCTGAAACTTCAAGTCCTGACGTACGCTGGATGATGCCTGGTACGGTAAAACCACGGTACGGCGTATCTAGTCCCAAATCAAAAAACCTGATCGAAGAAAAGCAGCGTGTACGTCCAACCTCTGGTCTTGAGTTTGTTTCGAGCCGTCATTTTCCCGACGATGTTCAGGGAGATTTTCTTATCAACAATACAATTGGTTTTTTGGGAACGAAGCAACACACTTTAATCGACGATGGTACCGGTTATAAAAGTAATCACCGTCAGGATCTCGTAAAGTCGGATGACAGGAACTACCGGCCAGTAGACCTGGAGTTTGCTCCGGATGGTTCATTGTATATCGCTGACTGGCATAATATATTGATCGGTCATATGCAACACAATGCAAGGGATCCACTCCGCGATCACTCACACGGGAGGATCTATCGCGTTACCTATCCTTCAAGACCTTTGGTTAAACCTGCTGTTATCTCGGGGGCAAGCATTGACGTGCTTTTGGATAATTTAAAGCTTCCCGAATATCGGACCCGCTACCGGACGCGGCGGGAACTAAGGGGGCGTAACGCTTCAGATGTTTCGTCACAGCTTCTGGTTTGGGTGGATCATCTTGATGAAAATGATCCTAAGTTCGAACATCATTTGCTGGAAGCATTATGGGTAAGCTGGGGAATTAATAAAGTAGACCAACCCCTTCTACGACAATTGCTCGCTTCAAAAGATTATCACGTGAGGGCGGCAGCCGTTCGGGTACTGCGCTATACAGGCCATCAGGTGCAGGATCAGGCAGACCTATTGATGCAAGCTGCCAGGGACGAACACGGACGCGTACGATTGGAAGCGATCGTCGCCGCTTCATGGTTGGACAAGGAGAACGGATTGAAAATTTTGGACGAAGCTGCAAAACTTCCACTTGACGAATGGATGGCAAGTGCTCATGAAACCGCTGTCGCTCATCTTAATGGAAGGTCGGTCGAAGAGAAAAAAGAGGAAATAGTCAAAACGCATCTTAAAGGGAAAGAACTCGATCTGTATACAAAGGGCAAGGTGATCTACAGTAAAGAGGGATATTGCAATACCTGTCATCAACCGGATGGCAAAGGACTTTCTGCATCGGGCTTCCCCCCTATTGCGGGTACCCCTTGGGTGACAGGAAGCGATGAACGACTCATTAAACTTGTGTTGAACGGACTTCATGGACCAATTGAAGTGCTCACACAAAAATATGGTGGACAAGTTCCAATGACACCATTCAAAGGCCTCCTGAATGATGAAGAAGTGGCCGCTGTAGTAACCTATGTACGGAATTCATTTGGTAACAAAGCTTCGGTGATTTCTGCTGAGCAGGTAAAAAAAGTGCGGGACGCTACCAAGGGAAAGTCCGGCTTCTATTCACCGGAAGAGTTGCTCAAACAACATCCGATGGAGAACTGATGAATATTTTAGATCATTCAGTATAAAATGCATTTCACGCAAAGAGAATCCGCAAAGTACGCAAAAGTCAACGCGGCCTTTGCGTGAAATGCATTTAATTCATGACGGCTATTGAAAACTAATAACACGATGATAAAAGTAGGATTTAATGTATTGGCCTGGACCGCGGAAGTTTCAGAGAAATTATTCCCGATCGCTGACCGGCTGAAAAAAATTGGATATGATGGAGTAGAATGTTTTATCGGCGCAGGCGACACTGTGGCATATCAAAAGTTTGGAAATCACGCACGCGCTCTCGGCTTGGAAACAACGGCGGTAACCGTGATGAGTAAGGAGACAAATCCGGTTGACAGTTCCGCGGCAGTAAGGGCAAGGTCCCTGGATCAGATTAAATGGGTAATTGATAGAACACATGACATGCAGGCCAGCGTGCTCTGCGGACCCTTTCATTCCGCGCATGCAAATTTCTCCCGCAATGCTCCTCAGGAACAAGAATATCAGTGGAGCGCAGACGTGCTTCATGCTGCCGGTGACTACGCAGCGCAAGCAAATATTACCCTGGCTTTAGAAGCACTTAATCGATTTGAATGCTATTTATGTAACACCATGGAACAGTTGCTGTACCTGGTGTCGAAGGTCCACCATCCACATGTTCGGGCAATGTATGATACCCATCATTCAAACATCGAAGAAAAGAAGATTGAGGAGGCTATCGAAACCATAGCGCCCGTTTTACATCACGTTCACATCAGCGAGAACGACCGTGGTACACCAGGCGATGGTCACGTCCCTTGGGATGAAACGTATTCTGCCTTAGCAAAGGTTAACTATCAAGGATGGCTTACCATAGAAGCCTTTTCACGCAACGACCCTGATTTTGCAAATGCTATTAATGTGTGGCGTGAATACTCTACACCCTGGGACATTGCAGAAAAGGGTTTCACTTTTATCAAGCAGATGTGCAAGATTCACGGATTAAAATAGTAAGGTTCTAACTACTCTTAGGCTTGTCCGTTAAATAGGTGCGCCTTGCTTTAACTTTTTTTCCAGCACCGTCAATGTAGTAGTATTTATTTTTTTTCATTAACAGCTCTTCGCCGTTTGGTCCGACTTTGTTGTTCAGGATCGAATGTTTCCCAGAATAGTCAGGTAATTTAAATGTGGATTCAGATTTCTTTTCAATGGAGACCGCTCCAAAGTTCAACACTGGGGCTTCTATTTCCGTTGCATTCTTTTTTATTGTGCGTGCCGTTTTGTCAATTTTGGCTAGGGCCGTGTCCTGACCCTGTACGAAATTGCAAATCATAGCAGCAATACAGGCAAGAGTAAATACCATTTTCATAGACAGTGGATTTAGTGGTATCGTAAAATCAAGAAAATCTCATACCAGTTTTAAAACATCCCAAACTGAACCGAACCTGTCAAACTGAGAAAAAGAAAATTTACCTTCATGGCAATTGCGATCCAAGTAATTTGAAAGGTGCGGACTTCGGTCCACTTCCGGATTTTCGGATCTCACTCGACGTCAAAGATTTGGATGTCCCAACGATGCTTTAGGATCATTCGTCGTTTACTATTCTTATTAACGAGATCGTAATTTTCACCTGTAGGCTAATGGACCATGTGAAATCAAAACGGCGTCATTCTGATGATTAAACTCCACACGCGCGATCTAAACTCCCCAACGCTTTTGCTACATGCAGGAGTGAGCTCGTGAGATTCGAAATAGTCTGTTATGGTTTATAAATCATTGAGTCGTTAGACTCTCTCTTAACGATAATTCTACGCTGGCCGCAAGAATTTCAGGGGAATGTATAACCTTAAAATAAGGATTTAGATATTAAGAAGTCCGTAGTTTGCTAGTGCTGCGCGTTAACCCTTCTTCCTTTTCTTAGCCGTTAATTTGTTTTCTTTTTTAACGAGGGTTTCGAGGGTTTCATTTTTTAACATTTCAACGGTCGCATTGCGCACTGCTATAAAGGAAGACCGAATAGCACAGGTGTCTTCATCTTCGCACTCGTCGCATCGCTCATAATAATTTAAAGACGCACACGGGACCGCAGCGATTGCGCCATCAAACAACCTGATTACTTGTGCAAGGTTCACTTGTGCAGCCGGAAGTCTTAAACTATATCCACCACCCCTTCCGGACTTACTCGAAAGAATTCCAGCTCTTTTTAAATCCAGGAGAATAGCTTCTAGAAATTTTTTAGGAATATGACAAACTTCGGAAATACTCTTTATCAAATGTTTTTCGTTGGGATTTTTAGCCATGTGAACCAGGGAGTGAAGTGCATACTTACATTTTTTTGAAAGCATAATTGGTCAAGCTAGGTCTGTTTATTGTTTCGTACTTTCTTCAAACAAGTAACAATAATTTCCTCTTAAAATAAATAGCAGAACTGATAGCAATTAGCCGCACCAATATTTGCCGCCTCGTTTTCCGAAAACACGATCAATCCAATTATGGACTTAATAGAAAAACTTGGCCGACGTAAAAAAATAATAATCAAAAGTTGGAGAAAAGAATTTTAAATATAACTTTGTCTATAGAATTAATAGATAATGCCTCGCATGAGGCGAGGTTCCTAAAAAGAAGAATTTGCAAAACAACTTGTCACTTAGGAAAGATGCAGGGCTGCAATGTTCTCTCTCGTAAAATGCCGGCTTTCGGATGCACCTGGAAATTAACAGTCGTATTGGTGGTATGTCTGTAAAATTGGGTGCACTCCGCAGCCGTCATTTTTAATCCTTCGCGCAATAATATCTTGCCCCCTGCTTAACCAAACCCATATAAGCTGAGTGTGCCCGCCAGCTGGCGGGGCGACAGTTAGTAGCGACGGGTTTTAACCCGGCGCTACTAATGTGAGATCGTGTCGCGCCGCAGGAGCATTGAACCGATCCGCTTTTTTCTTGCGCGCCGCCGCCAATCAGGCGGGAAACAGATGCATTTTTTTAAAACATGCATCGCGTACATTAAGCATTGTTGGAAAATATAGGAACGTTTTGTTTCTAGATCGAAGATCGATTGGCTTGGCTTGCAGGGCTCCGTTCATCGGATTGATTAAGATACTCCTACGGAGTGCGGGTTACCTCCGTTTTGGTTTTCTATAGTTAGGATGCTCGTATGGAGCAATTACCGATGGGCATCGTTATCGACCGATGCAAATTAAGTTTTCATTTTTGCTTCTTCAAACTTGCGTCAAGTCCGAAATGCAAAGAAATTATTTTGGCACGGGACGTGGAAGATCTTTTGGATAACTGAATTCAAAATTTATCAGCGAAGATTGGTTTCCGTGAGTGTCACTCACGGAAACCATAATAAAAAGTTGATACAACGTTGTAGCTGGGCGGCAACTTAGAAAGAATGCCGTAGCGTTACACCGAATGTCCTTGGATCTCCAAGTACCCCCGCATAATGGCCGGCATTTCCACCGGCAACTAATAGTTGCTCGTAATAGTCCTCCTCCAGCAGATTGCGGGCCCAGATGGAGAGTGATGTGCCAGTCGACACCCTGATACCAGCCCGACCGTTGAGTAATCCATAACCATCAATATTCAGAAACGCTGACGGTGATGGACTTGAAGAAAAGTCGGAGCGGTAGTAGGTATCAAAAGCGACAAAGAAATTCCCTGTCTGTTTGAGGAAAGTCACTGGAGTAGTGTACTCACCGCCTATAGAAGTAGTCCACTTGGATATTCCGGGAAGCCTCCCGCCTGAAATATCTTTAAATGCAACTTGTACACCTTCCACCGTTAAACCAGTTTCTTCGAGCGGGAGTGGAGCATTCGTAAACTTATCATACTTGCCATCGGTAAAAGCGACAGCTCCGTAAAAACTAAAATGTTTATTAGCTTTAATATTCGCATCGACCTCAAAACCCTGCACGCTAACCTTTTCGGCATTTGCTATGTAGCCCCGATTGACGCCAAGTTCTGGTGATTGAACATTGGTCTGGTAGTCGCTGATTTCCGTGTTGTAGACCGTAAAGTTCAGGGTAAAGTTATCAATTGGGGTGGTCTTAATACCTAGCTCCATATGCTTCACATCCTCCGGTTTAATTACGGCCAGATCGGTCGCTGCCTCCCCGTTGATTGTTGGAAGACCGGCAACATTGACGCCCACGGGCTTGAAGGCTGTCGAATAAGTGGCATAACCGTTAATGCGGGCATTTGCTCTGTAGGCTAATGTAATGTTGTACGTCAGATTATCCTCGTCGGCATCTGCGACATAGGCCTGATCACTATAGACGCCTCTCTTTAAGGCGAGCAAAGCAGGGTCAGTCGTTTCCAGCCCACCGTAGGTTTTTCTGTCGTAGACTACATCCTTCTCGTCATAGTTGAAACGAATGCCCGGCAATATGTGTAAGCCTTTAGCAATTTCCCAATCAATGTTGGCGAATACTGCTGCGCTCTTTGACTTTATCGAAGCCTTGGTATTAATTCCATATCCCTCAAACAGCCCGGGGGTCTGCCACAATGGACTCGTTGAACTCTGTGAAAAGCGCCACTGAGCCGAACCAGATTCCTCAGTGCCATTAATTTTAACTTCCTGATCGATATAGAATAAACCAATTACGCCACTCAGGCTAGACGAGAATTCCCCTGCATATCGGATTTCCTGGGACCAATTTCGATGTTCCGCAGGGTTTTGCGATTTCGACAATGCTTGCAAACCAGTGAAGTCTCTATCATTGGAAGGATCCCAATCCCAATAGCGCCATGCTGTCGTTGACGTTAATGTACCAGGGCCAATTTTCGTATCGATATTAAGCGAAGCGCCACCCAGATCGTTTCCGGATCTCCAGGGTGTATCGTGATCTATCACTCGATCAAAAGCATTAAGCGTCGGCAGCGCATAATTTAAATCCGAGATGATCGCATTGAACTGGCGGTAGGCGGCGCGCTTTGTTTCAACAACACCCGCTACTACTTGCGCATAGCCATCAGGGCGCTGGCGCGAAGCATCTACTGATAAGGTGATGGAAGTATTGTCCGAAGGTTCAAACAGAAGTTGACCTCGAATTCCCAGGTTGTTAATATCATTAATATATTTTCCCGTGCCTATGTGCTGGACCACTCCATCCCGTTGCGTGCCGGAAAAAGATACTCTTGCTGCAAATTTTTTGCTGAGGGGACCTGTAACGGACGCCTTGGCTTGGACGTATCCGTAGTTTCCAAAACTAACCTCGAAGTCAGCGCCTGGCGTAAAGCGCGCCTTGCGTGTCGTTATATTAAAGGCACCGGCCGTAGTGTTTTTACCAAACAGCGTTCCCTGTGGGCCGCGTAGTACTTCGACCTGCTCAACATCAATAAAGTCGAACGTTGCGGCGGCAGGCCTCGCATAGTATACTCCATCTACATAAAAACCTACACCTGGATCAAGACCATCGTTGGTAAGCCCGAAGGGTGAACCCAATCCACGAATATTGATCCCCGTATTGCGCGGATTCGACGAATAAAGCTGAACAGAAGGAATAAGTTCTTTCACCCGGTTAACGTTAAACGCGCCGGCTTGTTCGATGGCTGCCCCGCTCACCACCGAGATTGGAATGGGAACGTTTTGCGCTGTTTCTTCCCTGCGTCTGGAGGTAACAACGACCTCGTCTAATAATCCATCATCAACAAGGGCTATCTCCAACGGCTCTTCTGACAGTTCATAAATCTCAACTTCCTGAAGTTTGTATCCGACTGAACTGATCCTAATGGTGAACGGTAATTCCTTAGGCGCACCGATACTGAATTTACCATTGACATCGACTACAGCATGAGCGCTGCTGCCTTTTATTGACGCCGTTGCGCCAACCACGGGTGCTCCGTCAGCATCTTTTACTACACCAGTTACCTGGGTTTGGGAAAACGCTACGTTTGAAGAAAAACTCATTAGAACAATTGCCATTATAACGATAGGCCTATTCGTTACTATATTCAAAGTATTTTTCTGAAGGACGTTGAATGTGCTGACCCTTCCTCTATTGAGTGGTTGCAGCGGACGTAAGTGTAAAAACATCTTATTATAGAATGATTTCATAAAATTGGTTTAAGAAGTACTATGGTTAGTATTTGCTGCAGAGCGTGAAAGCAAGCAATGCGTAGGTTTACTTAATACGTTTTGACGCAAAAAGTTCGGACTTGCCTTTCTCTAACTTTTCAGGTTCAGGCTTGAGGTATCCGAAATCACTGAGATTCTTTTGACCGTTTTCGATAACCCACTTGATAAAAGCAACCGCATCGGTACTCGTACTTTTTTTATCTACAGAAAAATGCAAGTATCCAATGGGAACATTATTGAGGTCTTTTGAAGAAGTACTTTCTAATCGTTGTACAACTTTAGGGAGATCGTTATAAAATTTCTCTTCGTCGTTGACCCTGCCATTTCCATTCAGATCAACCGGCAAAACGGAGATGCCTTCTACAGATTTCTTGGTGCTGCGATCGTAAATAAGTGAAACAGGTAGATAGGATACGCCTGTAGAATCTCGAAGCAGGGCCTTTAGTATATGTTCATCTGCACCTGCGATGGCTTTGCCTTGGATATCCTTTTGCTCATAACCAAAATAGTTCGCGAACGTAATGGGGGCTCCTGCTTTTTGAAGGCGGGTGTAGATCGTAAACGGAGCTTTAATCTCTTCTTGTTTTTCCTTATCGGCATAGATGTCATGGAAGAAAAGTTGGACGATCAGATTTTTATCTAATCCCTTATCCAGGTAGACCTTCGCGATCCCGGATTTGCTGTTGGTGACGGGCAAAATTGCGTATCGACCAACGTATGCATATTCACGATCCTTCTTGAAGTCGTCAGCGTGTTCATATGCTTCGATTAAGATCTCGTATTGTGATGGGTCCGTAGATCCTCGGGACTCGATGATGACTTGAACATCAGGATACTCTTTATTAAAATCGTCAATCCATTGTTGCACCAGTGGATACGCGAATCGTACGCCGGTGATTCTTACAACTTGTTGATTTTTCTTTGATGGTGTCGTGGCTTCGGCTGAGGTGCCTGAACTTTTATTTATAGATGCCGTCAGGTCTTGTTGGCTCCGTACAGCTGAGGATGCAAAAATAAACGAGACAAGCAGTAAAGCAAAAAAAGATTTCATTGTATGTGAATTTTTGGTGGAAGAATGTATATCTATAGAATAAGTAGATAAATAGGATAAATTTTTTTAATGTGATGAATCTTGCAACTCCCTGTAAAGTCTGGATTGTTCGACCCGGACAGATTCTTCAAATCTGAGTACCGCCTTCAAGGATTTTTTAAATCTGATTTCTTTGATCAACAACTTTAGATTCAAATCAAGGTATTCTGTGACCGCTTCTGCTTGATCTATTCCTACAAAGAGTTCGAATGTTCTTTCAGAATTGTTGAATGAAACAGATATCCACCTCGGCCGGCTAAACTCCAGCAAGCCGCGAAACAGGACAAAATGGTCGTGATAAATTCCGGATAATTTAAATTTGACAATTACCCGATCCGATTGAAAGATCTTTCCTGCGGAAATGCTTTTGAAGGCTACTGGCTCAAGCATGCCGGATTTGTCAAACCAATCAAGTATAGGATTAACCACCCTTGCTTTTGGAGCTAAGGTGTCTACGGTATCGGCTGTTGTTTTTGACCTTATAAAGATGTTAAGGAAATTTATTTGCTGTTCATTGCCAGCTAAAACTGCTGTTTGTGTCATGTCTTTTGAAATTTGCGTTGTTGTTAAGAAAAATATTGTAGAATCAGGCGCTAGTCGCGACAACAACAGCAAGCACAGTGTAAAAACTGTTCCGAAAGAAGGGAAGGAATCGTCGTGTTCATAGTTTCTAATATTTATCTGTCCTAAATGTATCAGGCAGGAATTGGCACCTTCAAGGTTGTCATAGGATCATAAAGCCTGCTCTCTCCCCTATTCTTTATAAATATGGCTCAAAGGTATACTATTAATCTATTAAATCAATAGACTTAAGGGATTAATATCAATTTTTCTTGTAAATCGGCTTTTTAGGGCCAGAAAGCGGCTTTTTTGTTTAAATTTTTAAAAAAAATATTTTAATGAACTCTATAGGCTTAGTAGATTATTAGGCGAATTGTATACCTTTGCCTGAATAGTGAGCTCAATGGGCGAACTCCACCAGTCGATACATCTGATTCACATAAAATGCGGAACGTTTTAAGTTTTGTTACTTTCCTTTTTTGCCTTTCACTTGCTGGCTGCAGCGAGAAAAAACCTTCGGCAAAAGGATCCAATGAAAGTTTAGAGGGCACAATTTCGATGTCGGGAGCTTTTGCCTTATATCCCCTGGCAAATAAATGGGCTGAAGAATTTACGAAAATTCATCCTGAGGTCCGTTTCAATATCTCGGCTGGCGGCGCCGGAAAAGGTATGGCGGATGCATTGGCTGCAGCTGTTGATCTGGGAATGGTGTCGAGAGAAATTAAAAAGGAAGAAATAAGTAGCGGCGCCTGGCCCGTCTCGGTTACAAAAGATGCCGTCGTTCCTGTGATGAATTCGAATAATCCCGTTGCAGCTTTATTAAAGCAGCGGGGCCTTTCACAGGAAGCATTGAAAAAAATCTTTGTCACGAGCGAGGTAGCAACGTGGGGCAAAGCAGTTAATTCAGCAGCTCCTCAAAAAGTAAATGTATACACGCGTTCAGATGCTTCTGGTGCCGCCGCAACATGGGCCGCATATTTGGGCGGCGAAGAGCAAGATGTTTTAAAAGGCATTGGCGTCTTCGGCGATCCAGGATTAGCAGATGCAGTAAAGAATGACGTGGCTGGTATTGGTTATAATAATGTCATCTATGTTTACGATCTAAACAGCAAACAAAAATATCCAGGCATAGACGTTGTCCCATTGGATGTTAACGGCGATGGGCAGCTAGCAAAGGGCGAATTGTTTTATGATAACCTGGATTCACTCATGGCAGCCATTGGTGACGGGCGCTTTCCTTCGCCACCAGCCCGGGAGTTGTATTTTGTTTCCAAGGGTAAACCAGAAAGCGAGCTTGTAAAAGAATTTTTACGCTGGGTATTAAAAGAAGGCCAAAAGTTTGTAGCCGAGACCGGCTATATCACACTTTCCGAAGCCAAGATCCAATAAGAATTGGAGAAACTTAAGTAGCCATGATCGCTGTCCGGAAAATAAAAGAATATTCAGCAGGTGCATGGACCATGGCGTGCGTATTTATTGTATTACTGCTTCCTTTACTAATCGTTCTCAGCCTCATTATTAAGGCTACACCGATCTTTCATGTCGAAGACGTTAGTCAGCTGCTTTTTTCCTCAGCGTGGCAGCCCTCTGCCGGCAAGTTTGGATTTTTGCCTTTCATATTGAGCTCCTTAGTCGTCACCGCCATTGGATTAGTCATTATGATCCCCCTGAGTTTGTTGCCCGCCATTTATTTAACGCAATACGCTTCACCGCGTGTACTAGGTGTTATGCGTTCAGTAATCGACATATTGGCGGGTATACCTTCCGTGATTCATGGTGTGTGGGGTGTTCTGGTTATCGTCCCTTTTATTTCGCTTTATATTGGTCCCCTTTTTGGAACTGATACGTCGGGCTATACCGTCCTGGCCGGCGGTATTATTTTGGCGATTGCCACGCTTCCGTTTGTGTTACACATGCTGCTGGAAGTTTTTCGCTCCATTCCAATAGAACTGAAAGAAGCGACCCTCTCACTGGGTGCCACGTATTGGGAAACGATTAAGAAGGTTGTCCTAAAGAAAGCACTACCCGGAATCATCGCTGCTTTTGCGTTGGGGATTTCAAAGGCTTTCGGAGAAACGATAGCAGTCCTTATGGTAGTTGGAAATGTTGTTCAGATCCCTAAAGGTGCTTTTGACGCTGGCTATCCATTACCAGCACTAATTGCAAATAACTACGGCGAGATGATGTCCATTCCAATGTACGATTCAGCGCTGATGTTTGCGGCCCTGTTGCTTTTCGTTGTAGTGCTTCTGTTTAATTTCATTTCAAGAGTATTAATCCAGCGAACAACAACATATTGAGCGATGAAAAAGAGAAAAGTTATTGAAGAACAATTCTTTAAATACCTGCTGGGATTTTTTACCTACAGTTTGATCCTGATTTTATTCTTCATTGTATATGAGATCGCGAAAAAGGGCATACCAGCGCTGTCATGGGAAATGATCACTCAGGTCCCTAAGGGAGGATTTTACTTTGGAAAAGAAGGCGGTATTTACAACGCAATTCTGGGATCATTATACCTGGCGTTGGGGGCATCGCTAATTTCCATAGCGGTAAGCCTGCCGGTTGCCTTATTTATGAATATCTCCCTTGTAAGACATGAAAAAATTCTGACCTCCATCCGGTTGGTATTAGATCTGCTTTGGGGGGTTCCGCCAATCGTGTACGGCGCATTTGCGTTTTCGATAATGATCATCTTTGGTCTCAAAGCATCATTATTGGCGGGTATCCTTACCATTGCATTCCTTATCATGCCGGTGATGATCCGTGCTATGGATGAAGTTTTTAAAAACATTCCTGTGGGACTATTCGAGTCAACCCTTTCCCTGGGTGCCACACGTTTTGAAGTAGCCGGAATATTTTTCAGGCAGGCACTACCAGGTGTAGCCACTGCATTTTTACTTGGCTTTGCCAAAGGAATAGGTGACACTGCTGCCGTTTTATTTACGGCGGGATATACAGATTATGTTCCAGACCGCCTGGGTGAACCTGCTGCCACCCTTCCCCTTGCTATATTTTATCAGTTGAGTTCGCCGATTGAAGAAGTAAAAGCCAGAGCCTATGCCGCTGCCGTTGTACTGACGTTACTTATTCTTGCAATCAGTATAGTTTCCCGCTATTTATCATCAAAGGTTTCTAAAAACACTGTATCATGAGCTTTCCACAAGAAGTACTACACCTTGATTTGAAAAAGGGTGAAGGACCCGGTGTCCCGACTGAGTCAATACTCAACATTAGTAATCTTAATGTTTCTCACCATGATCATCATATTCTTAAGAATATCAATCTTAACATTCCCAAAGGAAAAATAACAGCTGTCCTAGGACCTTCAGGCTGTGGGAAAACCACGTTGCTTAAGTCGATCAACCGGCTTACCGATCTGCACGGTGGTATGAAGGTCAAAGGAAGCATCAAATTAAA
>Ga0111539_10007514_pt1 | contig 13941 bp, 9 predicted proteins | sample RhiMethybrSRZTD1_FD_79667 | JGI IMG/M metagenome (GOLD analysis project Ga0111539, IMG submission 79667) | Populus rhizosphere microbial communities from Tennessee, USA - Rhizosphere MetaG P. TD hybrid SRZTD1 (version 2) (version 2) | ecosystem: Host-associated > Plants > Roots > Rhizosphere >...
CTCGCTTTCTGTCACGTGAAAAATCAAGTTCGATTACCGGCGTCTGGTTTTCGCTGGTCAGCTCGGCTACGAGAAAGATCGACGGGCCAAAGTGCGGAAACGCGAAGCGCAGTGGAAGATTGCGCCTGGGCCTGGCGTTCTGTTTCGCGACCGGCAGTTTTGAAACGAGTTGTTGCGTTATCGTGGGCGCCAGTTCCTCTGGTGGCTTCGGCGCGGGAGCGTAAACAGTGCGGGGGTTTGAACGCAGCGCTTCGGATTCAGCTTCGGCGTAAGGTGTGATGCGAAAACTTCCCGAGAGCCCCGGCACTGCCGAAAGACGAAACAGCGGCGGATGATGGACCAGCAATCGCGACTTCGAAATCGGAAGATCGACTGAAACGAGCGAGAGTCGCGTGCGCCCCTTGTCGGTCCACGAAGGAGCGTGATCGAGGTAGGAGATCTCGACGACAAACGCCGGCGCTTCTTCTCCGCTGCGCGATTTCTCGAGTGGCAACAACAGCGAGCCATCGGCTCCGCGGCCGGGTCGAATCGGACGACCCGCAACCATCGCGCTCCACAGCACCGCGCTCGGCGGTAGGTTGAGTTTCAGGAAGTTTCGCTGGTTGTTTCTGACGGCAAACCGCGACTGGACGAGCATCTTTCCATCCGCCGCGATCAGCGCGTTGTACTCAGCCTCGTCGATGTTAGCCGCGAGCACTGCTTGCGGTGTGTAACGAGCGACGGTTAACGACAACGTTCGCGGTGTTTGTCCCTCGCTGGGCAGCATGCGAAACGCGATCAGCGACGGCGACGGACGGCTCGAGATCAGTTGGCCCAGTTCACCGGCTTCTGCTTCTTCGAGACCATTTGCTTTCCGTTCCTTTATCTCGCCCGCGCCAAGCACTTCGATCCCGACACCTCCGGTTTCGCGTTCCGCCGCAGGCAAACGAATCAGTGGAACGTCCAACTGTCCGGCACGAGGCAAATGCAGCTCACCCGTCAAGGTGAACCGTACGTTGTTCGCGACGGCTTCGATGAACGAAACCTTCAGTTCGCGATTCGAGACGTCCCAATCGGCGACCATCGCGCCGCTCACCTGATTGACGGTGAACTGGGCAGGTAATTGGACCACCACTTCCTGCGCGAGACCCTGCACGACTTCAAGCTGCACTTCCGCGTTGATCTGCGTCGCGTCTTCGCCCAGTCCGATCAATTGCGTAACGGCGCCGCGTAACCTGAGTGGTTGATTCGCGCGCGCGTCGTCAATGCGACGTCGCCACGCGAACGTGAGCGGTTCACCGCCTTTGCCATTCGCTTTCCAACGGCTTCCAGTGGGTGATTCCGTGTGGTCCAACAGGAGACCGCCAGTCACGCGCACGTCGACGCCTTGTCGCAGTAGTTCGACGGTGGCGTGCGAGACGGCGGAGTTGCTGACGGGAAGATGAAGAATGTCTGTTCCGGCGACTGTCGTGACCGGCGCGACGATCTTCAATGTCAACACAGCGCGTCCTTGCTTCGACAGCAGCAGATCGAAACCGCCTGGTCCTTTTTCTTTCGGTCGAGTGACGAGGTTGACGGGTTTGCCGTCGAGTTGCGCGTCGCGAACCATCAGTCCTTCGGGCATCGGCACACGCACCCAACCGTTCTTGATCACGTCGACGGTGAGCCGTGCTTCACCGGACGCGAGGTCGCCGTCAATTTTGAGATCGTAGTCGATGCGGCTGAGTGTGGCTTCGACGGGCGGGGGTGGTGGTTCGGGTGGCTCGGTTTTCGAGGCCGCACGTTTGAGTGCGATGTAATCGTCGACTGGAAGTACGACCCAACCCGGACCAGTGCTCGAAGGCGTTTGAGCCGGCACAGAAGCGACATTCAGAAAGAGCAGTAAGAACAGACAAAGCGAGGCAAGCAGACGCATCGTGATTCTCCTTTGCAGATCTGTGCGGGATTGAAGGCATACTTCGACAAGCACGACGATCATGAAATCGTCGCAAGTGATCAAGGCCGCACTATATTTCGAGTCGAGACCTGAGGCTGGGTCCCATCAAGTGTCGGAGCCTAAGATGCAGAGGGGTTGTCCAAAGTTGGATTGACGTCCGAGAACGTGTAGGTTAGCCGGGTGAAACCAACCACTAAACCGCGAGTAAAGATCTGTTGCATCGCCAGCATTGCTGAGGCATGGATGGCGATCGAGCATGGCGCATCGGCGGTTGGATTGGTGTCAGCGATGCCGAGTGGACCGGGACCGATCCCCGAGAGTTTGATTGCCGAAATTGCCGCGACCATCCCGCCCGGCGTCAGTTCGTTTCTACTGACGTGCAAGCAGGACGCAGCTTCGATCATCGATCAGCAGCGACGTTTGCGCGTGAACACAATTCAGATTTGCGATCGACTACCCGACGGCGCGCATCGAGAGTTGCGCGACGCTTTGCCCGGTGTGTCGCTGGTGCAAGTCGTGCACGTTACCGGGCCGGAATCTGTTGAAGAGGCGATTGCGGTGGCGCCGCACGTCGATGCGGTGTTGCTGGATTCGGGTAATCAATCGTTGACGGTCAAGGAGCTTGGCGGGACGGGTCGGACTCACGATTGGAGTTTGAGCCGTCAGATAAGAGAAGCGATCGAGGTTCCGTTGTTTTTAGCAGGTGGTCTGAAACCTCAGAACGTCGCCGACGCTATTCGCGAGGTCCAATCTTTCGGCATAGACGTTTGTAGCGGCCTGCGCACCGATGGCGCGCTCGACCGCTACAAACTTGCTGAGTTCTTTACCCAGATCAGAACGTCAATCTAACTGCCAACTGCACCTGACGCGGATCGCCCACGCCCTGACGCAGGAAGCCGTCGAAGTTGAACAGCCCCGGCGTGACGAGCGGGTTGATGTTGTTAGCGTTGTTGAAGGTATTGAACATCTCGACCACCGGAATGATCGCGAAACGCTCATTCAACCGGAACGGCCGCTGAATGCGCCAGTCAAACGAGAAGTACTCGTTGTCTTTGCGGTCGATGTTGCGGTTCGTCGCGGTGCGAGCACCCGGAGTGATCGGTTGTGCAGTTCTTCCCTGAACCCGGAAGTTACCCTCGAGTCCCCAACCGAGTTCGATAAACGTAAAGAAGTTGAACTTGTGACGGATATCGCGATCGGCAAGCGCGTAATCGAGTTGCAGGTTGTTGATGTCAAACGCGCGATCGGTAAACGGATCGCGTTCGTTTGAATCGTCGTCCCTGTCTTTCGCGTAAGTGTAGTTCCACTCGAGCTGATAGCGCCGGCTGAACCGCTTGCGCATGCCAACCGTGAAGCCGTTGTAAACCGACTTACGGACAGAGCTCGTCACCCTCGTTTCGCCCAAAAACGGCGCGAAGAAGTTGTTGCGGTTGACGTTCAGGAAGCGCGTCAGATGGACGCCCTTCGAGTGTGTGAAGTCGAGATAGAGCGACCAGTCTGTGTAGATTTCCTGTTCGAAACCCACGTTGAAATTGTAAACGCGCGGGTTTTCGTAATCGCGACTAAACACGCGCACGCCACTGAAGCACGGAAACGGATTGCTGATCGAACCCGCAACGCACGGCGTGACGGTTGACGGCGGCGCCACGACGTTAGGCCACGTTGGTCCAGGCACGCCCGACGAGATGATCGGCGTGTTCAGGAAGATCGTCTGCTGTTGCACGCCATTCGTCGTGATCGATCCGACTTGCGACAGCATGTTCTGACGCGCGTAGAAGATGCCCGCGCTTGCGCGCAGCACTGATCTGCCTTGCTTCGAGATGTCCCACGCGAAACCGAGACGCGGCTGCCACTGGCTCTTCTGATCGGGCAGCGTTCCATCGGATGGGAAACGCGGATCGTTCAGGAAGATGCCGTACGCGGTGTTCTGCGGCGGCACGACGGGATCGGGAAGGATTTGTGCTTCCCAGCGCAGACCGTAGTTCAGCGTGAAGTTGGGTCGAACCTTCCACGAGTCTTGTGCGAAGACGGCGTAGTCCTCGTTGCTGATTTCGGAGAAACCGGCGGCGTCAGTCGCCGGACCAGTCAAACCCGCGCCCTGCAAGTAGAGCAGCAGCGGACCGCCGCTCGTTGCTCCACCGGGACAAGTCGCAGGCGCAGTTACAAACGTGCCGTTCGAACAGCCGACAGTGTTTGGTCCAAAACCACCCGGAGCCGCCGGTGACGCGTAACGCAGGAAACCGGTGACGCTGTCGAAGATGTAACGGCCTTCGAAGAAGCCGCGGAACACCTGACTGTTAAGCGTGTGCAACCACTCGCCGCCGACTTTGATCGTGTGGTTGCCGGTGATGATCGAGAAGTTGTCTTTCAACTGCGTGCGCCAGAGTAGTTCGTCTACGGTTGGCGCCAGGAAGAACGGGTTGCCGAAGCGGAACGTGGTGGCGAAGCCCATCGCGGTGTCAGCCGGAATATTCGAATCGACAGCCGAACGCGGGCGATCTTCACGCGAGTAGGAGAAGTGCGCCTCGTTCAACTTCGTCGGCGAAATCGTGCTGAACAGGTTCGCACGGATCACGTTGATCTTCGACGGCCCTTCGATTCCGTTCGCCGAGTTTCCGTAAGTGGCGACGTCGAACGTTTGGTTAGTGTTCTTCGAATAGTCGAAGTTGTAGGAGACATCGAGCTGATTTGCGTCGTTTATCTTGAAGCTGCCCTTCGAGAAGAACGCCTGATTGTTGATCTGGTGTTTGATTGGCAGACCTTCTTCCTGATTGCGTGTCGTGCGCATGAAGTTGAGCAGCGCGAGACGCTGGCAGTCTTCGCTGCCGTTGATCAACGCTTCGTTAGCGAGGATTGTCGGATTGGAGATCGGGCACGGCGTGCCAATTGGTTCGCTTAGGTTCGCGCGCGCCAGGTTTTCGTTGATCCCTTCGAAAGCGAAGAAGAAAAACGCGCGATCCTTTTTGATCGGGCCGCCGATCGTGAAGCCATACTGCTCGCGATGGAAATCCTGAAGCGGCTTGCCGTCGGAAGTGTTTGCGGACAGCGCTTCGAGACGCTGAAAGTAGAAGGCGCTGCCGTGGACCTCGTTGGTGCCTGACTTGGTGATGACGTTGATGATGCCGCTCGCGGTGCGTCCAAATTCAGCGCTCGCGCCGGTGGCGACGACTTGAAACTCTTTCACTGCTTCAAGTGTGATGTCGATCGCCGCGCGTTGTCCGCCGAGTTGCTCGCCAAAGAAGCCGTTGTTGTAATCGCCGCCGTCGAGACTGACGTTGTTGAAGATTCCGCGTTGACCCGAAAAGTTGATCTCGTCGCCGTCAGGACCCTGCGTGATGCTGACGCCCGGCGTCAACGTGAGCAGGTCTTCAAACTTGCGACCGAGAATCGGCGTCGTGCTCACCGCGGTCTCGTTGAGCGTGGTGCTGACTTCAGTCTTCGCGACGTCGACAGTCTGCGTCGCTGTAACCGTGACCGTTTCTGCAACCGAAGAGATCTTTAAGCTAAAAGACAGGCCCAACACTTGTCCGACCGTCAGAGGCACTTTTGGATCCTCTGTCGTAGCGAAGCCTTGTTTGGAAACAGTGACGGAGTAATTGCCAGGCTGAAGTTGGGGCGCGGTGAAAAAACCCTGTTCGTCGGTCACGACAGTTCTCGAACTGTTTGTCTCCGTGTTCTTTATGACGACATTGGCGCCGGGCACGACTGCGCCATTGGCGTCTTGAACAGTTCCCTGGATGGTTCCGGTAAGAATCTGCGCGCTGGCCGTTAGCGCGAAAAGTAAAGTTAGTAGAAGCGTTGCGATAGGGTACTGAAGCCGGGGTAAGCTGCTTGGAACGGGGGTCGGCATACTGGTCTCCTATGTTGTTCAATGCGATGGGTTGTTGTGACAGTGAATGAATATCATAGTTGCGGCGATTTGTCTGCGATATCTATGAAAATGAGTAGGTTGCTGACGGACCAAACCTCCGAATACTGAACTCAAAATGGCATGATCTTGCTACGAAACTTAGCAAGCACCGCCCTTGTCGCACTGTCAAAAGCTGAATATTCTTCCACCCTTCCTGTTACTGGCTCCAGTTTCGATTGAAGCCAGAAAGGATTTTGACAACAGGAGTAATTCCTTCTCGTGCGGTAGTGGATGCTTATCCCAGCCAGCCTCAGCCTCCACTAACCGGCTAGCCCGAATTCTCCCGCTCTTTTCGGAATCGACAACCTCTCTCTTCGGCTAAGCAAGTCTCAGCCACAGGAGTGTCTCGTCAATCTGAAAGACCTACTAGAACAAGGAGGAAGAATTATCGTGAGTAAGAAACCAAATTTCTGGAAGTTTAGTTTGGGCCTTGCAGTCATGGCCCTCTTGTTTGTCGGAACGTGGGCCTCAACACACGCCGGCAAAGACCTCATCACAAACGACAAAGGATCCAGTGTAGAAAATAATGTTTCCGCAACGGGGCGCTCAGTAAGCAATCCCCGTAGCGCACAACCCGATCCTCAATGCACCACTCCCGCGTGGGACGAAGTGTTTGAGATCGATGAGAACGCTCAAAAAGATGGTACGACCACCGACGATTGGAACGTTATCAATCCCGCCAATGGACTGGCTGCGAAGGGACCGGCCGGAAATGCGATAGTCCGAACCTTCGTCCCGGATCCGTCAGTGAGATCGGATCTGATTTACACCGGTGGTCAGTCAAAAGACTTCAACGACGTTAGCGTCTGGCAAAATGTCGCGCGCGGCACTGGCCCGGACAAAGACGACATTCAACATGCCTACGCTGCAAAATACGTCGTGAACGACGCCACGAGCTGCAATGACGGTCACGAGGTGATCGTTTTCGGCGGCGAGCGGCCGACCAGTCACGGTGACGCGAATATCGGTTTCTGGTTTTTCCAAAACCCGGTCTTCGCAGCGAACGGTCAGTTTCTTGATTGCGATCCCACTGATCCCTCTTGTACGAACCCGCAGCCCGCGCACCATGAAAACGGCGACGTGTTTGTACTCAGCGAGTTCAGCGGCGGCGGCGGTCAGAGCTTCATCAGAGTGCTCATTTGGGTAGGAGATGACCCCAGCACAGCCGCTACCGAATGTACTAACAGGGGCGGCACTGGGCTCGATGCGAAGAGTAATGGCACGCTGTGCAACCTGCCGGCATCAAGCTTCAGTGCTACCGGCCTGACAAACACAGGCGACGCACTGGTAGACTGGCCTTACAGCAACAAAGACAACAAAGTCATCTGCACAAACGCCAATGGCACTGACGGTCCGACCGGCGATTGTACCGTTCCTACACCGGACTTCTTTGAGGGAGCAATCGACATCACCGAACTCGGGCTGGCGTCAGAATGCTTTTCCAGTTTCCTGCTGGAAACGCGCTCGTCGTCCGAGGTCAGCGCGGTCCTCAAAGATTTCGCTCTCGGTCAGTTCGAGGCCTGCCGATCGACCTGCACCAAGACGGTCAGTCCGACCACGGTGTGCGATGGAACTGGAACCACCTACACTTACTCAATTACTAATGCCGGAGGCGCAAACATCAGCATCACTGAAGTCAGAGATGACAACGCCACTGCATCGCCGACGACAGACGACTTCTTCATTAGTGGATTGACAACCTCGGGAGGCACTTGCACCAAGACACCTGTTGCCAGCGGCGCTCCACCTGCCTTTAATCTGGGACCCGGGCAGACGGCGTCGTGTACGTTGGCAGCAACACCAGGACCGGGTGTTTACACCAATGTCGTTACGTACAAGTCGGTTTCGGGAAACACAGCCTTACCCGACTGTTCGGCCACGGCAACCTTGACTGTGAATGCTCAACCAAGTCTGGCGATCAATAACTTTGCCTGTAACACGAGTGGACTTGCGTCGCAGTTGACTGTCACCGACAACAACTCTGCCGGTGGCACCTTAAACTGGTCGAAGGATGGCGTCACCGGCTTTGCAGGAAATGTCGCGACGATCAATGTAACGCTGCCCGGTGTCTACTCAGTGACAGCGACTACTACGGCAGGCTGCTCCGGTTCTGCGTCCCGTACTGTGGGGATCTGTACTACGTGTGCGCCGTAAGCACAGATTCTGAAAAGCTGAACGAAGTCGTTTAGCTGACTTGAACCGAAGGGCCGTTCTCCTTTTTTGGAAAACGGCCCTTCGCAGCTATAAAACCAGTTGAAGTGATGATTATTAGACAACTTCCAGGTAGCAACTCGTGCTGCTTTCCGCTGCACCTTTGCCGCCGGACTTCACGTGAAAAGTAACCTCGTATGTTCCCTTGCAAGCGTCGGGCGGGATTGGATATCCCACGGTCACTTGAATGCTTTGACCCGGATTCAATGTAACCCGGCCTTCGCCGCTGATCATTGTCTCCGTGCCGCAAGCCGATCGTGATGTAAACCACGTCGTAAGTCTTTGTTTACTGGTCGTATTATTTTGTACCCACGCAAATACCCCAACCGATCCGCCGGGCTGAATGGTTGAAGTGTTCGTGCGAATGCCGAGGGCGAAGCTCGAGCCTTGTGCTCTTACGGGCATTGGAGCGAGCACTAAGGCCAAACACGCAATAGCCAATACAGTTTTTACGAAATTCGAATACATAGTTAGATCTATTCTCCTTGATCCTGGGTTTTAGCAGCCGCACGCCGCTTGCCACATTGTTTGAGCAGGAATGGCTAACCCAAACCTACAGCGTCAGGATTTGCTCGTGCGAATCCTGTTTTCTCGTTGTAAGAGTTTTCCTTGAGTATGGTCGGGGGGGCCCTGCCTCAGCATTGCCGTAGTGCCAGGGGCAGGTTCGCTTGCGTGCGACATCGCCGCGCGGAAGCGAAAACTCATAATACAAACTTGCTCCATGCGAAGGCAACAAGGTTTATGGTAGCCTACCGGAGACGACTGAGTGAGGGTTCATTCATTGGCGATTAGCGATAAACGTGAAGCGATTTTGCGGGCGGCGATCAGCGTGTTCGCGCGTTGCGGCTACTTCAATTCGAAGGTTGCCGACATCGCGCGCGAGGCCGGTGTGGCCGACGGCACCGTCTACCTTTATTTCAAAAGCAAGGAAGAGATTCTGCATTCGATCTTCGATCGCAGCGTCGACGAAGCGCTTGGCGCCGCGAAAGAGCGCGTTCAATTGCTCACCGATCCGCGCGAGAAACTGCGACAGATCGCGCACATGCATCTCGAACGCCTCGGCGCCGATCGCGATCTCGCGGTCGTTTTTCAGGTTGAGCTGCGCGGCTCGACGAAATTCATGGAAGAGTTTTCCGCCGCAGGTTTTGCTGAGTACCTGTCGCTGATCCGATCGACGTTTGAAGAAGGCCAACGAGCGGGGATGTTTCGCGCGGATCTGAATGCGCGCGTGGTGGCGAAAGTGCTTTTCGGCGCGCTCGACGAGATGGCGACGAACTGGATCCTCTCGAAGCGTCGTTACAAGCTCGCACCGATGGCGGATCAGGTGCTGGACATTTTTCTCAACGGAGTGCGTGCGACGTGAACCGTGTGACGGAAAAGATCGAACGGCACACACCGGTTCCGGTGCAGCGTCCGATCGAGCCTGGTAAGCCGGCGACGCTCGTCGACGTGTTCACCAAAGTTGTGCGTGAAAACAAACGTTCCGATACGTTGAACTACAAGAGTGACGGGCGTTGGGTTTCGGTCTCGTCTGACGAAATGCTCGCGCGCGCGAAAAACATCGCCGCCGGGCTGCATGCGATCGGTATTGATCACGGGGATCGCATCGCGTTGCTGTCCGAAAGCCGCGTGGAGTGGACGCTGACCGACGCCGGTTGCATCTTCGGCGGCGTGATCGATGTGCCGATCTATCCGACGTTGACGCCGCCGCAGGTCCGTTACATCTTGAAAGATTCCGGTGCGTCGGCGTTGTTTATCGAGGGACGCGAGAAGTTTGACGAGTTGAAAGAGATACTCGCCGAATGTCCGCTGGTTAAGCAGATCGTTTACTTCGATCCCGCCGGAATCAGCGCGGCTGATGGATTGTCTTTGGCAGAGCTCGAGAAGTTGGGCCGCGAGTTTCAGCAGCAGAATCCGGGCGCACTCGATCAGTTCGCACGCGAAATCACGCCTGACGACCTCGCGACGATCATCTACACGTCGGGCACGACTGGCGAACCGAAAGGCGTGATGCTCACGCATTCAAACATCGTCACGAACCTGATCTACTCGTCCGATCATCTTTCGTTTGGCGGACACGACATCGCGCTGTCGGTGCTGCCGTTGTCGCATGTGTTCGAGCGGCAGGCGATGTACATGTACTTGTATCGCGGGATGTCGGTCTACTTTGCGGAGTCGTTGCAGACGATCGGTCCGAACCTGCGTGAGGTGAGTCCGACGATCCTCGTCGGTGTGCCGCGAATTTTCGAGAAGATCTATGCGCGGATTCAGGAGCGCGCGACAGAGGCTGGGAAGTTTGCAGCGATGATGTTGGCGTGGTCGGTTTCAGTGGCGCGTGAATACGCGAAGCACACGCTGACGCATCGGCCCGTGCCGCTGTTTCTGAAACTGAAACATGCGATCGCCATGAAGTTGGTTTTTGCGAAGTGGCATGCAGCGTTTGGCGGGCGTATGCGTTTGATGGTGTCGGGAGGAGCGGCGCTGCCGGAAGACCTTGCATACATCTACCACGGCGCGGGTATTCCGATCATTCAGGGTTATGGCTTGACTGAAACGTCTCCCGTGATCACGACGAGCCATCTCGAGGCGCTTCGCGTCGGCACTGTCGGCACGGCGATTCCGCACGTCGACATCAGGATTGCGGCTGACGGCGAGATCGAAGTGCGTGGTCCAAACGTGATGCGCGGCTATTACAACAAGCCGGAAGAAACGCGCGCGGTTTTTACTGACGATGGTTGGTTCAAGACCGGCGACGTCGGGACACTCGATGCCGATGGTTATTTGAGCATCACGGATCGCAAGAAAGAGTTGTTCAAGACTTCCGGTGGTAAGTACATCGCACCGCAACCGATCGAGCAGGCGATCAAGGGCTCGCGTTTTGTAAATCAGGTGGTGTTGATTGGCGCGGAGCGTAAGTTTCCAGCGGCGTTGATCGTGCCGAATTGGGAGCAGTTGGAATCGTACTGCAAGTTGAAGGGGATTGAAGTAAAGAACCGGCGAGAACTGTGCGAGCATCCGCGAATCATCGATCTGCTCGAACGGCAGATCGACCGGCTCACTCCGAACCTCGCGCGTTACGAGAAGATCAAGAAAGTCGCGCTGCTGGAAAACGAGTTCACCATCGAAGGCGGCGAACTAACCCCGACCCTCAAAGTCAAACGCCGCGTGATCGATCAGAAATATAAGGACGCGATCGAGAAGCTCTACCGGTAATCCGTTGAATTTGTTTTCGGTGGATCGCTGAGGTGCAACGATTTCAAAATGCGGTCGGCGGCCTCCTCGCCTGCGCGGCGCAACATTGCCTCGCGGTAAGTCGGCAACGTCGAACCGCGCGGCCGTCCCACTGATATCGGACCTTTACTGGCCCCTCTGTTTTCATAGCTCCTGCCGTTGGCCACGACCTTCGCCGTCCCCGGGGCAAAAACAACGTAATCGACTTCGAATTCGATATTTCCCGAACTGCTGGCGGAGTATCTGTCCTCGATCAAAGTAACCAACACTACGTAAGTCGTCTTGCTCGCCTTCGCTTTATCGATCGCTTCGCCACGCCCGATGTTGTGATGCGAAACGTCGACGGCTAGAGACGTTCGCTTGCGCAACTGGTCGGCACAACCAATCGTCGCCGCATCCTGATATGAGAGCGGCGCCAGCATGTCCGCCCCGCGATCGCCGCTCGCGACGAGAAAGTTGACGTCGCTTTCGCTCCGCTTCGGTGTGGGTGACGGCGAGGGTTCAGCAGTCGGCGACGGAACTGGCGCCGCGGGCGCAGGTTTCGCTTGTCGTCTGCCGGATTGCGCGTTCGCTGCGAACCAGCCGAGCGCGATGAGCAGAGCCAGCGAGACACCAAACGCAAGTCTAGTTGGTCTTGTTCTCATATGCTTTTGCTCGAGGAGAGACGAACGAGGTTGTTAATCTTAAACCGGACGGGCCAATTGTAACACTGGAACATTGTTTTGCTACACTGCGTTTCTCCCGCGCAGACTCAAATGACCGGCACTGAATTAAAGCTCGTGATTAGCCGCATCCGCGATCAGGCGCGACTGACGCGTTCCTTCGATCTTCATCCCGTGGAGTGGTCTGGCGACGCGCCGCACCCGGATTTCGTTCCCGGTCAGGTTGCGATTCTCGGCGTGCCCGGCGAAGAACCGGCGTACTTTGCGTTTGCGAGCGCGCCTCACGATCCGGAATTGCAAGTGCTCGTGAAGCAAAAAGTCGGCGCGAGCAAAGTCCTGTACGACTTGCATGAAGGTGACGAGATCAAGTTGTTGGGGATCTCTGGACGCGGTTTCGATCTGGACCACCACAAACATCGCGATCTGGTCTTCGTAGCGATGGGGACCGGCGTCGCTCCGTTGCGCTCGGCCTTGCGCCATGTCCTTAAATACAGGAAAGACTTCGGACGACTGGTCGTGCTTTACGGCGCGCGCACACCGGACGATTTTGCTTATCGCGACGAAGTGCAGAGTTGGGTCGACGCCGGCGTCGAACTGCGTCAGGTGATCTCGCGTCCTGACGGTCACGACTGGTCTGGTCCAACGGGTTACGTTCAGTCGCTGCTCGACCACGTGTTACCGGATTTGTCCTCGCCCGTGGCGCTGACCTGCGGTTCGCGCGAAATGATCGATCAAACACGCGAGCGACTCGGCAAGATGGGGTTCAAGCCGGAAGAAATCCTGACCAATTATTAAGTATTAGAAAACGGTGCGAACGAGGAGCCAGTAAACTCCCGCGAACGTGATCAGCAGCGAGAGTGCGGGCACGTGCTTCAAAGTGAATGAGGGACGTTGCTCCAATCGCCAGACTAACGGCAGAACGAGAGCGGCGATTGCGATCTGTGCAAGCTCGACGCCGAGGTTGAATGAAAGAAGAGGGATCGCAGCTCGCACGCCGAGTCCACCGATGCCCAGCTCTCGCAGCGCTGAGGCGAAGCCGAGGCCATGAACCAGGCCAAACATGAACGTCACCAGCCAGCGAGCCGCAAGACGGCGACGAAAAAGATTCTCCAGACCGACAAATACGATCGAAGCGGCGATAACAGGCTCCACCAAAGCCGCCGAAACGTTAATCAGTCCGAGCGTGGCCATCGCGAGAGTCAGCGAATGGGCTACGGTAAATGACGTGATGATCTTCGCGTTACTCCGCAGCGAACCGCCGGCGAGCAGTAACGCGAGCAGAAAGGCCAGATGATCGTAGCCGGTCAAAACGTGCTCGACGCCGAGCACCAGAAAACGTAGGGACGACTGGTTGCCGGTGCCCGTGGTTCGCAAGTCGATCTTGAGGTCATTTGATTCCGCGCTGAACATGCGTTCCGCCAGCAATTTGTTTTCCTTGTCGTATACCGAGCAGAACTGCTTGTGCCCGCGAGGCAGACTCGCAAGCACCGGGGCGCTGATTCTAAAGCTTGCGGCGTTCGCACTCGGGTACTCGAGCACAAAATGCACGCTGTTTTGATCGGACGATTTACGACTGACCGAACGCAACTCGAGTGTTCGCTGATCATCCTCGATTGTTAGCAGATTCGATTCGACCTGCTTAACACCCTCCAGATCGCTCGGGGCAAAACTCACCTCCGCGACGATCCGATCATCGAGAATACGAACCTCGACCGCGCTCAAGCCCGGATCGTGCGCCAGCGCCGTCACCCTCAGGACAGTGAGGATGCCCGCAAGCATCCCCACTCTCGCCAGCTTCACGAAATTGATCATCGACTTACGGGTGTCCATGATTGCGCCCATTTTGCGGTGTCGACTCGTACGGAAAGACTTTGCTGAAAGCCATGTCGTTGCGATCGACTCCATCGCCTGCGGGTCCACGAATGATCAAGTTGTTCGGATCGCGCAAGTCGCTAATCAGCGCAGTGACGGCGATGTCTACGACGTCATCGCCAAAGCGCCGACCGTTGGGC
>Ga0111539_10007516_pt1 | contig 13940 bp, 14 predicted proteins | sample RhiMethybrSRZTD1_FD_79667 | JGI IMG/M metagenome (GOLD analysis project Ga0111539, IMG submission 79667) | Populus rhizosphere microbial communities from Tennessee, USA - Rhizosphere MetaG P. TD hybrid SRZTD1 (version 2) (version 2) | ecosystem: Host-associated > Plants > Roots > Rhizosphere >...
GTCGGCGAGATCCGCGCTTGCAACCGCCGCGAAGAGAAGCGCGGCTGCTGTTGCGGCGAGCGCAAGCATCGTGACTCGTCTCACGGCGGGTGTTTCGACGCGTAGACCCCGAATCCCACAGCGCGAAGCCGATAGACTCGACCGTCCGTGGCACCTTCGGAACCGGGGAAGATCCGTAACGTCGCCGTGGTCGGCCATCGGGGGACAGGCAAAACGTCCCTCGTCGAAGCCATGCTCTTCCAGTCCGGCGCGACCAACCGGCTCGGTGCGGTCGAGCAGGGGACGACCGTCGCCGACTGGGACGAGGACGAGCAGAAGCGCCAGATGTCGTTGTCCGCCGCGGTCTGCCACGCGGAGTGGCAGGATCGCAAGCTGAATCTGATCGACGCGCCCGGCGACCCGGGCTTCCAGGCGGACTCGATCGCCGCTCTCCGGGTCGTGGAGGGCGCCCTCTTCGTCCTGAACGGCGTGAACGGGGTGGAGGTGCAGACGACGAGGCTCTGGGACCGCTCCGAGCAGCTCGGTCTCTCCCGCGTCCTCTTCGTCAACATGCTCGACCGTGAGCGGGCCGACTTCTTCGTCGTGCTCGACCGGGTCCGCGAGCAGTTCTCCAAGAAGTGCGTCGCCGTGCAGATCCCTATCGGCCACGAGCACGAGCTCAAGGGCATCGTCGACCTCTTCCACATGCGCGCGTACATGTCTCCGGAGGGCGACCGCGAGGGCGACCCCGTCGACATCCCGGAGGAGATCGCTGCGCAGGCCGCGTCCTATCGCGAGCAGCTCGTCGACGCCGTCGTCGAGACCGACGAGGCGCTCATGGAGCGTTACCTCGACGAGGGCGAGGTCTCCGGCGAGGAGCTCGCCGCTGCGCTGAAGAACGCGGTCTCGAACGACGACCTCTTCCCTGTCCTCTGCGGCTCGGCGACGAAGAACCTCGGCACGACCGGCCTTCTCGACCTGCTCGTGGAGGGCGTGCCCTCGCCTGCCAAGAAGCCGCTCGACCTCGGGATCGAGGCGAACGGCGCCGCAGCCTTCGTCTGGAAGACCGTCGCGGATCCCTTCGCGGGGCGCATCAACGTCTTCCGCGTCCTCTCGGGCTCGGTCGGCTCCGACTCGAACCTCGTCAACCCGCGCACGAAGGGCAAGGAGCGGTTCAGCCAGCTTCTCCTCCTCCAGGGGAAGGAGCACTCGCCCGCGGATGTCCTCCAGGCCGGTGACATCGGCGCCGTGGCGAAGCTGAAGGACGTGATGACCGGTGACCTTCTGGTCGAGAAGGACGATGCGTCCGAGGCGCCCGCGCTCGACTTCCCGCAGCCGGTGATGAGCTTTGCGATCACTCCGAAGGCCAAGGGCGACGAGGAGAAGATGGCCACCGCGCTCCGGCGCCTTGCCGAGGAGGATCCGACCCTCGTCCTTCGCCGCGACGACCAGACCGGGGAGCAGCTTCTCGCGGGCCTCTCGCAGATACACGTGGAGGTCGCTGTCGACCGCCTTCACCGGCGCTTCAGCGTCGACGTCGATCTCCACCAGCCGCGCGTGCCGTATCTCGAGACCATCCGCAAGGAGTCGCGCGCGCAGGGGCGCTACAAGAAGCAGACCGGCGGCCGTGGCCAGTTCGGCGATTGCCACATCGTGCTCGAGCCGCTCGCCGGGCACCAGGGCTATGAGTTCGTGGACAAGATCGTCGGCGGCGTCATCCCGCAGGGCTTCCGGCCCGCGGTGGACAAGGGCATCCAGGAGGCGATGGCCCGCGGCGAGCTCGCGGGCGCGCCGGTGCAGGGCGTGCGCGTCCTGCTCGTGGACGGCTCGTACCACAACGTGGACTCGTCGGAGATGGCTTTCAAGATCGCCGGCTCGATGGCTTTCAAGGCCGCATACGAGAAGGCCGATCCCGTGCTCCTCGAGCCGATCATGTCGCTCGAGGCGACGGTTCCCGACGACGCGGTGGGCGCGGTCAACGGCGACCTCAACTCGCGGCGAGGGCGGCTGCACGGGATGGAGCCGCGCGGTGGGATGACGTCCATCAGGGCCGAGGTGCCGATGGCAGAGGTGCTCACGTACTCGCAGTCCCTGACCTCGCTCACAGGCGGCCGCGGCGACTACGCGCTCGGCTTCCTCCGCTACGAGGAAGTGCCCACCCACATCGCGCAGAAGATCATCGAGACCGCTCAGAAAGAGCGCGAGGAGGCGAAGGCATCCTGATCGTCCGGAGACAGGACGTCTACCGCCAGTGCGCGGTGTGCCACCGCACGCTCCTGATGGGGGAGCGCTCCGTCCGCTTCACGCCCGGCGGGGAGGACTGGGTGGACGTCTGCGCGCTCTGCACCGACCAAGCGGACGAGCATGGCTGGATCAAGGAGGGGAGCCCGACGACGCCGTTCGTGCCGGACACATCGAGGCGGCGCAGGCGCTTCCCAGGCCTCGGGCTCATCGAGCAGCACCGCAAGGTCGAGCCCGAGTCGGTGATGCCGGAGCCCATGCTGCGGCGGCTCTCGGCAACGGAGCAGGCGATGGTCGAGGCCGCGGAGCTCTTCAACGACAGCGCCTACCGGCGGACCATCGCCGGCATTTCCAAGAGCCTGGGCGAGGCGCGCGTGAGCTTCCTTCTCCTCTCGGGAGTGAATCCGGAAGTGGTCGTCACGGTCGCCTGGGACATCTCCTGGTACCAGTACCGCGTCGTCTTCGAGTCGGGCCAGCCCGTGCGGCTCGCGGAGCGCGGCTACGAGCTCGACGAGCTCGACGACCGCTTCAAGGACTGGAACGGCCACCTCGGGCCGGACGGCCGGCTGACGCCGGACATCCCCCGGCTCTAGAGCAAGGCTCGAACCGCCACTACACTCCGGCGAAATGATCTATTGCGTCATCCCGCCCGAGCTCAAGGACGAGCTCTACGAGAGGCTCGTCGAGTACTACAAGGACAACCCGAACGTCGAGGTCATCGTCGACCGGCGCTCTGGGCCCGACCGCCGGCAGGGAAAGCCGAGCCCCGAGATGAAGGAACGTCGGCAGACACGGGACCGCCGGCGTGGACGCATCCCGGGAACATTTCCGCCCACGGACGTCTCCGGCGAGTAGCTCGCTTGTGAAGGTCACCGGCTGAGGCCGGCTACGTAGAATCGCTCTCCGACACGATCAAAAAGGGGAGCGATGGCGACGACGGGTGCAAAGACGTACAGGAACTACATCGGCGGCGAGTGGGTGGACGCCACGGGCGACGAGACCTTCGAGTCGACCAACCCGGCGACGGGCGAGCTGATCGGGGTCTTCCCGAAGTCCACCATCGAGGACACCGACCGGGCGGTCGAGGCCGCGAAGGCCGCCTACGAGAGCTGGCGCCTCGTGCCGGCGCCGAAGCGCGCCGAGATCCTCTTCCGCGTCGCGCAGTCGTTCGTCGAGCACAAGGACGAGCTGACCGAGCTCATGGTCCAGGAGATGGGCAAGGTGCGCGCCGAGGCAGGCGGCGACGTCCAGGAAGCCATCGACATGACGTACTACATGGCCGGCGAGGGGCGGCGCATGTTCGGGCAGACGACGCCGTCGGAGATGCCGGACAAGTTCCAGATGAGTGTGCGCCTCCCGGTCGGCGTGGTCGGCGCGATCACGCCGTGGAACTTCCCGATCGCCATCCCGAGCTGGAAGATCGCGCCCGCGCTCGTGTGCGGCGACACGGTCGTCTTCAAACCGGCGACCGACACGCCCGCGCTCGCGGAGCGCTTCGTCGAGATCTTCGCGGAGGCCGGGCTGCCGCCAGGCGTCCTCAACATCGTCCACGGCGGGGGCAGCGTCGTTGGAGAGCGGCTCGTCAAGCACCCCGACGTGCCGCTCATCTCACTCACCGGCTCCCGCGAGGTCGGGATCAAGACCGCCGAGAACGGCGCTCCCTTCCTGAAGCACATCCATCTCGAGCTCGGCGGCAAGAACGCGATCATCGTCATGGACGACGCCGATGTGGATCTCGCCGTCGACGGCATCCTCTGGTCGGCGTTCGGCACCTCGGGCCAGCGTTGCACCGCCGCGAGCCGCGTCATCGTCGGCTCGAAGGTCTACGAGCCGCTGCAGTCGAAGCTCGTCGAGCGTGCGGAGCAGCTCAAGCTCGGCTACGGGCTCGAGGAGGACGTGGACGTCGGCCCGGTCATCAACCGCTCCGCGCTCGAGAAGATCCACTCCTACACCGAGATCGGCCAGGGCGAGGGCGCAAAGCTCCTCACCGGCGGCGAGATCGCGACCGAGAACGGGCTCGACAAGGGCTTCTTCTACAGGCCGACGATCTTCGGCGAAGTCGATCCCCAGATGCGGATCGCGCAGGAGGAGATTTTTGGGCCCACCACCGCGCTCATCCGGGCGACGGACATCGACGAGGCGATCCGGGCGGCGAACTCGGTCGAGTTCGGCCTCTCCTCCTCGATCTTCACGCGTGACGTGAACAAGGCGTTCCGGGCGATGCGCGACCTGAACACCGGGATCACGTACATCAACGCGGGCACGACCGGGGCGGAGGTTCACCTCCCGTTCGGCGGCACGAAGGCGACGGGCAACGGCCACCGCGAGGCGGGGCAAGCCGCGCTCGACTTCTACACGGAGTGGAAGTCGATCTACGTCGACTACTCGGGCAAGCTGCAGCGTGCGCAGATCGACGAATTCGAGAGTCCCGCACCGTAGGCCCCGGGGCCAGCCCACGCCTCCACCCGCTTTCGAGCGTAGCCCGCGAAAACGCGTCCGTGTGTGACGGATCCGCGAAGGATGCGGCCGTAGTGCGGCGCCTATGTAAAGGTGAGGACGTGGAAGAGCTCGACGTCCAGCCCGTTCTCGCTGAGTCGAGCGAGCTTCGCGATCCCGTCGCGCTCCTCGAAGCGCAGCACGAGCTCCTCCAGCGTGTCGTCGGCGGCCTCGAGCTGGTCGAGCCGGAAGAGGAGGCGGGAGGTCTGCTCGCCGAGGGTGAGCTCGAGCTCGGCTTCGACGTTGTTGCGCCGATGGAACTCCGTTCCCTGCCGCAGTATGGGCTCCCAGCCGGGTCGTGGGGTCACCCAGTCCTCGAGGGTCGCCGCGAGGACGGCGAGGTCCTCGTCGACGTCCATGACGACCCCGTCGTGCTCCCCGGGAGTCGGGCGCGGCCTGACCTGAAGCGAAGCCCCGAAACCGTCCTTCCCCCCCAGGGAGGAGAGAAACCTGAACCGTAAGCTCGTCGTGTTCGTTCCCCGCGAGTCACTGGACACGGTCCGCGACGCACTCTTTGCCGCAGGCGCCGGCCAGATCGGCGACTACGAGCGCTGCTCCTGGTACACGGCGGGCACTGGCACGTTCAGGGGCGGGACGGGCACGAAGCCGTCCGTGGGTGAGAGCGGGAGGGAGGAGCGCGTTTCCGAGCTCCGGCTCGAGACCGTCTTCCCCGAGGAGCGGCACGAGGACGTCATCGCCGCACTCCGAGCGGCGCACCCGTATGAGGAGCCCGCCTTCGACGTCTACCCGCTCCTGTGAAGGCCCGCCTGTTCACCGACGGGGGCTCGCGCGGCAACCCTGGGCCCGCCGCCTCCGCGTACGTCCTCGAAGCGGAGGACGGAACGGTGCTGGATGCCCGCGGGGAGCCCATTGGCGTTGCCACGAACAACGTGGCCGAGTACCGCGCACTCGTGGCCGGCCTCGCCAAGGCGGCCGAGCTCGAAGTCGACGAGCTCGAGGTCGTCTCCGACTCGGAGCTTCTCGTCAAGCAAATGCGTGGCGAATACAAGATCAAGAACACCGCTCTGATCGACCTGTCCTTCGAGGCCAAGCGGCACGAGCGGCAGATCGGCGCCGTCCGCTACACGGCGGTGCGGCGCGAGCACAACGAGCTCGCCGACCGGCTCGTCAACGACGCTCTGGACCAGGAAGCCAAGCGGCTATAATCGGTTGGCTCGCGGATGTAGCTCAGTTGGCTAGAGCGTCTGCTTGCCATGCAGAAGGTCGTGGGTTCGAGTCCCATCATCCGCTCCTAAAGGCCCTGGAAACAGGGTCTTTTTCTTGAACCACTTTGGAACGGTGTTCAATCAGATGGAGAAGGAGCGCAGGGCCGGGGTCGCGTCTCGATTGCCGGCTGCGTCGATCGCCCGGACGCGGAACGAGTGGTTGCCGTGCTTGAGCCCGCCGTAGCTCGTCGGGGAGGAGCATCCCCGCCAGGCGCCACCGTCGAGGCGGCATTCGAACGTGCCTCCGGCCTCCGAGGCGGAGAACGAGAACGTCGCCGACTTCCCGCTGACCGAGACCGACGTGATCGTCGTGTTCGGCGAGACGGTGTCGACCTTCCATTTCCTTTCGGCAGGCGACGGGTCGTTCGTCCCGGCGGAATCCTTCGCCCGCACCTTGAACGTGTGCGATCCCTGCGGGAGGCCCGTGTAGGTCTTCCCAGAGGAGCACGAGGACCAGTTCCGGTCGTCGAGCTTGCACTGGAAGGTGGCCGCCGTGTCGTTGGACGAGAACCGGAACGTCGCGGAGGTCGACGCGTTCGCGCCGCTCGGCCCCTCCGTGATCGTCGTCTGCGGCGGAAGGTCGATGCGCCACGACCAGCTCGCGGGGGTGGGGTCGACGTTCCCCGCCCGGTCTCTGGCCCGCGCCCGCATGACGTGCTTGCCGTCCGACAGCCCTGACACCTGGCCGCACTCGCCCCAGCCATGGCCGTCGAGGCGGCACTCGAAGGTCGCGCCAGCCTCGCTCGAGACGGTGAAGGTGGCGGTGTCCTTGTGCGAGACGTGCGGCGGGCCACTTTCGACGGCCGTCTCGGGCGGATTCGTGTCGACGGTCCACTTGCGGCTCGCGGGGGACGGATCGGGGTTTCCGGCGCGGTCAACGGCCCGGACGCGGAAGCGGTGCGCGCCGTCGTCCAGGCCCGGATAAGCCTTGGGCGACGAGCAGCCCTCGTAGTCCCCGTCGTCGAGCTTGCACTCGAAGGACGAGTGCTTCTCGCTCGAGGTGAACTCGAAGCGGTCGCCCCCGTTGGAGAACTCATCCGGCGCCTCGATGAGCTTGGTCGCGGGAGCGTTGACGTCGACGTCCCATTCGCGGGTCGCGGGCGTGGGATCCGCGTTTCCCGCTCCGTCGACCGCGCGTACGCGGAAGGAGTGCTTGCCACGCGCGAGGCCCGTGTAGGTCTTCGGCGATGCGCACGTCTCGAACTGCGCGCGGTCGAGGCTGCACTCGAGCATGGCGCTCTTCTCGTTCGACTCGAACTCGAAGGTCGCGATGCTCGTCCCGTACTTGCGCGGCCCGGCGGTGATCGAACTCTGGGGCACCACCGTGTCGGGCAGGATCAGGAACGGGCCGAGGTGCACGGTGCTCGTCCAGCGGCCGTTCTTGCCAAGCGTTCGCAGGTTGAACCAGCTCGTCCCCGGCTTCAGGTGGCCGGTCGTGCCCGTGGCGGATCCGGGGAGGTCGACGGCCTTGTCCGGTGTCTCGGGCTCTGCGCTCCAGGACACCGAATAGCCGGTCGCGTCGGGGCTCGGGCTCCAGGCGATCTCTACGTCCGGATTCGCCGACCCCTGCTCGGCGCGGTGCGACGTGCTGTGAACGGAAGTGGGATCGTGGACGCCCTTTCCGCGTACGGCGTAGAACGCGCCTGCGGTTGCGGCCGCCGCGAGTAGTGCGATCAGCGCCGCCAGGATCATGGGCTTGTGCGGGAGAACGAAGGCCGCCCGCCGCTCGCGCCTCGGAGGCGGCACGGGCTCCTGCGCCAGCGACGCCCAAACACGCTCCTTCAGGCCGGGCGGAGGCGCGATCGGCGCGAGCGCCGCGAAGACCGCCACCGGGGAGACCGGGGACTGCACAGCCCCCTCGAGCCGGGCGCGCAGGCGCTCGAGGCGCTGGTCGACGACCCGGAGGTCGAGGGCGAGCGCACGGCCGAGCTCAGGGTCGCGAAGCCCGTGGCGAAGCTGCAGGTCGAGAAGGAGGTAGTCGTGGACGGGGAGCGCCGAGGCCTCGGTCCAGACCGCACCGACGACCTGCTCGTCGTGCGCGACCGCACCCGGATTGGCGAGACGGTCAGGGTCGATCTGGGCGAAAACGTGGAGAGGGGCGGACGGCGAGGGACGGTTGTGCGGCAGCTCCGCGGCGAGAAGCCCGTACAGCCAAGGACGCACGTCGTCCACTGGCCGGCGCCTGAGCTCGGCGAAGGCGCGCGAGAACGCTCGGCTGACCGCTGGGCCCGCGTCATCCTCCGAGCCCAGAACACGGACGGCTACGTCAAAGAGCTGACCGAAGAACCGGCCGTAGAGAACGGCGAGGTCTTCGTCAGTCCAGGGCCGTTGCTCGACGACGTCCATCAACCCTCCGAGGAGTCGACCGATTCTCGCAGGGCGGTCGGCGGATTAGAAGGCCGAAAATTCGTTAGGCGCGGCTGCGGCGGCGCGAAATCAGCCAGACGATGGCCGCGACCGCGATGATCATGATGATGATCCACAAGATTGTCATCTCAGCCTTCCTTGTCGGAGGGATCGAAATCTGATTCTCGCCCAGACAGGCGAATCCTCCGCTACCCGGTCGGGGGATCTCTCCCCCTCCAAAGACGAGAGACCCGTCAGTCGTCGGAAGAGAGGCGGCGGCGTAGCTCTTCGAGTGGGAGCAGACCCGGCTCGTAGCCGACATCGCTGAGCGTGCGCTCGAGATCTTCGATCAGCGCGGTGCGGAAGGCCTCGTCGGCGACCGCCCTCGCGACGATGTCGTCGAGCTCGCGACGACTCCGAGGCAGCTCCTGGGCGGCGCGCACCCAGCCTTCAGGGGCAGGCGGAAGCGCCCGCAGGAGCGCCGCGAGCGTCTCTTCGTCGTATCGGAAGGTTTCGGTCATCGCTATCAGGACGGCTCAGCGGCCGGGTTTCTTCCCTCGAAGATTTCACGCAGTTTCGCGAGGCAGCGGGAGATGCGGCTCGCGATCGTCCCGGATGGGATCTCGAGCGTCTCGCCGATCGTCTGGTAGCTCTCGTCCCGAGCAAAGAAGCGGTCGAGGATCTCCTGGCACGTCTCCGAAAGCTCGCCCAGCGCCTCTCGCACGGCGAGAGCATCGTCCAGGCGGTCGAAGGTGTCGTCGAGATCCGGAGGCTCGATCTCGTCGTCGCTCAGCTGCTCCCGCGAGCCCGCACGGATCTTGTCGATGGAAAGTCGGCGCGTGAGCTGCGCGATCCACGGCCGGATCGCCTCGTCGTCCCGCAGGCGGTCGAGATGCTGGTAGGTGCGCGCGAAGACCTCCTGGAAGACGTCCTCCGCGTCATCGGCGCGCAGGCCAAAGCCTTTCGTCGCGATCGCGTAGACGTAGCGCGAGAAGCGGTTGACGAGCTCTGCCCAGGCGGCCTCGTCCCCAGTGCGGCAGCGGGCGACGAGAGCCGCGTCGGAAAGAGATGCTTCCATGAGGGAAGATTACGCCCGCCTCGCCCGTCCAGTGGGCGTGAATCCCGAGAGCCATCGCGCCTACGATCGCGAACGCCATCTCGATCTCCTGCGCCGTGCCCGAAGCGGAGAGCTTGCGGCCGAACTCGCCGTGGGCCGCCGGGCCGAGCGTCGCACGCGGGCGACTGCTCTCCTCCGCGCGGGACGCCGGTTCGCTCCGGGCACGGCGTAATCCGGATTCAGCGATTTCTCGTAGCCATAGCGGAGCCCCGGTAGGGGGCCGGGGCTCCAGCCGCACCGTGCGCCATCAACCCCGGGACAAGGTTCGCAAGATGCGGCGTGCGTCCATTCTGCGCACGTAAGCCGTTTCCTGCCAAGTGCGACTTTGGCGGCCGGTACGATGGCAGGCGCGCGGCGCGGTGGCCGAGAGGTTAGGCAGAGGCCTGCAAAGCCTCGTACACCGGTTCGAATCCGGTCCGCGCCTCTTTGCCGCCGTCCCCGCTCAGTCGAGCTGGTGGATGCCGAACGCGATGGCGAACCCGAGCGTCGTCGCGATCCCGACGAGCTTGCCGCCATGCTCGTAGGCCTCCGGCATCATCGTCTCGGCCAGCATCGCGAGGATCCCGCCCGCGGCGAACGTGAGCACGAAGGCGACGGTGTTCGGCGACGCGTCCTGGAAGAGGCTGTAGCCGAGGAGCGAGGCGAGCCCCGAAACGAGGGCGATCGCGATCCACATCCAGAGGATCCGGGACTTCCGCCAGCCACTCGCCACGAGCCCGGCTGTGGAGGAGATCGCCTCGGGCAGGTTCGAGATGAAGACGGCGGCCAGGTAGGCCGTGCCGACAGCGCCGCCCTCCACGATCGTGAGCCCGATGACCAGGGACTCCGGGATTCCGTCGAGCACGGTCCCGAGCACGATCGCCAGCGGGGAGCCGTCCTCCTGCGCGCCGCCCGAGTCCTTACGCTCGGCGCCGCCCTTCCGGGAGATGAGCCAGTCGCCGCCGAAGAAGGCCCCGCACCCGGCGAAGATGCCGAGGAGCGGTGCCCACTGGTCCGGGCCCTTGTCGACCGCCTCCTCGACGAGGTCGAACGAGATCGCGCTGATGAGGACACCGGCGCCGAAGCCCATGATCAGGCCGATCACGCGCACCTCGATGCGGACGAGGAGCGCGGCGATCGCGCCGATGACGAGCGACGAGGCCGCCAGGAGCCCCCAGCCGAAGGCAGCGCCCATCAGCCGTCCGCCTTGCGGCCGACGATCGCGACGAGCCCGTCCGGCAGCTCCTCGTCCCCGAAGGACTTGGACACCCGGGCTTGGACTCCGTGCTCTGCGAGCAGCGCCGGCACGGCCGAAGTGTCGACGAGGACGTTCTCGTGGCGCTCGTCGTCGCGCCGCCACGTCCCGTCCTCGTTGCGGAGAAACGCTGCGATTTCGCGGACGAAGAGGTTCGGCCGCGGGAGGCTGAATTGCGTGACGATCGCCCAGTCGTCATCGATCCGGCTCGAGTTCGGCTCGTCTCGCCGCAGCTCGCCGTAGCGGAGATCGCACAGGTCGAGGGCGAGGACACCGCCGGGCCGTATGGCATCTGCGGTGGTGCCCAGCGCCCGCTCGACGGCCGACTCGTCGGCGAGATAGCTGAGGACGTGGCCGATGGAGACGACCGCGTCGCACTCGGGCAGGGAGTCGTCGGGGAGAACGAGCTGCCGCACCTGCGCGCCCGGCGCTGTCTGGCGGGCGAGTGCCAGCATCGCCTGCGAGGCATCGGTCGCCACGACCCGGTGCCCCGCCTCGACGAGATACCTGGTGAGGAGGCCGCTCCCGCAGCCGAGCTCGAGGATGATGCCGCCCCGCACCGGCTCGAGGAGCGCAAGGATTCCGGGCGCGCAGGCGTCGGCATGGAAGCCGAAGCCGAGGTGGTGAACCAGCGCGAGATCCTCGCGGTAGTACGTCAGGCTGCCTCGCCGGCCGGATCGCCCCACGTGTGCCACCGCTCGACCTCGACGAGCACGCTGATCCCGTTGTAGGAGCGGTCCTCGTAGGGCGCGCCCAGATAGCGGTGAGAAAGAGCGTCGATGTCGGCGAGCTCCGGGTCCTCGCGGATCTCGACCGCGCGCCCGAGGAGTGAAAGCTGGTTGTACCAGTCGTCCCCGAGCACGGTCAGGGCGATGCGCGGCTCGCCGCGCAGGTGACGGAGCCGGTGACTGTCGCGGTCCATCGTCAGGAGGATGCGCCCGTCGTCTTCAAGGCCGTACCAGCAGGCCGTCGTCACCGGCGACCCGTCGTCGCGGACGGTGCCGACGACCGCGGTGTGCGGCTCTGCGAGGAAGGCAAGAAGTGCGGGAGGGAGCGGCGCGGCGGGCATGTGCCTCTCTACCACAGAGGCCGCCCCGAGGGCCAGCGTCAGACGAGCGGCGCTTCGTCCGCGACGAGTGCAGAGCGCTGCTCTGCTGCCGGAACGACCGGCTGCCACGCCGGGAGGAGCACGGAGATGATGGTCGGGCCGCCGGGCTTGCTCTGAACGTCGAAGCGACCACCCAGGAGCCTCGCCCGCTCGCTCATACCGAGAAGGCCGAACCGGCCGCGCTGTGCCGCCCGGACGAGTGTCCGTGAGACGTCGAAGCCACGTCCGTCATCGATGATCTCCAGCCGGGTGTGCGCGGGGTCAGCCTCGATCGACACGGTGATCGACCGCGCGTCGCTGTGGTCGCGAGCGTTCGAGAGCGATTCCTGGACGATCCGGACCAGGGCGATGCGCTGAGAATCGGTCAGGGACTCGAACGACCCTTTCAGGCTCAGTTCGACCGGGATCTCGCTTTGAAGCCGAAACGCATCGATCTCGCGCGTGACGGTCTCGTCCAGGGGGCGGCGAGCGACCGTCGGCGATTCGATGGAGTGAACGACGTCGCGGAGGCCCTGGTCGAGCGCAGCGATGCGCGACTGAAGGTCGTCCAGAAAGCCGAAGAGGATTTGTTCCGGAATCGGCGCCTGGTGGGCCTCGACGCGCCCCTTGAGCATGCGGACGTCCCCGGCGAGTGCCGCCACGTCCTGGATGGGACCGTCGTGCAGGTCGAACCCGATGCGGGTCAAGAGGCGCTCTCCGCTCGAGACCAGCGCTCGCTCTCGGGACGCATTCCGTGCCAAAAGGGCTTCACGCTCGAGAATCGGTGTGAGCGCAGCTGCGGTCTCGGCGACGGCGGCCTGGGCGGTCGCTTCGTCGGCCTGGTCGGCGCGGAACACGAACACAGCCTGAACACGCTGCCAGCGCTCCACGGGAACCACCCGCACGAGACCCACGGCCGGCGTGCGCCCGGCGAGAGCGTCTCGAGCGGCAATGCGCGAGCGGCGGCTCGGACCGGCCTCGTTGCTGAACGACACGCAGCGAGGGCGATCTCCGTCTCCCTGTGACCAGAGGGACACGTCCTCGACCGGCGCGAGCGCGGCGAGCATCCGGACCTGCACCTCGAGCGCCAGCGGCGGAGACAGTGCCAGAAGGGACGGATTCCGCGTCGCATGCGAGTGCACCTGGAGCGCAAGGGCGTGGAGCTCCGCCCCAGAGGCCCGGGCGACCTCGTCGAGTAGCCGACCTACGCTTCCGGCAGCCCAGCCGTGATCGAGTGACCGCTCGACGAGAGCGTCGGCGAGCGCCGAGACCAGCGCGACGTCGTCGCGCGGGGCCTGCTCGGCGAAACGGACGATGCGTCGAGTCTCCGGCGCCGAAAAACCAAGGCGTGACGAAGACCGGCGGATTTCGCCACCCGATTTGAGCGCCCCCCGGCGCTTGTCCGCAGTCGCCATTTTCCTCCCGACCTTCTCCGCAGCCCCAAGAATTTTCTGGGGAGCGCGAATTGTCCTGCCAAACTTCGATTTGTTCAATAGGCCATTCGGGGTTACTTCAATAGGCCGAGCGGCCTATGGACGAGCGGCCGGAAATCGATCATCGTCAGTTTTCACGCGCGGAGCGCTGCGGCACAGTCGCCTTCGCGCGCAGGGAGAAATGGGACAGAGGAGAGGGATTTCGTTTGCTTGCGCCCGGTACAGGGTTGCCTCAACTCGCGGCGACCGAGACCTTGACCATTGGTCGGTCCCCTGAACGGGCGTACGTCTTAGTTTCAACTGTGGCGTAATGAACAAGGCCGCCGACGGGCGGACAAGGGGAGGAGTACAGGCGTGACAACTGCGGCAAAAGCAAAGACCGGCACACACTGGCGGAGGATTTTCGCCTTGACGGTGTTCGGGGCGCTGATGCTGGCGGCCCTTGCTTTTGCGAATAGCGGGCGGGCGGCGATCGAGACACCGCCGCCGCCTTCGGTGTGGTCCGACAAGGCCGACTACGCGCCGGGGGAGCAGGTCACCCTTTCGGGCGCGAACTGGGCTCCGGGCGAGTCCGTGCACATCCGCGTCAACGACGACGCGGGCGAGACATGGCGTCGAGACGTCGACGTCACCGCCGACGAGAGCGGCGCGATCTCCGACCAGTTCAACCTCCCCGACTGGTTCGTCGCGCAGTACTCCGTGACCGCCACAGGCGCCTCCTCCGGGACGGCGACGTGGAGCTTTACCGACGGCAACATCAAGGTGAAATCGTCGGGGAACA
>Ga0111539_10007519_pt1 | contig 13939 bp, 13 predicted proteins | sample RhiMethybrSRZTD1_FD_79667 | JGI IMG/M metagenome (GOLD analysis project Ga0111539, IMG submission 79667) | Populus rhizosphere microbial communities from Tennessee, USA - Rhizosphere MetaG P. TD hybrid SRZTD1 (version 2) (version 2) | ecosystem: Host-associated > Plants > Roots > Rhizosphere >...
GGCGGCCCGTCAGATCGCGGTGCGCTCGATGCCATAGGGCCGGTCGCCCTGGAGCTCCAGGCGAAACCAGTAGAAGCCGTGCGGGCCCAGGCTCAGGAAGTACGGGCCCTTCCCGATCGGAGGAAAGGTCGTCCCGCCGAGCATCTCGGTCGGCACGGCCCCGGCGAACGCAGCCAGGTCGAGCTCGACCGGCTGCGGGGCCGCCGAGAGGTTGACGACGATCAGGAGCGCCTCGTCCTCGAGCCGGCGAAAGTACGCGAGCACGCGCGAGTTGCGCGGGCGCAGGAACTCGATGGTGCCCCGCCCGAAGACCGGCGACGTCCGGCGCGCCGCCAGGAGCCGGCGCATCACGTTGAGCAGCGACGAGGGCTGTCGCGCCTGCGCCGCCACGTTCACGGCCTCGTAGCCGTAGACCGGATCGGCGATGACCGGCAGATAGAGCCGATCGGCATCGGAGCGCGAGAATCCCGCGTTGCGGTCGCGCGACCACTGCATGGGTGTGCGCACGCCGTCCCGGTCGCCGAGCGCCACGTTGTCGCCCATGCCGATCTCGTCGCCGTAATAGATGATCGGGCTCCCGGGCAGCGTGAGCAGCAGGCAGTTCAGGAGCTCGACCCGGCGGCGGTCGCCGTCCATCAGCGGCGCCAGGCGGCGGCGAATTCCGAGGTTGAGCTTCATGTCGCGCTCGTACGCGTACGCGTAGTACATGAACGCCCGCTCCTCGTTCGTCACCATCTCGAGCGTCAGCTCGTCGTGGTTGCGCAGGAACAACCCCCACTGGCAGGCGGACGGGATCGGCGGCATCTGCGTGAAGATGTCGGTGATCGGGCGGCTGTCCTCCAGCCGGAGGCCGAGATAGAGGCGCGGCATCAGCGGGAAGTTGAACGCCATGTGGAACTCGTCGCCGTCGCCGAAATACGGGCGCACGTCCTCGGGCCACTGGTTGGCCTCCGCCAGCAAGACCCGCGCGCCGCCGTACTCGCGGTCGATGACCGCGCGGAACTCCTTGAGGATCGCGTGCGTCTCGGGCAGGTTCTCGCAATTCGTGCCCTCGCGCTCCACGAGATACGGCACCGCGTCGCAGCGAAAGCCGTCGAGTCCCCGGTCGAGCCAGAAGCGCATGACGTCGAGCATCGACCGGCGCACCGCGGGGTTGTCGTAGTTCAGATCGGGCTGGTGGCTGAAGAAGCGGTGCCAGTAGTACTCGCCGCGCGCCGGATCGAGCGTCCAGTTCGACTTCTCGGTATCCACGAAGATCACGCGCGCGTCCCGGAAGCGATGATCGGTAGGGCTCCAGACGTAGTAGTCGGCGAACGTCGACGTCGGGCCCGAGCGCGAGGCCTGGAACCACGGGTGCTGGTCGGAGGTGTGGTTCATCACGAGGTCCGCGATGACCCGCAGCCCGCGCGCGTGAGCCGCGTCGAGGAACTTCTGGAAATCCTGCACCGTCCCATACGACGGGTGGATCCCGTAGAAGTCGGCGATGTCGTAGCCGTCGTCGCGGAGCGGCGAGGGATACATCGGCAGAATCCAGAGACAGTCGACGCCCAGCTCCTGGACGTAGTCGAGCCGCTCGATGAGCCCCGCGAAGTCGCCGACGCCGTCGCCGTTGCCGTCCATGAACGCCTTGACGTGGACCTCGTAGAACACCGCGTCCTTGTACCAGTCGCGCGGGGCCGGTCGCGCCATCACCAACGGTCCACCAGGTAGGGCTTCTGCTCCTCGAAGGCGGCGGCCGTGGTGTCCAGGGCCGCCTCGGCGGCCTCGGCGTCGCGCGCGCGCGTCGCCAGCACGAACGCGGCGGTGCGGCCGAGGTAGAGCGGCACGAACGAGCGCAGGAGATGGTCGTGATACACGACGTGGTGGTGATGGCCGACCGCGAAGTCGTAGACGGCGCGCGCCCAGAGCTCGTCCGGGAAACGGAACCGCGCCGGCTCCTCGCTCTCGAGGCTCAGCACATCGCCCCAGGTCTCCGGCGCCAGCACCTGTTCCCAGATGGTCCCGAGGTCGCTCAATCCGCGCCGGAACGCGTCGAGCATCCGCTCGGGGTCGATGCGCCCGGGAACGCCCGGCGGCGGCGGCGCGGCGCCCTCCGCGGGCATCGGAACGCTCGCGGCCGGACGGTGCCAGAGGTCCTCGTAGCCGTCCATCAGCGCGAAGACGGCCCCGAGCGTCTGCGCCACCATCGTAGGCAAATCGGTCACGCGTGTGTTCGATTCGACGCGCCACGGGCCGAGCCGCGCCTCGCGGACGGCGAAGTCTGCGGCGATCGCGGTGCCGGTCACCCAGAGATCGGTCTCGCCGCGGCCCGGCAGCGGCCATGGCAGCTCGGCGAGGTGATCGAGCAATCGCGCCGACATCGCCCGCGCGCCGGCGAACGGGTGGTGCAGCCGCCGGCCGAACAGGGCGCCGACGAGCGGCGCCAGCACGAGGTTCGTCATCGTCCCGTCGTAGCGATGGCGCGCGTGCACGGGCAGCACGAGATCGGCGCCGTGCTCCAGGACCGGGCGCGCGAGTCGCTCGAGCCACTCGTGGTCGATCGACACGGCGTCGGCCTCCAGCACGACGAGCGCCTTGGCGCGGAGACGGCGGGCGACGCCGAGCGAGAGCTGGATCGAGGCGCCGCGGCCGGGCACACCGTGGAACGGCACGGTGGCGAGCTGGCCGGGCGGCGCCGGATGGATCGCGCGCACCAGAGGCAGCCCGGCCTCGCCGAGGCGTTCGGTGGTGGCGTCCGACGAGCCCGCGTCGGTGTTGATCAGCACGGCCGGCACGCCCTCGAAGTGCTTCTCGAGGCCCGCGCGCACCGCCTCGACGACCTTGGAGATCGTCGCGGCGTTGTTGTAGGTTGGCACACTCACAGCGATGTCCGCAGGGATGAGGCTTTCGAGCTGCCGCTCGACGTCGGGCGGCAGCGCCGCGGCGGACTCCGCGGTCATCGGAGCAGATGGATCGCGAGCGCCAGCTCGTCGACGAGCTGACGCGTGATCAGAAAAGACCGGCGGACATGTTCGCGCCCGGCGGCGCCCATCCGGGGAATCAGCTCGGGGTTGTTCAGCAGGTGGCGGATCCGGAAGGCGGCGCCCTCGACCGAGTGGACGGCGTAGCCGGTGACGTTCGGAATGATCTGCGGCGCGAGCCCGCCGGCGTAGCCGCCGACCACTGGCTTGCCCTTCCACATGGCCTCGGCCGGTCCGAGGTCGAACCACGCGCGAACGGACTTCTGCAGTACGATGGTCGCCGCCCGCTGGAGCGCGTTGATCTGGCGATGCGCCTCCGCCGGCAGCTCCAGCACGACCACGTCGGAGTCCTGGTGGGCGATCTCGCGCAGCTGGGTCAGGAGCTCGAGCCGATCCGGCTCGCCGTCGGTCGTGCCGGCCAGCGCCAGGCGCACGTCATGGTGCTGCTTGACGAGCCGGTACGCGTCGACCACGCCGAGCGGGTCGTGTGCCTGCGTGAACGGGGCGATCTGGACCAGGAGCGGCTTGTCGCGCGCCACGCCCAGCCCGCCGAGGGTCTCGTTGATCTCGCGCGGCGTCAGGTCGCGGTTTCGCTCCGCGAGCGGGTCGATCGACGGTGCGATCACGAACATCGGGATATCGAGCCGGCTCTCGAAGCCGGGCATCGGGAACACGGCGGCATCGTACTGATCGGCGAACTGGCGGAAGGCCGCCCAGTTATCGGCCCGGGCGGCCGAGCAGTCGACGTGGCAGCGCCAGACCCACCGGCCGGCGTTGCGCGCGCTCACGAGGCTGGCCGGCTGCGTGTCGTGGACCGAGATCAGATCCGCGCCGAGGTCGAGCTTCTTGCCGTTGAGCCGGTTCATATCGGCCCAGCGGGCGAGCCCTTCCTCGCTCGGCCCGCGCTCGGCGCCCTCGAGCGCCGCCTGGAGCGCCCGCGCCGTCAGGTAGTAGCCCGCGTCGCCGCCCGTGACTTCCCAGCGCGCGTCGATGCCGAGCTCGGCGAGGATCGGCACCATGGCGCGCAGCGTCTCGGCCGCGCCACCGCCGAGACGTCCGCCGGTCACGTGCAGAACGCGGCGGCCCTGGACCTGCTCGGCGAGCCGGAGCACGAAGTCCACGGCGCCGGGCCCGGAGACGCGACGGTAGTCGTCGATCCGGCTCATCGCCGCTCGTCCTCCAGCGCCTCGTCGACGAAGCCGAGGAGACGTCCGCGGGCGCGCTCGAGGGCCGTCAGGTAGGGATCGGCCCGCGCGAATCGCTCCGCGAGCTCGGGCATCCCGAGCGCGTCTGCCAGCCAGGTCGTGAAGGACTCGGCGCGGCGCGCGCGGACGCGGGTCTCGACCGTGTGCAGGTAGATGGCGCTCTCGTCGACCCGCGCCAGCCCGGCGCGGAACTCGACGAGGCTCGTGGCGTCCAGGCCGAGCGGCACCTCGACGATGTGCGAGCGCTGAAAATGAAACGCCCGGTCGAACTCGAGGCGGCCGCCGACCGTGTGCCGCTGGAGGTGGTCGCCGAGGATCGAAACCAGGTGGTCGCGCAGCGCGTCGAGCCGCGGGAACGCGAACGGATCGACGACGGCCAGGCGCTCGGCGAGCGCGCGGTCGCCGATCTCGAGGGCGGCCCACCGGGCAAAGTCGTTGCCGTACGCGGTGGTCTGGGGATGATGGCGGAGGAAGTAGCCGAACGTGTGGAAGTAGATCGAATCGGCCGGCACCTCAGCGATCCGGGACATGAGCTCGCGCTCGTCGTGCGCGTGCACGTCGAGCGTCTGGCGCAGCTCGACACATCCGGCGAAGTGAAGAGGGCGCGCGGCGGTGCGCATCGTCGTCGAGGTCAGGCCGTCATGGCGGACGCCATGCGGCGCAGCAGCGCCTGGACCTCCCGGACACCGGCCACGCGGTACTCGGCGGCGGTCGGCTTGGTGCCGACGCAGATCGTGACCGCGCGCCCGCGCAGCGCCTCGAAGGCCGACTCGTCGGTCGTGTCGTCGCCGGCGTAGAGCACGACGCGGCGCCGCGTCGGCAGCGTGCGCGCCATGCGGCGCGCGATCCAGCGCGCGGCGCGGCCCTTGTTCCAGCCCACGCGCGGGACGAAGTCGAACACCTCGTGGCCCGGCACGAGCGCCAGGCCCCGGTCGCGCACGATCCGCGCGGCGATGGCCTTGACCCGCGGCCGCGTTTCCGGCGCCACCCGGCGATAGTGCAGGCTCACCGCCAGCCCCTTCCACTCCAGCCGCGCCCCGGGGATGGACGGCAGCGATGCGATCAGCGCGCGCCGGGTCGCGGTGAGGCATGAGGGCCGGGCGCCGGGATGGCGAAAGCGAAGATGGCGCCCGGCGATCTCGAGGCCGTGGCAGCCGCCATAGACCACGTCGGGGAGGGCGACGCGCGCGCGGAGATCGGCGAGCCCCCGGCCGGACAGAATCGCCAGGCGCGTCCGCTCGCCTTCGGCGAGCCGGGCCAGCGTCTCGCGCACCGACGGCGCCAGGCGCGCCTGGCCCGGCGTGGCGACCAGCGGGGTCAGCGTCCCGTCGTAATCGAGGATCGCCACGAGGCTGGCGCCGTCTCCGAGCTCTCGGTCGAGCCGATTGAGGAGACGCACCGGCAGGCTCAGGAGGCCTTGGCTCCGGCCGCCTTGGTGGGGATTCGCGCCAGATCGCTCAGCAGCATCCCGGCCCACCGATAGATGTTGTGGTCGGTGACGGAATGCCGCATCCGGATCATTCGCGCGCGCCGCTCCTCGGGCGACATCTCGAGCGCGATGTGGATGGCCTCGGCCATGCCAGTGAGGTCGTACGGATTGACGATCAGCGCGTCGCGCAGCTCGTGGGAGGCCCCGGCGAACCGGCTCAGGATGAGCGCGCCGTCCTCGTCGTCGCGCACGGAGACGAACTCCTTGGCCACCAGGTTCATCCCGTCGTGGAGCGAGGTCACCATGCAGAAGTCGGCGTGGCGGTAGTACGACCAGATGTCGCGGTGCTCGTGGTGCGCCTTGAGATAGAGCACCGGGCGCCACGACTTCGTCTGGAACCGCTGGTTGATATCGCGGACGCTTTCTTCGACCTCGCGCTGGATCTCCTGGTAGCGATTGATGGTGGAGCGGCTGGGCGCAGCCAGCTGCACGAACACCAGTCGCTCGCGGTACTGCGGATAGGCCTCGAAGAAGTACCTGAGCGCGGCCAGGCGCTCCGGCAGCCCCTTCGTGTAGTCGATGCGCTCGACGCCCACACCGATGAACTCGGCCGAGATCCCGAGCTTCCGCAACAGCTCGGCGCGGGACTCGCGCGGCGGATCGTCGACGAACTCGGGCGCGACGCTGATCGGGAACGGCTTGACGTACGTCGTGTGGTCACCGCGCGACACCGCGAAGCGCTCCCAGTCGATGCGCGCCTCGATCGCGCGATCGACCGTCTCCAGGAAGTTGTTGCAGTAGTACTGGGTGTGGAACCCGATCAGGTCCGCGCCGAGCATGCCGAGCAGCAGCTCGCTCTGCCACGGGCAGATCCCGAAGGCCTCGAAGTTCGGCCACGGGATGTGCCAGAAGATGGCGACGCGGGCGTCGGGGCGCTCGGCCTTGATGAGCGCCGACAGCGGCGCGAAGTGATAGTCCTGGATGAGGACCAGGGGCGACTCGGCGTCCTTGATCTGGTCCAGCACGATGTCGGCGAACTTCTGGTTCACCTCGAGGTAGTACGCCCAGTCGTCCGGCCGGAAGATCGGCCGCGTGTGCACGATGTGGCAGAGCGGCCAGAGCCCCTCGTTGGAGAAGCCGGAGTAATACCCCTGCTCCTCTTCCTTGCTGAGCCACACGCGCCGGAGCGTGTAGCGCGGCTCGTCCACCGGGACGCCGAGCCGGCCGCGGGTGTCCGAGGTCTCGCGGTCGGCGTCACCGCTGCCGTGGGCGACCCAGACACCGCCGCACGCGCGCATCACCGGATCCATCGCCGTCACGAGACCGCTCGCCGGCGCCTGAGCCTGGATCTTGCCGTTGCGCCACACGTGGCTCACCGGCTCGCGGTTGGAGACGACGACGAGGAGCCGCCCGGCGAGCTGGAGGTGAACGAACTGCTTCAGGCGCTCCTCGGTCCACACGCTCTCGCCGGCCAGGCGGAGCGCCGCCTCCTGCTCGGCGGCGACCTGGGCGCGCTGCATGCTGCGCGCCAGCCGGGAAACCTCGTTGGCCAGCGGCCCGAAGAGGTTGGCGTCGGCGACATTGCGAGGCGGCGGGACCGGCCGTCCGCTCCGGAGCGCGCGCGTCCACTGGGAGATCTCCTCCATCGGCCGCGTGATGCTGAACTTCACCACCAGCGCGGCGATGATCGAGGTGACCAGCGCCAGCACCAGGAAGCGGATCGCGTTGTAGCTCCAGCGGTCCCACTCGGCTTGCTGCAGATGCGAGGCGTCGAGGAGTACCGCGATGGCGCCCACCGGCTGGTCGTCGGACACCAGGGCCACCGCGTAGATGTACCGGTTGCGGCCGCCGATTTCCCGGATCGTCTGGGTCGCGGTGTTCCGCGCGATGGCCTCGGTCACCTCGGGCAGCGACGGAGGCAGGATCGGAGCGATGTCCGGGGTCGCGCTTCGAAGATTTGCGAACCGGTCGTAGACCGCGATGCCCCGCTGGGTCTGACCGAACTTTTTCACGACCCGCTCGATCGCGGCCGGCGACTTGGCGGCGGGCTCGAGCGCCTCGCCCAGAGCCCCGGCCACGAGCACGGCGCGGCGCTGCAGATCGCCGAAGAGCCGCTCACGCTCCTCTCGGATCTGCATATAGGCAAAGGCCCCGATGACCAGCATCACCGAGAGCCAGATGGCGCTGACGAGCCGTATGGTGAATTTCATGCTCGGTCGATCCGGCCCGGCGACCGGACGACTGCATCAGTGTACAGTACGCCGCACGCGGGGCGTACGCGATCCGCCTGCGGCTCGGGCGGCGCCGGAACGGCGGCGACAGCCGGAAGTGCGTGCCGCAGGCCGCCGTCGCGGGGCTGGGGCCACGCCGGCCGAGGCGCGGCTACAGACGATGCAGGGGGAAGATGCTCCGGCGGATCAGCTCGATCTGACTGTTCACGTAGTCCTGCGCGCGCTGCCGGCGCTGATCGGGCAACGGATCAGCCGCATCCCACAGCGATTGCGAGCGGAATTCGTAGCGGCGCGCGTCCCCGTGAAACGCCGCGGGCAGCGCGTCCGGTAGCTCGATGCCGTTCAGCACGGCCCACGCCGCCGTCCACCCGCGCGCGACGTTCTGGATGTCGTAGCCCCCGCCGCCCAGGCAGATGAGCTTGGGCGAGAGCTCCACGATGCGCGCGACGGCACGCGTGAACCCCTGGATGTCGAGGGCCAGATGCGTCAGGGGGTCGGTGCGGTGCGCGTCGACGCCGAGCTGCGCGACCACCACGTCGGGCCGGAACGCCGCGAAAAGCGGCGGCACCAGCTGCTCGAACGCCGGCAGGAAGACCGCCGAGTCGGTGAACGGCTCGAGCGGCAGATTCACCGAGTAGCCGACGCCCTTGCCCGTCCCCGCCTCGTCGACGAAGCCGGTGCCCGGAAAGAGGTACTCGCCGCGCTCGTGGGTCGAGATGGTCATGACCAGGGGATCGCCGTAGAACGCATGCTGCACGCCGTCCCCGTGGTGCGCGTCGATATCGACGTAGAGGACGCGCAGCCCCTTCTCGCGCAGGCGGAGGATCGCCAGCACCGCGTCGTTGACGTAGCAGAAGCCCGAGGCGCGCGCGGGCATCGCGTGGTGCAGGCCGCCGGCGAAGTGGAAAACGCGGTCCGCCTGGTCCTCGAGGATGAGGTCGGCGGCCAGCAGCGAGCCCGCGGCGCAGAGTCGCGCCGCGTCCCAGAGCCCTGGAAATACCGGGTTGTCGCCGGGGCCCAGGCCGAAGTACGCGGCGACGTCGGGCGCCCGGCCGCTGTTCGAGGCCTTGAGCGCCTGGAGATACTCGGTGTCGTGGTAGACGGCCAGCGCGCTCTCGGTCGCGGCCTCCGGCGCCTCGACGGTCGCCCCGGCCAGCGTCGTCAGCGCATAGGCCTCCATCAGCCGCCACGTGAGACCCAGACGCTCCATGCGCAGCGGGTGATGCTCGCCGTAGTTGAACCGGGTCCACGCGTCGGAGTGGATGAGCGCCGTCTTCATGACCGGCGCCGCCAGTGGCCGGACTTGCCCCCCGACTTCTCGAGGAGCTGGATCTTCGCGATGGTCACGCCGCGCTCCACAGCCTTCACCATATCGTAGACCGTCAAGGCCGCCACCGCGGCTGCCGTGAGCGCTTCCATCTCGACCCCAGTCTTGTCCACGGTGCGGACACGCGCCTCGACCGTCAGCTCGCCGCGACGCAGGTCGTCGCTGAACGCGACGTCGACGCCGGTGATGCGCAAGGGGTGACACAGGGGAATGAGCTGAGGCGTGCGCTTGGCGGCCAGGATCCCGGCGGTGCGCGCGACGCCGAGCACGTCGCCCTTCGGCGCGTTCCCGCGGCGAATCACACGAAGCGTCGCGGGGGTCATGCGGAGGGTCGCGCGGGCGACGGCCTGGCGAACGGTCTCCTGCTTCGAGGAGACGTCGACCATCCGGGCATCGCCCTGCGGCGAGAGGTGCGAGAGGCCCTGAACCGCCTTCGCCGCCCGAGCTCTGGTCAGGCGGTGACGCCGGGTCGGGCGTGCCGGATGATCGCTTCCATCCGGTCCTTGGCCATCAGCTTCAACTTCTTGAGCTCGCCGATTCTCCACTGTCGGTCCGCCGAGAGCGGGGGCGTTCCCTTGAGCGTCTCCAGCTCTAGATCGTAGGCGCGATGCTCGCCCCGGAGACGCCGGAACTCCTCGTTCTCGGCTGTCAGTCGCTCGATGAGGGACTCCTGATCCATGCGAGGCCTCCTTATGCGGTGGAGGAACCGTCACTGCAGATTTGTTGACGCCTCCTTATATCCTCGGCGCCCCTCGAGTGTCAAGGCAGCGCGCGGCCCACGAGGCGCGCCTGGACAGAGTTTCTGGAAATGCGCGTTATCCCGGGCCGATCAGGTTATCCCGGCCCGATGAGGTGGACGGCGCTCGCCTTGAACGCGGCCACGATCGCCCCGCCCTCGGTCAGGCCCAGGTCGGCGGCCGACCGCGCGGTGACCGTGGCGACGAGCGGAAAGCCCACGTCGACGACCACACGGGTGGCCGGCGCCGAAGCCGTGACGCGCACGATGGTGCCGGGAAGATAGTTGCGGGCGCTCGACAAGGGCGCCAGCTCGGTCGGCAGCACCAGCGTGACGTCCTCGGGCCGGAGGCCGAGCCGCACCGTCTCGCCGACGCGCGCCGCCGCGGCCACCTCGAGCTTCCGCCCAGCCGCCTCGACCACCGTCACGCCGTCCCGCGCGATGACCAGGCCCGTCACGAGCGTCTCGACACCGACAAACCTGGCGACCTCCTCGGAGACCGGCGCCTGGAAGACGCGGGCGGTCGCGTCGAGCTGCACGATCCGTCCGGCCATCAGGACCGCGACCCGGTCGGCGAGCGCCTGCGCCTCGCCGCGGTCGTGGGTGACCAGGAAGGTGGTGACCCGGTCGTGGCGAAGAATGGCCGCGACATCGGGCAGGAGCGCGTCGCGCGAGGGCTCGTCGAGCGCGGCGAACGGCTCGTCGAGCAGGAGCACTTCCGGCTCGAGTACCAGCGCCCGCGCCAGCGCCACGCGCTGCGCCTGACCGCCCGAGAGTGTGCGCGCCCGCTGGTCGCGAAGCGGCGCGATGTTGAGCCGCTCGAGCCACCGCGAGACCCGGGTGTCCTGCGCGTCGGCGCCGAGGCCGCGGAACCTGAGGCCGAGCGCGACGTTCTCGGCCACGGTCATATCGGCCAGGAGGGGGCGCTGAAACACGGTCGCCATGCGCCGACGCTCGGCCAGCGCGCGGCGCGCGTCGACCGAACGGCCGTGAATCCGCACGGTGCCCTGCGCGGGCTCCTCGAGGAGCCCGACGACGCGCAGGAGCGTCGACTTGCCACTCCCGTTCGGGCCGATCACCGCCAGGACCTCGCCCGGCGCCACGCCGAGCGTCGGCACGTCGAGGACGGTGGCGCGGTCGTAGGTGACGCGCACGCCCGCCAGCTCCACGACGGTCCGTGCGCTCACGTCGGCAGGACGTGGATCGATCCCCGGTGGATCGAGAACTCCCAGTGCCGGTCGCGCTCGATCTCGAGGATCTCGTAGACGAGCCGGGGCACCTCGACCTCGAGATCGAAGTCGCCCTGCGCCGGCGCGCCAGGCGCGTCGAGGCGCAGTCGCAAGGACCACACCATGCCGAAGTCCGACTCACCGACGATGCGCCCGCGCATCAGATTCATGTGGTGGGCGGCGTCAGGCGCGCCGCGGTCTTTGCGGATCAGCCTGACGTACTCCGGCCTGATGAAGAAGGCGATGGGGCTCTCCGGCGGCGGCATGTACGACCGCGTCGGCGAATTCACAGCCTCCAGCATGAGCCCGCGCCAGGAGATCTGGATGCGGTCGGGCATCGCCTTCACCACGGTGCCGTGCAGCACGTTGCGCAGCCCCATGATCCGCGCGACCGCTTCCGACGCCGGCTGCCACAGGAGCTCGGCGCGCGGCGCGGACTGGATGACCCGCCCGCTCTCGTAGATGACGATGCGGTCAGCGATCTGATAGGCCTCGGTGAAGTCGTGGGTGACCAGGACCGCCGCGGTCCCCCAGCCGCTCAGGATCGTCCGGAGCTCGTCGCGCAGCGAGCGGCGCAGCGGCGCGTCCAGCGCCGACAGCGGCTCGTCGAGGAGGAGCAGCGCCGGATCGATCGCCAGCGCCCGGCCGAGGGCCACGCGCTGGCGCTGGCCGCCGGAGAGCTCGCCGGTCCGCCGGTGCGTGAGGCCGCCGAGGCCGAGCCGTTCCATGACCTCCGCGGCGCGCGAGAGGCGCTCGGCGCGCGGCCGGTCGCGAAGGCCGAACGCCACGTTCTGGCCGACGGTCAGGTGCGGGAACAGCGCGTAGCCCTGGAACACGTAGCCCACGCGCCGCTGCTGCGGCGGGAGATCGACGCCCGCAGCCGAATCGAAGAGCACGCGGTCGTCCACGACGATGCGCCCGGCGTCGGGGCGGATCAGGCCGGCGAGGCACTGCAGCGTGAGCGTCTTGCCGGCGCCCGAGGGCCCGAAGAGCACGGCAACACCGTCGCCGGCGGACCACGCGACGTCGAGCGTGAACTCGGGCAGCTGCTTCGTGATCTCGACCGAGAAGCGGTGGCTCATGCCGCCCTCGCGCCGAGACGGCCGGCCACCATCAGAACGATGCACGAGAGGATCGTGAGCGTCAGCACCAGCACCACGGCCTCGCCCATCTCGCCGGTCTGCACGGCCGTATAGATCGCCAGCGGTACGGTCGCCGTCTTGCCTGGAATGTTGCCGGCGAGCATGAGCGTCGCGCCGAACTCACCGAGCGCCCGCGCGAAGGCGAGGACCAGCCCGGCGATGATGCCGTTCTTCGCCAGCGGCAGCGTCACCTCGAGCGCGGTTCGCCACTCCGAGCGGCCCAGCGTGTACGCGGCCTTCTCCAGCTCGCGGTCGACCGACTCGATGGCCGCGCGCGCGGTGCGAACGAGCAACGGCAGCGCCATCACCGTCGCGGCGATCACCGCGGCGTACCAGGTGAACGCGACGCTCCAGCCGGTCCACGCGTACACCGGAGCGCCGAGCCAGCCGCGTCGTCCGAGCAGGACGATCAGGTAGTAGCCGGTCACGGTCGGCGGCAGCACGAGCGGCAGCGTCACCAGCAGATCGACCAGCGCCCGCCCGCGAAAGGCGCGGCGCGCCAGGATGTACGCGAGAGGGATCCCGAGCAGCGCGTTCAGGAGGGTCGCGAAGAAAGCGACGCGGATCGACAGCCCGAGCGCGACCAGGGCGTCGGCGCTCATCCCGGCGCGCGCCGCTGCTGGATGGTCGTCAGCGCCCAGTTGACGAGAAAGATGAGTACCAGGAGCAGGAGCGAGAGCGCGATGGCGACGTCGAAGTTTCCCTTGCCGGTCTCCAGCACCATCGCCGTCGTCAGCGTGCGCGTCTGGCCTTTGATGTTGCCGCCCACCATCATGGACGCGCCGATCTCCGAGATGATGCCGCCGAAGCCCGCCATGACCGCCGCGAGCATCGGCAGCCGCGCCTCGCGTAGCACCATCCAGACCATCTGCATCCGGGACGCGCCGAGCGCCAGCAGCTGCAGGCGGAACTCGCGCGGCACCTGTCCGACGGCGGCCAGCGTGATGCCGGTCACGATGGGCGCGGCGATGACGGCCTGCGCGAGGACGATCGCCGCCGGGGTGTAGAGCACCTCGAGGTCGCCGAGCGGGCCCCCGCGCCAGAGCAGGAGCGTCACGAAGAGCCCGACCACGACGGGCGGCAGCCCCATCCCGGTGTTCACGGCGCTCACGACGAGCCCGCGGCCGGGAAAGCGCGCGAGCGCCAGGCCGGCGCCGGCGGGAATGCCGAGACCCAGCGCGATCAGCGTCGCGCTCCCCGAGACCTGGAGCGAGAGCCAGAGGATCTCCCAGATCTCGCGGTCGGCGCCGACGATCAGCGCGATCGCCTGCCGGATTCCGCTCGCCACGAGGTCCATCGGTCGACGAGTGTACTAGAATCTTCCCGGGAGGTACTTCGAGACTCCCTGCCTTCTTCGTAAGTTAGCGTCAACGCTGATGCACGGTGCGGCACCACGCTGCACGGTGTGACCATTCTGGAGCGCTGACGCGCCCTGGCGCGCCACGGATGGCGGAGTTCTCCCTGCGTTCGCAACTGAGATCGCATTCTCAGGACATGAAATGTTCCTCGCGTGGAGTCGGAGCGCGCGTCGAGCAGTCCGAATACCGTCCGCAAACGTGGGTATTCTGGTAGCGGACATAGTCAAGAAACGCCCAAGTTGACTAAGGCTGACTACCAGCTTGAAAGTATTGGAGCCGCGCAAGTGCTTAAACAATGGCGGAAGGCGATTGATTTGACCCC
>Ga0111539_10007520_pt1 | contig 13938 bp, 8 predicted proteins | sample RhiMethybrSRZTD1_FD_79667 | JGI IMG/M metagenome (GOLD analysis project Ga0111539, IMG submission 79667) | Populus rhizosphere microbial communities from Tennessee, USA - Rhizosphere MetaG P. TD hybrid SRZTD1 (version 2) (version 2) | ecosystem: Host-associated > Plants > Roots > Rhizosphere >...
CTCAGTACTCGAATGCGTCGGCCTGGAGCAATCTACCGCTACTGCATTGGGTATCGTTCGTGCCGGGGGCGCGGTCGGTCGAGTCGGCGTACCGCAGGACACAACCATTCCTTTGGGCGATGAATCGTTCTATAAGAACGTCACCATCGCAGGTGGCCCTGCTCCCGTGCGCGCGTACATTGAAGAACTTTTGCCAGACATCGTCGAAGGCCGGATTCATCCCGGCCGTGTCTTTGATCGCACTATAAATCTTGAGGCAGTGCCTGACGGCTATCGTGCGATGAATGATCGCGAATCGATTAAGGTGCTCATTGAGCCGTAATCAGCGCGAACCGTGAGATCCGCAGTCGAATCCACTTGGGCCGACTGGCCGATGGCGCAGATTATCAAGGCTTCCATTCTCATATAGAATTCCATCCGCCGCTCCGCAAACCAGGGTTGCTCAAGTATCTTGGACCGGAGATCGGCGGAAACTTTCTGAGCGACACAGCGCCTGAAGAAAAGGCCGCTGAACTCCATGCGCAGTCAACCGTTCACTACACGAGACAAAAGTGCCATGTATAAAGTCCTGAACTATTTCATTGTCGTATTTGCGTCAGCGCTTCTCTTAACTGCGGCCACACTCAACGCCCAACAAATCAAACCTGCGATTCCAGACGTTGCGCGACCACTGCCTTTAACTGCAGTACGTCTGACAGGTGGACCACTGAAGCAGGCTCAGGATCTCGATATCAATTACCTGCTCAAGCTGGAACCGGATCGGATGCTCGCCTACTACCGCAAACGCGCGGGACTTGAACCGAAAGCAACCGGCTATGGCGGCTGGGATGGTGATGGACGAAACCTGACAGGCCATATCGCGGGCCATTATTTATCGGCTGTGTCGCTGATGTATGCGGCCACAGGCGATATCCGTTTCAAGCAACGAGCTGATTACATCGTCAAGGAGCTGAAGGAAGTTCAGGACAAGTATGGCGATGGTTATGCCGGGGCTATCGAAGGTGGCAGAGAGAAGTTTGCGGAGGTGGCGCAGGGAAACATTCGCTCGAGTTCGTTTGATCTGAACGGCATGTGGTCACCTTGGTACACGCTGCATAAGACGTACGCCGGACTTCGTGATGCATATCGGTTCACTAACAACCGCACCGCATTGGATGTCGAGATTAAATTTGCAGCTTGGGCCGAAGGAATACTTTCAAAACTAAATGAAGAACAGCTTCAACGGATGCTCAACACCGAGTTCGGCGGCATGAACGAGATCCTCGCCGACCTGTATGCCGACACGGGCGACAAGCGCTGGCTCCATCTTTCTCACCGCTTCGATCATCACGCTGTGATCGATCCGCTGGCGCGACGCGAGGATAAGCTCGCAGGTCTGCATGGCAATACTCAAGTTCCGAAGCTCCTGGGTGTTTTGGTCCGCTATATCTACACCGGTGATGAATCCGATGGCGTAGCGTCAAAATTCTTTTGGGACGCCGTGGCACTCCATCACAGTTATGCAACGGGCGGTCACGGCAAAGATGAATACTTCGGCCCGCCCGATCAACTTGCCGAACGCGTAGATGGACGGACCAACGAGAGCTGCAACGTGTACAACATGCTCAAGATGACGCGACGTTTATTCGCGATCGATCCGAACGTCAAATACGCGGAGTTCGAGGAACGAGCACTGTTCAATCACGTCCTCGGCTCTATCGAACCCGACCAGGGTCGCACGTGCTACATGGTGCCGGTCGGGCGCGGTGTGCGCCATGAGTATCAAGACATGTTGCGGAGTTTCACTTGCTGTGTGGGAACCGGCATGGAGAGTCACGGACTGCATGGCGATGGTATTTATTACGAGTCCGGCGATCGCCTGTGGGTGAATCTGTACGCGCCTTCGGTTGCGAAGTGGGAAGCTGCCAAAGCTACGGTAACTATGGAAACAAGTTTTCCCGAAGGCGAATCAGCAACGTTGAAGATTGCGCTTGAAAGACCAAAACAATTTACGCTCGCGCTGCGGCGACCTTCGTGGGCCGGTTCAGGGTTTGCAGTCAAAATCAATGGAGCGGAGGTAAAGAACTTGCCCGCTCCGAATTCATATGTCGAGCTCAAGCGCACCTGGAAAAACGGCGACACGGTGGCGCTGGTGCTTCCGAAAGCACTTCATCTCGAACCAACACCCGACAATCCTGCGCGCACAGCTTTGCTCTGGGGACCGCTGGTTCTCGCCGGGGATCTGGGTGCGGAGCGCAGAGGTGATCCAGCCGAACCGGTTCCAGTACTCGTCACAGATCGGGCTATTACGGAATGGGTCAAACCGGTAACAGACAAGCCCGGCAACTTCAGGAGCACGGGTGTTGGGCGCGAACTTAATGGAAATGAAAAAGACGTGGACCTCGTGCCCTTCTATCGTCTGCATCATCGCACTTATGCAATCTACTTTGACCTGTATTCTTCCGATGCGTGGGCCAAAAAGACCGCAGAGATTGCTGCGGCAGAAGCAAAACAACGAAAGTTGGAGGCCGCCACGGTTGCATATATTCAGCCGGGTGATCCTGAGAAGGAGAAGACATTCAATCAACAGGGCGAGGAGTCGACAGTCGAGCGGGCAATGGGTCGAACAGCACGACGCGGCAAGAAGTGGTTCTCGTTCGATCTGCCGGCGGAGTCAAACGCCAATGCGTTGCTGGTCACCTTCTTCACCGAGGAAAGAGCAAAACGGTCAATGGAGATCTTGGTGGATGGCCAGCGCCTTGGGGAGCAAACTATTGAGCGCTATCCACCGGGTAGCGCATCAGGTCACTTTTTCGATGTTGAATACAAGCTCGCTCCCGAGCTGTTAAAGGAGAAAAAGAAAGTGACTATTCGCTTCCAGGCAACGGGTGGCAACGAGACCGCGGGTGTTTACGGCATTCGTCTGCTCCGCGGTCTCGATTAATAAATCATGTCAATCCTGCAAATCCTGTGAAAAGTTTTCTACAGGATTTACAAGATTAGCAGGATTAACACGATTCTTATTTCAAGAGCTAATCAACTGTGAGTCGATCCAAAAAAAGTATCCCTTCTTTATTAGTCGCCGGGCTCGTGCTCGCTCAGTTGCTGCACGCACAAAACCAACGACCGGATCAACCCCCACCGCCGCCGCCAACGTTGGGATTGGACCAGGGATATCTCGAATACGAAACACCCACTTTCAAACTAAAGCTGGTCAAAGCTTCGCAAACTGTTGCCGCGCTGGAACCACGCACGGCGAGCGGTTTTGACTTTACACCGGCCGACCGAATTGAAAGGCGAGCTGCAAATGGCTATCACCATCTTGGAGATTTGACGCTGCGCATACGCGGTGACAGTTCGAGCCCATGGAAGAAGTACGACACGGCTGAACTTCGTAAACCGATCAATTCGTTGAGCGTTTCTGGTCCGACGCTCGCCGCCGCCGATCTCACGCCGACCTTGCCGGCTGACATTCCGCTTCAAATTACACGTTCGTGGATCGTCGAAGACGGCCAACTCGCGCTGCGCTTCGAACTCAAAAATAAGTCGAGCGCGTTTGTGCAAATCGGCGGACTCGGCATCCCGATGATCTTCAACAACATAATCACCGGTCGCAATCTGAAAGAGGCCCATGAAAAGTGTTCCTTCTCCGATCCATACATCGGCGAGGACGGCGGTTATTTACAAGTGACGCGACTGAGTGGCCGCGGGCCGGCGCTCGTCGTTGTGCCGGAAGGTATGACTCCGTTTGAGGCTTATCAACTCTTGAATGAGCCGATGCGGCCCAACCAGACATTCGAAGGCGCGTTCGCGTGGCTGGTCCATACGCAGGCCTATGCCGAGGAAGATTGGCAGAAAGTCGATCCCTGGAATTCGCCCACCGGTGTCGCATTGGCTCCGGGCGCGACGAAAACTTACGGCGTTAAGTTTCTTCTCTCCGATGAAATCCGCAACATCGAGCAGACGCTCGCCGCAAATCATCGTCCGGTTGCCGTCGGCATTCCTGGTTACGTGCTACCGATGGACCTGGATGCGCATCTTTTTCTTAAACATGAGCGAAAGGTTCGCGAGTTGGCCGTAAATCCCGAAGGCGCAATTACGATTCAGGAAGACAAGCCGGCGCGAAATGGCTGGACGACCTACGCCGTCCGGGGTCGCAAATGGGGCCGCGCGCGACTTACCGTCACATACGACGACAACTCAAAACAGACAATCAGTTATTACGTCATCAAGCCTTCCAAGCAAGCGATATCCGATCTGGGCAACTTTCTTTTCACGAAGCAGTGGTTCGACGATCCAAACGATCCCTTCCATCGCAGTCCCTCAGTGCTGAGCTACGATCGCGAGACTAACAAGCTGGTGACCCAGGACAGTCGTGCCTGGATTGCCGGATTGGGTGACGAAGGCGGATCAGGGTCGTGGCTCGCAGCGGCGATGAAACAGCTTGGACAGCCCAACAAAGATGAGCTCGCGAAATATGAGGATTTCATCGATAAAGTCCTTTGGGGCGGATTGCAGTATAGGGACGGTCCGAACAAGTACGGTGTACGCAAGAGCCTGTTTTATTACTCGCCTCAGGACGTGCCCGGGTTTCAATATGATCCGTCTCTCAATTGGACCACTTGGACCAGTTGGAAAAAGTCGGACGCTGAATCGATCGGCCGCGGCTATAACTATCCTCACGTGGTAGCCGCTTACTGGTCACTTTATCGCATCGCGCGCAACCAAAACGGTCTGGTAACAAAACACCCATGGGACTGGTATCTCGAACAGGCTTACCAGACAACGAAATTCACGTTTAGCCGGCAGGCGAATGGCCGGCGTCGTGTTGGTTATGTTGAGCTCGGGTTGATGGAGGGCGACATCTTCCTTGCAGTACTCCAGGATCTCAAACGCGAAGGCTGGAATGAAAAAGCGACAGAGATTGAAGCCCTCATGAAAGAACGTACCGAGCGTTGGAAGCAGGAAGCGTTTCCGTTCGGCAGTGAAATGGCGTGGGACTCGACGGGCCAGGAAGAAGTCTATGCGTGGTGCAAATATTTTGGCTACGACGACAAAGCTGAAGTCTCACTGAATTCAATCATCGGTTACATGCCGGCGATCCCTCATTGGGGATATAACGGTAATGCCCGCCGTTATTGGGATTTTCTCTATGGTGGCAAGCTGCGACGTATCGAGCGCCAGTTGCATCACTACGGCTCGGGTCTCAACGCGATTCCCGCCCTCTCACATTACCGCGAACATCCCGACGACTACTACCTGCTTAGAATTGGTTACGGCGGAACGATGGGCGCCCTCTCGAATATCGATCAGGAAGGCTTTGCGTCCGTAGCGTTTCATTCATTCCCATCGACGTTAAAGTGGGACGGTTACTCCGGCGATTATGGTCCAAACTTCTTCGGGCATGCTCTGAACACCGCTACATATGTGGTCAACCATCCCGATTTTGGCTGGCAAGCATTTGGAGGAAACGTAAAACTCAACCGCGAGTGGATCAGAATTCAACCACTCGATTCTTTTCGCATGCGCGTGTATATCGCACCGCGCGGCCTCTGGCTAACACTCGATTCCGGAACCTTCGAGATTGTGGAAATTAACACGCGGAGTAATCTTGTTCGTGTAGCATTTTCTTCCCAATCATCGTCAACAACTCGCGCGCGTCTGCGCGTGGAACAGCCGGCTAAAATCGACGGTGTGGGAACATACCGGACTCGCCAATCATTCACTCGTGAGCGCGACACATATTCCATTCCCCTAAAATCCGGTCTGACATGGGTCGACCTGATCGACAGCAAATAAGCGCGGCCTTAGCCACAAAAGGGCACAAAAAGCACAAAATGGATACTTTTTCTGTTTTGTGCGTTTTGTGCCTTTTTGTGGCTAACTCATCAGCGGATATTGAAGCCGATTTCCAATCCCACCCAAAGGGGCACCGGCTTGCCATCTTTCATAGCCGGCTTGAACTTAGTTTGACGCGCCACATTCATCGCTTCTTCCGTGAGGCCCTCGGGGAGACCACGAACCACTCGCACGCTCTTCACACTGCCATCCTCACCCACCAGCACACTCATGATTACCAACCCTTGAATACCCTTAGCGCGAGCCGCTTCGGTGTAACGAGGCTCCGGCGAATTCAAGCGCACGGGCTTTGTATCGACGCGAGCGGCGGTGGAGACCGGGGTGCTGCCTGGCGCAGTGCCAACACCGAAGCGTGGTCCGTCGCCACTACCCGCTCCGCGACCGGGCTCGCCTAAATGTGTAAGCGTAGCCAGAACCTGACTTGGCCAGGCTAAACCTGTGTTCTGTCCATCCGGACTCTTCGTGGCAATGCCGATCACTTCTCCGTGCCGATCAAAAACCGGAGCGCCTTTGTTATTCGAGTTGATGAGAAGATCTATCAAGTACGCTTGAGTGTTCTTGATCGTGGTAGTGCCGGTGATGCGGCCACTGACAATCTTTCCCGATTCGCCAAGCATATATACGGCATCATTCACTGCCACTCGTTCGCTGTCGGCGAGGCTTAACGGCGAAACTTCTGACTGCGTCTCAACCAGGACGTACGGCAGAAAATAGTTACCCGCGGATAACACTCTTATGGTCCCGGCTTTTGTCGCAGCGATAACTTGAAGATGCGAATTCCTGTCGATTTCCAGGTCCGTCGCGATGAGATCTTTTCGAACAAGAAAACCAGCCGCTTGCGAGATCACTTCGTTTTGCTGGTCCAGCATCTTAACCGTTACGACGGAAGCGCGTGCCTGTTCGATGCGCCCTCTCGCGGCCGAGTCAAGATCCTTCATTTCCTGACCGTGCGTCGCGGCCGCGTATAACACCGGAATCATCGCGACCTTTATAAGCGTTGACCACTTCATAACTCACCTCTGGTTAACTTGCCGACCGGCTGCGCCACAAACCTCGCGTGAAGTCGGGAAACTTGACTGGCATGCTTCCCTTCGCGACCGACATTTGACTCAGTGGACCGGGCACGCTCCACGCCGCCGCATCGTAAACATCGATGTCAGGTTCGATCCCCTCGAGCATACACTGCACCAGGCGATAACACATCAGGTAATCCATGCCGCCATGTCCACCGAGCTTGCGGGCCATCTCGCCCTGCTTCTTCCAGAGTGGAGATTCGTACCTGTCCTTGTATTTGTCGAGTGACTGCCAGCCATGACCTCCTTCCTGTCCGTCGATGAAGATTCGTGGTGGATAGTCGCGAAAAATTCCTTTCGTGCCCTGGATCAGATTGATGCGGTCGTATGGACGCGGTGTGCTGACGTTGTGCTGCAGCATGATCGTGCGCCCTCTGGTGGTCTTGATGATACTCGTGTTGTAGTCACCGGTTTTATAGATCTCTTTCCATTTCGGATCTCCCTCCGGCACATGATCCTTCCGGTAAGCTTCAAGACCAAGATGTGTTGAGCTCATTGATACGATGTGATCGAATCTGTCCCCACGATTGATGTCCATGTACTGCGCCATTGGCCCAAGGCCGTGTGTGGGATAAAGGTTGCTGTCACGTAGTGTATGGTGTCGACGACGCCACAATCCTTCATCCTTGTTCTCAAACAAGATCCCGCGGAGGTCATGGTTGTAGGCGCATTCACCATGCACGAGTTCTCCAAAAACGCCGCCGCGCACCATATTGAGGACTGTGGTTTCCGAATCGTCGTAACAACAGTTTTCCATGATCAGGCAGTGACGTCGGGCCGCTTCGGAAGCGTTTACAATCTTCCAACAGTCTCCGAGTGTGTAGGCGGCGGGCACTTCGGTACCGGCGTGCTTACCTGCTGCGAGTGCAGCGAGCACTTGAGGAACGTGCCACTCCCATGGCGTGGCGATGTAAACGAAGTCCAGGTCATCGCGCGCGACGAGTCTCTCGAAATCCCGCTCGCCGTTTGCGTAAACGCCCGGAGGTTTCTGTCCGGCCTTCTCGATCATCCGCGCCGCACGCGTGCACTTGTCTTTGACCACGTCGCAGACGGCGTTTACGACGACTTTTTCGACGGCGAGAAACTCTCGGAGGACTTCCGTACCGCGGAGACCTACGCCGATGATCCCGAGGCGGACAACAGCGTGGGGTTCGAATTTGACGCCGATCATCGTTCGCTGTTGCGCGTGACGAAGTTGTGCTTCCGCTTCGTGCGCATCAGTCAGATTAGTAACCGTCAGGCCTAAACTCGCGAGGCCCGCGGCCTTCAATAATTCGCGTCGCGATAAAGTCGAATCTTTCTCATCATCCATAACGAATCTCCGTTAACTCCGGATCTCGGTACGTACTGTAGGGGCGGCCCTCCGTGGCCGCCCCTTGCCGGACGTCAAGATTTCCGAAATTGGTCGTTTCCACGCGAGAGGCAGCGACTCGTTCGATTGGCCGCTTCGATTCACCGAAGGGGCGGCCACGGAGGGCCGCCCCTACAGTACGTTCGAGAGTTGTGTTTTACCGATCTCTTTTATGCGCGCGTCGGGCCATTTTTCAAGATAACTGTATTCGGGATGATTCGGTCTTCCTTTGCACGGATTGCGAGCTGCGTTATAGCAACAGATCAACGACCAACGCGGATTCGGACTTCGGTTCGCATCGGAACGGTGCAACAGGTTCGCATGAAAGAAAAGAGCACTGCCCGGTTCCATCTCGCAGTAAACAAGATCCATATGCTTCAACGCCTCGTTAACGCGATTCATGTCGGCACCTGTTTGATCGCCTGTCTTATTGTGGTCAATGCGTCCCATCAAATGTGAGCCGCGAATCACTTGCAGGCAGCCATTCTCTTTCGTCGCCCGATCGACTGCAATCAAACAACTGGCCATATAAGGAAATAGGCAGTTGTTCGAATACCAGTAGCCGTAGTCCTGATGCCATTCCCACGAGCCACCGACGAACGGCTCCTTCAGCATCATCTTATGGTGGTAATGATAGACCTCGCCCCCAAGTATTTGTTCAAGAGGCTCAACAATACGCAGACAGCGGGCAAAAGCACTATAGATGTCATCTTCAAGCACGTCGGTTAACCAGAGCTTGCTGGTTCCCGCATTCGCATCTCGACGCTCGAGAGCTTCCTGTTCCAGTCGCCGATCGTTTTTCGCAATAGTGATTAGCAACTCCATCTCTTCGGCGTCAAAAAGCGCGGGCTTCAACAGGTAACCATCGCGGTTAAATTGATCGAGTTCCTGTTCGGTTAATTTTGACATACCGTTAAATAGCGTCAACAACTTCCGCCGTGTTTGCGAATGGCCATTGCTTCGTTTGCCGCGACCAGATAACGAAACACAGCAATCCCAGCAGCAGCGTGCCTAATCCGAAAGCGATGATGGTCCAATCGGTCGTAGCAAAGACAAACATCCAACCCACTAAGGCAAGCAGGTTAGGCAATGGGTAAAGCCAGATGCGATAGGGTCGATTCAGCTCCGGCGCATTTCGGCGCAATAGGGTTACGGCTGCAATCTGGCCGATAAATTGAATGAGGATTCGCGTGGTGATCAGCGCATCGATCACCATGCCGAGAGAAAAGAAGCTGCAAATAATCGCGATGACACCAAGCACTACAAGTGAGACATAAGGAAAGTTCTTTCGCGGATGGAGCCTGCCGAAGACTTTGAAAAAGTAACCATCGATCGCAGCGGCATACGGCACGCGCGAGTATCCGAGTAAGAGGGCAAACACCGAACCAAAAGCGGTCCAGAGTACCATCGCCGTGAAGAAGGTCGCGACACCACCGCCAAAAACGCGCTCCATGAAAATCGAAACAATGAAGTTTGATTGGGGATGCTCGGCGGCGGGAACAAACTCACGCCACGGCACGACGCCGATTACAGAAAAGTTCATGGCGATGTAGATCAACGCAACGGCAATCACGCTAATGATCACCGAGCGTGGAATGGTCCGTCCCGGTTCCCTGACTTCGTCGCCGATGTAACAGATGTCGTAATAGCCAAGATAGTCGAAGATGCCGATGCGCGTGGCTGCGCCTAACCCGAGGAAGAAGCCGAGTGAAAAGTTAAATGCGCCCGGCGGAAAATCAAAAGCAAGCGCTGAACTGAAATTAAAGATCCCGGTGACGATCACGGCAAGAGTCGTCAGGATCGTCCCAATCCACAAACTGACTGTCAGCTTGCCGATGAATGTAATACGACGGTAAAGGAGACTGATATTCAAGACGCCGAGGGCCACAATTACCGCGAGGGATTGAGGCCGGCCCATATCTTTCCAGATGTAACCGAGATACTGCGTGAAGCCGATGTAACCGGAGGCAATCTCCAGTGGTCCACTCAAAATAAACTGCCAGATAAACAAGAAGCCCATGAGGCGACCAAAAGTCTCGCGTCCAAAGCCTTCGCGCAGGTAAATATATGAACCGCCGGATCCCGGCATCGCGGCGCCGAGTTCACTCCAGATCATGCCGTCCGAGATGGTTATTACTAAGGCAACGAGCCATCCCAACATCGCCTGTGGTCCACCCAACGTCGATAGGAGCAGCGGGATGGTGATGAACGGTCCAATACCGATCATATTGGTCATGTTGAGCGCCGTTGCTTCGAGTAATCCAAAGCGCCGCAACAGGTGTGGTTGCTCGGTCGTCGTGGTCTGTTTGGAGTGATCAGTGCTCAATTGAGTGAAATGCCTCGTCCTTTTATCTGCGATCGGGCCGTAGCCATCCAGGTCGCGTAGTCTGTTCCGGTGCCGCCGGCGAGCTTCGGATCAGCCTTGCTGAAGCCTGTTTCCTGATTCGGATCGGCCAGGCCACCCACAGGCACGTCGGAGCCTCGGTTAAAGAAAGTATTGTCGCGGTGGTCGAAGCCCGTGACCTTCACACCTTCGCCCGTCAACTGGTAAAGCATCGTTTCATCCACTACGCCTGAGAGTATGAAGATATTTTTTCTCAGCACGAGGTTGTCAGTTTGCGTCAAGCGCACGGAACGTTTGCAGCCGCGCGCCGGACTGTCAACCTCATTGCCAGGCCGGATCAACAACACACCTCGTTCGCCGATACCGACGAAAGTATTGTTCTCGATAGTGGCGTTTTTTGCAGCCCAGATCGAAACCGGTTCGACAGGCCGCTCACCCGGACGAGTGGAAATCACGAGGTTATTCCTGGCGGTCATGTCGTACGACTCGTACATCGCAAACGAACATGGATCACCATAGCGTCCATCGATGAACAGATTGGGATCCGTTGAGCCGCCGGCAAACGCAGCTCCTGAATTATCGACAAACACATTTGCCTCGATCAGGACGCGACTTCCTCCGCCTTTCGAGACAACGCCGCGATGGGAATTACGAATGATGTTTCGTCGCACAATCACATCGTCCACACATGGCAGGTCGATGGCCGGCTTGCGCTGGTAGTTCTTTCCGTCAAAAAGCTCGTTGTCTTCAATCGTGATGTGATGCGACTGGTTGAACTTGATCAGATACAGGCGGTCGTCGTCCTGCATCGGATCGTAGGACGGAGTACAACCGCCGGGCGGGCACTCATAGTGAACTCTGCAATTGCGAATCGTGATGTGACTGGTCCAAAGATCGCGGTCGTACCAGGACGACGTATATCGACCGGGCGGATCATTTGTTTTGACGCGATTGAAGGAGTCTTCCGGCTCATAAACACTGTCGCCATGAATTCCATTGCGACGCGAATTCAGCTTTTTGCCTGAAGCGTCGCGATAGTATGGATTCGGGAAAATGTCGAAGCCATCGATGACGATGCCTTGCGCGAGATGAAAACGGATGTGATCGACGATCACGCCGTGCTTCGATTCGGCACGGATGGTGAGGGGATTCTTCGGATCGTAGCGATAGATACCGGTCGTGTCTGGACGACCTTTAACCTCCGGGTGAGGATCATCTTGTTCTAATTTATCTGCGAGCGTTAGCGTTAAAGTTAATCCGCCCCACCTGGCTTGAGCACCGGCTTTTCGATAGTCGCCATTCTTCGCTACGATCGTGTCGCCGCTTTTGACGTGCTGCAACGCCACTCGCCACGATTTAAAGGGACGTTCATAACTGCCGTCCGCAGTTCGCGTATCTCGGTCAAGAAGATCGACGTAGACGGTCTTACTCTGTGCAACCTCTGTGTTCTCTGTGTCTCTGTGGTTAACTGGTGCTGAGCAAAAGATCACCACAGAGACACAGAGAACACAGAGGTTGCACAGAGAGGTCATCTGCTCTCGCCTTCAGCTTGTTGCCAGAAACCGTTGAGCATCACGCGCTTGATACGTCGCATGTCGCTGATGTTCTTCGAAGGATCGCCTTCAACAAGAACGAGGTCTGCAAGCTTCCCCACTTCGACGCTGCCAAGACGATCCGCGATGTGAAAGTACCGAGCGTTCTCCATCGTGCCGGCAACTATCGCCTGCATCGGAGTGAGTCCCGACTCGACGAGCAGTTCGAGCTCGCGTTGATAAGCCCAGCCCCTCTTTGCATGTGGCACATCCGAGTGTGAACCGACAACAATCCTCGCGCCGGCTTTGTGAGCGAGCCCAACAAACGCTTCCATCTGCTTGAATCCGTTTACGTGGTAATCGCTTGTATCCTTATCTCCGCTTCGACGCTCGAAGACTGCGAGTGTCGGCGAAACGATCACACCGCGATCCGCAATCAATTTGAAAAGATCCCGGGCCTGCGGAGTATCAAATTTTATCGAGTCCCAAACCTTGTAACGGCCGTCACGGCGAGCGTTGTTGTCGGCCAACACCGCTTGCCGGTATTTCTCTGCGTCTCTCAGCGGAAGCAAAGCAGTGCCGAAAGATGTGGCGTGCTCGATACCGTCGATGCCGGCGCGAATCGCATCACGCGCATCGACGATTTCCAGGTGGCCCATCACCGGAACGCTTCGCGCGTGTGCTGTCTCGATCGCAACCTTCACGAGCGCGAGCGGCAGGCGAAAGTAGACTTTGATCGCTGAAGCTCCGTCGTCGACAAAACGATTTACCGCGAGCCGCGTCTCTTCGGCGTCGCGTACGATGAACGAGTCGGTGGGATAAGCAGGCGGAGGCGAGTCGAGATGTGGTCCGCAAAGAAACAAGCGCGGAATCGGAGCCGAGGCCTTGCGCGCGACGTCGTATGCTTCGATCCACTGGCCAGGATCTCGCAACGAAGTGACGCCATGCGAAAGATAGAGTGCGGGCAGTGGATCGTCGCCATCGATGTGGAAGTGCGCGTCAATTAGGCCCGGTAAGAGCGTTAGCCCCTTCGCATCAACGACACCGGCACCGGCCGGAACCTGCACCGCTCCTTGTCGACCCACCGCGACAATACGATCACCGCGGATAATTACAATCGAGTCTGTGACGACAGGTCCACCACGTCCATCGATCAAATTAGCGCCGACAATCGCGATCACCGATGAACTCTGCGGCTGCGGAATCTTATTGACCTCGCTAAGTGACGATCTGCGTTGTGCCGGCTGCGCGCAAACCAGCACACACATCGCGATAACTGCTAGTCCGATATAAAATACTTTTTGGAAGTTTATCTGTGTCATCTGTGGCTTACCGACCCGCAAGCATCCGCAATCGAAGCCGCCCGTCTTTCTGTCCCTCGAACGGCAAATACAACACACCAGCATTATTCGCCGTGGCCACAAACATCCCGCCTGGGACGCCATTAAATAGACCACCACGCCAGTTTGCCCGCCCGCCGGTCATTTGCAGTTCGTATTTCGTATGCGGCTTCAATCCGCTGATGAGCAAGTTTGCTGTCTCCACATTCGGAATCGTCGCTTCTGCGTCGGTAACAAAGCCCTCGCCGGTTGCAAACAATGTGACCGTGCCACCCTCGACGAGTGCACCAATCAGATTCGACCCATCAACCAGTTCGATCTTTGGTGCACGCGCGTCTCCTTTGTCGCCGATCTCAAGTACATGAAGAAAGAAATCTTCTTTCGCCGGCTTCGCAGGAGAAACTTCGACCCGCCATGCAGCCGGCACTACGGCACGCGTGTTTGATGGCAGGAGTTTTTC
>Ga0111539_10007521_pt1 | contig 13936 bp, 14 predicted proteins | sample RhiMethybrSRZTD1_FD_79667 | JGI IMG/M metagenome (GOLD analysis project Ga0111539, IMG submission 79667) | Populus rhizosphere microbial communities from Tennessee, USA - Rhizosphere MetaG P. TD hybrid SRZTD1 (version 2) (version 2) | ecosystem: Host-associated > Plants > Roots > Rhizosphere >...
AGCCCCCGGTATTGGATGCGGCGGCCCGGGCGGCGACGGCACCGGCGGTTCGGGGTGAGGCGGCGGCTTGGTCGGGCCGTGCTGGAGCCGAACGTTCATACTCGCCCCGGGTCAGGACACCGTCTGGCGAGCGCCCTGAATGGCGCGTTCCGCATGCGCCAGGGCCTCGTGCGTACGTTCGACCGCGGCGCGTGCTTCCTTTGTCACCCGCTCCGCATGGGCGAGACCACGATCGAGGCGGACGCGTAAAGCTTCCGTCACGCGATACATGAGCCACACCGCCGTACCGGCGGCCACGCCGATGCCCGACCATTTAAGCGCATTCCTCATGGGTTCCCTCCCGCGATACTTCTCACCGATCCGTTCACGTTTGATGCCGACCACTGATTCGCACCTGCACGCGTAAGGAGCTCGATTGGAACTCGGCCTCGCGCTCGAGGTGATGCCCGTCGCTCATGCTTTCGTTCTCCTCTCTCGGGCTGACCATGTCGACGTTGTCAAGGCGTGTCTCTCACTGCCGATTGCAGAAGCGGAGGTCCTCTCAAGTTCCATGGACACGGCACGTCCGACCGAACCGGCTCCCCTGTCTGCTCTCGAGGCAGCGGTCTCCCGCATTCGCGCCGCCGACGACTTTCCGGCAATCTCAGGCAAGATTCAGCAACTGATGGAGGTGCTGAACGACGAAGACACCCATGTGCAGCGGTTGGCCAATTTGGTCATCCAGGACTACAGCCTGACGCTGAAGCTGCTGCGAACGGCGCATTCGTTCCGCTTCAACCGCTCGGGCGTGGCGGTCGTCAGCGCCACCCACGCCATCGTCATGATGGGCGCCAGGGCCGTTCGCGATCTCGTGAGCACCATCACGCTCTTCGAGCACTTTCAACGAAAGTCGCCCGGCCTCCGTCCGCTGCTGATGCTGTCACTGCTCAGCGCGAACCACGCCCGCGAGCTGACGGCGTCTTCGGGCCGCGGCGAAGAGGCGTACCTCCTCGGCATGCTGCGAAATCTTGGCGAGGTCCTCGTGGCCTGCTACATGCCGGCGGAGTACGCGGCGATCCTCAAAGACATGTCGGGTCGCAAGTGCGACGCGTTGGCGTCGTGCCGACGCATCCTGCAATTCGAATACGAGGAGCTGGCGCGTGCCGTCGTCGCCGAGTGGCAGATGCCGGACAAGGTCACGCGCGTGTTGTCGGAGTCCGCGAAGGACGAGCCGATCTGCAAGGTCGTCAACTTCGCCCACAAGCTGACGTCGGCGGTGTATCGCGAGGGAACCGGTCCGTCCAATCAGGCGGTCAACCTGTTGCTGCAGATGTATCCGGAGCTCGGTCTGACGAAAGACGAAGTTGCCGGCGTGCTCAAGGGCGGGATCGAGGGTACGAAAGAAACCTTCAAGCAGGCAGGCGTGCATCTCAATGCCCTGAAGCTCCAGCATCAGATGACCGCCGCGCTCATCGAGCATCCGGATGCGGTCGCTCCTATCCCAGCAGACGACCCTCTGCGCGAAGAATCGCTGCCCGCAGCCGACGTCGTGACTCGCACAGTGACGGAAGCGCGGCGCGCGGTGGAGAACGACTCCGTCGATCTGAACAGCGTCATCCTGATGATCCTCGAGGCGACGATGACCGCGGGCTCGTTCGATCGCGCGGTGCTCGCGCTCGTCTCGTCGACGCGATGCGACGTGACCGCGCGTCTGGGTCTCGGGCACGCGCGCGAAGAGTTTCTGGCGCGCTTCCGCTTTCCGCTCGGGCCCGGTGGCGGCCCGATTGGCATGGCTGTGAGCCGTCGTCAGGAGCTGACGATTGCCAAGAGCTGGGAGCTGATGCGCGACGAGCAGCGTCTGCTGGCGACGATGGGAGCGGGCGCGCTGGTGATGGTGCCGATTGCGATCAACGGCCGCACGGTCGGCGCACTGTACGCGGACACCACGCGTACGGAACCGCCGTCCGAGTCCGCGGTTGCGGTTGTCCGCCAGATGCGTGACGCGATTGTCGCGGGCATGCTCCGCCGCGGCGGCCGCGCATCGCAGGCGCCACCCGCTGCCTGAAGCGCGCGTGGCGTCGCCCTGACGCGACCGTCGTGCATGTAGAATCGGCGCGCTATGGCGCATGCGCTCCGGTTCTCTTTCACGATGGACGGCCATCCGCTCTCGATCAAGCTGCTCGACGGCTCGGCAGTTGGATTTGCCGGCGACGTCGACGTGTTCGCCCGAAGTACCGGCCTCGACCTGGCGATACCCTCCGAATTCGATCGGCAGCACTTCCACCAGGTACTCAGTGGCACTCCGCTCACGCTGGTCGCGGACCTCGATCAAGGTGAGCTCGTGTATCGCTGCACGTCGCACGCACGGCTGCCAAGGGGTCGGTACGAGTGGCGACTATCGGTTGCGGGGCTGCACGCGGGAAACCGTCCACATCAACACTTCGATGTGCCGACCGACGGTGATGGCGAGATCAAGATCGAAGCGCCGTTCTTCAGCGATGTGCGGCGCGTGAGCCTCAGCAAGCCGCCGACGGAGTTCGATGACCTGACGCGCCGGCTCGTCTTCGCTGAGGACTCACGCATCGACCGCATACGCGCGGCCGACTGGCTCACGCAGCCAAATGTCGCGCCGCAGCGCAAGGCGCTCGTGCTCAACATCCTCGCGAAGCTCCGGTGCTCGCCGTCTCCGGACGCTCCGCTGATTCGTCAGGTCGAGGCGATCCTCGGCGCGCAAGAGGATCGCGTGTACGTGCGCTTCAACCCGGACGTCGTCGGTGAATTCGGTTCGTTCGTCAGCACCGACTCGTTTCGAGAGGAGCGCACTCCGCTTGCGCCGATTCATCAGCGCCTGCCCGGATGGGTGCTCTCGAGGCTCGACCCTCAGACGGCGTCCGCCATGATCTTTGGGCGTCTTCTCAGCTTCCGCCAGGCCGTGACGTCTGAAAGCCTGCAGGTTGTGCTCGCCCCGACTGAAACCAATTCGCCTGGGGGCAATGCGCGAGTCACGGGACCGTGCTATGCGGATCTCGACGTCGATATCGGCGGCTCACTGACCGACCTGGTCGGGTTCATCAAACATGTCGGTGAGCTCGTAGGCGGCTCGCTGACCGATCACGTGAAGCTTTTCGATGATCTGAAGCACGACAACGTCCTGAGGCCGTTCCTGTACTACACCGTGGAGACGGGTGTGTGACGTTGCGAAGGAGATGGTCGGGGCGACTGGATTTGAACCAGCGACTTCTCGGTCCCGAACCGAGCGCTCTACCAGGCTGAGCCACGCCCCGAGGAAACTGAACACCCCGCGCTTATGACCGTCTCGCGGGAACGCCGAAGCAACCCACTTTACCGTACTTTCGCGTCACCCACCAGGACCAGGTCCTCGACATACGACATTGCATCGTGCGCGGTCATATCCGGCTGCAGAGGCGTGATCGACACGTAGCCATCCCGCACGGCCTGGTAATCCGAGCGATCGTGCGGCTCCCAGTGGTTCTCCCCTTCCTCGATCCAGTAGTACGCGCGATGGCGGGGGTCCATGCGCTTGCTGACCACCGTGACGTGGTTGCGCCGCGCTTGCACGGTGACCCGGAATCCCTTGTGCTCGCCTCGCGGCACGTTGATGTTCAGCAGCGTGAACTTGGGCATGCCGCGTTCCAGCACCGCTTCCGTCACTTGCGCAGCGACGCGTGCTGATGGCTGGAACTCCGCGGTGTCTTTGACTCGCTCGGCGGAGATAGCGATGCTCGGGATGCCGAGCAGCGCGCCCTCCAACGCCCCGGACACTGTCCCCGAATACGTGACGTCGTCACCGAGATTCCAGCCTTTGTTGATGCCCGAGACGATGAGATCCGGATTGCCATGCAGGATGTGCGTGATTGCGATGTTGACGCAGTCGGTGGGCGTCCCGTCGATGGCGAACGTCCGCTCATCGATGGTCTCGATCCGCAACGGGCGGCGCAGCGTCAGCGCGTGACCGATCGCGCTGGCCTCCTGAATCGGCGCGACGATGGTGATGTCGCCGAGCGGAGTGAGTGCCTCCGCGAGGATGCGAATCCCCTCGGCGTGCACGCCGTCGTCATTGGTCACGAGAATCCGTGGCATGGGAATCAACGATTCTATCAGGGTCGCCTAAGCTGATGGGCGCCTCCTACAGATCTCGGCAGATCGCTCGGCCGCCTGAAGGCGTTAAATTCGACCGCGAACGTTCGAGACCGGCAGGAGGACCAGGAGAAGCGCCGCGATTGCCGCCAGCGCAGCACCCACGCCGAACGCGGTTGGCGCTCCGAAGCGATCATAGAAGAAGCCAAATGCCACGCTGGCCGCGAGTGTCCCGACCCCGAGGGCCGCGTTGTACAAACCGAACGCCGCACCGTGGCGCGTCGACGGCGTCAGATCGGCGACGAGTGCCTTCTCCGCTCCCTCAGCGAGCGCGAAATATACGCCGTAGAAGAGGAACCACGCCACGAATGCAACCGCGCTCGTGGCCGTGGCAAAGCCGAGATACACCAGCGCATAAATCGCCCACCCGATCACGATCACGCGCTTGCGACCGAGACGGTCGGACAGCCCGCCGCCCCACGTGGACAGCGATGCCTTCACCACGTGGAGACCCGCCCACAGCAGCGGAATGTAGACGCTGGATCCGAGTGCATCGGTGAGCCGCAGCAACAGGAAGGCGTCAGCTGAATTCCCGAGACTGAACAACAGGATGACCCCGAGCACGGCGTACAGGCGACCGGGCAACGGGTCGCGGCTATGCGACTCGATGCCGCGTGAACCGTTGATGGCGTCACGCTGAGAACCGCGTTCGACCGATTGGGCGGCCGGCTGTTCGGGTGCGATGTCGGCGTCGGGCTCCTGCACCCAGAAGAGCATGGCGACGGCCGCGGCCCCCGGGATCGCGGTCAGCAGAAACAGCGTCCGATACTCGCCGGGAAAGAAGAACAGGAAGATCGTCGCGATCAGCGGGCCGACGATGGCGCCGGTGTGGTCCATCGCGCGGTGGAAACCGAAGATACGGCCACGCGACGAGGCACTGGCAAAACGCGCGAGCATCGCATCGCGCGGTGCACCCCGGATCCCCTTGCCGGTGCGGTCGAGCGCGCGGATCAGCAACACCTGCTGCCACGCCGTCGCCAGCGCGATGAGCGGTCGCGCCGCGGACGAAATCGCGTAGCCGATGATGACCAGGGGCCGTCTGCGGGTGCGCCGATCGGCGATCCAGCCGGAGATCACCTTGAGCAGACTGTTGACCCCCTCGGCGACCCCCTCGATGATGCCGAGCGATGTCGCGCTGGCGCCGAGCACCTGACGCAGATACACCGGCAACAGCGGATAGATGATCTCGGTCGCCGCATCTGTGAGCAGGCTGGTGAAGCCGAGGAACCAGACTGGACGCGGGATGCGGCGTTGCGGATCAGTGGACGACACGGCGTGGCTCCGAGCCCTTGGCTGCGAGCGCGAACCGCGGTTCGGGAGCCGCGGTTCCGGTGACGAGGCCAGCGACGTACTCTCCTATCGCGGGCCCGTGTTTGAAGCCATGGCCTGAACCGCCGCCAACAAGCAAGACATGCTCGTGTTCGGGATGGCGATCGAGGAGAAAGTCACCGGTGTCGGTGTTCTCGTACGCGCAGACGCGGGTTTCGATCACCGGCGCGTTGGCCATTGTCGGAAATCGCGCTCCCAGCCACGTCTGTGCTCGCGCGATGCTGTCGCGATCGGCCACGCGGTCGTCGTCATCGGGATCGATTGGCGGACCGTGCGCGTCGATCCCGACCTTCATCCCACGACCATCGATATCGGGAACGCCGTAGATCCCCGATCCGAAATCAATCCACGCCGGCGTTCGCGATGCCCCAAAGCGATCGTCTCCAGCGGGCGTACCGAAATAGACGACGGTCTGGCGCGTTGGACGGATCACGCCACGTAGCACCGCCGGAAACACCTTCGGCAACCAGGCGCCGCACGCGAAGACGATCGTGTCCGCCTCGATCGCCCGGTTATTGGCAAGCCGTACGATCGGGCGCTGCGCCGAGAAGTCAGGGGCGCTGACGTGGCTGCGCACGTACTCGACGCCGTCGGCGATCAGTTCGGCACAGACCAATTGCACCGCACGCCGAGCCATCAGCACGCCGGAGTCAGGCTCGAGAAGGGCTGAGGAGGTCGCTGATGCGTCGAGATGCGGATACCGTGCGGTGAGAGCGGCCGTGTCGAGCACCTCGACCGGGCACCCCTCCGCCCTCAGCGTGTCACGCGTGGCGTCGACGTAGGGATCCGGGCCGCGTGGCAGCCACAGAACACCACACGGCCACCAGATCGGCAATTCCTGTCGAGCGTTCCTCGTCTGCAGCTCGTACCAGAGCTCGCGCGACCGCCGGGCGAATCGCGTGTAGAGCGCATCCGGGCCGTATCCACAGCGGAGAATGCGTGATTCGTCGCCCGAGCTCGAGCGCGAATTGCCGGGTCCGTACGCGTCGATGATGGTGACGTCGATTCCGGACGCGCGCAGAAAGTGCGCCGTCCAGACGCCAAACACGCCGGCCCCCACTACCACGACGTGGGGCATGGCGGCATTGTGTCATGGCTTCGTTCTTGACCGCCGGCATACGATCGATGTGATGGCCACGTTGCAGGACGTGCTCGCCGCACGCACACGCGAGGCAGCTCCCGAGCTGACCGAACGGATCGATCCGTCCGACGCCGGACGCGCGCGCATTCGTTGCCACGCCTGCGGCCATCAATGCCCGATTCCAGACGGAGCGCTCGGCGTGTGCAAGGTGCGCTTCAACGACGGCGGACGTCTGATGGTGCCGTGGGGCTACGTGGCCGGCGTGCAATGCGATCCCGTCGAAAAGAAGCCGTTCTTCCACGCGTATCCGGGCGCGCTGGCCTACAGCTTCGGGATGCTCGGCTGCGATCTGCACTGCAGCTATTGCCAGAACTGGGTCACGTCGCAGGCGCTGCGCGATCCCCAAGCGGTCGCGCCTCCGCGCGACACCACACCGGCGTCCCTGGTGCAGGACGCGCTGCGTCAAGGCGCGAAGATCGTCGTGTCGACCTACAACGAGCCGTTGATCACGGCGGAGTGGGCGGTCGCGGTCTTCCGGGAGGCACGCGAGCAGGGATTGGTCACGGGCTTCGTGTCAAACGGCAACGGGACGCCGCGCGTGCTCGAGTACCTGCGCCCGCACATCGATCTCTACAAGGTCGATCTCAAGAGCTTCGACGATCGACGGTATCGCGAGCTCGGCGGCCGCCTGCAGCCGATCCTCGACACGATTCAGTGGCTGCATCGGGCAGGTGTGTGGGTCGAGATCGTCACCCTGCTCGTGCCGGGCTTCAACGACAGCGAACAGGAACTGCGCGGACTGACGTCGTTCCTCGCGAGGGTCTCACCGGATATCCCGTGGCACGTCACCGCGTTTCACCAGGACTACCGCATGCAGGATCCGGCGAATACCACGGCCGACATGCTGATTCATGCGGCGCAGATCGGTCGTCAAGAGGGACTGCGCTACGTCTATGCGGGCAACCTGCCGGGACGGGTCGGTGGCCTCGAACACAGCGACTGCCACGAGTGCGGCGAACGGTTGATCAGTCGCTACGGCTATCTGATTCAGACCTATCGGCTCACCGAAACCGGCGCCTGCCCTCGCTGCGCGACGCAGATTCCGGGTCGCTGGAGCCGGTCGTTCGAAGGTCAGCGCACCGCGTTTCCCTTTCTGCCGCACGATCGGACACGGCTGTCGGTGCTGTAAGTGGAAAAGTGGAAGAAGTGGAAAAGTGAAAAAGTCAGTTAGAAACTTACTTCTTCCACTTTCCACTTCTCCACTTTTCCACTTTCCAGCCCCTCTTGCGATAATGTCCCCAGTGCTCCTCGATCAGTTCGAACGTCCTCTCCGCAACCTGCGGTTGTCGGTCACCGACCGCTGCAATCTCCGCTGCAGCTACTGCATGCCGGAGCCAGACTATGTGTGGCTGCCGCGTGAGGACATTCTCCACTTCGAGGAGATCGAGACGCTCGTCGACATCTTCACGACGCTCGGCGTCGACAAGGTTCGGCTCACCGGCGGCGAGCCGCTGTTACGTCGCGGGTTGCCGGAGCTCGTGGCGCGGCTCGCACGACGCACCGCCATTCGCGATCTGGCGATGACGACCAACGGCGTGCTCCTGGCGCAGCATGCGAGCGCGCTCAAGGATGCAGGTCTCCATCGTCTGACGGTCAGTCTCGATACGCTGCGGCGCGAGCGGTTTCAGCAGCTCACGCGTTACGACGAGCTCGATCGCGTGCTCCAGGGGATCGAAACCGCAGCGCCACTCTTCCCAGGTCTCAAGCTCGATACCGTCGTCATCCGCGGCGTCAACGATGACGAGCTCGTGCCGCTGATCGAGTTCGCGCGAAGTCACGGCGCAGAAGTTCGGTTCATCGAGTACATGGACGTCGGCGGCGCCACTCACTGGTCGATGTCGCGCGTCGTCTCGCGGGCCGCGATGCTGGAGCGATTGCAGGAGCGATACGGACGGATCAGCGCGGTGGACGAGATCTCGTCGGCACCAGCCGATCGCTACTGCCTTCCGGATGGGACGGTCTTCGGGATCATCTCGTCGACGACGGCGCCGTTCTGTGCGGAGTGCGATCGCAGCCGGCTCACGGCAGACGGAATGTGGTACTTGTGCCTCTACGCGACGGGCGGAATCGATCTGCGAGCGCCGCTGCGCGCCGGAGCGTCGGCGGAGGAGATGGCCGCGCTCATTCGCCAGACGTGGGAGGCGCGGCGGGACCGCGGCGCCGAGGAACGTCTCGCATCTCGCGACCGCGCGCCACTGATTCCGGTCGATACGCTACGCAGGAATCCCCATCTGGAAATGCATACGAGGGGCGGGTAGGTATCAGGATTCAGGTATCAGGATTCAGGGCTGGGCCAGGGATCAGCGCCGTGCGAATCAGCCACACCCTGAGCCCGAATCCTGCGTCCTCTTTCCAAGACCAGCCCTGAATCCCGATTCCTGATACCTGATTCCTTCAAGGAGCGGGCGTCAGTTCCGCACAGTGCTGATCGAACGCGGCCCTGAGATGTGCGGCGATCGACGCCGCGTCGCGCGGCTCGATCTCCCGCCGCTCCATCATCCATACGAGCTTTCCATCGCGCAGCAACCCAATCGACGGGGACGAGGGCGCGTACGGCGCGAAATACTGGCGCGCGCGGTCGGTGGCTTCCATGTCTGCGCCGGCGAAGACCGTGGCCACGAGATCCGGCCGGCGGCCATGTTGAAGCGCGATGGCGATTCCGGGGCGGGCCTTCCCTGCCGCACATCCACAGATCGAGTTCACGACGATCATCACGGTTCCCGAGCTGCGCACGGCATCTTCCACGTCGCTGGTGGTGCGAAGCTCGCGCGCACCAAGGCGGGTCAGCTCGGCGCGCATCGGCGCGATGAATTGTTCCGGATAAGGCATGGGGAATTGTACCCTGCGAGAAGCAGGAATCAGGTATCGGGTATCAGGATTCAGGGCTGGGCCTGGAATCAGGTCTCAGGATTCAGGAGCGAGGCCATTCGGGTTCACATTACGCGCCCGGATGGCGTGGGTTCGGCGGCAAGTGTATCCAAAAGCGCTTCGACCAGCCGCGGAGCGAACTTCCCCTCGGCAGCAGCGGTGACCAGGTATTGCCTGGCCGTGCTCGGGTCGCCGGCCCTCCGATACGGCCGCTCCGACGTGATTGCATCGTAGACATCGATCACGCCGACGATCTGCGCCAGGAGCGGAATGTCGTCGCCGCCCAGACCTGACGGATAGCCGCTCCCGTCCAACCGCTCGTGATGGCTGCGGACGATCGGACGCACTCGGCGAAGCGACTGCAACGGCGCGCACAAGACGTCGCCGATCTCCGTGTGACGCTTCATCAACTCGAATTCGTCCGACGTGAGCGGTCCAGGCTTCAGCAGCACCGCATCGGGCACACCGACGTTGCCCACGTCGTGCAGATATCCGCCTCGATGCAGCGCATGGAGCTCTTCTTCATCCAGACCCATGGCGCGCCCGACCCGAACGGCGTGACGTGCCAGCCGTTCGCAGTGGCCGCTCGTGAGCGGATCGCGGGCTTCGATGGTCAGGGCGAGCGTGATGAACGCCGCTTCCGCCGAATCGAGCGCATCGATCAGATGCTTCATGCGCGTGAGCGAACGCACGCGCGCACGCAATTCGTGCGGATGCACCGGCTTCGACAGGAACTCGTCCGCGCCGGCTTCGATGCCGCGCAGCCGGTCGGACAGGTCGGTTTGTCCCGTAATGAGCACGATCGGCGTCAAACGGGTGGCTGCGTCCGCCTTGAGACGGCGGCACACCTCGAGGCCATCCATCACCGGCATCGTCACATCGAGCAGGATCACGTCGGGCTGATGCCGCTGCACGGCATCGAGCGCCGCGACGCCGTCCGAAGCGACGATCACGTCATGGCCGTCCGCGGACAGCAGCTTCTGAAAGAGCGACCGCACACTGTCGGTGTCGTCCGCCACCAGCACACGGCTCCGTCGTTGGACGGGGTATTCGAAGGGGCTCATGAATCGTCGTCGAGCGGGTCTGGTCTCGCTCGTATTCTGTATCGGAAATGTCGCGCGAAAGCATTACGGGGTGGCAACCGGGACGATAAACCCGGCCGTTGAACGAGGTCTCGGAGCGGCCGCAGATCCTAGTCGTCGTCCTTCGTGGGATCCGCCGGCGGGCCCCAGATCTGACTCAATCGAGCATCGCGACCACACGTCCAGCGGTAGAACCGGTATTGAACCGGGTGCGCCTTCGCGTAGTTCTGATGGTAGGACTCCGCGGGATAGAAGACGCCCGCGTCGGAGATGCGAACCACGATCGGGGTGCTGAAGCGCTGCTGGACCCGCCGCTTCGACTCCTCGGCTGCCGCGCGTTGCGTCGCGTTGTGCACGAAGATTTCGGCTCGATACTGATCGCCGACGTCGCAGAACTGCCGGTTCGACACGAACGGATCGACGTCGTGCCAGAAGTGATCGAGCAACGCGGCATACGAAATGCGAGCGGCGTCGTACAGCACCTGGACCGATTCAGCGTGCCCGGTGCCTCCGCGCGAGACTTGCTTGTAAGTCGGATTGCGGACGTGGCCACCCGTGTAGCCCGAGGTCACTGCCACGACGCCTTGAAGCTTCTCGAAGTCCGCTTCGGCGCACCAGAAACACCCCGCCGCGAACGTCGCGGTCTCCATTCCGGCCGATGCGGCGGGGAGTGATTGAGCGATGTCCGGGGGCGAAACCGCACCCACAAAGCCGCCACGGAGCCACGCATACCCGAGGCCGACCGCAACCGCCACCAGGAAGATCGCACGTTGGCGGCGCATATCAGGCGGGATGGAAATCGAGCGCGACGCCGTTCATGCAGTAGCGCAATCCCGTCGGTCGCGGCCCGTCGGAAAAGACATGCCCGATGTGGCTCCCGCAATTGGCGCAGTGCACTTCGGTGCGAACCATGAACCAGCTGCGATCGATGCTGGTCTCGACGCCGTCGGATATCGGAGACGTGAAGCTCGGCCAACCTGTCCCGCTGTCGAATTTCGCATCGGACGAGAACAGCGGATGACCGCACGCGGCGCAGACATACGTGCCTCGCCGATGCTCGTCGTCGAGCGGACTGCTGAACGGCCGTTCGGTCCCCTGTCGACGGAGGACCCGATATTGGGCCGGCGTCAACCGGGTGCGCCACTCTTCATCGGGCCGGCGCAGCGGAAACGCGTCGGGCCGTGGCGCCGCATTCATGTGCTGAGGCTGGGCGATCCACGTCACGACTGCGCCAAGGCCAACGGTCGTGGCGGCGACAACGAGAAACTGACGACGGTTCGGCATGTCTCGCCCTTCGATCATCGCATGTCAGGAGACGAACCGCGCGACGCCGCGAGAGGGAGCTAACGAAGCGACGCGCCGTGCTGGCGCAGCCACTGCCGGGCCCGTCGATAGTCCGGGCACGCGACCTCGACCAGACGCCAGAACGCGCGCGAATGATCGAGTCTTCGCAGATGCATCAGCTCGTGAATGATCACGTAATCGCGAACGAACTCGGGCATCAGGATGAGCCGCCAGTTCAGGCAGATATGCCCGTCGCGACCGCAGGAACCCCACCGCGTCCGCTGACTCCTGATACTGATGCGCGTGACGTGCAGCGGGAGTCCGTCCCTGCTGCCGACGTAGGCGTATTCGCGAGCGAGCGCTGACACGCGAACAGGCAACTCGGTTGCGGCTCGTGCCCGAAGCTCGTGCCGTTGATCGGGCGTCCGCGTCGACGGTGTGAGCCGCGCGCGTTGCTTTTCGATCCAATGAAGGTGCGTGCGCGCGAACGCGTCCGCCTGCTTTTTCGATCCTCCGCGCGGGATCGTGACGCGCACGCGACCGTCGGCGTCCACGCGAACGATGTACCGACGTGCGCGGAGATGACGCACGAAGTAGAACTGCGGCAGCCCGTGATTGCGTGACGGTTCCTGTTCCTGTCCGAAGGGCAATCCAAGCTGCACGCACAGAGGATACTGCTGGTTGGTGGTTGGTGGTTGGTGGATAGTGGGTGCTGGCGAGGCGTTGACGAACCACCGTCCACCATCCACCACCCACCATCCACAAACCAGCCTATTGCGTCTCTGCTGGTATGACGCTGAAGCGCGGTTGCAGGGTAACGCCCTGAAGGATCGCGCCGCGTTCATCCGAGGAGTAGCTGAAGCCGCAGCGGTCGCGCATGTCGGTCAGCGTGAACGCGTATCCATCGGCGTTGGCGATCCAGTGAATCTGCCATCCGGGGAGGGGCTCCTGGTCGCCCCATCGAATCTTGCGCGCGAGGTCCCCCATCGGCCCGCCATCGGTTCGCCACGTGCCGACCGAGACCGACGTCGCAAGATCCGACCACGACGGATACGGTGGCAGCGGCTGACGCGGCACTCTCGGCACCAATGGTCCTGACCTGCCGGCGGTAGCCGCCGAGTTGAACATCCGGACGGCGCGCAGTGCTTCGGTGCGACGCTCCGACGAGGGCCCCACCGACGAGCATTGCTCCTGAGCGGCCAGTCGCTGCGGCTGACTGACCAGCAGCATCGGAGCGAGCAGAAAGATCACGATACTTCGACCCATTTACATGGCTCCTCCTTGGAGTTGGACGCTCGAGGGGGTGACGCGGCCGTGACATCATGGCGGGGATGACCGAGGTCATCGAGATAGATCCCGAGCACCCCGACCCCGCGGCGATCGCCCGTGCCGCGGCGCGCCTTCGTGCCGGAGGGCTCGTCGCCTTTCCAACCGAAACAGTCTATGGTCTTGGCGTCAACGCCTTGGATGCGAGCGCTGTACGTCGTCTGTTCGAGGCCAAGGGCAGGCCTGCGAACGACCCGCTCATCGTGCATATCTCATCGGTGCAGGCGTTGGACCAGCTCGTGTCCGAAGTCCCGTCCGTTGTCGAGAGGCTGGCCGCGCGTTTCTGGCCTGGCCCGCTGACGCTGGTGCTTCCTGGCTCACACGCGGTTCCACCCGAAGTCACAGCATCCCTGAATACGATCGCCGTTCGCATACCCGCTCACCCGGTCGCGCACGCGCTGATCACCGCCGTCGATCTTCCCGTTGCTGCGCCGAGTGCCAACCTCTTCTCGCGTCCGAGTCCCACACGCGCCGCACACGTGATCGAGGATTTGCGAGGCCGCATCGACATGGTGCTCGATGCGGGCGAAACAGCTGTCGGTGTCGAATCGACAGTGCTCGACGTCACCACTGATCCGCCCACGATTCTCAGACCCGGTGCCGTGACGCCGGAGATGTTGCGTGAGGTCCTGGGTGAAGTGGGTCTCGTTGCTCGCGACGGCGGGCCGATGCGGTCACCAGGGTTGCTCGACCGGCACTACTCCCCGCGCGCTCCGCTCACGTTGTACGACGGCCCGAAGGCGGTTGAGGCCTTGCTCCGGGATGCGAC
>Ga0111539_10007522_pt1 | contig 13936 bp, 9 predicted proteins | sample RhiMethybrSRZTD1_FD_79667 | JGI IMG/M metagenome (GOLD analysis project Ga0111539, IMG submission 79667) | Populus rhizosphere microbial communities from Tennessee, USA - Rhizosphere MetaG P. TD hybrid SRZTD1 (version 2) (version 2) | ecosystem: Host-associated > Plants > Roots > Rhizosphere >...
CCACTGGCCCGCAGCCTCGAAGATCTCGTCCGTGCCCAACAGGCCGCGCGTGCGGCGCTCGAAGATGTCACGCCGGCTGCGCAGCGCCGGCCATGAGGAGGCGGCTGCGGACGGGCGGCTCCAGACGCAGCGATCCGGGAGGGAGGCGCAGGCCGTCGCGCGCGAGGCTCGCCAGCTTCCGCTTATTCGGCGGATTGACGAGGAACAGCGACCCGAACCTTCCGCCCAGCACCGCAGCGACCGCCTCCTCGAGCGACCAGCAATATTCCGGGGCCCGCGCTTCCGCACCGGGGCACAAGTGGCCTTCGACGATGACTTTGCGGAGGAGGACCGAGTCGAACTCGCGAAGAGGCAGCGGGACGTCGGGTAGGAAGATGCGGTCTCTTTCCACCCCTTCGCGCAGTTGGAAAAGGAAGAAATGATCCACGCCGGCGAAGAAGGCACCGACCACGCTTTCGGTGAAGCCGCGGAGACGCACGTCCTCTCGGAAGTCCGCCAGCGCTCTCGGCAGCCCTTGCGCATCCTGGAAAGGAAACGTCTTGACCTCGAAAGCGGGGTTCAACCGCAGGATCAGATCATTGATGTTGAAGCCGTGCAGCTCGGGGTAGAGGAGGACGCTCGACGAGAACGTAATCGAGAGGTCGAAGAGGTTGAAAAAGACCGTGACGGGGCTCGCCGCGTCCGGCCGGACGCGGCGCAGGGCGCGCAGGCCGTGCAGCCCGTCCAGAAGGAAGGCGTCTTTGGGCGCGAGAAAGGACGTGACTTCGCGCACGAGGCCAGGGTCCTCGATTTTCCACAGCTTGTGCGACTCGCCTTCGGGAAGCTCCAGGCGGAGGTCCGGATTCTCCCGCTCCAGGATCGCTCGCTCGAGGAGAGCGGGCAGCTCGGACTCAGTGTCCTCAACGCCGGCCACGACGGGGCGGAGCTGGAGGCCGCTCGCCTGGATCTCGCGTGCGCACCAATCGACGCCGAAAGGCTCGGTGTCCTGAGTGAGAAGCGGCGGGGGCACGCGTTCGCCGAGCTGCAGCTGGCCCACCAGCCCGAGACGCGTCCGCTCGAGCCCGCCTTCCGACCGAAAAGACTGCCGGTACGCGAAGTACCCCTCGGTCCGGTCGACGAATAACCCCGCAGGTCCGCTCGCCTCCGCCGGCACGCGGCGCAGAGCGCTGTCGCTCCAGGCAGCGCTCGATTCCGTCTTGCCGCCATCGCCCTGGCTCAGGATGCTGAACTCCGGCTCGGCCGCCGTCAGCTTCGAGAGCGGCTCGGGCGCGGTCGAGGTCCACGCCGCCATCTCGGGGGCGTCCGGCCGTAAAATGACCGCGTGGAAAGGCCGGACGTCCGCAACGGCGCTTTCAGGACTCCGTGACCGATTTCGTGTCGTCGACGCTCGACGACCCGGCCTGGAATCGAAGCACGACGCTCTTGCCCACCGATTCCTTGGGGAGGAGGAACGTGACCTTGAACTTGAACAGCGGCGTCGTGCTCTCTTTCGCCTCTTTCGGCGGGCCGAGCGGTATCACACGATGCGGCAGCTCCTCCCCATCGACCGTGACCGTTCCCTGCGGCGCGCCCTCGTCGGAGAGGATCGTGTAGGACTGATGGAGGCCGGCAAGGATCTTGTCGGGGTAGTTGACCGTGAGGGACATGGAATCGCCTTTCGTCAGTTGTATCGGCGGCGCGCGTCGAGGAGCATGAACACCGCCCCACGGGGCCGCGCAAGCGTGGCAAGCATTATCGGAGCGGAACGGCCGCGTCAAGCGGCAGTATAATCGCCAACCCAATGCACGCCTGCGACCCCGCTCCGGGCTGGTTCCGGGATCACTTCAACGAAGACTACCGAACCATTTACCTGGGCCGCGGCCCCGAGGACGCCGACCGGGAGGTGGGGCTGGTTATGGACGAGCTCGAGGTACTTTCCTCGGACCTCGTGCTCGACCTCTGCTGCGGGTACGGCCGCCACATGCTCGGGTTCGCGCGCCGGGGCGTGCGGGCCGTGGGCGTCGATCTCTCCCGCCCGCTCCTCCGTCAGGGCGCTTGCGAGATCGGGGGGCGCCCCCTGCTCGTCTGCGCAGACATGCGCGACCTTCCGTTCGAGGGAGGCGCACGCGGTTTCTCGGTCGTCGTCAATTTCTTCACGAGCTTCGGCTACTTCGAGTCCGACGAGCAGAACCTCCAGGTGGCCTGCGAAATCCGCAGAGTCCTTCGGCCCGGGGGCCGGTTCGCGATCGACCTCATGAACGCCGATTCGACCATCCGGGATCTCGAGCCTCGCAGTGAGCGCGTCGCGGGTCCCTACCATGTCGTCGAGGAGCGCACGTACGATGCCGCCCGCAAGCGGATCGAGAAGCGCATCGAGCTGCGCGAGGCAGCTGCGCCGACTCGCGTGCACCCCTGCGACCCGCGGCGCTACTTCGAGTCCGTCCGCGTTTTCAGCGAAGGGGAGATCCGTGCTCTGCTCGCCGCGGCGCGCCTCACCGTCGACCGAATCTTTGGCGATTTCGGCGGCGGAGCGTACGGCCCCGACAGCCCCCGCATGATCGTCCTTGGGAGGAGCCGCGATTGAGCGACGCCGTCCGGCTGCTCGACCTCCCGCTCGCGTGGTTCGACCGCGAGCAGTATCGACCTCGCGTCGTGGAGCAGGGCCGCTCAGTGTGGCACGTCCTCTCGAAGGCCGTCACGCCCGCCACGACCGTGCCTGCCGAGAAGCCTCGCGAGCCGGCCTGCGGCAGGTCCGCGCTGCGCGCAGCTTTCGACGCGACCTACGATCGTTGGAAATTGCCGCGCGCGCCCGCGGTCGAGTTGTCGCTGCGCGAGCTCGAGATGCCGGGGACTCCTGTCGTCGTGGCCGGGCAGCAGTCCGGCTTTCTCGGCGGCCCGCTCCACACCGTGTTCAAGGCGCTTTCGGCGATCGCGGCATCGCGGTACCGGCGCGAGCTGACCGGCGAGCCTTGCGTTCCCGTTTTCTGGGTCGCCGGCGATGACCACGACCTCGACGAGGTCCGCGACGCCTGGCTGCCCGCGGCCGGCGGCGAAGCGTGCTTCCGCTTTCCCGCCGAGGCGGACCGCCGGCCGGTCTCCGACTATCCCGTCGATCGGGCGGCGGCCGAAGTGCTCGACGCCGCGAAAGAGCATCTCGCGCAGCGCCGGTTCGGGGACCTGGCGGCGTCCCTGCTCGACCTGTATCCGGGCCGAGGTTTGGCTGGTGGCTTCGCCGCGATGCTGGCCCAGCTGCTCGGGCCTCTGGGCCTCGTCATCCTCGATCCAGCTTCGGTGCGCCCGCTCGCAGAACGGATTTTCCGGGGGGTGATCGAGGAGCCCGCTCGAATCCTCGAGCTCGTCCGGCAAGGGAGGTCGGATGTGCAGCGCAAAGGGCTCGAGCCCTTCGTCGCGGAGCGGCTGCCGCTTTTCGTCGTGCGAGACGGCCGCCGCCATCACCTTTCTCCTGCAGCGGGCGGTTTGCAGGTCGACGGAGGCGGACCCGCGCTCTCGACGCGCGAAGCTCTCGAGCAGCTCGAACGGGAGCCGGGGAGTTTTTCCCACGGAGCTCTGCTGCGGCCGATGGTGCAGGAGGAGTGCCTCCCCTGCGTGCTCTCGGTCGGCGGCCCGGCCGAAGTCGGCTACTTCGCGCAGATCGCTCCGCTCGCTGCGCATTTCGGCTTCGGCCCTCCACGGATCGGCCTGCGGTGCAACGCGACGCTCGTCGACGGTAAGTCGGCGCGGCTGGCCGAAAGTCTCGGAGCCGAGGTCATCGCTCGAGCGCGTGCGCCCGAGGAGCTTCTGCCGCCGGAGCCCGAGCCCGAGGCGCTGCGCAGCGCGCGGGAGTCCGCGGCCAACGCCGGAGAGAATATGCTCCGGGCCATCGCCGAGCTGGCGCCGCCGGCGGGTCAGGCGATACTCGAGCGGCTGGCGCGGAAAGCGGCAGCCGACGCGTCGGGCGTCGTTGATCGCCTCGCGCGCGGACTTGTGGCGGCGCGCGGTCGCGAAGTCGACGGCGCAAGAAAGCTCTGGAGCATCCTCTTTCCTTCGGCGGAGCTCCAGGAGCGGCGCTGGGGCATGATCCACTTCGTGGCGAAGCACGGCGCATCCTTCCTCGAAGAGATCGCTGGCGAGATCGCGCGAGATCCTCTGCGCATCGTGCACCGCCTCGTGCTTTTTGAGACGTGATCCTTGCTCGCGGGCGAGGGCTCGCAGGCCGCCCGTGGTTTGCAGCCACCGCACCGCGTGTTAGGATCCCAGCCCCTCGACGACGAGCCGGAGCGAGCGGAGCGAGGGGCGCTGCCGGCCTCCGACGGGCGATGGAGCCAAGTCCGCATGAATCATTCGATCCGCGACGAGGGGAGCATTGTCCCCTGCGACATCGTCGCTTTTTCCGCTCACCCCGACGATATGGAGATCTGCTGCGGAGGCACTTTGGCCCTCGCGGCGCGTCAAGGCTGGAAAGCCGGGGCGGTCGAGTTCACGCGCGGCGAGCTCGGCACGCGGGGCACTCCCGAGATCCGGTCGCGCGAGGCCGACGAAGCCGCGACCGTGCTGGGCCTAGCCTGCCGCCTGAACCTGGAGCAGCCGGATGGCCACCTCCACGACACGGACGATGCGAGGAAGCTCGTCGTGCGCGTGCTCCGCCGCATGCGCCCGCGCGTCGTGATTGCGCCTCCGCTGAGAGACCACCACGCCGACCACATCGCGGTCGCTCAAGTCGTCGCCCACAGCATGCATCTCTCAACCGTCGCGAAGTACGCTCCAGGCCTCGAGCCGTGGCGACCCAGCGTCCTTCTCCACTACGTGACCTCCCGCAGCGCCGTGCCGAGCATGGTGATCGACATCTCGAGCGTCTACGAGCTGCGGATGCAGGCGATGATGTGCCACCGGTCGCAGTTTTATAACCCCGGCTCGACGGAGCGCGAGACGCGGATCGCGCACCCGGAGTTCCCGAAAGCGGTCGAGGGGCGGCTCCGGCACTTCGGTGCTCTGATCGGCGTGTCCCATGGCGAGGCCTACACGATCGAGGAGCCCGTGCCGGTGACGGATGTGGTACGTCTCTACTCGCGCACTCCGTGGGCGCCCCCTGCGCGGAGCTCATGACGAGCCGGCCGCTGCGCATTGGGATCGTCTGCCATCCCGCTTACGGCGGCAGCGGCGTCGTCGCATCGGAGCTGGGCCTAGCGCTCGCGCAAAGGGGCCATCACGTGCATTTCGTGAGCCACGCCCTGCCTTTCCGTGTGCCGGACGACCCCCACGGCCACGTCGTGTTCCACGAGGTCGACGTCACGTCCTACCCGCTTTTCAAGTATCCGCCCTACACGGTCACGCTGGCGGGCAAACTCATCGAGCTCGCGAGGACCGAAAGTCTGGACTTGATCCACTCGCACTACGCCGTCCCCCACGCGGTGGCTTCCTACCTTTGCCGCCAGGTCCTGGGATCAGGCGCGCCGAAGACCGTCACGACGCTGCACGGCACGGACATCACGCTCATCGGCATCGACGCCTCCTTCCACGAGATCACGCGCTTCGCGATCGACCAGAGCGACGCCGTGACGGCCGTGTCCCAGTACCTCGCGGAGGAGACGCGGAGGAGCTTTGGCGCGTCACGAGAAATCGCCGTGATTCCGAACTTCATCGATTCGACCGTTTTCACACCTGCGCTCCGCGGAGCCGAGACGCGATCCCACTACGCGGCCGGCAATGAGCTCCTCGTCGGGCACCTGTCGAATTTCAGGCCTGTCAAGCGAGTGCAGGACGTAATCCGCATCTTTCACCTCCTCCAGAAACGCGTCCCGGCCCGCCTGCTCATGATGGGAGAAGGCGTCGACCTCGAGCCTGCCAGGAATCTCGCCGCCGAGCTGGGGATCTCGCGGCGAGTCAGCTTCCTCGGGGCCGTCACGCGGGTCGCGGAGATCCTCGCGCAGCTCGACCTCTTCCTCCTGCCGAGCGAGTACGAAAGCTTCGGCTTGGCGGCCCTCGAAGCCATGGCGTGCGGCGTACCCGTGATCTGCACGAAGACGGGGGGGATGCCGGAGGTCGTGGAGAACGGGGTCTCAGGGCTCCTCTGCGACGTCGGAGACTGCGTCTGCATGGCGGGAGCCGCCGTCGAGATCCTGCGGAACGCCGAGCAGCGCAGCGCCATGAGCGCCTCGGCGCGAAAGCGCGCCGTCGATGTCTTCCCCGTCGACCGCGCCATAGGCATGTACGAATCGCTCTACCGCGGCCTCGTTGGTTGAGCTGCGAGGCGCCTGGCTCTCTGCGGCGGCTTGCATTCCCGGCGCGCCTCACGACAATCCCGACTCCATGGAACGCGCGGTCGTCGAAGTCGCCGTCAACGTCCCCCTGACGCGGCTTTTCCATTACGAGGTTCCTCAGGAGCTCGAGGGCAAGCTCGAGTTGGGCCACCGCGTCCTCGTGCCTTTCGGACGCCAGGTTACGACGGGCATCTGCGTCGGCTTTCCGCGCTCCGCGGGCGTGTCCGAGCTGAAAGCGATCCGCAGAGTCCTCCACCCGGACTGCCGCTTCGATTCCCACCTCCTCGAGCTGACGCGCTGGGTCGCCGATTACTACCGCGCCGGCTGGGGCGAAGTGCTCGAAGCCGCGCTCCCGCCACCTATCCGGTCGGGGAGAGAGGAGCGGCGCGTCCTGCTCGTCAGCGCGGGGAAAGCGGCGGAGGAGATGCTCGCTGAAAGCTTGCGCCTCGTCGCCAAAGCGCCCGCGCAGTCGCGCCTCCTTGCTTTCCTCGCCAGCAATCGAGGCCCTCTGCCTCAGAGCGAGCTCCTCCGCGCTGCGGCGTCGAATTCGGACGCGCTGCGAAAGCTCCACGCGAAAGGCTGGGCCACGACCGAGTCGGCCCGCGGCGGAGGCCCCCCGGGAGCCGAAGCTTCGAACGACGACCTCGCCGCTCTGCGGGGCGCCGTCGAGGTGGAGCTGAGCGGCGGTCAAGCTCAGGCGCTCGAAGCGGTACGGACGGCAACGGCGGCCGGTCGTTTCCGCGCGATCCTGCTTCACGGTATCACGGGGAGCGGAAAGACCGAGGTCTATTTGCGGGCGCTCCGGGAAGTCCTCGCGGCGGGCAAACGCGGCTTGGTGCTCGTGCCCGAGATCTCTTTGACGCCGCAGACCGTGCTCCGCTTCCGCGAAGGCCTTCGGGGCGAACCCGTCGCAGTCCTCCACTCCATGCTGGGCGCAGCGGAGCGGACGCGGCAATGGCGCCAGATCCAGGAAGGGAAGGCGAAGCTCGTGATCGGCGTACGCTCGAGCATTTTTGCGCCCGTGCCGGACTTGGGCCTCATCGTCACGGACGAGGAGCATGATGGCAGCTACAAGCAGGAGAGCACTCCGCGGTACAACGCGAGGGATCTCGCCGTGGTGCGCGCGCGCCTGCTCGGGATCCCGGTCCTTCTCGGCTCGGCGACGCCGTCCCTCGAGTCGTACCAGAACGCTCGCCAGGGGAAGTACGACCTCGTGGAGATGCCGCGCCGGGCGACGAGCCACGACCTGCCGTCCATCGCGGTCGTGCCTCTCGACGGCTCGTTCTACCGGCCCGACGGGTCCGGCCTGATCACGGACCAGCTCGACGTCCTCGTGCGCAGCCGGCTGCGACGCGGCGAGCAAGTCCTGCTTTTCCTCAACCGGCGCGGCTTCGCGACGTTCATCCACTGCACGCGCTGCGGGTACGTGCTGAAGTGCCCCGAGTGCGACATCACTCTGACTTTTCACAAGAGCCAGTCCGCCCTGCGCTGCCACTACTGCGGCCATTCCCGCGACGTGCCGGCGGATTGCCCCGACTGCTTACTCCCCGGACTACGCCGGTCGGGAGTCGGGACCGAGAAAATCACCGAGGAGCTCGCACGCCGGTACCCCGGCGCACGCGTCGCGAGGCTCGACCGGGACACTGCGACGACTCACGCCGCGATGCGCGCCACGATCGGGAGCTTCGCCCGCGGGGATCACGACATCCTCGTGGGCACCCAGATGGTGGCGAAAGGTCACGACTTCCCCTCCGTCACTCTCGTCGGCGTCATCAACGCCGACACCGGCCTCCAGTTTCCCGACTTCCGCGCCGCGGAAAGGACGTTCCAGCTCCTCACGCAGGTGGCCGGAAGGGCCGGCCGCGGAGCCCGCGCAGGACAGGTCGTGCTCCAGACGTTCTTTCCCGAGCACTACGCGATCCGCGCAGCCGCCGAAGGGGACTTTCACGGTTTCGCCCGCAAGGAGCTCGAGTTCCGGCGCGCTTTTGGCTATCCCCCGTTCGGCAGGCTCGTGAAGCTGCTCTTCCAGGGATCGAGCGAGGAGGACGTCGCCCGAGAGGCGAAACATGCGCTCGAGGTCCTGCGCGAGGCGTCGAGCGGGGTGCGCATTCTGGGCCCCGCGCCGAGCCCGATCGCTCGCATCCAGGGGCGGCATCGCCAGCAGATCCTGCTCAAGTCCGCGTCGTCCGCCGCGCTTCGCCGAGCGGTCGAGCGGCTGGAGGAGCGATGCCCGCAGCGAAAGGGAGGCGTCGATCGGATCGTCGACGTCGACCCTCAATCGATGCTTTGAGCCGAAGCGGGATCACGGCCGAGGGGCAAAAATAGGCCCCTCAGCAGTCAGCAGCCAGGGATCGGCCGTGGAGAGCGGCGGCCGCCGCGGCTCCGGGGCCTACTCAGCAATTAGCTGATCGCGAGCTGCTGACCACTGAAGGGCCGGTGCCCGGCTTTTCCATCGACCGCGCAGGATCCCCGCGGGTCGTGGAAGAGCTGGGCACAATGCATGCGTATCAGAGCTCGCTTTTGAAGGATCGACCCGCCTTGAAGCCGATGGTCTTCGAGGCCTTGATCTTGATCGTGGCGCCGGTCTGCGGATTGCGACCGGTGCGAGCCTTGCGGTTGCGGATCGTGAAGGTGCCAAACCCTATGAACTGGACGAGCTTGTCCTTTTTCACGCCCTTCTTGATCGCACCCACCACGGTATTCACAGAACGCTCGGCCGCGGCGCGGGAGATTTTCAGCTCCTTGGCGACCGCTTCGACGATGTCGGACTTGTTCACGGGCTCTCACTCCCTTTCTTTGTATCCGGATTTCTTTGTATCCGAATTCCTCTGTATCCCAATCCCGGTCAACGCCGGGATTGACCGCCGCGGCGCCGGGAAACCACCTCCGACCGCCGGAATACGCCCGGCGTGCCGGCAACGTTTTGGCTCCACCTCCTTCAGGCTTTTGCCAGGAAGGCCCAGACCACTGCGCCGGCGAGCTGAAGCCCGCACGGCCGAAATTCGCCGCCGTATCCTTGCGGCGGCTTACCGCCGTATCCATGCGGCGGCTTACCGCCGTATCCATGCGGCGGCTTACCGCTAAGGGCCTTCTGACCACCTGTCGCGAAGGCCCGATAAGATCCAAGTTTTCTCGGAACTGCGCGTCCGGGAATGAAGATTCTCGGAACTGCAATTCGTGATTCGCTGTGCTCTCGCTGTTCTCTCTCTGTCCTCTCCCGAGGCTCTCTCGGTACTCGAAGCGCAATGCCGATGCAGGTCAAGGAGAGCTGCCAGGTGAGGCCCTGCCGCCGACTCCATCCGGGAGGCACCGAGGCTTCAGCAAAGCCTCGAGCTCTGGAACCAAGTCGCCGACAAATCCACCCGACGCGACTTCTCAGGGCGACGCTCGTTTGCCCTGCATCTCGCGCCGGAGTATAGTCTTCCGGAACTTCTTGTCAATCCCGTAGCCAGAAAAGACACTCCCCATGCGGCCTCCCGGTGGCCCCCGAACCGACCTCCTTCGCAAGCTTCCCCAGGTAGAGAGGATGCTCCTCCTCCCCGAGGTCGAGGCGCTCGCGGCTGGAACCTCGCGCCGGGAAGTGACCGAGGCCCTGCGCGACGTCATCGCAGGAGCCAGGAGTTTGATCTTGCGAGGAGACCTCGACGAGCACGAGGCCGACGGCCGGCTCTCCGAGGCCGCGCTCGTGCGCGACCTCCGCGGCCGGCTCGAAGAGCGGCGCGCCTCCGCATACCGCCGCGTGATCAACGCGACCGGGGTCGTGCTCCACACGGGGCTCGGCCGCGCCGTGCTGCCGGAGGCCGGCATCGATGCAGTGGCCCGCGAGCTCCGCGGCTACTCGCTGGTCGAGATCGACGCGGCGTCCGGCGAGCGCAACCGGCGCGAGGAAGGGGTCACGGGCCTCTTGCGAAGCCTCACGGGGGCCGAGGCCGCGACGGTCGTGAACAACAACGCCGCGGCGACACTTCTCATCCTCGCTGCGCTGGCCCGCGGGCGGGATGTGGTCGTCTCGCGAGGTCAGCTCGTCGAGATCGGCGGCTCTTTTCGCATCCCGGACATCCTGAAAGAGAGCGGCGCGCGGCTCGTCGAGGTCGGCACGACGAATCGGACGTACGCCGACGACTACCGCCGCGCGATCACGCCGGCAACGGCGCTCCTGCTCCAGGTGCACACTTCCAACTACGAGATCCAGGGTTTCGTCCACCACACTCCGCTTGCGGAGCTGACCGCACTGGGGCGGCAGCACGGCGTAGCGGTCGTGAGCGACCTCGGCTCGGGATGCTTCGTCGACCTGTCGCCGTACGGGCTGCGCCGCGAGCCGCTGGCGTCGGAGAGCGTCCGCGATGGCGCGGACCTCGTCTGTTTCAGCGGCGACAAGCTGCTCGGTGGCCCGCAGGCCGGCGTGATCGTCGGCCGCAAGGAAACCGTGGACCTACTTCGCTCCCACCCGCTCTTCCGGGTCCTCCGAGTGGACAAAGTCACGCTCGTTCTGCTCGAAGCGACGCTGCGAGCTCACCTCGATCCCGGCCGCGTCGCCGACGCCCTGCCCGCGCTGCGGCAGCTCTTCGAGCCGGCGGAGTCCGTCCGGAGCCGCGCTGCGGCCTGCGCGAACGAGCTCCAGCGCACGTCTCCTGACTTTGCGCTCGAGGTGGTCGCAACGCAGGCGCAAGCGGGGAGCGGTGCGCTTCCAGCGCAGGCGATCGCGAGCCACGGAATCGCGCTGACCCACGCGCAGGTCAGCCCGGAGGAGCTCGCGCGGCGGCTGCGGCTGGGCGCGCCTCCCGTCATCTCGCGGCTCCATGACGGCCGCGTCCTCCTCGATTTCCGCACGGTCCTGCCGGGTGAAGAGAGCGAGCTTGCGCGGGCCGTTGCGGCGGCAGTGTCCGCGCACAACGAATAACCAGGCCGCGAACCGGCTTTCAGTAGAGCGCCCGCAGCTCCGGCGGTAGCCTTCGCCGCAGCAAAGCATCTCGCAGGCTGCGCTCGGGAGTGGTTGCATCGGCAGGAAGAAGCCTGCGCAGCCGGCCCGCCTCGAGCGACGCGACGGGCACGCCGTCGTCGAGCAGCACCCGGTGCGAGGCGATCGATGGGACGCGATCCCCGGGCGTGACGATGCCGGCGAGATTGAGGGGATCGGCGGCGCTGATCGCGATCCTCGCGTGCCGGGGCGGCTGGCGGCGGAGTGAGCGAAGTAGGCCCACGGCCTCGGGCAGCGCGAACTGCTCCCCGGTGAAGCCCTCGACGAAGCGGCCGCCGCGCAGCTCTCCGCGCGCTTCCCAGCGGCGGTATACACGCGCCAGGTCCCGCCACGGCGCCGGCGCGCTCTCTCGCTCGAGAATTCGCCGAAAAACCACGCCCCAGCGCCGGAGGAGCGCGCGCGCCTGAACTTCCAGACGCGTGTCGTGGGTGCCCGTGGCGGCGGCCTCGCCCGCGTCCGGGTCCCCGCCCCGCAGTGACCAGCGGCCGGCGGTCTCGAGGCTGCCGGAGCGGCGGCGGTTCCCGGCTCGGTAGGCACGACCGCGCTGGCGTTCGGGGCGGAGGAGCGACCGGAGTCCGGCGAAACTGTCGGACGTCACGAGGCCGGCGGCGGCGAGCTCGCCGAGCGCGTCGGCCACCTGCGAGCGCAGCAGGGCGGAGCGCCTGACAATGTCAGCGAAAAACGACGCGCCCTGGCGCGCGAGCGCGTCGAGGACCTGGCGCGCCGCAGCGCTCCCCTCGAAGCTCTCCGCGAGGGCGATGGAGGGAAGCCAGGCCGCCGAGTGCTCCCGCAAGAACAGCGCGATCGGCGTCGAGCGGATCGGGCCCGCGGAGATCTTGCCTGTGCCCGGCTCTCCGCGCGGCCTCCGGCCCCAGGCCACGTCGCCGGAAAGGCAGAGGCCATCGAGCCAGATCGGGTCGTACTCGTCGACTCTGGCGGCGAGCACGTCGGCTTCCCAGGCCACTGCCGGCACCTCGAAGCCATCGAGCATCTCGATGACCGAGCGCAGGCCCTCGGGACCCTTGCGCTGCGTCTCCGGTTCGAGTCCCTGCCAGACGACGAGGAAGCGAAGGAGCTCCGCGGCGCTCACGGGCTCGATCTCCGCCCGCAAGCGGTTCAGAGTGAGGCGGTGGATGCGGGCAAGGAGCCGCCGGTCGCACCACTCGAGCTCCGACTCACCCGGCGTGAACCGACCGCGGAGGATGCACCCCTCCGCCTCGAGCGCGAGCAGCGCGCCTTCGACGCCCGAGGAGGGCGATGCGATCCGCTCGGCGAGGGCTCGCGCGGTGATGGGTCCCGTGCATTCGAGGCGACCCCGCACGACCTCTTTCATTGCAGACTCGGGCGTCCAGGCCTCATCCGGCCCCCGCTCGGGCGCAGCGAGGCCGGCCGGAACGACCGCTTCGGGGCGCGCGGCCAGCACTTGCCGCAGGCGCTCCGCTGCGACCCAGAAACGCGCGGGCCCGAGCGCCACAAGGCCGGCTCGGCGCTCTTCACGGAGGCGCTCGAGGAATGGCGTCCAGGATTGTCCTTCGTGCCCTGCGGCGCCCTCGTCCTCCCTCAGGAGCCCGAGAATGAGGAGCGCATCGTGAGCTTCGTCCGGGTTCTCGGCTTGCGGCCACGCCTCCGCACGCACACGCTCGATGGCCTCCCGGTCGAGCGCGCCAAGCTCGCTCGCGGCCGAAGGTCCGAGCGAGCGACGCTGGTACACGGCCTGCGTCCTTCGCTCCTCGAGGGGGGCGTCGTCGAGAAACGCATACGGCTTCGCGTTGAGCACTTCCTGCGCCAGGACGGAGGGCTCCGGCAAGTCGCGCGCGATGCATCGCACTTCGCCATCCTCGATCCCGCGCAGTAGGGCGAGGAGCGCCTCCACGTCCATCGCCTCCTTGAGGCAGTCCTGGATCGTCTGGTGGACGAGCGGATGGTCGGGCACCTCGCGGTCGCCCACGATGTTCTCGAGGCACGCGAGCTGGTCGGGGAACACGGCAGCGATGAGGTCCTCGGCCTCCATGCGCTGGAGCGGTGGAGGCACTTTGCGCCCACCCCGCCGGCGCGCCACCGCGAGGGAGCGCGCCGCGTTCCATCGCCATCGCAGCGTGAACATCGGCGCGTCGAGGAGCGCCTGGATGAGCACGTCGCGCGCCGTTTTCGACGCCAGGAAATGGAAGACGTCGTCGAGCGGGAAAGAGTGCTGCGGGCCGAGCGACAGGACGATTGCATCCTCGGTCGCGGCGGCCTGGAGCTCGAAGTTGAACGTGCGGCAGAAGCGTTTCCGCAGAGCGAGCCCCCACGCGCGATTCACGCGCGTGCCGCGGGGCGAATGGAGCACGAGCTGCATTCCACCCGCCTCGTCGAAGAATCGCTCCGCGATCACGGTCTGCTGGCCCGGCAGCGCGCCGAGCGAGCTCCATGCGGAGCTCAGATAGTCCGCCAGCTGGTGGGCCGCGGATGGATTCAGCTCGCAGTCGGATTCGAGGAAGGCAGCAAGGTCCTGACCGGCCGACAGCACCCCTTCGCAGCGGTCGCGCAGGGCGCCGACGGCGGCGGAGAGCTCCGGAGTGCGCGCGGGAGCTTCGCCGAGCCAGAAAGGGACAGTCGGCGGCTGCCCGTGCGCATCCTCAACGCGCACCGTCCCGCGCTCGACGCGGAGGATCCGCCACGAGGCGTTTCCGAGCTGGAAAATGTCACCCGCCATGCTCTCGACGGCGAAGTCCTCGTTCAC
>Ga0111539_10007523_pt1 | contig 13935 bp, 9 predicted proteins | sample RhiMethybrSRZTD1_FD_79667 | JGI IMG/M metagenome (GOLD analysis project Ga0111539, IMG submission 79667) | Populus rhizosphere microbial communities from Tennessee, USA - Rhizosphere MetaG P. TD hybrid SRZTD1 (version 2) (version 2) | ecosystem: Host-associated > Plants > Roots > Rhizosphere >...
GAGCACCGGCGCGGCGCTGGTGTCCACCTCCACCTCGGCGTGCTTTGCGTGGATCTCACCGTGCAACGTGCCCAGGACCCGCTTCACCGGTTCGCCGACCTCCACCTTCGCGAGGGGCAACGCCATGTGGCACAGGCGCCCATATTCCAGCAGGTCGCCGATCAATTCATCCATTCGAGTGGCTGCCTCGGAAACGCGTCGCGCGTACTCCTGGCCGGTCGCATCGAAGTGTTGCGCATATTCCTTCAGCAAAATCGAAGTGAAGCCGTGCATCGCCCGCAGCGGCGCCCGCAGATCGTGCGCCACGTGGTACAACACGCCCTCCAGCGATGCGATGCTTTGCTCCAGGTGCGCGGTCCGCTCCGCCACGAGCCGTTCCAGGTTCGTCGCGTGCGCCGCCAGTTGCTCGTTGGCGCGCCGCGCCGCGTCCTCGGCGTCGCGCCGCCGCGTAATGTCGCGCGTCACGTCAATTAACCCATGCACGTGGCCAAACTCATCGCGAAGGGCCCGCATGACGCCGGTCACGAAGCGGCGCTCGCCGCCTTTCTTCATCAGCCAGCGGTCATGCTCCGCACGGCCCGTTTCCAGGCTCTGTGCGATGCTCTTTTGGGGCACGCCGCTCGCTCGTTCCTCGGGCGCGAACAGGATGTCAAAGTTGCGTCCCACGAGTTCGTCCACCGCGTAACCGTAAAGATGCTCACTGCCAGTGTTCGCACTCCGGATCGTCCCGTCCGTATCGAGCGTGAGGATCGCGTAATCCCGCGCGCTATCCACCACCAGGCGCAAGCGCTCTTCGCTTTCCTGGAGGGCTTCACGCGAGCGCTTTGAACGAAGTATCGCCTGTTCGGCGGATTGCCGCGCGCGCGCTTCCCCGTGCGTGAAGTAGAACAACAAAAGCGTGACCGTGATTCCCGCAAGGAAAATCAACAACGGAATTCGCCCGCCGTGCGCGCGCGCCTCGAACCCCGGTTGCGACGCAAAACGCAATGTCCAGGTGCGCCCCGCGACGTTGATCTTTCGCGCGCTCTCGAAGCGGCCTCCGTTTTCGCTTCCGCCCTGTCCGTATAGCAGGGTGCTGTCCCCGTAGCCGAGCGAGTCGAAGACCCGGAGACGAAACATGCTCGGAGCAGCGCCCAGAACTTCGCGAAAGAAGTCCTCGGCTCGAAATGGACTGAAGGCGAAGCCCAGAACGGCCGCGCGCCGCTCCGCGATCGTCGTCGGAACATCTCCCTCGCGATAGACCGGCACGTAGATCAGAAAGCCGGCCTGCTGCGGTCCTTCGATCTCTTGCACCAGGGTGACCCGTCCGGACGCGGCGGCCGTGCCACTGTCGCGGGCTGCTTGCATTGCCGCGCGGCGTGTCGCATCGCTGAACATGTCGAAACCGATCGCGGCAAGATTCCGCCGGTCATTGGGTTGAAGGAACAGAATTGGAAAATATTCTTCGCGTGTGCCCTCGGGCCACACCTTGAACTCCGAGTGACCTTGCACGCGCATGCGAGCGATGAGCCCTTCCTCATCGCCGGCTCGAACGCGAGCCGCGTAACCGATTCCCTGGACGCCCGGGTACTCGGCGCTGACACCCAGGCGCTCCACAAACGCCCGAAACTCACCCGCGGTGACCTGCCGCTGCACTGCGAAGAGCCCGCTGCACCCGCGCAAGAGCGCCACATACGCGTCAAGGCGCCCGCGCACGTCCTCCACCGCTTCGCCCACCGCATCGTTGAAGTCGCCGCGCGTTTTAGCTTCGAAATAATTGGCGGCGAACCACGTGGCGAGTACGGTGGTGGCCAACCCCACCCCCAACGTCAAAAGCGGGAGCCACGAACGCCTCATGCACGTGGTGCCTGGTTTAAGGTGAGCCAAAAGCGATCGATGACTCTCACCAAGTCCACCAGCTCCGCGAAGCTTCCCGGCTTCGAGAGGTAAGAACTCGCTCCAAGATCGTACGCACGTCTCATGTCCATTTGGCTTTTCGATTCGCTCACTACCACCACCGGCAAGTTCTGGAGTCTTGGCTCACGGCGTATCCAGGAAAGCACCTCATAACCTCCACTGCCCTCGAGATCGAGATCCAGGATCACCAGCGCCGGCATCGGATATCGGTGCCGGTTGCCGTACTGCCCACTCCCACCAAGATAGCGTACCCCTTCGCCTGCTGAGTTGACGGACCCGCAATGGAACGTTACCCGCGCTTGCTCGCAAGCGCGCTTCAAAATGCACGGCTCTTCCGGCTGGCCTGCCGCGCTTAATATCCCCAGCACGGTACGACTCATCTGACCGGGCTCGTTACGGCAACGCCCAGACCCCTTGCCTGCTTTGCCGAAAGCGGACCCTTTAAAGTTTAGAGGCCGCGCCTCGAATCGTGTAGGGGGGCGATCACCTTACAGCCGATTTTTTTGAGGAGGACTTGCTCTTGGAGGGGGCTGCAGGACTTATTGCCGCCTCCAACTTTTTCTTGAGATCGTCCAGTTCTCTGCGCAAGTCACGGTTATCTTTCTGGAGATTGAGCACCTCGGTGCGGAGCGTCCCCAGTTCGGCTGCGGCGGGGCGGTTTTCGCGCAATGCCGTGAGCGCCTTTTCCGCCGCCGTCCGTTCCGGGCTCTGCGCCGTACCTGCCGCAAAAGGCTCGACCACGGAGATGGCTTTGGGGTCATTGAGCGTGCCAAGCGCCGTCAGCGCCGCCACCTGCACCCGCTGTTTCTTGTGGTCGACCTGGCTTACCAGGAACTCGCGCACAGGCGTTTTGTCCTGCTGCTGGCGTGCGAGGTAAGCCAGCGTATCCAGCCCGCGGGCGAACCCACTGGTCGTAAAGCGGTTTTCATGTTCCTTAAGCACGGCCAGGAGCGGTTCGGCGTAATTGGCGTCGCCCGTAGCTCGGAGGCCGCTGACCGCGCCATCGCCCAAAACATTTTTGTACGATTCAGAGCCAAGAGATTCGCGAAGCAGTTCACCGGTTTCCGGCCTGGGATACGCGCCTACAATTCCCAGCGCTTGTGCGCGCAGTTCAGGGTTCTTTTCTTCACGCGCAACTTTCAGGGCGTGCTCGTAAGTGCGCTCGCGATAAAAACCTGCGATCTCGCTCAAAACCTGCCGCCGCGCTCGCGCGTCGGGTTGTTTTGTGGAAGCCAGCAGTGCCTCGTAGGCTTCGTCGGTACCAATCGCCCGCAACGCCTGGGACGCCGCCATCCGCACTCCGTAAAAACCGTCGTTGTCCAACACGTCCTTGAGCTTTGCGACGGCGCCGCGCTCTTTCTTCGACCCGAGTTGCTCCGCGGCAATCAGGCGTCCGATGACGTCACTCTTGTCCACCAATTGCGCATAAAGCATTGAAGTGGAGGGCGAGAACGTAGTCTTTGCCAGCAGCGTCAGTTCGGGATCGATCCGCACAATTTCGGGCGCTTCGGACAACGGGAAATAGAATTCTTCGGACTTCTCCTTGACGGTGATCTTCCGGTCCACACTGGTGGACTTTGTTTTGAAACGGATCGTCAGGGGAAAGTTGAAGAGCAGGACGTCTTCGCTCAACTTTTGTTTCTGTTCGATCGTCACTTTCGCGAGCTTCGCTTTGTCATCCCATGAATAACTCACCGCCAGGTCGGGCTGCGAGGCGTGATAAACCCATTGATCGAAAAACTGATCGAACGACCGCCCGGAAAACTCCTGGAGCACCGCGTTGAGGTCCTCGGTAACGGTGGTGCCATACTGGTGACGCTCGACGTAAGTCTTGATGCATTTGCGATAAAGGTCTTCGCCGAGTTGACTGCGTAGCATGTGCAAAACCCACGCGCCCTTAGGATAAACCTGATAGCCGAACTGTTGATCCGGTTCATCGAAGTCGCGCCGCACCACCGCGTTCGTCTGGTCCGGTTGCCCGATGATTCCCTTCGCGCTCGTGTAGAGGCCGTAGAGAAAGGAGTCTCGCCCGCGCTTATGGCGGTCGTAGAGCAGGTCATAGTAACTGGCGAAACCTTCGTTGAGCCACAAGTGGGCCCAGTCCCTGCACGTCACCAGATCGCCAAACCATTGGTGCGCCAGTTCGTGGGCCACCAGTCCTTGGCTGCTACGCAGCGTTTCGAATTCCGGCGTGTGAAGCGTCCGCTCGTTCAGCGTCGTCAAGGTGGTGTTCTCCATCCCGCCAAAGCCAAAATCGCCGACGCAGACCTGGTCGTACTTCGCCCACGGATACGGTATGCCGATTTCCTTCTCGAAAAACTCCATCATGTCCTTCGTGCCCTCGAAGGAATACTTCGCCTGGTCGATCTCGGAAGGCGTCGTGTAAAACGCGAGTGGAATGTCTCTGTGTTTGTCTTCAACCTTCTTGAAATACCCGGCCACAAGACAAATGAGGTAATTCGCATGAGGCTTGTCCTGCAACCAACGCACCGCCATGAGATCCGAGCCGGCTTGCTTCTCTTCGGACATCCGCTTGCCATTCGAAAGCACCACCATGTCCGACGGCACGCGACAGGTCACCTCCGACGTGAACTTCTCGTTGGGGGAGTCGAAGCACGGATACCAATGCCGCGCCTCGATCGGTTCGCCCTGTGTCCAGATGTGCATGTCACTCGCTTTGTAACCCATTTCCGGCGTGCGGAAGTACAGCCCTTTGCGCGGTGTCGCCGAGTATTTCACGGTGACGGTCGATTCCTTGTCCACGGGAATGGGTTCGGCAAACGTGACGATGATTTGCTTATCGGTGGCCTGATATGCCGCGATCGACGCGGACGAAGTCACTGACTCAACCGCCAGTTCGACCGCGTCGAGTTTTAGCTGGTCCAGCGGTTTGGTGATCGGCTTGAAGCGAATCGTCACCTGGCCTGCGACGCTTCGCGCTTTGAAATCCGGCGTCACGTCAATGGCCAGATGCAGCAGGTCAAATTCGCGGTCGGGCGCGTACTTGCGGTTCGCGGAGGAATCCGTGGGCGCGAATGCGCCGTAAGCGCGGCCGCAGTGAAGTTGTTCAACCGCCAACCCGGAAGTTGCGGCGCAGAACAGAATCGCTGTGAGAAAGGCTGTCTGTTTCATCTAATGCGGGTTGTGTTTACACTTTCGACATTGCCGATGCACGACTTTCCTGTTGCAGGCGCGCCGTTTCGCTGCGGGGAAGATGCCTCTTTCCAAAGCCCGAATGCGGGAGTAACAATTGGCCATGCTGGAGCCTGCGCAATCCGCAGAACGAGTTTTCCGTGGCATTCCCGTCTCGCCCGGGGTCTGCCGCGGGCGTTTGCTCGTGCTCGACAAGCCCCAGCAAGCCGGCATCCGCGAGCGGCGGGTCGAGGACTCTGAACTCCATTGCCAGGTCAATCGCCTCGAACAAGCCATCGTCGATACGCGCCGCGAAATCCTCGCCGTCCAGCGCAAAGTTACCGAAGGACTCGGCGCGCAGGACGCCAGCATCTTCGACGCGCACCTGCTCGTGCTCGAAGACCCGACGCTCATCGAAGAAGTCAGCCGCATCATTTTCGAAGAGAAGGTCACTGCCGAATACGCCTTCAAAAAAGTCGCCGAAAAATATGCCCGCACGTTGAGTGCGATTGACGACGAGTATCTTCGCGAGCGCGCCTCCGACATGCGCGATGTCACCGAGCGCATCCTCAACAACCTCACTGGCCAGGCCAAACCCGACGAGCTTTCGCACCTCGAAGCTCCGTGTATCATCATCAGCTACGACCTGACGCCGTCCCGCACTGCGCTCCTGGACAAAAACAACGTCCTTGGGTTTGGCACGGACGTCGGCAGCAAGACCTCGCACACCGCGATCATGGCGCGGTCGATGCGCATTCCCGCCGTGGTCGGTTTGCAACACGCCAGCGTCGAATTCAAGACGGGCGATTACGCATTGCTCGACGGTTACAACGGCCTGGTCATTCTCAATCCGACGGACCAGACGCTCTTTGAATACGGTCAGCTCGTCCGCAAACAAGTCTCGCTTGAAGAGAAGCTGCGCGAAGTTCGCGACAAACCTGCCGTCACGCTCGACGGCACGAAGATCGTGCTCTCCGCGAACGTCGAGCAGGCCACCGACGCGGAAGCCGTGCTCGCCAGCGGCGCCGAAGGCGTGGGCCTTTTTCGCACCGAATATCTTTTCATCAATCGCGAAACTCTTCCCGGCGAGGAAGAGCAATATCAGGCCTATCGCCAGGTCGCCGCCGCCCTCAAGCCGCAGCCGGTCATCATCCGCACGCTGGACCTCGGGGGGGATAAATTCCTTTCCCATCTCCAGGTCCCTTCCGAGATGAACCCGTTTCTCGGCTGGCGCGCCATTCGCTTTTGCCTTCAGCAAACGGACATCTTCCGCGCCCAGCTCCGCGCCATTCTCCGCGCCAGCGTCGAAGGCAACGTGAAGATGATGTACCCGATGATCTCGTGCCTCGACGAACTGAAGGAGGCCAATGCCCTCGTCGATGAATACCGCCGCGAGCTCGACAAGGAAGGCGTGCCTTACGACCCCAGGCTCGAGATCGGGGCCATGATCGAGATTCCCTCCGCCGCCGTCGCTGCCGATACTCTCGCGCGCCACTGCAAATTCTTCAGCATCGGCACCAACGACCTCATCCAGTACTCACTCGCGGTGGACCGCTTGAACGAAAAAATCGCTCACCTCTACGAGCCGACGCACCCGGCCATTCTGCGCCTCATCAAAATGACCGCTGACGCCGCACACAAACATGGCATTTGGGTTGGCGTCTGCGGCGAAATGGCCGGCGACCCGATCATGACGCCCTTACTCCTCGGCCTCGGTGTGGATGAATTGAGCGCTACTCCCTCGTGCGTCCCTCAGCTCAAATATTTAATCCGCCGCTTGAAGAGCACCGAGGCAAAAGAACTCGCCGAGTTCGCCCTCAATTGCGAGTCCGGCGGCGAAATCCTCCAGCGCACCACCGCTCTCGTCCAAAGCGTCGCCCCCGGCCTCTTCGAGATGAGCGGTACGCGCTAATCCCGCAAGCCGTCGAGGGTCGAAGGTCGAGAGTCGAGGGCAGTAAGCCCGAAAGACCCTCACAGAATTACAAATGACAAATGACAAATGACGAATGCCAATCCGATCAATGCCGGAGTAGGACGCGATGCGGTAGTTAGCGGCACGAAGGCGAGAATGGTGGTTCTCGCAAGCTCCTCAAAATAGCGGGAAGGGCATCCTGGCACCGAGGAACTGATGGAGAATGTCCCCTAAAAGCAGCTTATCAATCGCCAGGTGTCCGTTGTCGCTATTGGTCATGAGGACCAGGCCGGATTTCCGGTGCACGGACGCGACGGCGAAAGCTGCAAACCCCGGATTACCTCCGCTGTGCATGATGAAGTCTCCGTTCTCCGTGTGTCGTATCTGCCAGCCCAGCGCCTGGGAAATCGAGTCATTGATTTTTGCGTGCGGGCGGAGCATTTCCGCAACGCTGTCCTTATTCAGCCGAAAGGCATCGCCTGCTTTTGGCTGGATGACTTCGATGAGGAACTTCGCGTAGTCCGTCGGCGTCGTATGCAGGCCGCCGGCCGCGCCATACCTCGCGGCCGTCGGTGCCTTCGTTTTCCTTTTGGCGGATGGCTTTCCTTGAGCATCATGCGGCGTCGCATAGTTTTGATGGGCGTCATTCCAGACATACAGGCTGGCACCCATTCCAAGCGGCTGGAGGACGTTCGCTCTCATGTACTGATCGAAGTCGGTCGCGAACACTTCCAGGCCCGCCTCGAACCGGCTGCTCACCTCCCGGTTCACATGACCTGCCAAATGTGTCAGAACCGATTGCAAATAATAGTAACCCTCACCGGAATAGGAGAACCTTTCACCCGGGGTGAAGCGAATTTGCAAAGCTTTCTCCTTTGACCGCCAATTTTGAAAGCCGGTCGTATGAGAAAGGACATGGCGGGCAGTAATGAGGTCGAGCCGCGGATCACCCTCCAGGATCCGCTCCGTGGTGTACTTGGTCAGGGGCGTATCGAGATTCATCACGCCCTTTTCACACAGTTTCATGACCGCATAGGCAAACACCGTCTTGCTCACCGACGCCGCCTCGAACAACGTGTCGTTATCAACCGCGTCTTTCGCCCCCCTCTCTTTCACTCCAAATGCCCCGTGCCAAAACAATTTCGCGTCCTGAATGATCGCGATGGAAAGCGCCGGGACTTTGTGTTCTTCCATTACTTGTGGGATCTGTTTCTCCAGCTCGGCGATCAGGGCCGCCGAAGGGGCATTCCCCTTTAAAGGGGGCGTTTTCTGATTTGCTTGTGCTCGTGCCACGAGCGGGAGAAGAGAAAAACTGAGAACGGCCCGACTACCTCCCACCAGAAATTTTCTTCGTCGCATATGAGAGACACCTTTGACGCCTGCCTAAAGGCTGCGCTTCATGCCCATCGTGTCGGTGTTGATGCCGCGGAAGCAATGCTGCATTTGATCGTGACGAGGGCGCGGGCCGTGGTGCGGAGGAAACTTGTGGGATAAGTTCTCGGAATTTTCCCGAGTTATCGTTCAAGCCTGGAGATTGCACGAAGGACGTGATCTCTAGCCGAACGCGAAACAACCCACTGCGGCAGGCGAGAGACAACGCTGAAACCATTGCGGACTCGTGTCTGACGAAAACCGAGGCGGCCGATGGCGGCGGGTTTGGAAAGCGTACGCTCTCGGTGCTGAGCATGAATATACCGCCGGATATAAGCCAGGTGCTGATAGTTAAGAGCCCAAAAGATTCGGCCCCTGCAAGGTGTCTGAAGCCAAAGCTTGAAACCGAGAAACGTCGCTTCGCCTTTGGAGCTTCCGAGACAGCTGGCGGTCGCGCTCATCGAATCGCTCGCGGCGCAATGCGGGCAGACAAACCGATAACGATGTTCTTCCAGGGAGAGTTTTGCCTCATTACTGCATCGAGGGCAACGAACCAGGATCGTGTTTGCGAAATCCGCAAAACGCTTGCCTTCATCCTGAAATCTTTGAATTGAGGTTCTCATCAGCAGCCCAAATAAGCATTGGCGTATGTTTGCCAAACAATACCCGATAAAGTGTGTGTTCGCGAGGAAGCGTCCTATGCGAGCCCCCTTGGGATGCTTGCCCTCCGCGGCGTGGGAGCTTGATCGGTGGCTCTGAACCGCATTTAATCTTCGGATGATCCGAGCACTCTTCATTCTGTCCCTTCTTTTCGCCGCGAACGTCTTTGCCGCGGAGGAAATCGCTTTTAAACGGACTGAAGATGTGATCTACGGGCGCAAATTCGGGACCGCGCTTACGTTGGACGTTTTCACGCCCGAAAAGGCGAACGGGGCCGCGCTGTTCTGGATGGTCAGTGGCAGCTGGCAGTCAAAGCACGAAGCAATCAACGTCACCTTCGTACGGCCCTTCCTTAAACGCGGTTACACCGTATTCGCCGTTGTGCATGGTTCGCAGCCGCGCTACACGATTCCTGAAATCACGCAGGACATTCATCGCGCCCTTCGATTCGTCCGCGCCAACGCCGCGAAATACGGAGTCGACCCGGACAAGTTCGGCATCTACGGCGCCAGCTCGGCTGGACACTTATCGTTGACGATGGCCACGCAGGGTGGCCCCGGCAAACCCGAGGCCAAAGACCGCATCGACCGCGAATCCAGCAAAGTCCACGCCGCCGCGTGCTTCTTTCCGCCGACGGATTTTCTCAACTGGGGCAAGCCCGGCGAAGACGGCATCGGCATGGCGCTCGCGAAGGGTTTGAAATCCCTTTTTGGCTCGCGCGCCGATACCGAGGAAGGCCGCAAAGAACTCGGCCGTGAAATTTCGCCTATCTACTTTCTCACCACGAACAGCGCGCCAACCCTCATCATTCATGGTGATGCGGACAAGACGGTCCCTATTCAGCAGGGCGAAGTGTTCATCGAAAAGGCAAAGGCCCTCGGCGTCCCGGCTGAATTCATCAAGCGTCCCGGCATGGGCCATGGCTGGTTGGGCGTGATCGATGACATCGAAATCTTTGCGGATTGGTTCGATCAGCATCTGCTCGGCAAAGCGAAATAGGCCAATTGCGGCGGCCTGATTAACCACGAAGAACAGAGAGAGCACCGAGCAGAATTCTTACAAAAGGCATCAAATTGCGCATGAGCAGGACCGAGAACACGATTTCTAGGCCTGAGCCTGGATTATTCGATGGCATCAAAATGCTACTTTTAGTTGTGGCTTGTGCGGGTTTGTCATTTTGGGCCACTTGCGACGTCACGTTGTACGTCCTTTCCGAGCAACCCCTTGTCACCTCGTCGGTTCTTTTGATAGGCAGCGTGCTTATCGCAACCGGCTTGTTGCGAGGTGAGCGATTTACAAGAAGCAGCATTAAAAATGCGCTTTCTTTGATCGCGGCTGGCGTAGTCTCTTTACTCCTAATAACGGTTTTCCGAGGGATGGATCATCTGGCGATTGTAGTGCTTGCTGGTGTGGTGTGTGTCGTTGCGAGCGTCGTCCTTGTGATCGTCGAGAAGGGCCGCCGGTTCATTGCCGCTGGTGTTCAGACCTTTTTGCTCTTGTACACATGGGGCCTGGTTCCATTATGGGCCATGGCAGTTGCCGACAGTTGGCTTTAACTCTCCACCAGCCAGTGGGCGACGACTTCGGCTTCGTTGGAGCCGAAGCTAAGGCGTAACAAAGCGGTTTTGCTGGCGGAGATGTTCGCTGGGGCCGGATTACAATCGGACTAGGCCTTGGCTCCAGCGTTGTATTGGTCGGCGACAACGAGGCGAACGGTAAGAGCATCGAACAACCAGATGGAAAGCACGGAGAAAGCAGCGGCCACGGCAACCCAAATGAGATGCAGTTGAAGCAAAGCCACTAAGAGCATCGCCGAAAAGAATAGTACGAGTCCCGCGAACAGTATTACAAATGATCGGCCCTCCAGCCGCCTATTGAGGAAACCGCCGCAGGATGGGCAACGGATTGAGGACCAGCGCGTTATCTGCCAAACCTTCCAGGGGATAAAGTGATGATTGCACCTTGGGCAGCATTTGGGTTGATCGGCCGAATTGGAAAGCGTGAAGGCCACGTACAAACACTAGCACCAAGTGCGCAGTCCACAACCCGAATCGCAAAGAGCGAGTCTTTACACCTCCACCAGCCAGTGCGATTGAGGCTCGAAAATCCGTGTGGGATCGCCTACAGGATGAGCAATGAAGAAATGGACGATCATTGGCGTGGGGTTGCTGGTGGTGGTTGTATTCTCGTTGTTCATGCCTCGCAGGAATTCGATCGAGTATCACATCCGATCCTACCGGGAAGCCGAGCGACGCCTGACGGCGAAAGAGACGGTGCTGGACGAGGTGAAAGATACTTTGCGAAAGATTCGGAGCAAGGGGATCGGACGCCAAGGGCGACTAAGAAATGAAATGCGGGAGCACAAGCAAGAACTGATCAGGCTTGGGTATCTTGAGGACAGGACTTTCGAGGCGACGAACGCAACTGTTGGAGAGCTCGCCGCCGCCGTTCAGAAGGCGTTTCTGAAGAAGGGCACGAATTATGAATTTTTTAGTGCAGCGACGGTGGGCAGCACTGCTGTGTATGCAATTAGCGCGAGGGGAATGATGCCGGACTGGAACGAGGTTAACCGGGAACTGAGCGCGGCAGAGGTAACCGATCGCGACGGGGTCGCTGAGGGCGGAAACAAGACGGGCGATTTGGAAGCGCACAAATGAGATGTGAGAAGGCGCATTGTCATAGGAGCGATTGCGGCGGTGGTGATTGGGGTTGGGGCATGGCTGTGGCCGTCCGTGTCGGAAACGATTGGGCGTCTGGAAAGAAATTATGCTGACGCGTTTTACGGCCGGCAATGGCACGAAAAGGTGCGGGCGAAGGTGGAAGGGTTTTTCGGCTATACTCCACGGAGAAACGCCCGTTTCGAACGCGACACCAGGCGCCTGGAGGCGTGCGAAAAGGAATTCATCAAACTGGGACATTTTGAGGAAAGAACCTTTGTGTTGGATCATAATCCCCATTCGGTCTTGGAAACGAACATCACGGATTGGATGGGCGAAAGGGCGGGGCGCGCACGAGCCCGAGGACCGGCCGGCATTAGCGCTGGTATGATCCTGGTAAAGACCCACGAAGGCAGGACGGAGTTTGTGACCCTGCGCACCTTTGACGGTTATGCGATCATTGTCCTGGCAGCGCGTCGCGACATGCCGGCATGGGAAGAACGAATACGAAGGGCCGACGTGTCGAATCCGGCGAAGTAGGCTGTGAAGGAGGGCGTTGTCATAGGGCGATTGCAGTGGGACGCGGCGCGCGTAAAGCGTGGAGAGGATCAGCAGCTGGGTGTGATTTCGCCTTGCCAATCAAGGTAGGAGGTGGGACAGTCCCACCATGAAATTGTCACCGGATGACAAGCGTCGAGTGGTGCTGCCGCTCCCGATCCAAAAGGGGGACATCCTGTTGTTGGATGAGCAGGGCCACAACCAATGGTTGCTCACGCGCGTTGAGCGGCCAAAACGCGTGTCACCTCGCAAGCTTCGAGGCAAATCGGTTGCCGACGCCCTGGCCAAATCCGCAGGCGCAAACGCGCGTATCGCTGAGATCAAGGGCGAGCAAGTCCGCCGGGCGAAACTGTGATTTATCTGCTCGACACGAACGTCCTGAGCGAGCGCACAAGGGACCGGCCGTCGGCCAGGGTGATGTCGTTCTTGCGGAAGCTGCCCGCCGCAGATGCGCGAGTGCCGGCGATCGTGCTGGGCGAAATCAAGCAAGGCGTCGAGAGTAATTCCACCCCTGAATTGCAGCAGTTTCTCGAAGATATTTTGACACTGCCTGTTGCGCCTTTCGACGAACTGGAAGCGCTGGCGTGGGGAGAACTGACGGCCGCCGCCCTTGCGCAAGGGCGCACCTTGTATGTTCGAGACTCATTGATCGCGGCGACGGCGAAGGCACACAATTGGACAGTCGCGACGCGAAACGTGGGCGATTTTGCGGGACTTGGAGTGAAAGTGTTCAACCCGTTCGACGAACAACTCTGAAGATCAAGTTGACCCATGCGCACGTGGCGCGGATCAACCAGCGCTCGGACTGACTGATCAGGATTTTTCAACGGAGCGGGTAAAACATAACGAATTGCGCTTGCATTCTTCGGCGTTGCGTTCAAGGATCGCGCCAACGATCAGACTACTCGGCGCGGAGGCGCTATGATCTCGTCTGTCTATAGGCAAGTCCATTCTTCGGATTGGAAAGGAGAATAAAATGAGAAACTCGATCCCTACCCTTGTGCTGCCGCTGGCACTGGCTTCAACTGTGTTGGCCGCCCCGGTGACACCGAACATCAAGATGGATAACTTTGGTTATCGTCCTGGCGATATCAAAGTAGCCATTTTCACTGCCGATCCGGGCGCGACCGTGCAGATCCGTAACACGAGTGATGCGGTCGTGTTCACGGTGCCCGGCAACGGCGGATCCATCACGAGCATGGGCGCCGACGGTCAGCCGTCCGGCGATACGGTGTGGCAGGTGAACTTCGGTCCGTTCAACGTTGCGGGCACTTATCGGTTGTACGTTCCAGCCTGGAATCAACAGTCCTATGATTTCAGACTCGACGCGAACGTTTACAATGACGTGGGCAAGGTCGCGCTCAAGACGTTCTATTATCAGCGCTGTGGCGTGGCGCATCCTCAGCCGTACGCCCAGGCTCCGTGGTCCGACCCGTTCGTTTGCCACGGCTATCTGACGGCGTGCACGCCCGCCCCCCAACAACCCAACTACGGGACGCTTGACTTGAGCGGCGGCTGGCACGACGCCGGCGATTACAACAAATACATCTGGGGCGACCTGTTTCTCGCGATGAACATGCTGATGATCGCGTACGAGAACAACCCGAGCGCCTGGGGCGACGGCCAGCTTGTTATCCCGGGAGGCGGCAACGGCGTGCCCGACATCCTGGATGAAATCAAGGTGGAGATTGATTGGCTGTTAAAGATGCAAAGGCCGGGCGGCGAGGTGCTCAGCAGGGTATGGGATGA
>Ga0111539_10007525_pt1 | contig 13935 bp, 12 predicted proteins | sample RhiMethybrSRZTD1_FD_79667 | JGI IMG/M metagenome (GOLD analysis project Ga0111539, IMG submission 79667) | Populus rhizosphere microbial communities from Tennessee, USA - Rhizosphere MetaG P. TD hybrid SRZTD1 (version 2) (version 2) | ecosystem: Host-associated > Plants > Roots > Rhizosphere >...
CGCGGCGGCGCACGCGGCCGCCATGAGCAGCACCCGTCCCAGGTCGTTCCGTTTCGGCGACTGCATCGAGAGTCCTCCGTCGGGAGAATGGAATGGCGCCGGCCCCCGTTCCGCCGGCCGTGACCGCCGCGCCAGGATGCGCGCCTGCGCGATGCCTCCTTTCCGGGGCGCGCCCGGAGCAAACGATCGTGGTCGGAGTTGCGCAAGTGCGGGTCGCGCTCGTCGCGCGGCCGATCGGAGCACGGGATCTCCAGAACGGCGACGGGACTATGGACCAGCGCGGTCGTCGTCGTCAACACGCCAGGACGCGCGCCGGCCGCGGGCGCGCTGGCGGTGGATGCGCCCGCGGGCCGTCAGCGGACGAGGCGGAGCAGGAGGGCGAGGCCGGCGCCGATCGCGATGGCGAACTCCGCCCGGCGCAGCCAGGTCCGGGCCGACGCGGGGCCGTCCTGGAGGAGGCGCCGCCAGAGCGCGCCCAGCACGAGGAATCCCGCGATGCCGCCGATCACCGCGAAGACGGCCGGCATCATCTGGACGAGGGCGCCGGCGAGCGGGTCGGCCGGCACCGCCCCGGATCGCCGCAGCGCGTCGCGCAGGAGACACGCGATCGCCGCGCCTCCGAGCATGCCGGAGAGGACGTTGAGCGTCACGAGCCCGCCCCGCAGCTGGATGGCGTGCCGGCGGCGGGTCATCGACACCCGGAACACCAGCAGGAGCAGCACCACGACGAGGACCGCCTCAAGCAGCGTCTGCATCGCGCTTCCGGATAGGATGCGGCGCATGCGGAGCCTGCCGCGGATCGCGCTCGTCCTGACGCTTCTGCTGCCCGGCGCGTGCGGCGGCGATCGTCGCGAGGGGACCGCCGGGGGGGCGCCCGACGCCTTCGTCGTCGTCTCGAACCGCGGCGGCGCCTGGCGCCTTTACGAAACGGCCGGGGCCGGCGACGGCGCGCGCCTCGTGGGATCGGTGCGCGCCGACGACGCCTCCTATGCCGACGGGCAGCCGGCGCGCCTGCCGGACGGGACGATCGTGTTCACGAGCGATCGCGGCGGCCGCGCCGCCCTCTACCTCTGCGATCGCGGCCGCGAGGAGGCGCGGCCGGTGTTCGGCGCGGGCGCCGGTTCGCCGGACTCGGACCCGGCGCCGGGCGGCGCGGATCGGATCGTCTTCGCGCGCATCGCACCGGCGGAGTCCGGCGCCGGTGCTTTGGCGGACGGCGCCCGCGATCTCTTTCTGGTGCGCCGGGACGGGACCGGGCTGCGCCGCCTCACCGCCGATCCGGCCGACGACGGCGCCCCGTGCGCCCTGCCGGATGGCCACACCATCGTGTTCGCGTCGGCGCGCCAGGGGGAGCGGCGCCTGTTCCGTCTCGACGCGGACGCCCCCGATCCCGAACGGACGGCGACGCCGCTCTTCGCCGCGGCGGCGGGAACGAGCGACGACGCCCCCGCCTGCCTCGCGGACGGCTCGATCCTGTTCGCGCGGTCCGCGCCGGGCGCCCCGTCGCAGGTGTTCCAGGCACGCTTCACCGATCGCGGTCCCGCGGCGCGGCAGATCACCGATGTGGCGACGCTGCCGTACGGGGCGGGGGAGCCGGTGGCGCTCGGCGACGGACGTGTCTTGATGACGGCGGGCCCGGGCCCCGCGAACGGTGGTCCGCGCTTCGCGGTTTATGGCATCTCCGGAGGGGGGTACAACCTGGCTCGCGTGACGCGCGAGCGCGCGGGCTACGAAGACCTGACGCGCCGGCTCCGCCCGCTGCGCTGAGCGGACGGCCCGGCCGGCGAAGATCGATCTACTCGACGGCGTTCTGAACGTTCGCGAGGCGGACGCGATTCGCCCGCGGCCCCTTCGGGCTGTTCTCCACCTCGAAATCGACGGTCGTTCCCTGCTCGAGGTCGTCGAAGTTCAAATTCGCCAGACCGGAGCGGTGAAAGAAGACGTCCTTGCCGTCGTTGCCGCGGATGAATCCGAACCCGCGGTCGCGGACCAGCTTCGCAATCGTGCCACGTGCCATGGATGAGACCTCAGACTGCAACCCTGCCGTCAGGGTTCGCTCGCGAGGATTGTCGGCGCGGCGGCCGGGGCTGTCAAGATGGTCGCAAAGTGATCCGCGCGAATATGTCATCGCGCTATTTGGCGGACGCTGGGACCTCGAGCAGGCGGGCCAGATCGCCCGCGTCGGTGACCGGCGCCCGGCACGCGCCCCCTTCGCAGACGTACGCGGCGGCGCGGCCTCCGACCGGCACCTTGCCGCGGGCGAGCGCCGGCGACGCCGCGTCGCCGCGCGCCGCGGCCAGCACCGTGTTGGGCAGGAAGCGCTCGCGCACCGCGGCGGCGAGCCCGCGCAGCCCCGGCGCATCGGCGTCCCCCGCGAGGACGACCTGCCGCGGCGGATCGAGGATCTGATCGACGGCGCACAGCATGGCGCCGAAGGCGGACGGGAAGCGCTCGACGCGCTCGCGGTACAGTCGCAGAATCGTCCCGGCGATCGGCACGAGCGCGTCGTCGCCCGAAAGCGCCGCGAGGCGCGGCAGGGCGAGCGCCATCATCGACGCGCCGGCCGGCAGCGCCCCGTCGTTCCCCTCGCGGACGCGGGTGATGAGCTTCTCGTGATCGCGCGCGGTGAAGAAGAACCCGCCCGTCTCGGGGTCGCGGAAGAGATCGATCGCCGTCGTGGCCAGGCGGTCGGCCTCCGCCACCCAGCGCGCGTCGAAGGTCGCCTCGTACAGGTCGAGGCAGGCGAGGATCGTCGCGGCGTAGTCGGTGAGGTACGCGGCGTGCCGCGCCTCGCCGCCGAGGAACGAGTGCAGCAGCCGCCCGTCCCGCGTCATGCGGCCGAGGACCATCTCGAGGGCGCGTGCCGCGGCCTCGACATAGCGCCGCTCGTCGAGGACGCGCCCCGCGAACGCCAGCGCGCCGATCATCAGGCCGTTCCAGTCGGCGAGGATCTTGTCGTCACGGCCGGGGCGCGGGCGACGCTCGCGCGCCTGCAGCAGCCGCGACCGGGCCCCGGCGAGGCGCAGCCGCAGCTCCGCCTCGTCGGTGCGCTGCGCCTGCGCCAGGTCCGCGATCCCGCGGGGGAGGCTCAGGACGTTGCGCCCCCCCTCGAAGTTCCCCTCACGCGTGGCGCCGAAGGCCCCCGCCACCAGCATCGCCTCGGATCGTCCGACCGCGTTCTCGATCTCCTCGAGGGTCCAGACGTAGAAGCGCCCCTCCTCCCCTTCGCTGTCGGCGTCGAGGCTGGAGGCGAATCCCCCCTCCGGCAGGAGCATCTCGCGCAGCACCCAGTCGAGCGTGTCGCGCGCCACCTGGCGGAAGAACGCGGCCGGGGGCCCGCCTCCCGCGGGCAGCGCCGACGACTCGGGGAGCGGTGCGATCGCCTGCGCCGCCTCGACGTACGCGCGGGCGAGCAGCGCGTTGTCGTACAGCATCTTCTCGAAATGGGGGACGAGCCACTGCGCGTCCACCGAGTAGCGATGGAATCCCCCGCCGACCTGGTCGAAGAGGCCGCCGCGCGCCATGCGGTCGAGGCTGATGACCGCCATGCGCAACGCCTCGGCGTTACCGGTGCGCCGGTGGTAGCGGAGCAGGAACGCGACGTCCATGCTGTGCGGGAACTTCGGCGCCCCTCCGAAGCCGCCGTGCGTCGGATCGAACCGGCCGGCCAGATCGCCGAAGGCGCGCGACAGGAGCTTCGGGCCGACCGCCTCCTTCGCGACGCCCATCTCGGACAGCGCCCGGATCTGCTGCGCCACCTCGGTGGCGACCTGGCCGATCTCCTCGCGCTTCGTGGCGTACGCGTCGGCGACGCCCTTCAGGATGTCGGGGAAGCCGGGGCGCCCATAGCGCGCCTCCGGGGGGAAGTAGGTGCCGGCGAAGAACGGCTCCCGCTCCGGCGTCAGGAAGACGGAGTTCGGCCAGCCCCCCTGGCGCGACAGCATCTGCGTCGCCGCCATGTAGATCTCGTCGAGGTCGGGGCGCTCCTCGCGATCGACCTTGATGTTGACGAAGCGCTCGTTCATGAGCGCGGCGATCGCCGGGTTCTCGAACGACTCCCGCTCCATGACGTGGCACCAGTGGCAGGCGGAGTATCCGATGGACAGGAAGATCGGCTTGTCCTCCGCCCTGGCACGCGCCAGCGCCTCTTCGCCCCAGGGATACCAGTCGACCGGGTTGTGGGCGTGCTGCCGCAGATACGGGCTCGTCTCCCGCGCCAGGCGGTTCGCTTTTCGTTCGGTGGTCATGAATGAGAAAGGCTATCACGTCGGACACGAAGGGCACGGAACGCCGGCCGCCCGCGCGCGGCGGGATATCATGCGCGGCGTGCCCTTGAGATTCCTCGCCGTCGCGCTCGTGTCCGGGATCCTGGCCTCGGGAACCGGCGCGCCGGCGCAGGAGGAGGCGCCGGCCCTGTCCAGGGAGGAGGCGGGAGCGCTGGCCGCGGAAGTGGCGCCGATCGTCGAGGAGATCCGCGGCGCGAAGTTCAAGCGCCCGGTGCCGGTCGAGATCGTCGACGACCGGGCGGCCCGCCAGCACTTCAAGAGCCGCCTCCAGGAACACTGGCCGGAGGCGGTGCGGCGCGCCGAGGAGACGGTGGACGCGCACCTCGGGCTGATCCCTCCGAAGACCGACCTCGAGGAGGAGGTGTACGACGTCCTCGAGGAGCAGGCCGGGGGCTACTACGACCCCGACCGCGACACCTTCTTCGTCCTCGGCGACATGCCTCGCGCCGCCGCCCCGATCATCGTGGCGCACGAGCTGACCCACGCGCTCGACGACCAGCGCTACGGGATCGACCGGCTGCTCCTGGCCGCGGAGGGGGACGACGACCGGGCCGGCGCCCTCGAGGCGCTGATCGAGGGCTCGGGGACGGTGGTCATGACCGTCTTCATCCATCGACAAATCGTCGCGGGGCGCCTCGACCCGAAGGCGCTTCTGGCCTTCCAGGAGACCGAGGTCGGGAAGGCGGAGCGGCTCAAGGCCTCGCCGCTCTTCGTGCAGCGGACCCTCATCGCCCCGTACATCCTCGGCATGGCGTTCCTCCTGCGCGGCGAGCTCATCCGCATCCAGACCGGCGGCATCACGCCGTCGGACATCGACCGCGCCTTCTCCGACCCGCCGCGCTCGACGGAGCAGATCCTCCACCCCGAGAAGTACTGGGACCCGGCGCGCCGCGATCTGCCGCGCGCCGTCGCGCTTCCGGACCTGTCGGCCGATCTCGCTCCCGGCTGGGCGCGGGCGGGCGAGGGAAACTTCGGCGAGCTGACCCTGGCGCTCCTGACCGGGCTCGACCCGGGCGACCCGACCTCTCCCGATCGCGCCCTCGAGCGCTGGACCAACGCCGCCGCGAGCGGCTGGGGCGGGGACCGCTGGAACCTCTACCGCAACGGCGACCGGGCGATCACCGTGCTCGCGACCTGCTGGGACACGACGAACGACGCGCGCGAGTTCCAGGCGGCGCTGGCGTTGCCGGAAGGGGCCTTCGTGAAGCGCAAGGGGGACGTCGTGGTGGTGGTCACCGGAGACGCGGCGGACAAGGGCAGGAAGCTCGCCGATCGGACGCTGGCCGGGCTCAAGGTTTCGAAGCCGTCGTTCTGAGCCTAGCGGCCCGTTCCGGGGCAGATCATCCCGTTCGCGGGGGCGCCGTTGCCCGGCGCGCGGATCCCGGACGGGGCCGGCGGGCGGGCCGGCGGCTTCGGCGCCGGCAGCGGCCGCTCCTTGCGGACGAGTCTCACGGCATCCTCCGCCAATCGACCTGGAGGAGATCTCCCGCCCCGGACGCGATCACGTCGAGGACGTCGGCGGTCCCGGGAACGACGAGGCCGCGCACCTGCTGACGGGCGACGACCCGGCCGGAGCCGTTCCGCAGCTCCACGCTCACCGTCTGCAGTCCCGAGGGGATCGAGAGCAGCCGCTCGACGTCTCCGGTCGAGGCGGCGCGCAGCGACGCCAGCGGGGCCGAGAAGATCGCCGTCTCGCCGACGCGCACCACCAGGCGCCCCGCCTCGAGGGCGTGCCGCACCACCAGTCGGAGCTGGCCGGGGTCGCTGCTCTCGGGGACGTCGGCCCGCGCCGCCGCCGAGGCCATCGCCATGATCAGCAGCCCCGCTCCCGTCGCACGCCGCACGAACGACATCCGCGCCCGTCTCCCGCCCGGACGCCCGGCGGCGCCCACATGGCCGCGGCTGAATATGAGCACCGGGACTCCGTCGGTCAAGCCATGCAAAGGCTTGCGACACAACACTTTTCACAGATGGCTCATTTCATTCTGGAAACCCGGCCGAAGTCCTGTGGCGCGCGATCTTTCCGCCCCGCCCTTGCGGGTGCTAGCATGGCGCCGGTTGCGCGAGGATCGCGCGGAGGACAGGCATGGCGGTGAACAAGGCGGCGGCGAAGACGCTCGGGATCGAACCGGAGATCTTCCTCGCCCTGTACGAGAAGATGCTGCGGACGTTCTACGTGGAGGAGATGGGGCGCCTCTTCGTCCGCGCCGGCAAGTGCTCGTTCTATGCCTCGACGCGCGGCCACGAAAAGCTGCAGATCGCCTGCGCCATGCTGCTCGAGCCCGGGAAGGACTGGTTCCTTCCTTATTACAGGGAGAAGGCGCTGATGATCGGGCTCGGGATGCCCCTCGAGCACCTCTTCCAGGGGCTGCTGTCGCGCGACGGCGACCCGAACTCCCTGGGCCGCAACATGTCCGAGCACTACTCCTCGAGGGAGCTGCGCGTCGTCTCCCCGACCGCCTGCACCGGCACCCAGTTCCTCCAGGCGGTCGGCCTGGCGCGCGCGGTCAAGGCGGACAAGAAAGACGAGATCGTCTACGTCTCCGGCGGGGAGGGCTCGACCTCGGAAGGGGAGTTCTTCGAGGCGCTCAACAAGGCGCAGCGCGACCTTCTGCCCGTCCTGTTCGTCATCCAGAACAACGGCTACGCCATCAGCGTGCCGCAGGAGCAGCAGACCCATTCGCAGCTCGACGAGGTGGCACGCGGCTTCGGCATGAAGTCGGTGCGGGTGGACGGCACCCGATTCACCGAGATGCACCGCACGCTGCAGCCGCTGGTCGCGTCGATACGGCGCGGCACCGGCCCGCTGTTCGTCGAGGCGATGGTGGTGCGGCTCGACTCGCACTCCTCGTCGGACGACCAGACCAAGTACCGCGCCGAGCAGGACATGGAGGAGGCGCGCCGCAAGGATCCGATGACGCACACGGAGATGCGCATCCGGCAGATGGGCCTCCTGACCGACAAGGAGATCGAGGAGTGGCGGGTGCGCGCCAAGTCGGAGGTCGAGGCGGCGGCGCGGGCGGTGGACGCCCTGCCCTTCCCCCCCGAGGCGAGCGCCACGGGGGACATCTTCTCCGCCGACCGCGTGATCGTCGAGGAGACCGACCCGACCCCTCCGAGCGACAAGCCGGTGACCATGGTCGAGGCGATCAACCACGGCCTCATGGAGGAGATGAAGCGCAACCCCAAGATCGTCATGTGGGGGGAGGACATCCAGGATCCGAAGGGCGGGGTCTTCGGGGTCACGCGCGGGCTGACCGAGGCGTTTCCCGGGCGGGTAGAGAACTCGCCGCTGGCGGAGGCGACCATCGTCGGCATGGCGAAGGGGATGGCGATCGGCGGCTACAAGCCGATCATCGAGATCCAGTTCGCGGACTACTCCTTCCCCGGCTACATGCAGATGCGCAACGAGATCCCGACGCTGCGCTGGCGCTCCGGCGGGGCATGGACCTGCCCGCTCGTGGTGCGCATTGCGACAGGAGGTTACATCCGCGGCGGCCCGTTCCACTCGCAGTGCCCCGAGACCCTCTACGCGCACACCCCCGGCTGGTACGTCGCCTACCCGTCCAACGCCGCCGACGCCAAGGGGCTCATCAAGGCGGCGTGCCGGATGGACGACCCGGTGATCTTCTTCGAGCACAAGGGGCTCTACCGGCAGGTGTACAGCAAGTCGCCGGAGCCGGGGCCGGACTACGTGCTGCCGTTCGGCAAGGCGCGGGTGGTCCGCGCCGGGGACGACCTGACGGTCGTGGCGTGGGGGCGCACCGTGCACATGGCGCAGCAGGCGCTCGGGGCGCTCGCGTCCGAGGGGCAGGAGCCCTCGGTCGAGATCCTCGACCTGCGCACCCTCGTGCCGATGGATCTCGACGCGGTGCTCTCCTCGGCGCGCAAGACCGGACGGGTGCTGGTCGCGCACGAGGCGCCGATGCTGGCGGGGATGGGGGCGGAGGTGGCGGCGCGCATCGCCGACGCCGCCTTCGACCGGCTGGATGCTCCGGTGCGGCGCGTGGCGGCGCGCGACTCGTTCGTGCCGTTCGCCCCGAACCTGGAGGCGGCGGTGCTGCCGAGCGTCGAAGAGATCGCCGGAGCGATCAAGGACTTGATGCAGTACTGAACGAGCGCGCCGCCGGGGGGTGCGCGCTCCGAGGAGTCGTGACGAACGACCCGGTCCTGACCATCCCCTCCCCCGCGCTGATCCTCGTGATCGGCCCGGCCGCCGCAGGCCACACGTTCACGCGGCGCAACTTCCCCTCCGCGGCCGTCGTCTCCCGGGACGCGTGCCGCGACGCGGCGCGCGCCGAGGAGCGCCTCTCCGCCCGCCTGCGCCGCCGCCGGCTGGCGGTCCTCGTCACCGACGGCGCGCCCCGGGCGTGCGATGCGGCGCTGCGGCTGGCCGACCGCCACCACCTGCCGGCGGTCGCCGTGGTGATCGACGGGGGCCCGGCGGGTCGCGGGCGCCACCGCGCCCCGGCGCCGCGACCGCGTCAGGGGTGGACCGCCGTCCACCACGTGCGCGGAGCGCGGGCGATCGCCTCCACCCGCCTGACGCTCACGCCGCTCCCCTGCGACCGGAGCGCGGACCGCGGCCCGTTCGACGTCATCGGCGACGTGCACGGCTGCGCCCGCGAGCTCCTGGAGCTCCTGCGGCGCCTCGGCTACCGCCGGCGCGGCGGCCGCTGGCGCCACCCGGACGGGCGGCGCGCGCTCTTCCTCGGGGACCTGGTGGACCGCGGGCCGCGCATCATCGACGCCGCCACCATCGCCATCGAGATGACCGCGGACGGCGCGGCGCTGGCGGTCCCCGGCAACCACGACGTCGAGCTGGCGGCGCTCCTGCGCGGCGGAAGAGACGGGACGCCCGGGCCCGGCACGGTCCTGTCGCTGGCCCAGATCGCCGCCGCCCCCGCGGAGGCACGGCGGCGCTTCTGCCGGCGCTTCACCGCCTGGGTCGATCGCCTGCCGTCGCACCTGCTGCTCGACGGCGGACGGCTGGCGGTGGCGCACGCGGGACTGCTCGCCGAGCACATCGGGCGGGACTCGGAGGCGGTGCGCCGCTTCGCGGTGCACGGCGCGACCCTCGAGCGCACCGACCGCTACGGCCTGCCGATCCGCGTGCACTGGGCGACGACGTACCGCGGCCGGACGTTCCTCATCTACGGGCACACGGCGGTGCGCGAGCCGGAGTCGGTCGGCGCCACGCTCAACATCGACACCGGGTGCTGCTACGGCGGGGCGCTGACGGCGTTCCGCTGGCCGGAGCGCGAGGTGGTGCAGGTGCGCGCGGCGCGCGTGCACTATCGCTCCCCGCGCACTCGCGGCCTGCGGCTGGGGATCCGGGCGGAGACCCGGACGGCGCCGGCGGCGCGTGGCGGCCGGCCTCTGCGTCCGCGCCCTACTTCTTCTTGAAGAGCGCCTCGAAGGCGGCGCGCCCGGGGCTCATCGACGGCTCGCCGGACGGAGGCGGGGGGCCGGCGGCGATACGCCGGCCGGTCGCGTCGAGGACGGTGGACGGCCGGAACGAAGCGCACTCGTTGGCGATGATCTTCGACATCACCTTCGCCGGGATCGGCTCGCGGCACTCGAAGCGCGCGCCGGAATCGAAGTGCACGCAGTTGCGGCAGCAGTGCACCGCCGCCGTGCAGGTCGGGCAGCGCGCTCCCGTCGCCACCGCCTCGACGGCGGCCTCCTGGTGGCCGCACTGGAAGCAGCGCAGCACCAGGCGCGCCTCGCGCTCCATGCCGCGCGGACCGCGCGGCGGGCGCGGCCCGTCGTTGTTGTCCCGGCGCTTCTCGCGTTCGTCCTTGAACTCGCTGTCGCGGTAACCGGGCTGGCGGTACTTCATGCGGACGCTCTGCCTCCAGGGAAGGTGGTGCGAGGGAGAGCGGCATTCTAGCACGGCTGGCGTTTGCTCACGGCTTTGCCTGCGGCGCTTCGTCCCGTAGAATGCGCCGGATGATTCGGACCCCGATCGGCGGTGCGCTCCTTCTCGCCGTCCTCACCAGTCTCGCGGCCGCCCCGGCCGCGGCGGCGCCGCCGGCGCGGCGCCCCGCCGCCCCGAAGCCTCCCGCCGCCCCGGCGCCGAAGGCGTCGACGGCCGAGGTGCCGATCCCGAGCGAAGACGGATTCGAGCACTCGGTCGTGCGCATCATCAACTACTCGCAGCGCGGCGACTGGTTCTCGCCCTGGGACGTCACCGGCGTGCGCGCCTCGAGCGGCACCGGCTTCGTCATCGAGGGCGGATTGCTCCTGACGAATGCCCACGTGGTGAGCGACGCGCGCCTGCTCCTCCTGTACCTGCACGGCGATCCGACGCCGCACAAGGCGCGGGCGGTGATGCTGGGCCACGACTGCGACCTCGCCCTCGTCCGTCCCGAAGAAAAAGACCTGCTGACGGACATCCCGGTCCTGCCGCTCGGCGGGCTGCCGCCGCTGCGCTCGGCCGTCGAGACCTACGGGTATCCGGCGGGCGGGGACCAGATCTCCTCCACCCGCGGCGTGGTGTCGCGCATCGAGACCCAGGTGTACGCCCATTCGGGCGTGGACCGTCACGTCGCCATCCAGACCGACGCGGCGATCAACCCGGGGAACAGCGGCGGGCCGATGATCCAGAACGGACGCGTGGTCGGCGTCGCCTTCCAGGGGACCGACATGCTGGAGAACACCGGCTTCGGGATCCCCGTGGAAGTCATCCGGCACTTCCTCGACGACGCCAAGGACGGCAAGTACGACGGGTACCCGGACCTCGCCATCTTCGAATCGAACCTGGAGAACCCCGCGGCACGGCGCCGCGCCGGGATGCGGGACGGCGAGAGCGGCGTGCGGGTCGATTTCGTCAACGACGGCGGCAGCGCCGAGGGGCACCTCGAGGTGGGGGACGTCCTGCTCGAGGTCGACGGGACCCCCATCGCCAGCGACGGGTCGGTCCTGATGGAGGGGCTGCGCTTCGACTACGGCCTCATGGTGGACCGGCACCAGATCGGCGAGAACCTCAAGGTGCGGATCCTGCGCGACGGGGAGCGGCGCGACCTGGTCTTCCCGCTGGTCGCGCACCCGGGGACGAGCCGCTACGCCAGCCAGTACGACGTGCTGCCGCGCTACTACATCTACGCGGGACTGGTGTTCGAGCCGCTCAACGTCGAGATGCTGGAGACGAGCGGACGGGACTGGGTGGTGAGTGCCGACAAGCGCCTGGTGCAGGAGCAGATCTTCCGCCCGCTGTCGGATCCGAAGGCGCTCCTGCGCGAGCCGGTGGTGCTGCTGCGGCGGCTCGACGATCCGGTCAACATCAACATCGCCTGGTACCGCGGCCAGCTCGTCACCCGCGCCAACGGCAAGGAGATCGACTCCCTCGCCGGACTCATCGAGGCGATCGAGTCGAACCAGGCCCCGTTCCACGTCCTCGAGCTGGCGGAGCCGGGGCGCTTCATCGTGCTCGATCGCAAGGGCTCGGACGAGGCCAGCCCCCGCATCCTCGAGCGGTACGGCGTCCTGAAGGACCGCAACCCGTGAGGGGCCGCCGGGGGATCGGGGCGAGCGCCCTCGCCGCGGCCGCGCTCTTCTGCGGCCTGCCCGGGGCCGCCGCGGCGCGCCCCGCCGCCGCGCGGCAGGCGTTCGAGTCCGGCATCGTCGGCCTGACGATCTCGGCGCAGGGCTGGGATCAGGATCGCCCCTGGGCGAAGGGGGCCCCCCAGTCGCGCGTCGCCCTCGCCACCGTCGTCGAAGGGCCGTACCTCCTGACCTCGGCGCAGATGGTCTCCGACGCGACCCTCATCGAGGTGGAGAAGCTCGGCGGCTCGATGCGCGTGCCGGCGAAGGTGGTCCTCGTCGATCCCGAGATCGACCTGGCGATTCTCGGCGTGGAGGCCCCCGGCTTCTTCTCCGACCTGAAGCCGGTGCCGATCGCGGACGCGATGCCGACGGAGGGGGCGGTGCAGTCGGTGCGCTGGAGGCAGCGGCAGCTCGAGGTCTCCACCAGCCGCGTCTCCCGCATCGAGGTGCAGGTCACCTCTCTCGGCGGGCTGGAGCACCCGTTCCTCCTCGTGACGACCGACCTGAAGGGGGGAGGCTGGGCCGAGCCGGTGTTCGCGGACGGCAAGTTCATCGGGCTGACCGTGTCGCAGGATGAGCAGGTCGCGCGCATCCTCCCGGTCGACATGATCTCCGGATTCCTCGCCATGGCCCGCGGCCCGAAGCCGTACCCCGGCTTCTCCGGTCTCGGGGTCCGCTGGCAGATCAACGAGGACCCGGTCCTGACCGCCTCGCTGCGCCTGCCGGGGGTTCCGCGCGGGGTGCTCGTCACCGGATCCAACTGGGGGGGATCGGCGTGCGGCGTCCTGAAGCCGCGGGATCTGCTGCTGTCGCTCGATGGGCACGACATCGACGCGAGCGGCTTCTACCACCACCCGCGCTACGGCCTGCTCCGCTTCACGACCATCACCACCGACCGCCACCGCGCCGGCGACGTCCTCAAGGCGGAGGTGTGGCGGGAAGGTAAGAAGATGATGCTCGACGTGCCGCTCAAGGCGACCCACACCAACGGGGACCTGATCCCGGACCGGGTCCCCGACCGCGCCCCGCCCTACCTCATCGCGGGGGGGCTGGTCCTGCGGGAGCTGGACGGGTCGTATATCCGCTCCTGGGGAGATGAGTGGCGCCGCAAGGCCCCCATCCGGCTGCAGCTGCGCTACTGGCTCGATTCCAAGGACCAGGAGCCGGGGGCGCGGCGCATCGTCATCCTGTCGTCGGTGCTGCCGGCCGCCTACAACCTCGGCTACCACGGCCTGTCGGACGTGGCGGTCACCGAGATCAACGGCCGCAAGGTCGACTCGATCGCCGCCGCCGAGGAGGCGCTGAAGCACCCGGAGGGGGAGTTCCACCGCCTCGTCCTCGAGCCGAACGGGCAGATGGCCCAGGTCATCCTGGACGCCCGGACCTTCGACGACGCGACCGCGGAGATCCTCGAGTCCTACCGGGTCCCGGTGGTCGGCCGGGAGGCCCCCGCCCCCCCCGATCTCGGCCCCGCCTGCGGCCAGTGAGCCGGGGGGGTCCGGGGCGACCGGACCCTCCGGGGTGCCGGCCGCGGGCGAGTGGTGTAGAATCTGCGCCCCCAACAACAGGATCTCGAGGAGGAGACAGAATGGAACGCCCCCTGCGTACGATTTTCCCGGCTGTGGTGCTGTGCTGCGCCGCCACGGTCTTTGCCTGTGGCGCGGCCACCGGAGAGACCGGCAAGGCCGCCGACAAGGGGGCCTCCCCCGCCGCTTCCACCGGCGTCGCCGCCAAGGTGGGAGACAAATCCATCACGATCGCCGAGCTCGACAGCAAGGCGGCCGCCAACCTCATGAAGGTGCGCCAGCAGGAGTACGAGGTGCGGCAGCAGGCGCTCGACGGCATGATCAATGACGAGCTGCTCGAGCGCGAGGCGAAGGCGAAGGGGGTCACGAAGGAAAAGCTCATCGAGACCGAGGTCGCCGCCAAGGCGCCGCAGCCGTCGCAGGCCGAGGTGGACGCCTACTACGAGGCGAACAAGGCGCGCATGGGGACGCAGACCAAAGAGCAGATCAGCCCGCAGATCAGCGCCATGCTCAAGCAGCAGAAGATGGCCTCCGTGCAGGGGGACTACCTCAAGGGGCTGCGCCAGAAGTACGGC
>Ga0111539_10007527_pt1 | contig 13933 bp, 11 predicted proteins | sample RhiMethybrSRZTD1_FD_79667 | JGI IMG/M metagenome (GOLD analysis project Ga0111539, IMG submission 79667) | Populus rhizosphere microbial communities from Tennessee, USA - Rhizosphere MetaG P. TD hybrid SRZTD1 (version 2) (version 2) | ecosystem: Host-associated > Plants > Roots > Rhizosphere >...
CGAACCAACACGCTGAACGGCGACATCAACGAGGCGTCGCTCGACCAGGCGCTTTATCAGCCAACACCCGCCGAGCGTGCCGCGCTGGCCGCCGCCGGCCACACCGACGTACCCGCCAGCGGCGCCACGGCCGACAACACGCCGTTTCCCTACTGGCGGTGCCTCGGCAACGTGCTGCTCAACGACGAACCGTTCGAGAAATGCAACGGCCTCATCAACCGGACGCATTCGACGCAACACAACGGCGGTGCATCGGGCCAGCTCACGTGGAGCCACCTTGGTCCCCGGCAGCATCAGCTCACCGCCGGCGGCGCGTACGACGGCAGCGACGTCGACTTCGCGCAGTCGACCGAGTTGGGCTACTTGAATCCGGATCGCAGCGTCACCGGCACCGGCGCATTCGGCGACGGCGTGACCGGCGGTGAGGTCGACGGCGAGCCAGTCGACGTGCGGGTCGATCTGCAGAGCGTGACCCACACCTGGAGTCTCTACGCCACGGACACGTTCCAACTCGCGTCGACTTGGTACCTGACCGTGTCCGGCCGGTTCAATCGTTCGACCGTCGCGAACCGCGATCTCATCGAACCCGGCGGCGGGCCGTCGTCGCTCGACGGTGATCACGCGTTCGGCCGCTTCAACCCAGCGGCCGGCGTCACGTTCGTGCCCTCGTCTAGGATGAACGCGTACTTCGGCTACAGCGAAGGCAGTCGCGCGCCGACGTCAATCGAGCTCGGGTGCGCGAACCCGGAGCAACCGTGTCGGCTGCCGAACGCCCTGGCTGGTGACCCACCCCTCGATCAGGTTGTTACCCGGACGGTGGAAGCCGGCGCCCGCGGCCGGCACGGCCGCCTGCGGTGGAACGCGGGAGCCTTCTTTGCCGACAACCGTGACGACATCCTCTTCGTGACGTCTGATCAGACGGGTTTCGGGTACTTTCGAAACTTCGGCCGAACCCGTCGGCAAGGTGTCGAAGCTGGCGCCACCGGACAGTTCGACCGCGTCACAGTGGGAGCGGCCTACACGTTTCTCGATGCGACATACCGGAGCGCAGAACTCGTGAACGGAGACGGCAACAGCTCGAACGACGCCGACGCACCTGGTCTGGAAGGGACGATTGAAATCGAAAGTGGCGACCGCATTCCGCTCGTTCCGCGTCATGCGCTCAAGGTCTTCGCCGACGGACAAATCCTCCCGAAGTTTGCCGTGAGTATCGACCTCGTGAGCACTTCCGGTGTGTACGCGCGCGGCAACGAGAACAACCGACATCAGGCCGAGGAGCCCTACTATCTCGGACCGGGCATGACATCGGCCTACGCCGTTGTCAATTTCGGTGCGCGGTACGATCTCACGGCGAAAATCCAGGCGCTCGCGCAAGTCAACAACGTCTTCGACACGCGGTACGAGACGGCGGCGCAGCTCGGCCCGAACGGATTCACCGAAGCTGGAACATTCATCGCGCGGCCGTTTCCCCCAGTCGGCGGAGAGTTTCCGCTGCAGCATGCCACCTTCTTTGCGCCCGGTGCGCCGCGACGCGCATGGGCCGGCGTCCGTCTCAAGTTGTGACAGACTCTAGAGTGTGGGCCCGGCGGAACGCGCGACAACCAGTCTTCCGGACTCGGTCGACATCGCAGTCGTCGGCGGCGGCGTCTCGGGGCTCTACTGCGCCCTGCAGCTCTCGCGGCTGATCAAAGAGAACCGGCCGCTGCACATCGGCGGGGCGCGCCTCGATTCGGCGTCACTCGCGCCGGTGCCCATTCACCTCTTCGAAGCTTCGGCCCGCCTGGGCGGCCGTATCCAAACATGGAACGTCAGTCTGACGCCGGGCCCGAACGGCGAGGTCTTTCGCGCCGAGTTCGGACCGATGCGCATCGAACCGCGCGATCAACCGCTGCTGAACGATCTGCTCGAGCACATCGGCATAGGCGAACCACAAGGCGGGCCCGAATCGGACTTCGACCTCACGGGCTTCTCCGCCTATGCCTCGGAAGAGCCGCTGCAACCCAAATTCACGCTCGAAGGCGAGGAAGGCGAGCAGTCGTCGCTGCTCGACCTCCTGCTGCTCGCCATTCGCCGCATCTGCGAGCTCGTCGCCGAAGACGACCAGCGGATTCCGGCCGACACGCATCGTGATGCCGCGCGCTATTGGCGGAAGTTCCTCGGCGGCAGCTCGGTCCGGCGACGCTACTGGAAGGGGGAGCTGCGCGACTGGATCATGAACCTCGATCACGAGGACTACGACCACATCCGCCGCAACATCCGAATCAACAGCGTGTGCCTGCGTGACATGGGGTTCTGGAACCTGCTGAGCGAGGTCCTGAGCCATCTGGCCGTGCTGCGCATCCGCGACTGGGGCAGCTACTACCATCTCGTCTCGGAAAATCCCAACGCCGCCGAGCACCTGATCATGTGGCTCCGCAGCATCAAGAGCACCAACTCGCTGCGCGGTATCCGCGGCGGCATGGAGCTCATGGTCACCGAGCTCGCCAAGCGGCTGACGCCCGACCGCGGCGTCCGCCTTCACGTGCCGTGCACCGTCATTGCCGTCGAACCCGCGGCGTCCGACACCGGACATCGGTTGCGCGTCCGCTTCGACGACGGCCGAAGCGTACTCGCCCGCGACGTGATTCTCGCCCTCCCGAAGCGGCCCCTCGAAAAGCTCGATCTGGCGCCGCTCCGTCCGCACCTCGACGCCGTCGTTGGCATTCCCCTGCTGAAAGTCTTTTTCGTGATCGATCAGCCGTGGTGGGAAGACAACCGGCCGGCGAACCGATTCGCCGGCGACCTGCCTACCCGGGAAATCCATTACTGGAAAAGCAGGGATCGCGGCCGCGGTGTGCTGATGATCTACACCGATCGGCCGGCGCTTCAGTTCTGGACCGACTATCTGGACGACGAGCAGATGGTCTACCAGGACCAGCCAGCTATCTGGAAGCTCGATCCACAGCTGGGTCGCATGGAGGATCGGCTGCCGAACCGAAGGCTGTGGCGGCGGTTCGTGCAGTACGCCCGCGACTACGAACACAACGACTTCACGGCCGAGCGCCTGCTCGCCGTGGCCATCCGCGACTGGGGCAAGGAACCGTACGACGGTGCGGTGCACGTCTGGCGGCCACGCCGGCGATCGTGGGAAGTCATGGCCCAACTCGTCGCGTGGGGGTTTTCGCCGGGGGAGACGAACCTCCACGTCATCGGCGAAGCATATTCCGACTACCAGGGCTTCATCGAGGGCGCGCTGCGGTCCGCGGCCCGGGTCATCTCGTACTTCGTCACCGGCCAGGCTGACACCGAATTCAGCGACCGGGTATTTCTCGCGGCCAACGCCCTTCAACGCGATTAGGTGTCCGAACGATGAAGTCTCGCCTCCACTACGCCTGGATCATCGCGGCCGTCACCTTCGTGGTCCTGCTCGTCACGGCTGGCGTGCGCGCGACGCCCGGCGTTTTGATGGTGCCGCTCGAAACCGAGCTGGGATGGAGCCGAACCGTGCTGTCGACGGCGGTCGCCATCAACATCGCGCTTTTCGGACTCATCGGTCCGTTTGCCGCCTCGCTCATCGACCGGGTCGGCCTGCGCCGCGTGCTGCTCGGAGCGGTCGCATTGCTCGCGGCGGCCGTCGCGGCCACGACGGTGATGCGCAGTCAATGGCAATTGATGCTCCTGTGGGGCGTTCTCGTTGGCGCCGCGACGGGTGTCACCTCGATGGTCCTGGCCGCCATCGTCGTCTCGCGGTGGTTCGAGGAGCGTCGCGGCCTGGTGCTCGGTGCGCTCATGGGCGCGAACGCCACCGGGCAGCTCGTGTTCCTGCCGCTTCTTGCCAGCGTCATCGAGCGTCACGGCTGGCGCAGCGCGACGCTCATCGTCTCCGCTTCGGCGGTCGTCGTCTTCGGGCTCATCAGCCTGTTCATGCGCGACCGGCCGCAGGACGTCGGATTGCTCCGGTACGGGCAGGACGCGCCGGATGTGCGCTCGGCCGCCGTGCCGACGCTGGCGCCGCTTCCGGCACTGCGAGTCGCGCTTCAATCACCGGCGTTCTGGGTCCTCGCCGGCACGTTCTTCATTTGCGGCGCCAGCACGAACGGCCTGATCGGCACGCATCTCATCGCCGCCTGCCACGACTACGGCATTCCGCAGGTGCGATCGGCACAGTTGCTGGCGATGATGGGCCTCTTCGACATCGTAGGGACCACGGCGTCGGGCTGGCTCACCGACCGATACTCGAGCCGATCGCTGCTCTTCGCCTATTACACGTTGCGCGGGCTCTCTCTGCTCTTTCTGCCGTTCACGCTCCAGTCCGGCGCCGGCGGACTCGGATGGTTTGCCGTCTTCTATGGCTTGGACTGGATCGCCACGGTGCCGCCGACGGTTCGGCTCACCACCGAGACGTTCGGCCGGGAGAACACCGGCGTCATCTACGGCTGGATCGGCGCCAGCCATCAGCTCGGTGCGTCGATGGCGGCATTCGGCGCCGGAGCCATCCGGACCGCCGCCGGCGACTATCGCCTGGCGTTCTGGATGGCCGGCGCTCTGTGCATCGTCGCCGGCTCGTCGTTCCTGACGGTCGGCCGCCGCGCGTTCCGTCTCGCGCCTGCTACGCCGTGACAGCCGTCGATTTCCTGACGGGCTGGTAGGTACCCGGTTCGGTCCGCGAGGCGATCGCCAGCCGATTCCAGCTGTTGATCACGCTCACGGCAACGGTCAGGTCGGCGATTTCCTGGTCAGTGAAATGCCGTCGGACTTCGTCGTGCACGGCGTCTGGTACGTGCCCGCTCGCGACGAAGGTCACCGCTTCGGTCCAAGCCAGCGCCGCCCGTTCGCGGTCGGTGTAGTACGGGCATTCGCGCCAGGCGTCGAGCGAGTACAACCTCTGTTCGGTCTCCTCAATCTCCCGCAGATCCTTCCAATGCATGTCGATGCAGTAGGCGCAGCCGTTCAGCTGCGACGCCCGGAGTTTCATCAAGTGCACGAGGCCAGGCTCGAGACTGCAGTGCGCCAGGTACTTCTCCAGACCATCCATGGCGCTGTAAGCCCCACTGCTGTATTTGAATCGCGAGGTCATATCCGTTTCTCCTGAAAGGGAATCGCTCGGCCGTCACCGCTCGTTGGGCGGCGCAATCGACAGCGGCGTCTTTCGATCGCAGGTAAACACCGCGATGATCTTCGCCGGCTCGCTGGCGGAGGCGTTCGCCGAGACCTGATGCACGCCATTCGGCGCCTCGTAGAAGCTGTCTCCGGCCTTGTAGATCGCCTCGGCCTCGCCTTTCACTTGCATGCGCACGGTACCGCTTACGACGTAGCCGAGGACTGCGCAGGGATGGCTGTGCGCCGCGGATGACGCTCCCGGCGCGTACGAGACTTCGACGATGGTGGCCTCGAGATGGCTGCCGTCGAGCGCCGGCAGGGCGCGGGCGATCACCACGCGGGAGCTGCTGTTGCCAGCGGTGGCGGAGCGTTCCTGGGCCAGCAGCAGCGAACCCGCGCACGCCAACGCTGCGGCGATGCAGCCGATGACCGTGGACAAACGAGTGCGACGCATAGCTTCCTCCTTCAAACTCACTCCTGACAGTACCCAGAAGTGGACCTCCGACAAAGGTCCATTTACCATATTCAGACTGGACCACTTTTATGCCGCGAAGAACGACGACTCTGCCATTGGTGTTGTTTCCACGGAAAGTCCTCGTCACGGCGCACCACTGGCTGTGCGCCGCACTTCGCGAAGCGATTCTCGAGCGCCGCCTGGCGCCCGGCACGCGCCTGCCCTCGACACGCGAGCTCGCCGGCGAGTATGCGCTGGCACGCGGCACGGTGGTGACGGCGTTCGAGCAACTCGAGTCGGAGGGCTACCTCAAAATGCGAGGCGGCTCCGGTACGTTCGTGAACGACGTGCTCCCGGATGAATTGCTGCAGGTTGGCCGCCGCACGGAGCCTGCCGACAGCGTGCGGCCGTCGGTCCGGCATCTGTCGCGCCTGGCCCGTCGCGCGCAGGGTTTTCCTGCGCTGCCCGCTACGCGCCCGCGCGCCTTTCGGACGAACCTCCCCGCCGTGGATCTCTTTCCGGCGGCGGTCTGGGCGCAGATGTCGGCGCGGCGGTTGCGCCGATCGGCTCGAAGCCTGATCGTCAGTTGCCCGGCGGCCGGCCACGGTCCGCTGCGTGAGGCGATCGCCGATTACCTGAAGGCCTCGCGCGGTGTGCGGTGCGCCGCCGAGCAGGTTCTCGTCGTGTCCGGCGTGCAGGAAGCCTTGGACCTGGCCTGCCGCGTGCTCCTCGATCCTGGCGACGAGGTGTGTGCGGAGAATCCCGGGTACGTCGGCGCAATCCGCCTGTTCGATGCCGTTGGCGCGCGCGTCCATGCGCTGCGGGTGGACGCCGACGGCATGCAGCTGCCGCGTGGCCGGGCGGGCCGGGCGCGACTGGCCTACGTCACACCCGGACATCAATTTCCGACCGGCGTGGCCATGAGCCTCGCGCGTCGACTCGCGCTCCTGGAGTGGGCGAGCAAGGCGGGCGCGACGATTTTCGAGGACGACTACGACAGCGAGTACCGCTACTCCGGTCGGCCGATTCCTGCGCTGCAAGGCCTCGACTCACGCGGCGTGGTGCTCTTCGCCGGGACGTTCAGCAAGGTTTTGTTTCCCTCGATTCGCCTGGCGTACCTCGTGGTCCCACCCGACCTGATCGATCGCTTTTCGGCGTTGAAGTCTCTGGCCTCGCGTCACGCACCGGTCATCGATCAGGCTGTGCTCGCGGACTTCATCGTCGAGGGACATTTCGGCCGGCACATCCGGCGGATGCGCGAGGTCTACGCCGAGCGGCTCACGGCGCTCGTCGACGAAGCGTCACGCCATCTGGCGGGGCGGCTCGAGGTGTCGCACATCGAGGCCGGGTTGCAGACACCGGGCTGGCTGGCCGAGGGCTGCGCGGCCGATGTCGCGACGGCCGCGGCGGCGCGACACGTCGAAGTCACACCACTCGACACGTGCTGGCGTGGCCGTCCGGCGCGCGAAGGGCTGCTGCTGGGTTTTGCGGCAGTCGATCCCCGCGAGATTCGTCGGGGCATCGTCGAACTGGCGGCGGTGCTCGATTAGCCGGCCGCCGCGACCCACAGATGCTGGGCGGCGTAGGCGCGCCAGGGCCGCCACTGTTCGGCCCGCTCGAGCAGCTCGCGCGCCGTCGGTCGCCGGCCGTCGGCGCCCGCCATCGCACGCTGCAACCCGACGTCCGCCGACGGGAATGCGTCGGGCTCCCGGAGCTCGCGCATGGCGATGTATTGCGCGGTCCACTCGCCGATGCCCTTCATCGACCGCAGTTGAGCGACGACTTCGTCAAGACTCCGGCCGATTCTGAAGATCTGTGGATCGGCGGCGACTGCCCGGGCAAGGGACACGAGCGCTGTCGCCCGGGATCGCGGCATCGGCAAGGTTGCAGGATCGAGAGACGCCAGCCGCTCCGGACGCGGGAAGACGTGGGTCAGACGCCTATAGAGCGCACGCCCGGTGTCGGCATGGTCGGCTTTGCGCATGCCGAAGTCGATTCGCTCGGTGTAGCCGCCCGACTGTAGCCGCTCGCCGTGCGCCGCGACCAGCCGCGCAGCCAGGCCGATGCCGGCGAGCACGCTGACCTGTTGCCCCAGCACGGCTCGAACGGCGAGCTCGAAACCATCCCACGCACCTGGCACACGCAGACCCGGCCGTTCGCTGACAAGCCGCGCCAGCACAGGATCTTCGGACAGCTGTGCGCCGATCGCGTGTGGATCCGCTGACAAATCGAACTGCCGCCGCAGGCGCGCGATGATGGTCGGCAGCGCCGCGAGCTTCGGAAATCGGACGGTGATCTTCAGCGTGTGGCCTTTACCCTGGCGAACCAGCACCGTGCCATGGCTGCCGTCGATTTCGATCGTGCGGGCGTAGGCATCCTCGGTCACGACTTCGACGCCGCGAATGGCGCGTGCCCTCAGGAAGGCCATCATCGCCGGCCAGTCGTAGGGCGGCTTGTAGCGCAGCAGCATGGTCACTTCGCCCTTCGACGGCGAGGCGGCGCCGGCGCCGATTCGGCGCAGGGCACCCGGCGGGCGGTTGAACAGCCGTTGAAAGGTCTCGTTGAAGCGGCGGATGCTGCCGAAGCCGGCGGCGAGCGCCACCTCGCTCATCGGCAGCGTCGTCTCGTGAATGAGCTGCTTGGCCAGCAAGACCCGACGCGTCTGCGCGACCGCGACTGGCGACGCGCCGAGATGCCGGCGGAAGAGGCGGCGCAGCTGTCGATCGCCGACGCCCAGCCGCGAGGCGAGCGTCTCGACGTCCGCGTCGTCCAGTCCGCCGATCTCGATGAGCGCCAGCGCGCGCGCCACCGTATTCGACGTGCCCCTCCACGCGGCCAGATCGGGCGCCGTCTCCGGGCGGCAGCGCAGACACGGCCGGAAGCCGGCTTCCTGCGCCGCGGCGGCACTTGGAAAGAAGACGACATGCTCGCGCTTCGGCGTTCGTGCCGGACAGATCGGCCGGCAATAGATGCCGGTCGTCTTCACGCCCACGAACAGCTGTCCATCGAAGCGGGCGTCGCGGGTCTGCAGCGCGCGGTAACAGGCGTCAGCGTTCAGCTCCATCGCTCCATCCTGCCGCCGCGAGCGGCCGGGGTCTGGCGGTTTTCGGACATCACCAGTGTGACCCATCTCGAGCGGGCTGTCACCGCATCGAGGTCCGAAAACGGCCAGCACGGCGTTCAGGCGCCGCAGCAGCATGCGGGTATGACTCAGATGGCAACCGCTCCACGATCCGATTCCGGACACCGCTTCTTCGTCGAACGCGTGACGACGCCAACGGGCCCGATGCTGCTGCTGACCGATGTCGCCGCACGTGTGCGCGCGCTCGAATGGGAAGATCACGCGCAGCGCCTGCATCGATCGCTGAGGCTCCATTACGGCGAGAACGCATCAGTCGTCGAGTCCCCGCACGCGTCGCCGGCAGGGCGTGCGCTCACCGCCTATTTCGATGGCGACCTGACGGCCATCGACGCCGTCGAAACGGCGACCGGCGGTACGCAGTTTCAGCGTCGCGTCTGGGCCGCGCTCCGCACGATTCCCGCCGGCACGACGTGGAGCTACAGCCAGCTCGCGGCTGCGATTTGTCAGCCCACGGCTGTCCGGGCGGTTGGGCACGCGAATGGCGCCAATCCAATCGGGATCATCGTCCCGTGTCATCGGGTGATCGGCGCCAACGCCTCGTTGACCGGTTACGGCGGAGGACTGCCGCGCAAGCGCTGGCTGCTCGAACACGAAGGCGCGCTCACCGAGCAGCCTCTGGCGCGGCCAGCAGAAGCCGGTTCTTGGGCGTGATGGCGGAAGGAATCACCTGGGTCCACACGCGATATCCGTGCACCCGCAACCGTTGGGCGCGCACGACGTCCACGGCCAGCGCTCCATCGAGCCACCCGGACAGGCCGCCGGCGTCGCACGCGATCAGATCGTGGCAACAGGGCAGCAAGGCGAGCCTCGCTCTCGCTTCAATCGTGCGGTCGAGCACCACGTCACTGAGCCCGCCGCAGGCGTGGCTCGACACGACGACGTCGCCGCCGTCGAGCGGGACCGTCTCGATGCCGCTTCGCTCGAAGGTGATTCGGCCGGCGAGGCGCGGCCAGACCGAAACGACGGCGTCGACGACACGGGCGCGCGACGGGGTCTCGGTCGCATCGACTGCCACCGCCAGCGGCGACGAATCATCGAGGAGCAGCATGGCCACCGCCAGAAGACCATGGCCGGCGGCGAGATCGACGACGCGGCCGCCGCGGAAGAGACGCCGCGAGCGCCGCGCGACTTCCCACGATTCGAAGAGCTCTTTGCGCGGCAAGCACCCGGCGCGGCAGACGGCACGCGCCAGCCGATCGAAGAGCGAGTCGGAGGGAAACCTGGCGACATCGTAGGTCGTCAAGCGTTGACGCGAAGAGGGTGAGTATGACCACGCGCTCATCGGGTGACTTTCGAGAACCGCCGCCGATATGCCGTCGGCGTCGTGGAGAGCGTGCGCGCGAAATGATGCCGCAGTGTCGCCGCCGTCTGGAGTCCGACGGCTTCGGCGATGGCGTCGATCGAGTCGCGGGATGTTTCGAGGCGTCGCTGCGCCGCCAGCAGGCGTTGGTGCGTCAGCCAATGGTGCGGCGTCGTGCCCGTCGCGTCGCGAAAGCGCCGGGCGAAGGTTCGCGGCGACATGCCCGAGCGCTTCGCGAGCACGTCGACGGTGAGCGGCTCGGCGAGCCGCCGCTGCATCCACTCGAGCGTCGGCGTCAGGCCGCACGCTGGCGTTTCGTTGATCTGAGTGGGGATGTACTGACGCTGGCCGCCGTCGCGCTGAGGCGGCATGACGAGACGGCGGGCCACCTGGTGGGCGATGTCCGCGCCGTAGTCCGAGCGCACGAGGTGCAGGCACGCGTCGATGCCGGCGGCGCTGCCGGCGGATGTGAGGATGCGCCCATCTTCCACATACAGGACGTCGGGTTCGACGCAGACCTTCGGATAGCGCTCACGCAGCCGGTCGACGTACCGCCAATGCGTGGTGACGCGTTTGCCATCGACCAGCCCTGCCGCGGCGAGGACGAACACACCCGAGCAGATTGTGACGATGCGCGCGCCCCTGGCGTAGGCGTGTTGCAGCGCCCGAACCAGGCGAGGCGGTGGCAGCTCGTTCGCATCGCGCCAGCCGGGAAGCACGATGGTTCCCGCCTGGCGCAGGCCGCCGAGGCCGGTCGTCGTCCGCATCGTGACGCCGCCAGTCGCGCGGACGTCGCCGGGGTCGAGCGAACACACGCGGAACGTGTACCAGGGCACCGTGATCTCCGGCCGCGGCAGCCCGAAGATCTCGACGGCGATGCCGAACTCGAAGGTACAGAGGCGATCGTAGGCGATCACCGCGACATGACGGCGGTCGATTCGAGCCACGTGGCAGGATCTTAACGAACTATGTCATTTCTGCCTATCGCAAAATGTCGAGGTGCTGCGCCACACTTGCCGCTGGAGGAGAGAAGCTGATGCCGAATCTCTTGATCAACGAGCGTCCCGTCACCGACGTGCCGGCGGCTTCGCCCGGCGACGCGCGCGCACACTTCGAGTGGCTGCTCGCCTACGAGACCGACTGCTGGGACGTGCATACGGCGATGGAGGCCGGGCACGATGGATTCGTCGTGCTGGACGTCCGCTCTCCCGACGCATTCGCCGCCGGCCATGTGCCTGGTGCGGTGAGCCTGCCGCACCGGCGTATCACCAAAGCGGCGCTGGACGCGTACGCGGATGACCTGCTCTTCGTGGTCTACTGTTCCGGGCCGCACTGCAACGGCGCCGACCGCGCCGCGCTCCGTATTGCCCGCCTCGGGCGGCCGGTGAAGAAGATGATCGGCGGCATCAGCGGCTGGCGCGAAGAAGGATTCACGCTCGACGCAGAAACGACATGAAGCTCAAAGAATGGGGAGTCTTCGTTCTACTCGGCCTCGTCTGGGGTTCGTCGTTCCTGTGGATCAAGGTCGGCGAAGGTAACGGCGGCCAGCCGTTTCTCGGCATCGCGTTTCCTCCGGGCGAGCCCGTCTTTCGGCCATTTCTTCTCGTCGCATGCCGCGTGCTGTTCGGCGTCCTCGGCATGGCCGCGGTGGTCCTCGCCAAGCGCGTGCCGCTGCCCCGCGATCCGCGCACGCTGGCGAAATTCGCGTTCATGGGCGTCTTCAACACCGCAGTGCCCTTCACGCTTTTCTCCTGGGGCGAGACCCGCATCGACTCCGGTCTCGCCTCCATCTACAACGGCACCCTGCCGCTCTTCATCACCGTCATCGCTCACTTCTGGCTGGACGACGAGCGCATCAACCGGTCGCGCCTCGTTGGCCTGATGACGGGCTTCGCCGGCGTCGCCGTACTGGTCAGCCGCGATCTCGGTGCGGCGGCCGGCAGCGACGTGCGCGGTCAATTGGCGGTCATGGTCGCGGTCATGTGTTACGCCGTTTCGGCGGTGTTCTCGCGCAAATACCTCCGAGGCATCTCGCCGATTACCCAGTCGTTCATGGTGCTGCTCGTTGCGTTCGGGTTCATGGCCATCGTCGTGCCGATCGTCGAGCGTCCGGTCGTGCTGCCGACGCCGCCGCTGGCCTGGTTTGCGGTCGCATGGTTGGGACTGCTTGGTTCGTGCCTCGCCTACCTGCTCTACTTTTCGCTGATGAATTCGTGGGGCGTGACCCGCGCCGCGCTCGTGTCGTACGTCTTTCCCGTCGTCGGCCTGATTCTCGGGATCACGCTGCTCGACGAGGCGCTCGACTGGCGGTTGTTCGTCGGCACCGCTCTGGTGGTCGCCGGCATCGTCGCCGTCAACTTTCAAACGTTCGCAGCGCTCGTTCCTAAGGGGGCCGCGCTGCGAACGGTACTCGGGGAGTGAAGACCTGTCGGTTCAGGGGCCGCTCTTTTCCGCCGCCAGCCGCTGGACGAATCCGGCCGAAGCGTTGAGGCGCACACGATCGCCGGTCTTCAGTCGAGACGTCGCCTGGCGGACGTTGGCGAGCGCCGGCAACCCGTACTCGCGTGCCACCGTCGATGCGTGCGAGAGCATTCCGCCGACTTCGACGATGACGCCTGATGCAAGCGTGAACAGCGGTGTCCACGACGGGTCGGTCGCCGGTGCGACCAGCACCGCTCCGTTGCGCATCAATTGAAACTCGCGCGGGTCACGGATGACGACCGCCTCCGCTTCGATGAAACCGCGGCTGACGCAAAGGCCGTCCAACCGCTCCGTGAGTGGTTCGTGTGACTCGGTGACGTGACCGGCGAGCACAGCAGGCACCTCGGATTGCCGCATCAACAGCGGCATCTTCAGCTGGCGCTCGGTCTCGAGCTGCCGCGAGCGGGCGGTCACGATCGCTGCCAGCGACGACGGGTCGCGGCGGCCATGCAACACATCGTCGATCTCTTCGCGGAAGAGCAGAAAGTATCCACGTGGGCTGGCAAGCCACTGTCGTTCGGCGAACCGTTGCGCGAGCGCGAGGTGCCACTGGCGCGCGTAGTACAGAACGCGCGTCAGATCCGACCGGCAATGCTCGCGCATCACGTAGCGTTTCTTCAGCCTGGCGAGCAAACGGCGAACGCGAGGCTTCAAGGTCACGCGCTGCCACGGGCTCAAGCCCGCATCGAACGCCGCCCAGGCCTGGTGGGCGTCGTCGGTCAGCCGCCGTTCGATCGACGCCCGCGACTCCGCGGGCGGATGCTGGAGATGCGATCGAATAGCGAAGAAGAGCGCGGACGGATCCTCGCGATAGCGCGGCAGTCCGTAGTCAGACTCGTAGAGCCCGCGGTGACCGTACCGTTCCAGGAACTGCTCGAACACCGGCAGGAAGCGGCTGCCAGCCAACTGCTGGCGGAAGTCGTGGACACTCTCCGAGCCGGCGATGAAATACCACGCCGTCGATGGCTCGCCGCGCGCGATGTCAGCGAGCTCGACGAGATCGAACGCCTGTTGCGTGCTGACCGACGGCTCGCCGGCGGCAAGGTGCGGATAGACGAGCGCGTCATACGGCTGGCCGGCGGCCCGGGCTGCATTGCGGAGCATGTCCTCGAGGAACACCATGCTCCCGAGCATGAGAATGACCTGCATCCGATCGGGACCGACGCTCCACCACTGCGTCAGCCGGCCCCAGATGGCGCGGTCGTCCAACGAGCGCGGATCGTCGCGGCTGAACGAGCGGATGCTCGCGTCGTTTTCGGCGTCCTGCGCCCGCACCACGGCCTCCGACCGGAAGTCGAGCCAGGCAAGACGGAAGAGATCGGGCAGACAGCGGAGGATCTCGCCGATGGGCGCACGCACGGCGATCTCGTCGGAAGGCTGGATTGCATCGGCGTGGCCGAGCGAGCGCAGAACCCCCGACGGCGGCGACCCGCTGATCGTCACGACATGGCGTAGCTGCGACATGTTGACGTACAGC
>Ga0111539_10007528_pt1 | contig 13931 bp, 13 predicted proteins | sample RhiMethybrSRZTD1_FD_79667 | JGI IMG/M metagenome (GOLD analysis project Ga0111539, IMG submission 79667) | Populus rhizosphere microbial communities from Tennessee, USA - Rhizosphere MetaG P. TD hybrid SRZTD1 (version 2) (version 2) | ecosystem: Host-associated > Plants > Roots > Rhizosphere >...
GACGATATCTTGGTCGCCATCGCCGTCGACATCTCCGGCATCGAGGCAGCGCGGAGTTTCGGTCGTGGCAACGAACGTGGCCGCATGGAATGAACCGCCGCCGGCGTTGATCAAGAGCGAGAGCACTTGCGGCTCCGAAAACTGATCCGTCTTGGTGACGGCAACATCCACGAGCCCGTCTCCATCAAGATCCGCATAGGCCGCATCCAGTGGATGCGAAGCGACGGAGTATTCCACGTGTGCTTCGAACGCAATCGAGGCCGCACGGACGGCGGATCCCAACCCGACGGATGCAAGGAACGCGAGCAATGCGCTGGGGGGAAGCGCAGATTTCAGCATGGGGCGCATGGCAGACCTCCCGGAAAAGAAGGCGGGGGCCTCCACTCTATGCCCGTCCGAAAGGACAGATCAAGCGGAGTGTCAGTCGTCCGCTCTTCGGCGCGGATGTGCCTCCGACATCGGAACATCGCTGAAGAACGAGAGAACGCGCTCCAACGTTTCGCGCATGTCGCGGCGATGCACGATGCGATCCAGAAAGCCGTGCTCCATCAAGAACTCCGAGCGCTGGAATCCTTCCGGCAGCTCTTGATTGATCGTCTCGCGAATGACGCGCGGTCCCGCGAATCCGATCAACGCTTTCGGCTCGGCCAAGATCACGTCGCCCAAAGATGCGAAGCTCGCCGTGACTCCGCCCGTCGTGGGATGCGTCAAGATGGAGACGTGCGGCAGTCCCGCTTCGGCCAACTTCGCCAAGATCGCGCTCGTCTTCGCCATTTGCATCAACGAGAAGATTCCCTCTTGCATGCGGGCGCCGCCGGAGCTGGAAACGGTGATGACCGGGCGCTTCCCCTCGATCGCGCGCTTCGCGACGCGATAGATTCTCTCTCCGACGACCGAGCCCATGCTTCCGCCCATGTATCCGAAATCGAGCACGGCAATCGAAACCGGAACATTGCGCACCGCACCTTTGCCGGCAACGATCGCATCGGAGAGCCCGGTCTTTTTCTGTGCGATCGCAATGCGCTCCGTATATTTCTTGGAATCCTTGAAACCCAACGGATCGTCGGGGGCGAGCTCGGCGTCTTCTTCGACGAAGCTCTCTTCATCCAAGAGCAGCTTGATGTATTGGCGGCTGCCGATGGAGAAGTGGTAATCGCACTTGTGGCAGGTCCAATACGCCTTCTCCATTTCCGGCCGGTAGAGGATCTCGCCGCAGCCGTCGCACTTGAGCCAAAGGCCCTGCGGCATGTCCTTCTTGTCGCCGGTCTTGATTCCCGATTTCGCGCGTTGGAACCAGGCCATGCTTGAAGTCCCTTCCCTCTACGCTTCCAGCGCGGCGGACGCGCCTGGGGAACGCTGTTCGAGCTTCTCGAGAACGGCAGCCAGGAGCGCGGCGCAACGCTCGCGGCTGGCGTTCATCACCTCGATCACTTCCTCATGACGGACCGCACGTCCCGGAATGATTCCAGGGGCCATGTTCGTGACGCAAGAAAATGCGACCGCCTCGATCCCCAGGGCTCCCGCGGCGATGAGCTCCGGCGTGGTCGACATGCTCACCAAATCCGCGCCCAACCGCTGCGCCATGCGGACTTCGGCGGGAGTTTCGTAGGTCGGCCCCTTCGACGTGAACAACACGCCGGATTTGAGCGGGATCTTCGCATTGCGCGCCGCTTCTTCGGCCAGCGCGCCGAGCCTTTCGGAAAGTCCGGACGGCGCCGCCACGCTTTGCTGCGCGCCGCGCAACGGGCTTTCCAACATGAAGTGAATGAAATCGCGAACGCGCACCAAATCTCCGACTTGCAATGCGGGATCGATGCCCCCCGCCGCATTCGTCACGATGAGCGTGCGCACGCCGAGCTCTTCCAAGAGCGCCACCGGTCCCGCGACCTGCGCCAAGGGATAGCCTTCGTAAACGTGCAAGCGCCCCTGCATCGCCAAGAACTCGCGGCCGCGAACGCTTCCGCGCACGAGACAGCCGGCATGTCCGGGAACCGTGCTCACCCCGAATCCGGGAATGTCGGCGTACGAGCGCGACTGAATCGTGCGCGCGTGATCGATGAAATGTCCCCAACCCGAGCCCAAGATGAATCCAACGCGCGGGCCGGCGAATCCTTCGTCGGCCAAAAGCGCTGCTGCCTCGGGATTCCCGAGCAGCGCGCGGGCCTCGTTACTCAACGCCGTTCTCGGGAGCAGGCAGATCGAGGGAGAGCACGAGCGCATCTTCGCGATTGTCGCGATAGTACTGTTTGCGAACGGCAATCTGCCGAAAGCCGAAACGTTCATAGAGGGCGAGCGCGCGCTGGTTCGACGGGCGCACTTCCAGCGTTGCGTAGGTCATGCCGCGGCGCTCTCCTTCTTCCAGAATCGAGCGCAAGACGGCGCGGCCGATGCCCTGTCCTTGCAGTTCCGGGCGAACGGCGACGTTGCCGATGTGAATCTCGTCGACGATGAACCAGGCCACAGCATAGGCAACGATCTCGCCGTGCGAGCACAACACGATCGGATAGCCGATGTCCGGATTGCGCTCCACTTCGGCCAGGAAGGAATCCGCGGACCAAGGATCGCCGAAGATTTGATTCTCCAGAGCGGCGACCTCGGCGACGTCCTCCATGCGCATGCGGACGGGTCGAAGATCAACGTGCGGCCTGGCGCTTTTCTCGGGCGATCTCCGCATCGGACTTCCTCAAATACACCGGCTGCAAATCTTCAGCGTTCGTCGAAAGGCCGCGGGCCAACTTTCGTGCGGCGACGCGGGCCACGGCTCCGGCCCGCGCGCGGGAAAGAGAAGCCGGCGCCGCCCATCCCGATCCCAGATGGAATTCCGGCGCCAGAAGCGCAGCCCCTTCGCCGCAGAGAACGCCGACCTCCACTTTCGCTCCCGCCGGCAGAATCCTTTGCAAGAGCTCGGCCACCAGCGGGCACGAAACAACTTCCGGTCCCCATTCGAGAACCGGCTCTCGTGACGTCTCCGGGATTCGATAGAGGGAAGCGTAAACCTCGTCGCGTCGCGCGTCCACCAGGGGCAGAATCAAGGCACCCGGAACGGCCCATTCCGTCGCCAGCACCGATTCGGCGATTCCCTCGAGAGTTCCCACGGGAACGACCTGACATTCCGCTCCCATGGCGAAGCCTTGCGCCGCCGCGACCCCGATGCGCACGCCGGTGAAGGATCCCGGGCCAATCGAGACCGCGATCGCATCGATTTCCTTCGGCGCGATGCGCTGCGTGGCGAGCAGTTGCTCGAGTGCGAAGACTGCGCCGTCTCCGCGAAGATCCGCATCCCTCTCGGCGACGCGGGTGCCGTCGAAAAGCGCGACGCTGCCCTGCGAGGTGGCCGTCTCCAAGGCGGCGATCTTCACGACAGATCCCAGCCCGGCGGAACCTCGATCCGGATGCGGCGCTTCGTTTCATCGATCATCTCGATCGAGATGCGCACCGTGTCCGGGGGAAGCTCATCGCGAACGCGATCTCCCCATTCCACGAGCACCACCGCATCGTCGGACTCCTCGAGAGCGAGCGCGCCCGCCTCCGATGCGTTCTTCAATCGAAAGCAATCGACGTGCAGCACCGGACGGCCATCGCCGGCGACGTAATCATGACGCAGGGTATAGGTGGGGCTCGTCACCGGCTCTTCGACTCCCAGCCCTTCACAGATTCCGCGCGCGAGCACGGTCTTGCCCGAGCCGAGATCTCCCTCCAAGGAAAAGCGGGCGGCGCCGGCGAAGCTCCGGGCGAGAGCAGCGCCGACGGCACACGTCTCCTCCGGGCTCGAGGTCTCCACGACGAGCGCATGTCTTTGGCTTTCGCCGTGGCTTTGGCCTTCTATCGGCGGGGATTCATCACGACGCACGGCAGGATCATTTCCTCCATCGAAATCCCACCGTGCTGGAAGCTTCCGCGATAGTACCTTTCGTACTCGTGAAACTTGGTGGGGTAAACGAAGTAGTAATTCTCTTTCGCCAAAATGTAATGCGTGTTGAGCCCGCCGGTCGGCAGTTGGAAGTCTTCGGGATTCTTGATGTGCAGCGCGTGCTTTTCGTCGCAGCCCAAATTCGTGCCGAACTTGAAGCGCAGATTGGTGGACGTGTCCCGATTGCCGTAGGCGATTGTGGCGCGCCGGCCCAGAACCGAGCCGTGGTCCGTGGTCAGAATCACGGTGGCATTCTGGCGCGAGATGGCCTTCATGATGTCGAACAGCGCGGAGTGCTTGAACCACGCCGTGGTGAGCGCGCGGAACGCGGCTTCATCCGGCGCGATCTCCTGCAGAATCTCCGACTCGCTGCGCCCGTGCGACAGGATGTCGATGAAGTTGAACACCATGGCGACGAGCGGTAGTGAATACAAGCTGGCGATGTCCTTCTTCACCGCATTCGCTTCGTCTTGGTTGAACACCTTGATGTATTTCAAGGGCGGATTGAGCCGCAGCCCCAGCCGATCGATTTGCAGCTCCAGAAGCTGGCGCTCGAAGCGGTTCAAGCTGTGCTCGTCGTCGCCGGGCATGCTCCAGAATTCCGGATACTTCTTCGCGATCTGCAAAGGAAGAAGCCCGGCGAACACCGCGTTCCTCGCAAACGAGGTGGCGGTGGGCAGGATCGAGAAGTAGTAGTCGCGGCGCATGTCGAAGTAGGGCTCCAGGATCTTCTCGATCGCGATCCATTGATCCAAGCGCAAGCAATCGATCAGGATGAAGTAGACCTTGCGCCTTTCTTGCAGAAGCGGCGCCACGTAGCTCTTGATGAGCCCCGTCGAAAGCATGGGCGCGTTCTTGCCGGCCAGCCAGGAGCGATAATTCTTGGACACGAAGCGGCAGAACTCGATGTTCGCTTCGAGCTTGGCATCTTCGTGCGTTTGCAGGAGCCCGGCATCGCGAAAGCTGTCCAAGCGAACGTCCCATTCGCTGAGCTTGCGGTAGATCTCGATCCACGCTTCCGGGCTGTCTCCTTGGGAGCGGAGATTGCGCAGCACGGTGAATTCGTTCACGTAGTCGCGCATGACACCGGTCTCGCGAATCTTCTCGCCATCCAAGAGCTGCTTGGCCGCGGTGTAGACCTGGATTGGCGTCACCGGTTTCACTAAGTAATTGTTGATGTCCTTGCGGATCGCCGCATCGATCAGGTCTTCGTTTTCCGATTTCGTGACCATGATGACTGGAATGTAGGGATCCTGTTCTTTGATCCCCTGCAGCGTTTCCAGTCCGCCGATGCCGGGCATCATCTCGTCCAAGATCACGAGGTCGTAGCGTGCGCCCGGATCCGAGGCCAAGGCGACGGCGTCCTCGCCGTTCGTCACGCCCTCGACCTGGAATCCGCGGTCTTCCAGGAACTTCATGTGCGGGCGAAGCAGGTCGATCTCGTCGTCCGCCCAGAGAATTCGTTTACGTTCCTCAGCCATGCACCTCATCCATTCGGTCGGGGGGCAAGGTCCGCGCTCGAGAAGATCCCTCCGGCAAATCCAGGACGAACGTCGTCTGGACCCCGGGAATGCTCCTGAGAAGACGAATGTGCCCGCGATGGTAGTCTTCGACAATGCGGCGCGCGAGCGCCAGCCCCAAACCCCAGCCTCGCTTCTTCGTGGAGAACCCAGGCTCGAAGATACGGTTTTGGATCGCTTCGGGAATCCCCGGGCCGTTGTCCTCCACCACGATGCGTACCCCCGAGGGCGTGGCCCGGTCAGTACGCACCACGATGATTCCATCCTTGGAGCCGCGCAAGATGGAATCGACGGCATTGCGCAGCAGATTCTCGATGGTCCACGCGAGGAGCTCGGGATCGGTCTCCACCTTGGGCACGTTCTGCAACTGTTCCACGATCTCCACTTTGCGGGCCCGGGTGGGAAGGCGGCGGCGCAGATACTCGGCAACACGCGAGATGATCGGATTCACCTCGTGCGGGTCGAGCCTGGGCTGCGAGCCGATGCGCTCGAAGCGGCGCGCAACTTGATCCAGTCGCGCGATGTCGGTGCGCATCTCACGCAGCGCAGCGCGGGAAGATTCATCTTCGGGCTTCGTCTCCGCCTCGAGCAAATCGACCCATCCCAGAAGAGAAGAAATCGGCGTTCCCAATTGGTGCGCGGTTTCTTTCGCCATGCCCACCCAAATCGAGCGCTTTTCGCTTTGGCGCGTGGAACGCAGTCCCAAGTACGCCAGCGCCAGAAGGAATCCCGCGATTCCGATCTGGATGACCGGCATCCAGCGAAGCTGAGCGACGAGCGGGGACTCGGCGTAATGGATGTAGCCGAAAATCTCGCCGGTATCGGGGCGGAACATGGGAATCGGCGTGCGCTTCGTGTCCATTTCATAGGCGAGCTTCAAGAGATCGGCGACCGGACCGGGCGGCGGATTCAAAGGATCCGTGGACGTGAAGACGTCGTACGGAATCGCATCCGGAGAAATGCCCACGCCTTTGCAGGTCCAGGGAACGCCGTCGCGATCGGTCAGGATGATTGGGAAATCGAGCTTATCCATGAAGCCGCGAAAGATTCTCTGCACCTCTTCGTCTTGGGAAGCGGGAAGTGTCGCGCTAGCGGCGAAGCGCGCGAAGAGATCGGTGAAGAGCGCGGATTCCTTTTCGAGACGCGCAGCCAAACGTCCCGAATACAGAAGCGACGCGAGGGAAAGGGCCATCAGCCCTAAGAAGACGAAGTTTCGAACGAGTCCGGGGGAGAGCGAGCTTCCCGCGCGGCCGGCCATTCGCGATTACTTGTAGCTCGCGAGATAATCCACGGCGCCGTCGGCCATGAAAAGTTTGGCGAGTCGTACTCCCAAGTCCTCGCCTTCGCCGGGCTCGCCGTCGAGCTCATCGCGCAGCAACGCACCGGAGACTGCGTCGCCGAGCATTCCCTCGAGCAGGATTGCGCCGTCTTCCATGCGACCGTGCACGGCAACGGGGTCGGTGATCTCCACGTCCAGCTCGCGCAAGAACGCCCGCTCGGCGGTGATCACCTGCCGGGTCAACTCATGGTCGATGGCGCGGGCCATGGCGGCGATCTTGTCGTCCCCTTCTTGGGTAAGGAGAGCGAAGCTTCCCTGACCCGCAGCCGGAAGAAGAATGTCCGGCGGAAAAACTTCCGCGACCAATCCTTCCCATCCCAGTGTTTCCACGTCTTCAGCGGCGACGACGAACCCGGACACTTCTCCCTTTTCGAGTAACGGAAGAAGGCGATCCACGGTTCCATCCACGAGGCGCATCTTGACGTCCTCGCGAAAGCGCCCCAATTGCACGGATACGCGGGCCGACTCCACTCCCACGACGCCACCGGGAGCAAAATCCTCGAGCAGCATTCCGCCCTGCGAAACCAGAACGTCGAACGGATCGTTGCGTTCCGTGCAGGCGGCGATCTGCACGCCGGGGCGCAGTTTCACGGGGAGCTCGCGAGCACCGCGGATGTGCAGTTGGATGCGGCCTTCGGCCAGCGCTTCGAGAATGGAGGCGGAATTCGGACCGGGCGGAATCTCTTCGACTTCGAAGCGAGCCGCCGGCTCTTTCGCGGAGAGCAGATCCAGAATCTTACGAGTTTGAGCGCGGCAGAAATCCGTGCCCCGGCATCCGACGCGAATGATCTTGGATTGAGTCACTCGTTGAAGCTAACAGAGCCCGCGAAACATGGTCAAGGAACGACGCGCGCCGTTCCGGCGGCGTGCGCCGCCTTGGGGACCGGTGCGCGGCGGCAGAGCGTGGTGCCGAACGCGATGAATCCCCACAGCGCGGCGATCGTCACGACGATCGTGGCAGGCGAAAACGACAGGATGTGCAGAAGGATCGCCGCGACCCCGAGCGCCGCACAGATTGCGTAGATGGCCAAGGCGGTGGGCCGGTCGCCGCCCAAGATGCGCCCCAAGCGATGGCTCGAATGATCCTTTCCACCCTGAGTCAGGGCCTGACCGCGCACCGATCGGGTCACGCTGACGAACGTGATGTCGAAGATCGGATACGCAAGCACCAGGACGGGAATGAGAAGCGCAAAGGTCGAGTCCGGGCGATCCGTGATGGCGAGCCCTGCGCTGGCCAGCGAATACCCCAGGAACAAGCTTCCGGCATCGCCCAGAAAGATGCGCGCCGGCGGAAAGTTGAAGCGCAGGAATCCGAGCGAGGCTCCGGCTACTGCTGCCGCCAAGAATGCGGCATCCGATTCCCCCATGAGAAGCGCCAGAATCGCAAACGTGGCCGATGCCGTGGCGGAGATTCCCGCAGCGATGCCGTCCATGTTGTCGAGAAAGTTCATCGCATTCGCGAGCCCGACGATCCACAAGAGCGAGAGGAGAAGGCCGGCCGGAGTGAACAACGGAAACGGGCCCACGTTTCCTCCGGCGAGGAGCAGAACGCCGGCGACGAATTGCACCAAGAGCTTCGAGAACCAACCCAAATTGAAACGATCGTCGAGAACACCCATCAAGAAGATGAGCGTGCCCCCCACGAGAAAGCCCCACAAGCGCGAGGATCCGAAGTGAACGTCGTTCGCGACCCAGCTTCCGGTGGCCATTCCCAACACGACGGCGAAGAAGATGGCGACCCCGCCCAAAAGCGGTGTCGGTGCGCGATGCACCCCGCGCTCCGACGGATGCGCAAGGAAGCCGGTCTTCCAGGCGATGCGCATGCACAACGGCGTGAACACGAGCGCCGCGGCCAGCGCGACCACAAATGCGGCGATCGCGACCATCAGTGAACTTCCGCGCGGCGCCGCGCATCGATGACCGAGTGCAGAATCTCGTCGAGCTTGCGCTTGGCCTCATAGCCGACGAGCGAGCGAATCTTGGTGAGATCGGGAACGCGGCGCTGCATGTCCTCGAATCCCACTTCATAAGCCTCGTCATACGGCACGAGGCGAATCTCGGATCGGCTTTGGGTCAGCTCCTTCACCCGGTAGGCGAGGCTCAAAATCGTGACCTCCTCGTCGCTTCCCAGATTGAAGATTTCACCGGTGGCGCGCGGCTCGTCGAGCAGCGCCATCACTCCATCCACCACGTCGAACACGCTGCCGAAGCAGCGCGACTGGCTTCCGTCTCCGTACACGGTGAGCGGCGCGCCGTTCAGTGCTTGATCGACGAAGCGCGGAACCACCATTCCGTACTGTCCGGTCTGCCGCGGACCGCAGGTATTGAAGCAGCGCACGATGATCGCGGGCAGCCCGCGCTCACGGTAATACGCCAGAGCGAGGATCTCGTCGAGCGCCTTTGCAATGGAATAGTTCCACCTCTGGCAAGTCACCGGCCCCAAAGTCCGGTCATCGTCCTCGCGAAAGGGGATCTTGGACGATTTCCCGTAGATTTCCGAAGTGGAAAAAATCATGGTCGGCGTGCGTTGGGCCGCCACCAGCTCGAGCAGAATCTCCGAGCCGCGCACATTCACCTCGAGGGAGTGCAGCGGCCTCTCGATCACGTATTTCACGCCGACGGCGGCGGCCAAGTGCAGCACGAGATCGGCGCGGCTCACGAGGCCTTCCAAGACATCACGATTCAAGATGGAGTCGTGAACGAACGTCAGCTTCGGGTCGCGTACGTGCCCGGCGAGGTTTTCCTTCGAGCCGGTGGAGAGATCGTCCAGCACGATCACTTCGTCGCCGCGCTGCAAGAGACGGTCGACCAAGTGCGAGCCGATGAATCCCGCACCGCCGGTCAAGAGCGTGCGCATCAGTTGTTCACGCTATCGACGACGACGATGAGCGTTCCCAGGGAAGCCAAGAACACCGCGACTTCCCGGGAGATTCTCCACCAATCGCGCGCCGGTTTTTCCGGAACCCAAACCATGTCTCCCGGATCGACGTGCGTATCATCATTCGCCGAGACCCATTCGCCGGTTCCCTTGCGGATGATCCGGATCGAGTCGGTGCGCGCGCGCTCGGTCACTCCCCCGGCAAGATGGATGTAGTCGCGTGCTGTGCGCGTCTCGCCGAACGGAACGAAGCCGGGGCTGTGGATCGCTCCCTGCACGTCGACGGAAAGATTCTTGCGGGGCACGGTCACCCGATCGCCGCTGCGCAGCACGAGATCCTCCCCGCCTTCGGTCGCCGTCAAGTTGACCGAGAGCATGGCCGAGGAAAGTCCTTCCCTTTGGCGGGAGCGCAGCTTCAAGTATTCGTACTCCTCGTCTTGCATTTCGTTGATGGGAATGTTCTGCAAGCGCTGGAACTCGGGGTCTTCCTCGGGACGGTCGAACACGTTCTCACGTTCCACCCGGGTCCCCGCAGGATCGGCATCCTCGGTGAATCCTCCGGCGCGATCGATGATCTGGCGCAGCGTCTCGTTCCCTTCTTGAATGGCATAGACGCCGGGATAGCGGACTTGTCCGTACACTTCCACCAGCCGCTCGCGCCGCCAATTGAGATCCGCTCGAATGTAAACGCCGTCGCCGGGCGCGCTCAAGATCGAGCCTTCCCCCGCTTCGAGATTCAAGACCTGCCGTGAAGCCACGTCGGGATTCGACGGATCGAAGCGGCGCAGCTCCACGTTCTTGCGATCCGCCCCCGAATCGAAGCCTCCCGCCAACGCGACCAGATCATCCACGGTGTCGCCTTCGTGATACTCAATGAATCCGGAACGCGCCACCCATCCGAACACGCTCACCGAATCGCGCTTGGGCGGGACGAACAACACGTCGCCGTCTTGCAGAAAGGGATTCACATCCAATTCCCCAAGCGCGCGATAGCGCACGAGATCCACTTTCTCATCCTTCCCGCTCGAATGGCGCAGGACGAGATTGCGTTCCGAGTGGCGCGAGAGCTTATCCGGCGACGCCGGCGTCGCCGGCGTCGCCGCCTCCCGCGGCTCTTCAGACGGAAAGAGATCCGATACGCGATTCGCGGCGGTCACTTCGCGGGCACCGGGATTCGGAATGTGACCCAAGACGTGCACGCGAAACGTGCGCACTTCGAGAAGATCGAGGCCGATCGTCGTTTTGGAGTAATACTTCGCGAGCGCCTTGCGAATCTTTTGCTCAGCCTCGGCGAGCGTGAGCCCCGCGACCGGAATGGGACCCGTCGGAGCCAAGTGCACCCGCCCCGAAGGGGTAACGCGCACTTGCTCCGAAGGATTGGGACGCCCGGTATACACGACCTCGAGCAAATCTCCCGGGCCCAGGATGTAGCGCGCCGGATCGATGGCTCCTTCCAAATAGGCCACCGGCCGAGAGGAAAAGCCGCTCGTAGGGGCTTGCATCTCAGCGAGATTGGACGGCAATGGGAACCCCAGATCTTCGCGTGGATCCTGGGCGTGCGCCGGCCCTGAAACGGGCGCGACGAGCAGAACGAGCCCGGCCGCAATCCAGCGGGGCATGGAGCGCAACATTGCGAACAAGCTCAATACCCTGCTTCCCGAAAGTACGCCACGGTCTTCGACAGTCCTTCTTCGAGAGAAACTCGGGGCTCCCACCCCAAGGCTTCCTTCGCCAAAGTGATGTCGGGCTGGCGCACTTTCGGATCGTCCGTGGGGAGATCCTGATGGATCACGTTCGATTTCGATCCGGTGAGCTGGAGAACGCTCTCGGCGAATTCGCTGATGGTCATCTCCGCGGGGTTGCCGATGTTGACCGGCTCGTTCATGTCGGAGAGGAGCAGACGATACACCCCTTCGATGAGATCGGAAACGTAACAGAACGAGCGCGTCTGCCGGCCATCGCCGAAAATGGTGAGCGGGCGACCGGTGAGTGCCTGAGTAATGAAGGCGGGAACGACGCGTCCGTCGTTCGCGCGCATGCGCGGTCCATAGGTATTGAAGATGCGCACGATCTTGGCGTCGAGCCCGTGGGAGCGGTGATAGGCCATGGTGAGCGCTTCCCCGAAGCGCTTTGCCTCGTCATACACCCCGCGGGGTCCGATGCAGTTCACGTTTCCCCAGTAAGACTCTTGTTGCGGATGGAACAGCGGATCGCCGTAGACTTCGGAAGAGGAGGCGAGCAGGAAACGAGCATTCTTCTCGCGAGCGAGCCCCAGCGCTTTGTGGGTTCCGAGAGCGCCCACCTTCAAAGTCTGGATGGGAAGCTCCAAGTAGTCGATCGGGGATGCCGGAGAGGCGAAGTGCAAGATGGCGTCGACCGGCCCCGAGATGAAGATGTACTCGGTGACGTCCTGCTTGATGAAATGGAACTTCTGGTGCCCGGAAAGGTGCTCGATGTTGCGAATGTTTCCGGTAATGAGATTATCGAGGCCCAGGACGTCGTGGCCCTCGGCGAGGAGCCGATCGCACAGATGCGAGCCGAGGAAACCCGCGGCGCCGGTGACAAGAACACGCATCGAGAATCCTCCGCCCCTTCGGCACAGCGGCGGGTGAGGATAGCTCACGAGCCCCAGCCCGTGAAGCGGGAGATGAGGAATTGAAGATCCGCGTCTCCCTCCGCCTCCTTTATGGAGTGCTCGTGTTCATGGTCCTGGCGATCGGGGCCTGGTGGGTTTTCTATCAAACCACCGAGGGCAGCCGGCACGAGCGGCTCGAGCTGCAGCGCCTGGAAGCGGAGCGGCAGCAAGCCGAAGGGCTGATCCGCGCGCTCGGGGGAATCGTGGATCCGGCCCAGATCATCGGCCAGAGCTACCCCGATTTGATGTTACGTCCCGGCCAAAGCCAAGAGGTTGCGATTCGACCCGAGATGATCGAGAGCGCTCATGAAGGCGCGCGGCGCAGGTCGCGTATGTTCGCCTGGGAGGGGATCTTCTTCTTGGCGCTTCTCGCTTCGGGGATGATCATTCTGGGAATTGGCCATCGCGCCGAGATGAGGTTTCGCCGCTCACGCGAGATTCTGCTGGCGGGAGTGACGCACGAGTTCCGCACCCCGCTCGCCGCGCTGCGTCTGCACGCGGAGACGCTGCTGCGTCCCGAGCTCGCCGAGAGCGTCCGCGCCGCAATTGTGCCGCGGCTCGTCGAAGAAGTGGAGCGAATGGAAGCGCTCATCGATCAAGTGTTGCAGGCGGGGCGCGAAGGAGAAGTCGATGCGCCCGTCGAGATGCTCGATGCTGCGGTAGAAGCGAACGCCGTGTTGCACGAGATGGGTGCGTACTTGCAAATGGAGAAGGCCGAAGTTGCCGCGAAGCTTCCCACGGGAATGACCTTCATAGGACATCGCGCCGCGTTCGCCACCGCGTTTCGCAATTTGGTGCAGAATGCGACCAAGCATTCGCCGGCTCCCGCGCGCATCGCCATTCAATTGAACTCGAACGAGCGCGACCTTCGCCTTTCGGTGCGCGACGAAGGGCCCGGCATTGCGCGCGAGCATCACCAGCGCATCTTCGAGATCTTCGAGCGGGTGAGCGGAGGCGATGCCTCGCGCACGCGAGGATCGGGGCTTGGGCTCTATCTCGCGAAGAAGAACGTGGAAGCGATGGGCGGAAGGATCGAGCTCGTAAGCCAACCGGGACGCGGATCCACGTTCACGATCGTGCTTCCCTGCGCGCCGAAGAGCGCGGACCCGAAAGCCGCGTCGCGTCCCGTGGAGGAGAGCGCGTGAAGAAAAGAATTCTCGTCGTGGAAGACGATACATCGTTGGCGGAAGGGCTGAAGCTCAATCTCGAGCTGGAAGGTTGGGAAGCCATCGTACGTCCCTCGGCGGAGATGGCCGAGATCGTGTGGCGCGCGGGCGGAATCGATTTGTTCGTTCTCGACATCGGGCTGCCGGGTGAAGACGGACTCTCCTTCTGCCGGAAGATTCGCGCCGCCGGGGATCGCTCGCCGGTTCTCTTCCTCACCGCGCGCGACCGCGATCAAGATCGCATTCGCGGGCTCGACGAGGGCGGCGACGATTACATGACCAAGCCATTTCACTTGGGTGAGCTGTTGGCGCGCCTCAAAGGATTGTTTCGCCGTGAGGAATGGCTGCGCGAGCGCACCGTCCACGACTCGCTGCGCATTGGCGAGCACGTCGTGAATTTGACGACGCAAGAAGTGACCGGCCCGCGCGGCAAGTTCATGCTGCGCGAAAAAGAGGCGATGATCCTGCGGCTTCTCGCCGAGC